>Ga0208703_100037_pt1 | contig 38138 bp, 31 predicted proteins | sample DeeseametaMP0626_FD_184207 | JGI IMG/M metagenome (GOLD analysis project Ga0208703, IMG submission 184207) | Marine microbial communities from the Deep Atlantic Ocean - MP0626 (SPAdes) | ecosystem: Environmental > Aquatic > Marine > Oceanic | place: South Atlantic Ocean | collected 2011-01-26
AAGATATCGGTGACTATCTGATGGGTTACTACAATCACCACAGGCCACACAGCTACAACGGCGGAATAGCCCCTGCGGTGGCCGAAGAAAAACCTAAATCACTGTCCGGAATTAGTTGACCACTACATGTCTGTGCCTATGAGTGTCGTGTTAGTGATTAAGGTAGAGCTCCGACATGCTGTCTAGTCGCTCCTTAATTGTTTCCCAATCTGGCATTGCCCGGCTGAGCAAGCTGTAGAAGCGATGGCTATGGTTGTGTTCCTTTAAGTGGCACAGCTCATGCAGTATCACATAGTCAATACACCGAGTAGGGGTCTTGACCAGGTTTGGGTTGAGCAATATCCGTCCTGAGGGAGAGCAGCTTCCCCATTGGCTTTTCATTTCGCGAATTGCCCACTGGGGGGGCGTTTTAACCCAGGGTAATCGATCGCTTATCTCGGCAAGGCGCCGGGAAAAGACATCTTCAGCTCTGCGGCGATACCAGTGATCCATTGCCTGCTTAACCTCATGCGGGTGCGGCGATGGCAAGGCTACGCGAAGCCTCCCGTTCAGGAGCTTGGTTCTTTCTATCTGATCACTTGCTACTACTTTAAGTGTGTAGCGCCGTCCTAAATAGAAAACTGATTCACCGCTGACATACTCACGTTCCAGAACTTCTGAACGGCGGGCTTCTATCTCTATTAGGTGTTTACTTACCCATTGTGCACGCTTCAACAGGGCTTTCTTTGCTTCAGGAAGAGAGGTATCCGTGGGGGTCTCAACCTCAATCAAGCCGTTCGGGTGGACATGGATCCGGGCTTTTCTTTGGCCTGAGGCGGTATTTCTGTCTCTCTGTCGCCAAAGAAATGCCAGCCGGCGCTCACCATACTGAACGCTATGAGTAGGCTTTGCCGTTTCGATGTCAGTCATTCTGAAGGCCTACGCGGACGACATGCACCACCTTGTCGAGCAGCTCGTTGGCCTTGTCCAGGCCGAATCGCTTGAATAACACCGGAAGCAACTCCCGGCGAATCCCTTTCTCTACCCCTGTGGGGTTTAGTGTGTTTTGGGCCACCACAGAATGTGCCACTTCATCAATTTGGCGAGCCAACCCTTCAAGCGATCCAGGCTCTGAGTCTAGGCTTGTGTCCACGGTGTCATCTCCGGCCACAAGCCGGAACAGGCCGAAGTAAGCTTTGGCATGAAGATTGTCATCCAGTGAATCGGGAATGCCCGGTGTCTTTCTGGCTGTAACCTTACCCTCGAATGCCTGAAATAGTGCATATTGCTTGGTTGGGTGATCAAACAGGGCCTCGGCTTCTTCAATAGCCTTTCTTAGTAGCTCGGAGAATACTTTTTGGGCATAGGGATCATCCTGCAGATCCTGTTCGATGGTCTTTCGGGTCCGGGTGCGAATGGTGTCGGCTTCATTTCGGGTCTTCTCGTCGTCCCAGTCTTCCGGCTTCTCGCCCAACTTGGACACGACGTAAGCCCCGTTTCCCTCGCGGACTTCTACTCCGACCACATCTCGGTCGACCAGCTTGCGGATCTGTTTCTCGTAAGCGCTGTAATCCACCGTCTCCTGAGCGTCCTGGCGAGCAATTTTGCGTAATTCCATGAACCACTTCAGATCTCGCTTATAGGTGTTGATCATTGCCTCAGTGAAGGATTTGTCCTCAAAGAAATTGCGTGATGACCTCGCCACCTGCAGACACATGCCAAACTCGGTCAGAGCGGAGTAGAAATTCTCACGTACTTCCTGACGGATGTCGTAATCCACGCCATCTTCATCCGTGGCGTACTTCGGTATCAGTACCCGGCGGAACGCTTCTGCGTCGCTGGTGTTCTTCACTCCTGCGAAGAAAGACCATACTGCCTTATGAAGCTGTGGCAGCCGCTTGTACTCTGTATCAACATTGGCGTACAGGCCTTCGATATCATCGATATCGAAGCCGCCCTGAGTGTGCTCTTCGAGGTTTTTGTAGGTCTCAATGGCGGTGTCCAGTTCTTTTAGGATGCCCCGGTAGTCAATGAGCAGACCATATTGCTTCTCCTTGTGCAGCCGGTTTACACGGGCAATCGCCTGGATCAGGTTATGGCCTTTGAGCGGCTTGTCGATGTACAAAACCGCATTGCGTGGCTCATCAAAACCAGTCAGCAGCTTGTCCACCACAATCAGAAGGTCCGGATCACCGTCCATGCCGAAGTGCTCAATGGTTTCACGCTCGTACTCATACGCGTCGCCGGATATATTGTCCTTCCACCACTGTTGCACTTCAGGTTGTTCCGCTTCATCTACCTCACTGTGGCCTTCTCTCGTGTCTGGTGGTGAAATCACGATACGAGAGGTCACCAGTCCGGTATCATCCAGAAAGCGCTTGTAGCGGATGGCTGAGAGCTTGCTGTCACAGGCCAGCTGACCTTTTAATGGCTTGTCTAGCTTCTTGACGTTTTCACTGAAGTGAAGGGCGATATCCCAGGCAATCAGACGGATCCGTCCCTCTGAGCCATACACAGCTCCCCGCTTAGCATATTTTCGTTTGAGGTCAGCCTTTTGCTCATCGCTTAGGCCATGGGTGATGGTCTCGAACCACTTGTCGATGGCTTTCTGATTGATATCCAGGGCCGGGCGGCGCTCTTCATACAACAGTGGCGTAACAGTGCCGTCTTCGACAGCCCTACGCATGGTGTAAGCATGAACAATAGGGCCGAAAGTATCCTCCGTTTCCCGGCGGTCTTTCTTCATCAACGGTGTGCCGGTAAAGGCAATATAGGCCGCGTTGGGTAACGCCTTGCGCATTCGCTGATGGTTTTCTCCGCCGTGACTGCGATGACCTTCATCGACGAGTACCAGCAGGTTTTCACTGGGGTTATGGCATTCTTTCAGTTTGATGGCGGAAAGGAACTTCTGCACTAAGGTGAAAACGACACGTTGATCACCTTTGCCAATCTGGTATGCAAGCTCTTTACCCGTGGACATGCGGGCCTTGCCGGGGTCGCCAGAGCTGGTTGAGGTCAGCCCTAGGGCGCCGGAGGCTGCAAAGGTACGAGAAAGCTGTTTCTCCAGATCAACACGGTCTGTCACGACAATAACGCGGCATTGTCGGAGCGCTTCATGGAGGATTAGTAGCTTGCTCAGGAATACCATTGTGAATGATTTTCCGGAGCCAGTGGTATGCCAGATCACCCCTCCATGACGGGAGCCTTCGTCATCCACCCCAGTGATGCGGCGTAGCAGGGACTCGATGCCAAAGAACTGCTGGTAACGGGCGATGATCTTGTCGTGCTTGTAATAGAGGATGTAGTAACGCAGCAAGGAAAGTAGCCGTTTCGGGCTGAGAATCCCGACTAATAGTTCATCCTGTTCTGTGGGCAATACATGGTTATCCCAGAGTTGCTCGAAATGACGGCGAACATTTGCGGGCTTATCCGAAAAGAGGGCTTGCACCTGATCTGGGGAAAGGGGCTGATTCTTAATGGCTTCACGATCAGCTTCACTGAACTCTTCTTCTTCCCATTTTGACCAGAATTTACGAGGTGTTCGGGTTGTTCCGTAGCGCCCCTCCGTTTGACTCACTGACACTAAGACCTGGGCAAAGGCAAAGAGATAGGGGATTTCCCGAACACCCTGATTACGGATCATCTGACTGACACTTTCATCAATCATTGATTTATTGGGATTGCCGGAAGCGGCGCGTTTTGCCTCTATAACAGTAACCGGTATGCCGTTCAGGAAACCAACCAGATCAGGGCGCCGAGTACCTGTGGCTGCTGCGTTCTGAACTTCCATCTCCTCGGTGATGATAAAGCTGTTCTGGTCTGGATAGTCCCAGTTTACAAGTGGAACAGTAGTGGCATGTCGTTTTCCATCAGGCATGAACTCGTTGACGGTAATGCCCAGAGTGAGCATGTCATGGACTGCTTCGTTGGCAGTCATTAGTCCCTCAGCCAGACCTGGCGCAGAAAGGGTGGTTAGCACCTGCTGTATGCCTTCACTGGAGAGTGGGTGGGTGGCACCCTTGTACTCAAAGCGATACTGACGCAGATAATCAATCAGAATTGGGCGGAGTAATACCTCGCGGGTAGACCCGTCCCGCAATGCCATCACAGATTCTGCTGAACGATAATCCCACCCCAGGCGCATCAGCATCGCCAGAGCCGGGATGTGCGAGGCGTACAGCTCGCTGGTATTGGGGGTCATCTTATCCGGCAAGACACTCTCCAGTTCATTGTTATTAAGGGTTCCATGCAGTCGATCATTCGGCGCCATCAATTGTGACACGACGCTTTCCCGTAAGGAGTTGTTGCATCAGGGCTTTTTTCTCCGACCGAAGCCTATCAAGAGAGTACTCGAGTAATTCTTCTTCTTTTTCGGCCAACTGAATTACTGTACTAATTGACTTCTGTTCCTCCATGCTGGGCAGTGGCACCTTGATGCCTGAAAATTGCTTCCAGCGAAGACTTCCTCTCCTATCCACAGAGGCAGAGGTTGAGGCCGAGAAAACTTGACGGTAATGATCACTTTTTAGAACCTTGTACAAGAAGAAGGGGTCAATCCGGCTGGGATCAACCCGGAAAACAACATAAATAGGGCTTACAATTCCCTTGTCGTGAGTCGACTGAAGTCCAATTGAGCCTTCTTCCACGTGATTCGCTGGAAAGCCGAACTCTCCACAGCGAATAAGCTTGTAGTTCGAAGTGTCATCACTGTAGACCTTTTTCTTGAAGTACTTCAGTGAATCTACAAAACCGTCATATTTAGAACATGACAAAACTGGAACCTCTTCACACCCTTTATTCCGGTCAGCCACTTCCTCGGCAACATTGCCTATTCTTTCAAAATCCCATTCATTAGGGAGTCCTTTGCGGCTGTATCCGCCTTTCCCCGGCCTACCAAACCCCGGCAGCCGCTTCTTCCCCGTCAGTAACTGCTGCATCAGGGCTTTTTTCTGCTGCTTGCTGTTGGCTAGAAGCTGCTTTTTGTAGGTAATGGCTTCGTCCCAGGTGGAGAGAATTTTGGCTATTTTTACTTGTTCAGAAGGTGGGGGGGTGTATACCTTTATCGAGTGAAGGTCATTCCTGTTTACTCCTGGAACACCAGTTTTATCGCTAAATTTTTCAAAATTGAAACTGCAAAGTAAATAATAAATGAATTTTTCATCGTTGCCGTGAAAGTCTTTTACCCAAAGGGCTGTGTTTAGAGGCCAGTAGTCTTGATCTATGTAGAAAACATCGCCGATTGATCCATATCGGCCCGTCACTACGCCTGGAGCCATCGCTTTAGGAGTGTCGTGGTAGCCTGTAACTCCTCCGGAGGAAATAATCGGTATTGATCCTTTTTTCCTTTTTTCTTTTGGTAGATCAAATCCACGTTGGAGTTCTCCTACTTCGCCTAGTTTCTTTATGGACCATCCCTCAGGAACCATAACCCAGCTCCATCAGATACCGTTCCATCTCCAGCTCTAGCCCCGCCAGCTTGTCCTTGAGCTGCTTGCGCTCGGCTCGCACCGCCATCAAATCGATTTCCTCTTCTTCCTCGAAAGTATCCACATAGCGGGGAATATTCAGGTTGAAATCGTTCTCGGCAATTTCCTCCGGGGTGGCCAGGTAGGCGTATTTGTCCACATCGGAACGGGCGATGTATGTCTCGACGATCTTGCGAATATTCTCGTTGGAGAGGGCATTCTGGTTCTTGCCAGCCTGGAATTCCCGGCTGGCATCAATGAACAGGACTTTGTTATCGGCCTTGGCCTGGCGAAATATCAGGATCGCCGCCGGAATGCCGGTGCCGAAGAACAGTTTTTCGGGCAGGCCGATCACCGCGTCCAGCAGGTTTTCCTCGATCAGCTGCTTGCGGATCTTGCCTTCGCTGGAGCCCCGGAACAGCACGCCATGGGGCACCACCACGCCCATGCGGCCGGTCTTGGGTTTCAGGGTTTCCACCATGTGCGAAATAAAGGCGTAGTCGCCCTTGGTTTTGGGTGGCACGCCCCGGCGGAAACGGCCATAGGGGTCGTCACCGGCTCCGTCATGGCCCCACTTGTCCAAGGAAAATGGTGGATTAGCCGCTACAACGTCGAACAGCTTCAGGCGACCTTTGTCGTCAAGAAGCTTGGGGTTGCGGAGGGTGTCGCCCCACTCAATCTTGTGATTGTCTACCCCGTGTAGAAACATGTTCATCTTCGCCAGCGCCCAGGTGCTGCCGATAGCCTCCTGGCCATAGAGTGCAAAGCGTTTGGAGCCGTTATGCGCATTTCTTATCTGATTGGCACATTTCAGCAGCAGAGAGCCTGATCCACAGGCCGGATCACAGATTTCGTCCCCCTCTTTGGGTGCCAGCAGTTCGGCGATCAGTTCCGAGACTTCCGCCGGGGTATAAAACTCCCCGGCTTTCTTTCCTGAGGTTGATGCAAACTCAGCAATCAAGAATTCATATGCATTCCCGATGATGTCCAGCCGCCCGATGCGGCTGGGGCGCAGGTTTAGCTCGGGTTTGTGGAAATCCTCCAGGAGGTCTTTCAGGATCTCATTCTTCTGCTTCTCATCGCCTAGCTTGTTAGAGTTAAAGCTGATGTCCTGGAAGACGTCGCTGAGCTTTTGAATGTTGGTTTCTTCAATAGCATGTAATGCCTTATCGATGCGCTCCCCGTTCCCTGGCTCGTGCCGGCGCTCGTACAGAGAGTAGAAATTGGCCTCTGGCGGCAGAACAAAGCGCTCGTTCTGCATTAATTCCCTAATCAGCTCCGGGTGATCGCCATGCTCGCGTTGATATTCCTCCCAATGGTCCTGCCAAACGTCCGACAGGTATTTCACAAACAGCATTGTGAGCACATAGTCCTTGTAGATACTGGGATCCACTGTGCCTCTAAAGGTGTCACAGGCTCTCCATACGGCCCTGTTGATCTTGTCCTGGCTTACATTGGTGTCGCTCATGCTTTTGCTTTTCCTTGTTTGGGGTGCAGAAGTTGCTGGCCTATGCTGTCAATCATGCACTGACGGTTTTCTATTAATTGCAAAAGAATCTCTTTCTCTTGGTCAGCAGCCTGGATAAGGCTAACAATCTGGTTCTGCTCCTCCAGGCTTGGGACGGAAACAGAAAGGCTGCCCAGCTGCGCTTTTGTGATGCTTGTAGAGGCTGACCCTTGTGAGCAGCTGGCGAAATAGCGTTGTGCTTCACTGTGGTTCAGTTGCCAGGCCAAAAAGTGTGGCTCCAGCGGGTTTGTGCCTTGCTTGAGGCGTATATGGTAGAAATTCGGGGTGCAGACCGTGTTCTCGGGCACTTCCTGAATTACCGCTGCCAGGTTGCGTGTTCCTTTTGCCATGAAGATCACATCTCCCGGCAGCAGAAAGTTGGCCTTTTTCTTACCTGTTAAGTTAACCCGATCAAGCGTAGCTCCTGACTTATCACTGATCACATCTCTAACCATGTGCCGAAACTGAACGGCATAGGCTTCGCCATCATCTGTAATTGGAACTTTGCCGCGAAAGGGATATCCCGGCCTGATCTCGGCCATTTCTTCCAGTTTTAGCATCTCGAAACGCCTTTATTTTGTGCGGTATTCGTCATGATGCAAATTATCCTTGCGCTTTGTCATGATTAAATGCATCATACAGAAAGATGCAAAAAAGGTATATGTGCAGGGAGGTGCTTAATGGGTGATTTGAAAAAGGAAAATGGAAAGCCGCTAATGGGATTGCTGCTGGTGACAGTGGCGCCCATCTATTTGTCTGTGGCCTTCCTGCATTGGGAGTGGCTTGTTGCGACGGCATCAGGGTGGACGCTTGAGGCTTGGGGGCAGCTCGCGGCAGTTGGGGTTACTCCGTTGCTGTGCGTTACGGTGCTACTTTCGCTGATGTCCGGCTTTGTCAGGACATCCTGGAAGGAGCGGCTCGTCCATTTTCGCTGGCGGGACCCGTTGCCGGGTTGCCGCAGTGACCTTTTGCTCGCCTGTGATCATAGAATCGATATGACAACGCTGCCCCCTGAGGTGTCTGCGCTCCAGGAAGAGGGGCTCGGCCCCAGGGAGCGCAATTCCCGCTGGTATTCCAATGTTTACCTTCCTGTGAGAGAGGTTCCTGCCGTAAGGAATACTCACAGGAAATACCTTTTGCATCGAGACGCTGCTGCTGGGGTCTTCACGACAACGGTTGCTGTGCTCTTCGCTGACGTGATCGCAATGCTTGTTTGGAACGTCCGAATCATGACCGGGATTGGGTACTTGTCGCTTGTGCTCTATTTGCTGCTTCTTGCTGTAACCGCTAATGAGGCAGGGAAAAGGATGGTGACAGGCTCGATCGCTAATTTTCTTAACTACGAACACAGTGGAGGTGTCGAATGACTGCCAGTATTGAATTTTTTCCCGTTGGTAATGGTGATATGACTCTTATTCGCCTGGCGAGCGGAAAGACGATTCTTGTTGATATCAATATCCGTAAAAAGGCGGACAGCGACAATGAGCCTGATTATCCGGATGTCGCTTCAATGCTTAAAGATCGACTTGAGCGTGATCCTGATAATGGGAATCTGCCATATGTCGATGTCTTTATGCTCTCTCATCCTGACCAGGATCATTGCGGGGGGCTGCGCGAGCACTTCCATTTGGGGGCTCCCTCACAGTGGGGTTCCCCGGAAGACGGCAAGCCTGAAAAGATCCTCATTAGAGAAATGTGGTCTGCGCCGTTGACGTTTCGGCGTAAAGACAAAGTTGATGGTGGTTTGACTGCTGATGCTGAGGCCTGGAGGGATGAGGCGAAGAGACGGGTCAAGCTAAAAAAGGGTGGCGAGGAAAAGGCTTCGCTTTATGGAAACCTGATCCGTGTTTTGGGTGAGGATGTGCACGACAAGACTGAGGGGATCGAAGATGTCGTGGTGAACGTTGGAGATACTCTCAGCGAGATTTGTGGGGAGGCGGACTCTTCCTTCACTGCCCTTCTGCTATCGCCCAAAATCGTGAGTGAAGAAGAGGCGGAAGAGCTGGCTGGAAAGAATAACTCCAGTATTGTCATGCAATTCAGCCTGGCCGCGGGCGAGAAGGCGGTTGATGAGCAAGTTGCTGCCAGGTTTCTGACGGGGGGCGATGCTGAAGTCGATATCTGGAAACGAGTTTGGGGGCGAAACGAGAGTGAGCCCGAGAACCTTTCATACCATGTTCTGCAGACTCCTCACCACTGCTCTCTGGGGGTGCTATCTCATGACCAGTATAGTGACAGGGACGGCAAGAAGGGTAAGGGAGAGGAGTGCGAGATCGACGACGAGGCTTATTCTGCATTGTCGCAGGCGGAAAGCGGTACTTTTATTGTGTCAAGCTGCGAAAAGCCTGAAGCCAATACAGGTAAAGATCTCGCGTGGCGCAAGTATGAAGAGATTGCTGCTGATCATGAGGGTAAAAAGCTCTGCACAATGGTCGATTCGCCGGATAAGCCTCTGAAAATTACCATTACCGATAACGGGCCCAGCACTACCGAAAACAAGTCCATCGTGGGTGCCATTCCGCCTAAAGTTGAGAAGGGCACCTCTGAGAAGCCCTATGCCTGATTCCGGCTTGGTGAGATCTGATGAATTTGACCAGAGTAGACGCCGTCTCGGTGCATGGCTCCGTGCACATATGGAGGAGGTGCGATCTCTGGCTGATCGTGAGGTAGAGCCGTACAGGGAATGGAAGGGAGTGGTCGCCGGCTGGGAGGTGCAGTCTGCCGATTCCGGGCGGCGTTATTTGGTCTTGATTGACGGTGCCTTTCCGTTCTCAAAGGTACAGATTGCCTGTGTGTCGGAGGGGGATAGATATCTCCAGTGGCCTCATGTGGAGGAGCATGGATTTTTGTGCCTGCCCGCTCCCAAGTGGCTCCCATGCGAAAAACTTGGGGTAAGCGCACAGGATAGCCTGCAGCGGGCTGAACAACTGATTTCTTGCTGTCAGTCGGAAGATTTTGTCAGGACAGAGTCGCAAAAGGAGTTTGTTTCCTACTGGGCCCGACATAGTGGGACGGCTGTTCGTAGCCTGATTGATGTTGCTGGAAATCGAGCCGCGCGGATTGTTTGCGCTCGAAAGACGGGCGGCGGCATTGTCGTGGGCGAGTCTAGCGAGCAGTTGGATGCCTGGTGCGAGAAGAATGAAAGATTTCAAGGTGGTATTGCGGTTCAGGCAGTGTTCGCTTTTGTTGAGGATGCTCCGTTCCTCCCATTTCCCCAAAATTCTCGCCAGTTTTTTGATAGGTTCATTGAGGCTTCCCCTGAAATCAATAATTGCCTAGCTAAGCTGTCCCCATTCCGTGACACCTTGATTGTTCTGGCTTCATCTGCACAGGATGGCATCGGTCTATGGGGGTGCTACCTGCGGGCTGTACCTTTGGATGGCTTTAGGCCTACCCGGGACGCCAGAGCTAATAAAGCAATATGGAGAAGAAATTGCCTTTATATGCCGGGCTTTGTTGCTCGGGTTGACGGATCATGGGTGCATGGAAGGGACGGAGATAGGCATTACCCCCAAATATCACAAAAACATGTGGTGGTGCTTGGTGCTGGTTCTCTCGGCTCGCAAGTTGCAGCTCGTTTGGCGCAGGCAGGTGTTGGGCGTATCAGCATCGTGGATCCTCAGGTGCTGGCAGCATGTAATGTCGGTCGCCACGAATTGGGTATGGGGTCTCTAGATAAAAATAAAGCAGAAGAGCTGGCGCGACTCTTGTCCGAGAAGTACCCCCATGGTGACTACAGTGGGGTGCCCGCAACTTGGCAGGCGGTGCTTCGAGAGACCCCCGAACTATTTGAGGGGGCTGATCTAGTTGTTTGCTGCATGGGTGAAACGCCCCAGGATCTTGCATGGAGTGCTCATCACCAATCGGGAAAACTGGGAGTCCCCAGTTTGTACGGGTGGTTGGGCACTCAGGGAGCGACAGGTCATGCCTTGCTGATTGCCCCTTCTGGGCCGGGCCTGTCCTGCTTTATTGACCCGGGTGGTTATGTCAGAAGGCCAGATACCGAATTTTCTGGCGGAGATCAGCTCCAGGCTGAGCCAGGTTGTGGAACCGAATTTCAGCCTTATGGTCCTCTGGCTGCCGGCGAGGTCGAGGTTCTCGTGTCTCGTCTGGCTATCGATTTTCTGTCAGGCAAGGTGGGTGCATCTGCTCATCGAATCCGCACTTGTTCTACCGAAGAGCTAAGTGAGCTTGGTGGGGAGTGGACTAAAGAGCACGGGATGCAGAGGCCAGAAGGTTATGAAGGGCCTCTTCAGTATGAGTTGCCTGTTACTTCCTGTGGGGAGTGCTACAAATGCACAGACGGGAAGTGATGGGGGGTTCTATTTGGTGTGAAGTTCCAGAGCTGGGTCTGGTCGAGTTTCCTCCTGCCATTCAAAGGCATTTTCAGCACTATCAGCAAACCGGCAAGAAGGATAAGGAGGCTGGCGGGCAGCTATTTTGGAAATATGCTGATGATGGGCACATTCTCGTTGGTGCAATAACGGGGCCACGACCGACAGATAAACGGTCGCGGACAGGGTATAAGGCAGATCACAAGCAGGAGCAGCTGGAAATTGATCATTTCTACGGTGAGGGCTTGTATTTATTGGGCGACTGGCACACTCACCCGGAACCGGTTGCAAGTCCTTCCTCCTTGGATGTTGTCGCCATTCAGCAGATTTACCGGTCATCCAAAAACCCTGGCCCAGGTTTTCTTTTGGCAATTGTGGGAACGAGACCGCTCGAAGAGGGCTTGAGTCTTTCGTGGTGCAATGACCGTGTTGTGCCGATTGCCCTTGTGGGGGCTGCCGGAAGTAAGGCGTAGAGGATCTGGTGCGGACAAACTATGCCAACATTATCACCATAGTTTGTCCAAAACGGCCAAACTATGGTTGCAAGAACACAGGGGGGGAATGCGCTGAAAGAATTGGTGGGCCCACCAGGACTTGAACCTGGGACCAATCGATTATGAGTCGACTGCTCTAACCAGCTGAGCTATAGGCCCGAAAAACAGAAGGACAATAAAATGCCGGCCGCCGATTATTCGGTGACCGGCAATTTTTTTCAAGTGTTACAGGTCGCCGTCAAGGAAGCTGCGCAGGTGTTCGCTGCGGCTGGGGTGGCGCAGTTTGCGCAGCGCCTTGGCTTCTATCTGACGGATCCGCTCACGGGTCACGTCGAACTGTTTGCCCACTTCCTCGAGGGTGTGGTCCGTGTTCATGTCGATACCGAAACGCATGCGCAGGACCTTGGCTTCCCGGGCGGTCAGGTTGGCCAGTACTTCGCGGGTGGCCTCTTCCAGGCCCAGCGAGGTAGCGGAGTCCACCGGGGACTCCATATTGCCGTCCTCGATAAAGTCGCCCAGGCTGGAATCCTCGTCGTCACCGATGGGGGTTTCCATGGAGATCGGCTCTTTGGCGATCTTCAGCACCTTGCGGACCTTGTCTTCCGGCATTTCCAGACGCACGCCCAGTTCTTCCGGGGTCGGTTCGCGGCCCATTTCCTGCAGCATCTGGCGCTGTACCCGGTTGATCTTGTTGATCGTCTCTATCATGTGCACCGGGATACGGATGGTGCGCGCCTGGTCGGCGATAGAGCGGGTAATGGCCTGACGGATCCACCAGGTGGCATAGGTGGAGAACTTGTAGCCACGGCGGTATTCGAACTTGTCCACGGCCTTCATCAAGCCGATGTTGCCCTCCTGGATCAGGTCGAGGAACTGCAGGCCGCGGTTGGTGTATTTCTTGGCGATGGAAATTACCAGACGCAGGTTAGCTTCCACCATTTCCTTCTTGGCGCGGCGGGCCTTGGCTTCGCCGATGGAAATGCGACGGTTGATTTCCTTGATGTCTGCCACCGGCAGGCCAATGATTTCCTCGACGGTGGTGATCTTGCGCTGGGCGCGCTGGATGTCTTCCTTGACCACGCTCAACTTGTCGGCAATGGTTTTGCCTTTCTTGGTCTTCAGCTGCTGGTCAACCCAGTCCATGTTGGTTTCGTTACCGGGGAACAGCTTGATGAAATCCTTGCGGTCCATGCCGCCGCGGCGGATGGCAGAGGACATGATCTGACGCTCGAATTTGCGCACCAGGTCCAGATTGTTGCGGGCGCCGACAAGCATCTCGTCGTAGATGCGCGGCACCAGCTTGAACAGGGTGAAGTGCTCGGCCAGGGCTTCCATGGCTTTGGCGGTGCTGGCATGGTCACGACCGTTGCGCTTGAGCGCGCGTTCGGCCTTCTCGTGCAGTTTCTTCAGCTCGGCAAAACGCTCGGCTGCCAGTACCGGATCCAGACCGCCCTCGTCCTCATCGCTGTCGTCGTCGCTGTCCTTGTCGTCAGCGTCGTCGTCATCATCGTCGTTTTCCTTGGCTTTTTCTTTCGCTTCAGCGGCTTTTTTGGCCTTCTCCGCGAAAGTCGGTTCCTTGTTGGCATTGGTGGCGGCCGCGCCGTCATCATTGGGGTCAAGGTAACCGGCGATGATATCGGTGAGCTTGCGCTCTTCGTTTTCCACGCGGGCGTATTCGTCGATCAGCATGTCCACGGCGCCGGGCCAGAAGGCCAGGGCGTGCAGAACTTCCCGGGTGCCTTCCTCGATACGCTTGGCGATCTCGATTTCGCCTTCACGGGTCAGCAGTTCCACCGTGCCCATTTCGCGCATGTACATACGCACCGGGTCGGTGGTGCGGCCTGGCTCGCTCTCTACGGAGGCGAGAACAGCGGCAGCTTCTTCGGCGGCAACTTCGTCAGTGCTGTCAGCACTTTCATCGATCATCAGCTGATCGGCATCGGCGGCTTTTTCCACCACGGTGATGCCCATGTCGTTGATCATCTGAATGATGTCTTCCACCTGGTCCGTGTCGGTGATGGACTCCGGCAAGTGGTCATTCACTTCGGCGTAGGTCAGGTAACCCTGTTCCTTGCCGAGTGCGATCAACTGCTTCAGCTGGGATTGTTGCTGCTGCTTTTGAGTCGTCATGCAATAAAGCCCGTAACGTCGTGCTAGCTTGCCGTGGCTGACTAGCGGATTGTGGCGTGGGAAAACGGCGTATTATACCGGTATGTGGGGATTTCGGCCAGTAATTGCAAGACTACGGGCCGGATGGGGGTGAATTGTTTTTGGTATTACTTGTCTTTGAAAATCATGGGGTTACAGGCTTTTCCTAGTTGAAGGGCTGGCGGGCGTGCTGGCGAGCTTCGGCAAGGGCCCGGTGCAGTTCCTGCCATTGGGCCGTGTCCGGGATGCCGGCTTGCTCCATTTCATGGAGAGCCGCCTCCAGGCGAGTGACTTCCAGCTGGGAGAGAGCATCCTGCCAGAGCCGGGTCGCCATCTCTTTTTGCATGGGCGGCTTGAGACTGGCCTTGAGCAGGCGGGACAGGGTTTCCCCCTGCTCCAGTGCCATCAGGGCGCCGAGCAGGGCGGCGGGGCTGTGGTTCTGTCGGCACAGGCCGGCTACCTGTATCAGCAGATCAATGTGCGGCATGGGGAGCCGCTCAACGCCGTCAGGTAGTGGATGCTCGCTGACCAGGTCCGGGTAATCCAGCAGCACCAGGACCAGCCGTTCTGACAGGGTCATCGGGCCCTTGCGGCTGCCTCCCGGGTGGCGCGGTGGCCGGCTGTAGGAGTCGGCCGGATCGCTGTTGTCCGCCGGGTAGAAATCGTCCGGTGGCGGCATGGCGTCGCCATATTCCTCGGGCATGAACTGGTCATGGGAGTGCGGTGCCGGTTCGGCGCGAGGAGCGGGGGCAGGCTCCGTCCTGGGGGCCGGTTTAAGCTGTGCCAGAGATTCCTTGTCCAGGCGTGTCAGTTGTGACAGTTCCTGGGTCAGCAACGCCCGGTAGACCGGCCCGGCGGGCTTGTCCAGATAGGGCAGGGCAAGCCGGGCCAGGCGGGCGCGGCCGTCCACGGTGGACAGGTCCAGCCCGTCGGACAGATGCCGGAAAAGATAGGTGGAAAGGGCGTCGGCCTTTTCGGTGAGCGCGCGCAGGGCTTCAGGGCCCTGCTGGCGCACCAGGGTGTCCGGGTCTTCCCCGTCGGGCAGAAACAGGAAGCGCACCTGTTTGCCGTCGTCCAGCGCGGGGAGCAGGGATTCCAGTGCTCGCCAGGCGGCCCGCACACCGGCCTGGTCACCATCAAAGCAAAGCACCACTTCGTTGACCTGGCGGAACAGCTTGCGGGCGTGGTCTTCGGTGGTGGCGGTGCCCAGGGTGGCGACCACGTTGGGTACCCCGTGCTGGGCCAGGGCGATCACGTCCATGTAACCCTCCACCACATAAAGGCGGTCGCTGCGGTCGCGGCTTTGCCGCCATTCCCACAGACCGTAGAGCTCCTGGCCCTTGTGGAAGACCGGGGTTTCCGGGCTGTTCAGGTATTTGGGCTTGCCGTCGCCCAGCACCCGCCCCCCAAAGCCGATGGTGCGTCCGCGGGTGTCGCGGATCGGGAAAATAATACGATCCCGAAATTTGTCATAGGTGCGGCCGGTGTCTTCCCGGCGCACCAGCAACCCGGCGGTCAGGGCCTGCTCAAGCCCTGCTTCAGTGAGTGACAGGCCGGTGATCAGGTTGTCGTAACCCGGCGGGGCAAAACCGACTCCGAAGCGTTTGGCGATTTCCCCGCTGAGCCCGCGTCCCTTCAGATAGGTCACCGCTTTTTGTCGCTCCGGGGCCTGGCGCAATTGCTGGCAGTAGAATTTTTCGGCCCGGCTGAGCAGGTCATAGAGGGACTGCAGGCGGTCCTTCTTCTGTCGGTCAGCGGGGGTTTCCGGGCGGCTTTCCGGAACTTCCATGCCGGCACGGCTGGCCAGTTGCTTGACCGCTTCCGGGAAGCTCTGATGCTCGTATTCCATCAGGAAACCCACCGCATTGCCGGAGGCGCCACAGCCAAAGCAGTAGTAGAACTGCTTGTCCGGCGCCACGGTGAAGGACGGGGTCTTTTCCTGATGGAAGGGGCAGCAGGCGCTGTAATTGCGGCCGGTTTTTTTCAGGGGCACGCGGGAGTCGATCAGCTCCACCAGATCGGTGCGGGCCAATAGATCCTGTATGAAATTTTCCGGAATGCGTGCCATGGGTCTGATTTTGCCAGAATGGGAGTTGGGGCCGCTAAGTATGCAGGGCGATATACCGAGGCTTCTTATTCAAACAGAAACCGCAGGGTGGCGGTAGCAGCGCTTTGAAACCTGGTGTCGGTTTCTCACGGTTTACGGTCAGAAAAAGCCGGAAAACGGTGGGCAGCACGAACCGCTGAAGTTGCAGATAGGGTTATTCAGAGTCGCCGGATTCAGGAAAGCGGCTCAATCAGTTGAGCTTGGCGCGAACCTTGCCACTGGCGGCGCCCATGTCGGCACGGCCCTGCAGTTGCGGCTTGAGAATGCCCATCACCTTGCCCATATCCTGCATGCCTGCGGCACCAGTCTGGGAAATGGCATCATCAATCAGGGCGTCGATCTCGTCGTCGCTCAGTTGGGCGGGGAGAAACTCCTGGAGTACCAGGATTTCCGCTTCTTCGGTTTCCGCCAGTTCCGGGCGGCCCGCGTCGCGGTATTGGGTGGCGGAATCCTTGCGCTGCTTGATCAGCTTGTCGAGCAATGCCAGTACGCGGGCGTCATCGGGCTCGATGCGCTCGTCCACTTCGATTTGCTTGATCGCTGACAGCGCCATACGAAAAACGCCAAGACGTGCCTTTTCTTTGGCACGCATGGCGTCTTTCATGGCTGCAGTGAGCTGCTCTTTGAGCGCACTCATCAGACGTCTAAACCTTAGTAGAGACGTTTGCGTGCGAGTTGCTCACGCTGCAGTTTCTTAAGGTGACGCTTGACGGCTGCGGCACGCTTGCGCTTACGCTCTTGAGTGGGCTTCTCATACTGTTCGCGACGACGCACTTCAGAGAGAATGCCCGCTTTTTCACAGCCACGCTTGAAACGGCGCAGGGCCACATCAAACGGTTCGCCTTCTTTCACCTTCACCTGAGGCATGAAGAATCACCTTCCTAAAAGTCTTTGGGTTATATGGATTCGCCGCGGGCTCAGGTGGTCCCGGGTGCGGCGAGGGCGGGGATTCTACCTGAGTCGGGAAGAAATGCAAATCCGGGCGTCTGGCGCTATCATGGCGCCCGGATTTCAAGGGGTGAGCAACATGCGAGTATTGGGTATCGAATCAAGCTGCGACGAGACCGGGTTGGCGATTTACGACTCCGACGCCGGTCTGCTGGGGCAGGCCCTGTACAGCCAGGTGGAGATGCATGCCCGTTTTGGTGGCGTGGTCCCGGAGCTGGCCAGTCGCGATCATGTGCAGCGGGTACTGCCCCTGGTAAAACAGGTCATGGCGGAAGCCGCTACCACCCCGGATCAGCTTGATGGCATCGCCTATACGGCCGGTCCCGGCCTGGCTGGAGCCCTGCTGGTAGGGGCCGGCGTGGCCCGGTCGCTGGCCTTTGGCTGGGGTGTCCCCGCCGTGGAAGTCCACCATATGGAAGGCCATTTGCTGGCCCCCCTGCTGGAGCCGGATGCCCCGTCGTTTCCCTTTGTGGCACTGCTGGTCAGTGGCGGGCATAGCCTGTTGCTGGAAGCGCGCTCCCTGGGGGATTACGCCATTCTGGGCGAATCCGTGGATGATGCCGCCGGCGAAGCCTTCGACAAGGCCGCCAAGATGATGGGATTGGGCTACCCCGGCGGCCCGCGTATTGCTGCCCTGGCGGAGAAAGGGACGCCGGGCCGATTCCGTTTCCCGCGGCCCATGACTGACCGCCCCGGCCTGGACATGAGCTTTTCCGGCCTGAAAACGTTTACGCTCAACACCATCAACGATCTGGGCGGCAGGGACGCTCTCAGCGAGCAGGACCAGGCAGATATCGCCCTGGCGTTTGAAGAGGCCGCGGTGGATACCCTGGTGATCAAGTGCCGCCGGGCGGTGGAGCAGACCGGTGACAAGCGCTTGGTGATGGCCGGCGGAGTGAGCGCAAATCGGGCATTACGTGCCAAGCTGGCAGAGCAGATGGAAAAGCGAGGGGTGCGTGTGTTTTATCCCGCGCCCCAGTACTGCACCGATAACGGCGCCATGATCGCTTTTGCCGGCGCCCTGCGCCTGCAGGCCGGGGAGAGTGCGGAGCTGCCCATCAAGGTCCGACCACGCTGGCCGTTGACGGAACTGGCCTCTCTCTAGGCGGCCAACTACCACCTTGCCGTAGGAGCGTCGCTCGCGGCGCGATAAAAGAACAGGATGAAAAGCGCTCCTCACCACAGAGGGCACAGAGCACAGAGAGAAAAACCTGTCTTTCCCTCAGTGATCTCTGTGCCCTCTGTGGTAAGTCCGCCTTTCAGATTTTGGGGAATCGCGCCGCCAGCGACGCTCCTACGGTGAGGGGCTAGTCTTTCTTCCTGAACCCCAGCTCTTCCCCGCGCAGCAGTTTTTGCAGGTTGCTGCGATGGCGCAGGATCATTACCAGGGACAGTGCCAGCATGGGCCAGAAGGCCTGGGGTAGCCAGGCGAAGATACAGGCCGGGGCCACCACGAAGGCGCTTAACGAGGCCAGGGAAGAGATGCGGGTGAGAGCGAACACCAGCAGCCAGACGACGCCAGCCACCAGGCCGCTGGGCCAGTGCAGGGCAAACAACAGCCCGAAGGCCGTGGCCACGCCCTTGCCGCCCTGGAAGTGGAAAAACACCGGGAACAGATGTCCGAGAAAGGCGAAGGTGCCCACCAGCGCGGCCACGAAGGGTCCCATGTCCAGATAGCGGGCCAGCACCACCGGGATCACCCCTTTCAGCACATCGCCCAGTAACGTGAGCGCCGCGGCGGGCTTACCGCCAATACGCAGCACATTGGTGGCACCGGGGTTGTTGGAGCCCTGGGTGCGCGGGTCCGGGTAGCCGAACAGTCGGCACACCAGAATCGCGCTGGAAATGGAGCCCATCAAATAGCCGGCTGCACACAATGGCAGCAGCCAAAACCACACGTCCTGTAATGTCCCTGCTTGCACCGGCTATAATCTCCCTTCACATCGCCGGGGTGGCGACTTCTGCATGCTTGGCAGGCATTTATTGTACACATGGCGACACGCCTGCCTGCGTTGCAAGCGTAACATCTGATTACCCAAAGTGGGATTCATGCAGATGGAAAGTCGCTTTCCCGTGAAACCTGCGCCAATGAGGGCGAGTATGGACATTGTTTATATCAATGATTTGAAAGTGGATACCGTAATTGGGATTTTCGACTGGGAGCGGCGTATCCGCCAGACTGTCAGTCTGGATCTGGAAATGGCAGCGGATATCCGCAAGGGCGCAGCGTCTGATCACATTGACGATGCGCTGGATTACAAGGCTATTGGCAAGCGTGTGATCGCGTTTATCGAAGGCAGTGAATTCCAGCTGGTGGAAACCCTGGCGGAAAACGTGGCCCAGTTGGTGATCGGCGAATTCAATGTGCCCTGGTTGAAACTGCGGCTGAGCAAGCCTGGAGCTCTGCGTGGGTCGCGGGATGTGGGTGTGATTATCGAAAGGGGTCAAAAACCCAATGGGTAATAAGGATCAAACCGCCCGGGTGTATCTGAGCCTGGGCTCCAATATCGACCGGGCGCACAATATTCGTTCCGGCCTGCAGGCACTGGCTGCTGCCTTCGGCAGGTTGGCGATCAGCCCGGTCTATGAAAGCGAGGCGGTGGGTTTTTCCGGCGATGCCTTCTACAACCTGGTGGTGGGTATTGATACCACCCTGCCGGTGGGCGAGCTTGCCGCCGTGTTGCGGGATATCGAGAAAGACCATGGTCGGGTGCGTGGGGAAAAGAAATTCTCTAGCCGGACCCTGGATATCGACATCCTCACTTATAACGATCTCACCGGCGAGATCGACGGGGTGCAACTGCCCCGTGACGAAATCCTCAAACACGCCTTCGTTCTCAAACCCCTGGTGGACCTGGCTCCCGATGCATTTCACCCGGAAATCGGCAAGCCCTACCGGCAGTTGCTGGAAGAGTCGGATTTTGCCGGGCAGGCATTGTGGGTGGTGGAGTTGGAAGCGTAGTTGCGAGCTACGAGCTACGCTCGATTGGAGAGGGGAAGACTGGAAAGTTCCTCAAGTTCCGAGATACCTACGAAGCCGCCTGTAGGAGTACCTCTTGAGGTGCGAACCGCGCTTGAGCGGAAATCGCCCGCAGGGTGATCAGGAATCTCAGAGCTCGACAGGTTTCAGAAAAGAATGGCTGGCACCAGGATCTCTGTCGCCTCGCCCTGGCTCGGATTCGTCCCTCAAGAGGTATTATTCGCTGCGCTCACCCTTCGGGCCGCACTGCACTACGTGCGTTACTCCGCTGCGCTCCGTTCCTACAGTGGCTTTGTAGCCAGTTTTGTGGGGCGCCGAACCTGTGTTCGCGGGGCTGGGCGGGAATCGTTTTACTGAATCTCTCCCGCGTTGCAGCTTGAGGCTTGTGGCTTGTTGCTTCTCTCAATACCAGTGCGGAGTCATGTCGCTCTGTGCCCAGCGGAAAAAGTCATATTCCAGCCGCGTCAGTCCCCCCGGATAGATCTGGTCGATTCGTTGCAGGGTGGGGCGGCGGTCGGTTTTTTCCAGTTCCTGTAACAGTTTGCGCAAGGTGCTGCGGCCTACCGGCTTTGACATCAGGAAAGCGGTGGTGGCCCAGGCCACGGTATAGGGAATGGCATCAAGTTGATGGGCCATGCGTCGCCACTGCCTGTCATCCAGAGACAGATACTGGCGCAGGGTAATCAGCCGCCCTTCATCCATCCATTGACGAATGCGGGCCTGGGCATCGGCCAGCGCTTCCACTTTCAGGCGCCCATCGGGCTGCACCTGCAGGGTCTGAAAATATTGGGCGAGCCCCTCGTGGAGCCAGACCGGTGACGCCGGAGAGAGCTGGTAAAGCAGCACGTGACTGCTTTCATGGAGAATTGTCTGTGCGACTTGCTGATCGTTTCCCCAGCGCCAGACCGCCACTTCATTACTGGCAGGTATGAAGACGCCGGCATAGTGGGCGTTGCTGGAGCCGATACGATCCTCCATCCATTGACGGAAATCCGCCTGATGTTCGAACAGATACAGGTTCACCTGGGCGGTGCCGTGCAAGTCCAGTCCGAAATCGTTGCGGTAGCGCCGGTAGATGAAGCGAATCGCCTCCAGGGTCCTGTCGTGAAGTTCCCCGGGCAGGGTGAAGTCCTTGCGTAGCTGGGAGATTTCCAGTTCCTGGATAACCGGCGAGGTCCTGGGGGTAACCTTCTGGCTCTCCAGTTGCTCCGGCGGCCGATCGCCAAAGTGCAGTTTGCCGTTCTCGTCTCGCCACTGGAAGATGTCCCCGTGCGCTGCCAGTGAGGTGATCAGGACCGCGGCGCTGAAACCGGTGCGGATCAGGAATTGCAGTTTCTTTGAATCCACTGACGTACCTCTTCCTTGTCCTTTTCAACCTGATCCAGCGTGGGGTGGGTGACCTTGCCGTCCTCATCCTGATAGACGAAACGGCCGTGTAGTCGTTTCAATTTTGCCCTGGCTTCCTTGCATTGTCTGGCGATAGCGTCCTGCTGTTCCCGTTGTTCGGATGCCTGTTCGCGCTGTTCTGCTTTCTCACTCTGGCGAAGCCGCAGGGCGCGCTCGTTGATTTCCCTGACGCGATCACCCTGGCCGATTTTGGGTGGTGCCTTGATATCCATTTTCTCGTGCTGCTCCTGGGGGGGCTGATCACCAAAGTGCCAGTTGCCCTCTGCGTCCTGCCAGCGATATACCTCCGCGTTGGCAATAAGCGGCAGTACTAGCAGTAGTGTCATGATTCCCTTCATGGTTTCCCCTAATCAGTGGTGGTTAGCTTCCTTGCAGTGTCAGTGAGCGCCCGCCGTCCACCGCCAGAATCTGGCCAGTGACGAACGGCGCCTGGGTGCCGAGCCACCATACCGTCTCAGCGATGTCCTGGGGCGTGCCGCACCGTTTCAGTGCGGTGGCATCCTGGATGTCCTGCTGATTCATCTGCCCGGCTTCCGGCCACAGGATGGGGCCGGGGGACACGCCGTTGACGCGAATATCCGGGCCCAGTTCCCGGGCCAGGCTGCGTGTCATCATGGCAAGGCCGGCCTTGGCCATGCAATACAGAGTATGGTGTTGCAGCGGTTTTTCCGCGTACACATCCACAATATTCACAATGCTGCCATGTCGTTCGCTCAATGCCGGTGCCAGCTTCTGGCTCAGGATAAACGGCGCACGCAGGTTGCTGTGAACCAGCCTGTCCCAGTCGGCATCATCGGCCTGATCGACGGGGGTCGGGTAAAAGCTGGAGGCATTGTTAACCAGCAGGTCCATACGGCCAAAGCAAGCCAGGGCATCGGCTGCCAGCTGGCGCACCTGATCAGGCTGGTCCAGATCCGCCTGCAGCAGGGCGGCGCTGTCCGCCCGTTCTGCGTTCAGGCTGTCAGCCAGTGCCCGAGCGTCATCGGCACTGTTGCGATAATGAATGATGACCCGCATGCCGTTGCGGTGCAGAGTGCGAACGATTTCTGCGCCAATACGACGGGCGCTGCCGGTGATCAGGGCGACGGAATCTGCCATGTCTTTTTAAACTCACTTTTGTAGTGGGAGAGTGCGTGAATGCGGGCCTTCTCAATGGCCTCGCCCAGTGCCGGCCCCTCATTGCCCTCCTTGCGCAGCGCTGCCACATCAATATTCCTGACGGCCTGTGCCGCGCCGCGCAGGTAATCCACCTGGGGATAGGGGCGGTCTTCCAGTCCGGTACGACCGCGGGCATCCGCTTCGCAGGCGAGCAGAAACTCTTCCAGCCGCTCCGGGCGACGGACCACATCCAGCGTCTTCAGCAGCTTCCAGACCGTGGCCGGCTTGAGCTCCAGCGCTCGATGACAGTGGGTATGGTATTCCGCCACCAGAGCCGCCAGGGTGGCGGCGTCTTTGGGGACGCGCCAGCGCTTTGACACGGTTTTCGCCAGCCGCGCGCTGCGGATTTCGTGGGCAATATGTCGGGGCCATTCTTCCTCGGGCGTCTTGCCCTTGCCCAGATCGTGGCAGAGGACGGCGTAACGTGCCGTCAACGGCAGGTCCAGTCGACTGGCCTGTTCCAGACACAGCCATTGGTGCACCAGGGTGTCCACTTCCGGATGGTGTTGTTCCGGTTGCGGCACGCCGTCCAGGGCCGCCAGTTCCGGTAGCAACACTTTCAGTGCGCCGCAGGCATGCAATACCTGAAAAAAGACCTGCGGGTCCCGCTCCATCAGCGCCCGGCTGGTTTCTTTCCAGACCCGTTCCGGCACCAGGTAATCCAGCTCGCCGCTGTCAGCCAGTTGTCGCATCAAGGCCAGGGTGTCATCGGCCACCCGGAATCCCAGCCAGTGGTAGCGCGCGGCAAACCGGGCCACCCGCAGTACACGCAAGGGATCTTCGGCAAAGGCCGGTGAGACATGGCGTAACAGGCGCGCTTTGAGATCAATGCGACCGTTGAAAGGATCAACCACCCGGCCCCCCTCTTCCCGGGCCATGGCATTGATGGTCAGATCACGACGCACCAGATCATCCTCGAGACTGACGTCCGGTGCCGCGTGAAAGGTGAAACCGCCATAACCGTGGCCAGACTTGCGCTCGGTCCGTGCCAGGGCGTATTCCTCCTGGGTTTTCGGATGCAGAAAGACGGGGAAGTCCTGGCCCACCGGGCGAAACCCCCTGGCCTGCATGTCGTCCGGAGTCGCGCCGACGACAACCCAGTCTCTTTCGGTTACCGGGAGTCCCAGTAACGCATCCCGCACGGCGCCACCCACCAGATAAATTTTCATCTTGTGCGCTCTCGTTATCTTGGACAGAATGGTCGCATGCTTTCTATCGTACTGAAACTACACATGCTGGTCGCAGACCGCTGTGCACGCAAATGGCGTGCGCAGGGATCGCGGCTGTGTGACTGATAGTTTCAGTTTTGCAAAAGGCCGCAGTGTCCCTGACCTGCGGCCTTTTTTGTGTTTTTGGAAAGGTGGCAGGTCGTTAATCAGTTGCAAGTTGAAAGTTCAAAGTTGAAAAGCGCGTGAAAGCCAGCTGCCAATCATTGATCGCGACCACCGCGCCGCAAAGGGAAAGAGTGTGAAACATGGTTTTCTCGCTTTGCGGCGCGGCTGAGGAGGTTTTTGGTTGGCACCAGCACCCACCGCGCCTTTCAACTTTGAACTTTCAACTTGCTCCTCAACCAAGGAGAACGACATGCCTACCCTGGCAGCATATTTGATCGTGGTAGCGGTGTGGGCGACGACACCGCTGGGGATTAAATGGAGTGGTGACGCCATGGCGCCGCTGGCGGCGGCCGGGGTGCGTATGGCGATTGCTGCGCTGCTGGGGCTGTTGTGGTTGAGCTGGAAACGTCAGACATTGCCCCTGCATGGCCGGGCCCTGCTGAGTTATACCGTTGCCTTACCGGGCATATTTGGAGCCATGGCATGCAGTTACATGGCGGCGACCTCTTTGCCCTCCGGGCTGATTTCCGTGATTTTTGGCCTGGCACCATTGATCTCCGGTCTGATGATGCAGAGCCTGCCGGGCAGCGTTCGCCTGAACGGCTGGCACTGGAGCGCTTGTCTGCTCGGCCTGTTGGGGCTGGCACTGGTGTTTGATGAGAGCCTGGCCGGGCTGTTGGGAGGGGCAGCGCTGGGTGAGCGGGGCAATGGACTCGTGTGGATGTTGTCCGCGGTAACCCTGTTTGCCGGTAGCGGTATTGCCGTCCAGCGGGTCGCCGCCGGTTTGCAACCCATGCAGCAAACCGTGGGTGGGCTAATTCTGTCATTGCCTTGCTATGGGGTCGCCATGTTGATTGCCGGTCAGACCTTTGCGTATAGCGGTGATCTGCGCGGGCTTTCCGCGATTATTTATCTGGCCGTTTTCGGTTCCCTGCTGGGCTTCTACTGCTATTTTCAGATTCTGTCGCGGCTGCCTGCTGCCACGGTGGCCCTGGTGACCCTGATTACGCCGGTGTTGGCGCTGACGCTGGGTAATCTGCTCAATGGTGAAAAGCTGGGGAGCATGGTCCTGATCGGCGCGGGGGTGATTGTGCTGGCGTTATCCCTGTTTGTGCTGGGGGATCATCAGGTGCGTCGACAGATAAAGCAGTTTCAAGTGGAAAGTTGAAAGTGGCAACGCGGCTCGAACGATTTTGGATGTTTTGAGTAAGCGGCACTTTCAGGGGGCACTGAGCGCAAGCGAACGGCACCGCTTGCGGCCCTGGGTTGGTGTAGTTTGCTTGGGCTCAGTGCACCCTGCACATTCTGGTTGTTACGGGGTTTCCTGATGGCCGAGACCTTTGCCGTTCCGTCTCGCGGCACAGGCTATGGGTTACGAAGAAACGGCAGGAGCCGGCTCCGGCGGCATGCTGTGATGACTGACTACACTGCCGTTCTCCACGCTTTCCAGGTGCACGTCGAATTTCCACAGGCGATGCAGGTGGCGGAGGACTTCCCGGGCGCTGTCATCATCCAGGGGACGTCCACTGCTGCGTTGATGACGCAGAGTCAGGGCCCGGTCACCATGGACGTTGGCGCGGACGATCTGGATGTTGGGTTCCTGAATGCTCAGGTTGTACTGCTCGGCCAGGGCGTCGCGGACCTTGCGGTAGCCCTGTTCATTATGAATGGCGGCCACCTCTACGTAGTCGTTGCGGTCGTCATCGTCGATCTGGAAGAACTTGAAGTAGCGGATCAGTCGCGGTGACAGGAACTGCTGAATGAAGCTTTCGTCCTTGAAACTCTCCATGGCAAATTTCACGGTTTCCACCCAGTCGGAGCCGGCAATCTCCGGGAACCATTCCCGGTCCTCGTCATCCGGGTTTTCGCAGATGCGACGGATATCCTGGAACATGTTGAAGCCCAGCGCATAGGGGTTCATACCGCCGTAGAAAGGCGCGGTGAAGGGCGGCTGATAGATCACCTGGCTGTGATTCTGCAGAAACTCCAGCATGAAACCATCGGTGACCAGACCCTTGTCGTAGAGATCATTGAGCAGGGTGTAGTGCCACAGGCAGGCCCAGCCCTCGTTCATGACCTTAGTCTGGCGTTGGGGATAGAAATACTGGGCCATCTTGCGCACGATGCGGATAATCTCCCGCTGCCAGGGTTTTAGCAGTGGGGCATTTTTTTCCAGAAAATAGAGCAGGTTTTCCTGGGGTTCGGCGGGGAAGGTGTCGTTTTCCTCGCGCAGTTGGGTCGCCGGCTGTAATTGCGGAAAAGTGCGCCACAACTCTGAAACCTGCTTCTGCAGTGACTCTTCCCGTTCTCGCTGGCGACGCTTTTCTTCCACGGCAGAAATCGGTGAGGGGCGCTTGTAGCGATCTACCCCGTAATTCATCAGCGCATGGCAGGAATCCAGGGTTTCCTCCACGGCAGTGACGCCGTGGCGCATTTCGCAATCTGCGATATAGTTTCGTGCGAATACCAGGTAATCAATGATGGACGAGGCATCAGTCCAGGTCTTGAACAGGTAATTGTTCTTGAAAAAAGAGTTGTGTCCGTAGCTGGCATGAGCAATCACCAGGGCCTGCATGGCGATACTGTTTTCTTCCATCAGGTAAGCAATGCAGGGGTCGGAGTTGATGACGATCTCATAGGCCAGTCCCATCTGCCCTCGCCGATAGCGGCCTTCCACCTCCACGAATTGCTTGCCAAAGGACCAGTGGTTGTAACCCACCGGCATGCCCACCGAGGAGTAGGCGTCCATCATCTGCTCGGAGGAAATGACCTCGATCTGATTGGGGTAAGTATCCAGGCCATATTTATTGTGGGCGATATCGGCGATAGCCTCGTCATAGCGTGCCAGCAGTTCGAAATCCCAGTCGGACCCTTCGGAGAGATAGCGGCTCATGCATCCTCCATGCGTTTCTTGAAAAGGTGCCGGAAGACCGGGTAGATCTCACCGGGCTCATCAATCTGTGCCATGGAGAAGGCGGCGGGGTGCTTTGCCATGATGTTCTGGTAATGATCCCAGAGGGCCTGGTGAGCCCGTGGCATCACTTCCACGTAGGAAAAGTACTGCAGTTTGGGGAGCAGTTCTTCCTCAATCAGTTTGGCGCAGGCGGGGGAGTCGTCGTTCCAGTTGTCGCCGTCGGAGGCCTGGGCCGCATAGATATTCCATTCCGTCACCGGGTAACGGTCATTGATGATATCGCGGGTGAGTTTCAGGGCACTGGAGACAATGGTGCCGCCGGTCTCCCGGGAATAGAAAAACTCTTCTTCATCCACTTCCTTGGCGCTGGTGTGGTGGCGGATAAACACCACCTCGATCTTTTCGTAATTGCGTTGCAGAAACAGATACAGCAGCAGGAAGAAGCGTTTGGCCAGATCTTTCATGTCCTGATTCATGGAACCGGACACATCCATGATGCAGAACATGACGGCGCGACTCACGGGCACCGGCACTTTGACATGATGGTTGAAGCGAAGGTCCACGGTATCCAGAAACGGGATGCGTTCCACCCGCCGCTCCAGTTTGGCAATCTGCTCGTCCAGTTCCTGCAGGCGTGCCTGGCGTTGTGGTGACTGGTCCTGTTGCAAAAGCGCCTCGCGCTCTGCTTTCAGGTCCCGGATACGGCGGCGCGTGGCGGCGGTGAGCGCCCGGCGTCGCATGGATGCCTGGCGCATGGAGCGGACAATATTGATCTTGGCGGGCATGCCCTGGCTGACAATGCCACCATGTTTGGTCTGGAAGGTCTGGGCGCCTTCCATATGGCGTTTTACCAGATTGGGCAGCTCCAGATCTTCAAACAGGAAGTTGAGAAACTCCTGTTTGTCGATTTCAAAGGCGAAGGCGTCCTCGCCGTCCCCCTGATTGCTGGCCTGGCCATCGCCGGCGCCCTGGCCGCCTCCGCCTTCCGGGCGAGCAATCCGGTCACCCTGATGAAATTCCTTGTTGCCGGGATGAACAATGCTGCGCTGGCCGCCAGGGCCATGGTGGAAGATGGGCTCGGACAGGTCCTTGCGAGGGATGCTGATACGCTCGCCCTGTTCCATGTCCTTGATGGAACGACGGTTGACGGCATCGTTGACCGCTTCACGGATATGCTTGCGATAACGACGCAAAAAGCGCTGGCGATTGACGGTGCTCTTGCGCTTGTCGTTCAGGCGGCGATCAATGATGTAGCTCATTCGCTTCTCCCGACTTCACCGACGGCATTGTAGGAGCGCCGCTTGAGGCGCGAATTGGCACAGCTGGTTTGCGCCTCAAGCGGCGCTCCTACAGCGTTCTACTGCGCCTTGCGTACCCGCAGATACCATTCCGACAGCAGGCGAACCTGCTTTTCCGTGTAGCCGCGGGAGACCATGCGTTGCACGAAATTGTTGTGCTTGCGCTGGTCGTCTTCGCTGCCCTTGGCATTGAAGGAAATCACTGGCAGCAGGTCTTCCGTGTTGGAGAACATTTTCTTCTCGATCACGTCGCGGAGCTTTTGGTAGCTGAGCCAGCTCGGGTTCTTGCCGTGATTGTTGGCGCGGGCGCGGAGTACGAAGTTGACCACCTCGTTGCGGAAGTCCTTGGGGTTGGAAATCCCCGCCGGTTTTTCGATCTTTTCCAGGTCTTCGTTGAGAGCCTGGCGATCGAAAATTTCTCCCGTGTCCGGGTCGCGGAATTCCTGGTCCTGAATCCAGAAATCGGCATAGGTCACGTAGCGGTCGAAGATGTTCTGGCCATATTCGGAGTAGGACTCCAGGTAAGCGGTCTGGATTTCCTTGCCGATAAATTCCACGTAGCGGGGTACCAGGTATTCCTTGATGAATCTCCGGTATTGCTCCTGGCGGTCCTGGGGGAATTGCTCCTGATCGATGCGCTGTTCCAGCACATGGATCAGGTGTACCGGGTTGGCGGCCACCTCGGAGTGATCGTAGTTGAATACCTTGGACAGAATCTTGAACGCGAAGCGGGTGGATAGGCCGTTCATGCCTTCATCCACACCGGCCATGTCGTGGTATTCCTGAATCGACTTGGCGTGGGGATCCACATCCTTCAGGTTCTCACCATCATAGACCCGCATCTTGGAGTAGATGCTGGAATTCTCCGGTTCCTTGAGGCGAGTCAGGGTCGAGAACTGGGCCAGCATGTGCAGGGTATCCGGTGCGCAATGGGCGTCGCGCAGGCTGGAATTGCGCAGCAGCTTTTCGTAAATCTGCATTTCTTCGGTGACACGCAGGCAGTAAGGCACCTTGACGATATAGACCCGATCGATAAAGGCCTCGTTGTTCTTGTTGTTCTTGAAGGTATGCCACTCTGCTTCATTGGAGTGGGCCAGCACGATCCCGTCGAAGGGAATCGCGCCCATGTGTTCCGTGCCGTTGTAATTGCCTTCCTGAGTTGCTGTCAGCAATGGATGCAGCACCTTGATCGGTGCCTTGAACATCTCCACGAATTCCAGAATACCCTGATTGGCCCGGCACAGCCCGCCGGAGAAGGAGTAGGCATCCGGATCATCCTGGGAGAAGTCTTCCAGCTTGCGGATGTCCACCTTGCCCACCAGGGCCGAAATATCCTGGTTGTTCTCGTCGCCCGGCTCGGTCTTGGCCACGCCCACCTGATCCAGAATCGAAGGATACCGTTTGACCACCCGGAACTGGCTGATATCGCCGCCGAATTCATGTAACCGTTTTACCGCCCAGGGAGACATGATGGTGCGGATATAGCGGCGTGGGATGCCGTATTCCTCTTCCAGGATGGGAGCATCTTCCTCCGGATCAAACAGGGACAGGGGAGAGTCGTTCACCGGGGAGCCCTTGATGGCGTAGAAGGGCACTTTCTGCATCAGCGCCTTGAGCTTTTCCGCCAGGGAAGATTTGCCGCCCCCCACCGGGCCCAGCAGATACAGAATCTGTTTCTTTTCTTCCAGCCCCTGGGCCGCATGGCGGAAGTAGCTGACGATATTCTCGATGACCTCTTCCAGGCCGTAGAACTCGTCGAAGGCAGGGTAACGACGGATGACCTTGTTGGAGAAGATGCGTGACAGGCGGGGGTCCTTGGCAGTGTCGACCATCTCCGGCTCGCCGATGGCCATGAGCATGCGTTCGGGGGCGGTGGCGTAGGCGCTGGGATCGCGCTTGCACAGCTCCAGGTATTCTTCCAGCGACATCTCTTCCTGCTGGGTGCTCTCAAACCGGGCCTGGTAGTGGCTGATAATGCTCATGCCTGCTTCCTCCTGGCGGAACCAACAATGGTCACAACAAAACTACATGGGGTACGTGTCCTTGGTAGATGCCTTGATCACTTTTCTCATTAATAAAAAAAGTCGTGTAAATAAAAAATGAAAATGGGGATTCGTGTGCGCAGGGCTGACCGTGCAGTCACGTCTTTAGCATGTAGCCAAACGGCCGATGAAGTCAAAGCGGAAGGAAATTTTTTTTTGCAGAAAAAGGACGAAGTGTGGCGAATGTCTGACAGGCCGGGAGGCGGTCGGTCACAAGGGGGAAACGGAAGGACGGAATGCAGCCGGCAGGGCCTTGCCTGCCGGTGCCGGGGATCAGCAGTGACAGGCGAAGCGGGTCAGGTCGTCCAGGCGCAAGGCGGTGAGGCTGCCACCCCAGACACAGCCGGTATCCAGGGCGTCGACGCCGGCCACGTGGGTATTGCCTTCCAGTGCCGCCCAGTGGCCAAACAGGATACGGGTATCCGTCACCTGACGATCCGGGTGCTGGAACCAGGGCATAAAGCCCGCTGGGGGGGCATCGGCTTCCCCCTTGGTGGCCAGATCCAGTTCGCCGGCCAGGTTCACAAAACGCATGCGGGTAAAGTGATTGGTGATGACGCGCCAGCGCTCCGGGCCTTGCAGCGCGTCGTCCCAGCCGGCCGGCTGGTTGCCGTACATGTGGGCAAAATATTCGCCTACCTGTGGGCCACGCAGTACCTGCTCCACTTCCCGGGCCCGCTCCCGGGCTTGCGACAGTGTCCACAGTGGCGGAATGCCCGCATGGGTCATCACTGCCTGGTGTTCCGGGATATCAATCAGTAACGGACAATCCTGCAGCCAGCCCAGCAGGGCGTTGCGGTCAGGGGCCTCGAGGATATCCGTGAGAGTGTCCTTGCGACGGCTGTCGGTGCTCCCCTGGGCCACGGCCAGCAGATGCAGGTCGTGATTGCCCAATACGGTATGCACATTATCGCGTAGCGCGTAAACACGGCGCAGGGTCCCCAGGGAGTCCGGCCCCCGATTGACCAGATCGCCGGCCAGGAACAGCCGGTCACGATCGGCATTAAACCCGATCCGCTCCAGCAGGCAGTCGAACGGCGCCAGGCAGCCCTGCAGATCGCCGATAGCGTAATCGCTCAAGAGTTGCCTCCGCCTTGGATGCCGGGGTTAATGCAGTGCATGGGGCACCGCCAGGGTGAACATGGGGATTTCTGCATCGAAGTGAGTGCCATCTTCTCCAATCATCTGGTAACTGCCGCGCATGCTGCCAACCTCGGTTTCCAGGATGGCGCCGCTGGTATAGGAAAATGTCTGGCCCGGCGCGATATGGGGCTGTTCGCCGATAACGCCTTCGCCGTGGACTTCCTGGACACGGTCCTCGCCGTCGGTGATCACCCAGTGGCGGGTGAGCAGGCGGGCACTGACTGTGCCTTCGTTGCGAATGGTGATGTGATAGGCAAACACCCAGCGCTGGCTGTCCGGATCGCTCTGATCGGCAAGGAATTCGGTTTCCACCGAGACCTGAATATTGTGGCGCGGGCTCATGATTGCTCCGTTGATGTGATTCTCGCTGAAGGGTGATGCCACCCGATGCCGGTTACCCGGCGGGCGCTGACGTGACAGAGTAGCCCGTTAGGCGTTGCCTGCCCCGGGGCAGGTGAGATTGGCCAGGGTCACATAGTCCGCCACGGTGAGCTGGTCCGGGCGCAGACCGGCGTCGATGCCTGCCTGTTCGAACTGCTCCAGCGTTACCTGGGATTTTAGACTATTGCGGATGGCCTTGCGTCGTTGAGTGAAGGCCTGGGCCACCAGTCGGCGCAGGTGCTCTTCATCGTTTGCCGGATGGGGCGGGCTGGCGTGGGGAATCAGGCGCACCACGGCGGAATCCACCTTGGGCGGCGGGCTGAAGGCGCCCGGTGGCACAAAGAACAGATAGTCCGCCTGACAATGGTACTGGACCATGATCGACAGGCGCCCCCAGTCCCGGGTGCCGGGGCTGGCGGTGAGCCGGTCCACCACTTCCTTCTGCAACATGAAGGTCATGTCGCTGATGGCGTCCGCCTGGCTGAGCAGGTGGAAGATCAGCGGGGTGGAAATGTTGTAGGGCAGGTTACCGATGACCCGCAGCGGCTTGTCCGCCGGTTTCAGGGTGCGGAAGTCGAAGCGCAGGGCATCGCTTTCATGGATGGTCAGGCGTTCCGGGCTGTTTTCCTGGCGCAGCAGGGCAATCAGGTCCCGGTCCAGTTCCACCACGTGCAGGTGAGGTATCTCTTCCAGCAGCGGGTAGGTAAGTGCGCCACGGCCGGGGCCAATTTCCACCAGGGTGTCGTCCTGCTGCAGCCCCAGGGTGCGCACCATGCGGTCCACCAGGTTGCGGTCATGCAGGAAGTGCTGGCCGAAACGTTTGCGGGTGCGATGTTCTGTCATGTGGCGGCAAGCTCCAGAGCGAGTCGGGTGGCGGCGATCAGGCTGCCGGCCTTGGCCGTGCCGGTGCCAGCCAGGTCGAAAGCGGTGCCATGATCCACCGAGGTGCGGATAAAGGGCAGCCCCAGGGTAATGTTGATGGCTTCGCCAAAGCCGGCGTACTTGAGGACGGGCAAACCCTGATCGTGGTACATGGCCAGCACCGCATCATGTTTTGCCAGCAGGTCCGGCTGGAAGGCGGTATCCGCCGGCAGTGGGCCGGTGAGGGCCATGCCCTGGCCGCGCAGGGCTTCCAGGGTGGGAATGATCACGTCCAGTTCCTCGCGGCCCAGGTGACCCCCTTCGCCGGCATGGGGGTTGAGCCCGAGCACCAGAATACGGGGTTCATCAATGCGGTACTTGCCGATCAGGTCGTTGCGCAGAATGGTCAACGTGCGGGTCAGGCTGTCTGCGGTGATTGCCCGGGGCACCTGACTGAGTGGCAGATGGGTGGTGACCAGGGCCACGCGCAATTCGCGGGCGGTGAGCATCATGACTACCTGGTCCACCCCGGCCTGCTCGGCGAGAAACTCGGTATGACCGGTGAAGGCCGGGTCGGCCCCTTCGCAAATCACGTTCTTGGCCACCGGGGCGGTCACCATGGCCGCAAAGGTGTTGTCCAGGCAGCCCTGGGCGGCGCGGGTCAGCAGGGCGAGCGTGCCGCTGGCGGTGGCCGGGTCCGGCTGGCCGGCAGTGACCGGCGCCCCAGCCGGGGTGTGCCATACCGGCAGGGTGCCGGGCGCCAATGGTTGCCCGGGTTGCCAGTCGGAAAGGGTGACCGTCAGGCCGAGCCGGGAGGCTCGGTCTTTCAGGACGTCACGGTCACCGATGGCAACCAGCGGGGCATCCGGGAAGGAGGCCGGCAGGGTCAGCACCAGGTCGGGGCCGATGCCTGCCGGGTCTCCGCAGGTGATGGCGATGGGACGCTCTGGCGTCAGACGTCCGGCGTCAGACGCCAGACTCATAAGCGGATATCCACGTAGGACTCGCTGCGCTGCTCCTGCAGCCAGGTTTCCAGCTCTTCTTCGAAGCGTCGTTTCTGCAGGGCCTGGGTGGCCTGCATACGGCGGAATTCCTCGCTCATGTCCGCATCGCGGGTGGCGTCCACGCGCAGGAAGTGCCAGCCGAACTGGCTTTCAAAGACCGGTGACAGTTCCCCCATCGGGGTATTGAGCATCATGTCCTCGAATTCCGGCACCATCTCGCCCTGGGTGATCCAGCCCAGTTCGCCGCCGTTGCGGGCGCTGCCCGGATCATCGGAATGTTCTGCGGCCACCGTGGCAAAGTCCTGCTTGCCCTCGGCAATGCTGTCATGCAGGCGAATGGCCTTGTCGCGGGCCTCCTCGGCACTGATCAGGGCGTCGGGTTTGATCAGAATGTGGCGAACCTGATACTGGGTGACTACTTTCTCGACACCGCCCTTGCGGTCCATCAGCTTGAGAATGTGGAAGCCGGCGCCGGAGCGCAGGGGCGGGGAAATCTCGCCCTTGTCCATGTCGATGGCGGTTTCCGCAAACAGGCTGGGCCACTGGGCCGCCGGGCGCCAGCCCAGGTCGCCCCCTTCCAGCGCCTTGGGGCCATCGGATTCAGCGGTGGCCAGCTGCTGGAAATCGCTACCCTTGTTCAGCCGTTCCACAATGCCTTCGGCCTTCTGGCGGGCGGCCTGCACCACCTCCGGGCTGGCACCGGCAGGGACGCGTACCAGGATGTGCCCCAGACGAAAATCGGCTTCGAACATTTGCTTGCCCATTTCCGAGCTCAGGAAACGGTCCACTTCCCGGTCGGTAATGCGGATGCGTGATGCCACGCTGCGCTGTTGCAGGCGGGAAATCAGCATGTCCTCACGGATCTGTTCACGGAACTGGGCCCAGTTGTAGCCATCCTGGCGCAGGGCGCCGGCGAAATCTTCCAGGGTCATGCCGTTCTGGCGGGCAATGCCGGCCAGGGCCTGGTTGAGGGTGGCGTCATCCACCTTGATACCGGCCCGGTCGGCGAGCTGGAGTTGCAGGCGCTCCAGGATCATGCGGTCGAGGACCTGCTCGCGCATCACCGCCGGGGGCGGCAGTGGCTGGCCCTTCTCCTGGAACTGCAGGGCAATGGTGTTAATGCGTTCATCCAGCTCACTGGCCATGATGGCGCCGTCGTTGACCACGGCCACAATGCGATCGAGCATCTGCACCTTGGCATGGGACCAGACCGGCACCATCAGCGCGACCATGGTCAGCAGGCCAAGCAGAGTGTGTCTGGCGTGCAGGGTTGTCTTAATCATACTGTCTCCTGTATCCCGGAATACTGCGCTCCAGCAGGGCATCCACCTGGCCGCCGAAGCCACCCAGGCCGACCATCTGGATCTGTAACCAGATGGTGCTGTCCGCCTCCAGATCGCCGTCGCCGTCATCGTCCACCAGCTCCCGCTGACTCAGCAGGCGCAGTTTCCAGCAGCAATTGCGGTATTCGGCCCCGGCGATGGTTTCCAGAGTGCGCTTGTTTTCCAGGTCGTACATCCAGCGGCCCACCATGCGCCAGTGGCGATGTATTGGCAGGATGCCGCTGATTTCCGATTCGCGGATGTCGTCTTCGGGGCGGTCGTGATAACCCAGATTGACCACCCGGCGTTCCCGGTCGTTGTAACCGATCTGGAAGCTGGAGCGTTCCCGCTCGTTTTCTTCCAGATCCCATTGGGCTTCAGTGTAGAGGTACCAGTCGCGGGCAAAGTTCCATCGGGCGTCGCCCACCAGTGGTGTCTGGTCATCGGTGGGGTCTTCCACGGTCTGTTCGGTGGTTACCTTGCGATCTTCGAAGTAGAACCCCTGGGCCACCCGCAGCCGCAGCTGTTCCCGGCCGGTGGCATCATGGAGGAAACGGCTGGTCAGGCCCAGCGCCAGTTTTTCCTCATCGCCGATGCGGTCATAGCCGATAAAGCGGTTTTCCCGGAACAGGGAGTTGTAGGAAAAGGTGAGCTCGCGGCTGTCAAAGTTGGGCAGGAAGTCCTGATTCTTGTAGGCCACCTTGTTGACGAACAGACGCGGTTCCAGGGTCTGGGTGTAATCCTCGCCGAGCCAGCGGCTGGGGCGCTCGAAGAACAGACCGGAGTCCAGGCTGGCGCCCCAGGTAGTGATATCCGGATTGTCCTCGGCATTGGCGTCCACGCTGTCCAGCTCATAACGGGTGTGATACAGCCGGGCGCGGGGTTCCAGATAGCCCCAGGGCTTCTGCAGCCGCAGGTTCAGGGCCGGGGCCGCGTGGGCGCGCAGGCCGGTGGCCTTGCCGCTGTCATCGGAACCGCTGCGCTCAAAGGAGGTGATGTCCGACAGCCACAGCCCCTTGAGAGGGCCATACAGGGTGGGGTCGCCGGTGAGCTGCAGCTGGGGCAGACGACGGTAGGGCAGGTCCTGATCCTCCAGGGTCGGGTCGATGGTCTGCCAGGACTGCATGCGCCCCAGTACCTGCCAGGTGCGGCCGTAATAGCGGGCTTCCGCCAGCCGGGGCAGGTGCGTCTGGGAGCTGATCTCCAGACCGGTATCCAGATCCTTGAAGTAGAAGTCGTCCGACACATAGTTGAAGTCGGTCTTCAGGTTCCAGCGATTGATACTGCCCCGGTGGCTCCAGCGGGCCACCTGGCGGTCTTCATCATCAAACTTGCGGTCGTTGAACAGCACCCCGTAGCTGATGTCGCCTTCGCCCCAGGGCGTCAGATAGCGGAATTCGGAGTCCACCCCTTCGCCGCGGCCATCAATAAAGCGGGGCCCGATGGTGGCATCCAGCTGTGGGTGGATGTTCACGTAGATCGGTTGGGTAATATCCAGGCCGCCGCTGCTGTCGCCGATGGCGATGGTGGGGAACAGCAGGCCGGTCTTGCGCCGGTCATCAATGGGGAAGGTCAGCCAGGGCAGCCAGAAGATCGGCATGCTTTTGACTTTCAGCACCACATTGTTGGCTTCGCCCCAGCCCTTTTCCCGGTCCAGGAAAATCCGCTCCCCTTCCAGTGACCAGCCATTGGAGCCCGGCGCACAGGTGGTATAGGAGCCACGGGTAATGGTGGTGGTGGTCTCATTGAGGAAGATGTAGTCGGCGCTGCCCCGGGCGGCGGTGTTGAACAGGGAATAGCGCACCCCCAGCAGGCTGCCTTCCTTGCGGCGGGTCTGGCCGCTCATGCTGGAGGCAATAAAGGTGGCCTGGTCGCTTTCCAGACGCATGCCGTTTTCCAGCTGGAACTTGCCCGTGGCCTGGTCCAGTTGGGCGCTGTCGGTGGTAATGCGGCTGCCGGGCTGTTCGATCAGCACGTCGCCGTCCAGCTCGATCAGGCCATTCTGCGACATGGTGGAGTGGTCAGCGGTGACCACGGTGTCGCTGCCTTCCACAGGAATGCCCACGGCGGGGTTATAGTAGATGCCGCCACACCATTCCGGAATGCTGCGCTGTTGCACGGCGGGGAACGTGGCCATTTCTTCGCGGTCAACCCAGTTGAGGTCGTTGTCCGCGGTACTGGTGCCTGCCAGAAGCAGCAGGCCAGGGATCAGAATTCGTTGTACGGGCAGTGGCATCGGCTGCTCAGAACAGGTAAAAAGGCCGTTTTGCACCGCGCGGATAACTGGCGCGGTAAAAGCGGCAGTGTAATGGAACAAGGAAGGCAATGCAGCCTGATAAAAGTAATTCTCACGTAGATCTGCGTAAGCAGGCTCTCGATCAGTGGGTAAGCGCTCACATTGGCGCTGAGCTGGCGGGTGTGCCGGCCTCTGCGGACGCCAGCTTTCGCCGCTATTTCCGTTATCAGCACGATGGCCGCAGCCTGATCGCCATGGATGCGCCACCGGCCCAGGAAGATTGCCGCCCCTTTATTGATGTGGCCCGGCGTCTTCAGCGTGCCGGCCTGCATGTGCCGGAAATCGTTCATCAGGATCTGCAGCAGGGCTTCCTGCTGCTCACCGACATGGGCAATGAGACCTGGCTCACCGCCCTCAATGAGGGCAATGCGGATGCCTGGTACAGTGCCGCCATCGACACCCTGATTGCCCAGCAATTGCATGCCGATATGTCCGGCTTGCCGGTCTACGATGAGGCCCTGCTGCAGCGGGAACTGGAGCTGTTTCCCCAGTGGTACCTGTTTCGCCACAGGGAAAAGGTGGTCACCGGCGAGCTGCGCCAGCGTCTGGACCGGGTGTTTACCGTGCTGATCGAATCGGCCCTGGCCCAGCCGCAGGTGTTCGTGCACCGGGACTACATGCCCCGCAACCTGATGGTGTCCGACCCCAACCCCGGGGTGCTGGACTTCCAGGACGCGGTGGCCGGGCCCATTAGTTATGACGTGATCAGCCTGTTCAAGGATGCCTTTATCAGCTGGCCGGAAGCGCGGGTGCTGGGCTGGCTGCGGGAGTATTTCGACAAGGCCACCGCCGCAGGCCTGCCGGTGCCGGCGGAGTTCGATACCTTCCTGCGCGATTGCGACCTGATGGGTGCCCAGCGCCACCTCAAGGTGATCGGCATCTTTGCGCGCATCTGCCACCGGGACGGCAAACCCAAATACCTGGGCGATGTGGCCCGATTCTTCGCCTACCTGCGCACCGTCATCGCCCGCCGTCCGGAGCTGGCGGACCTGGAATGGATCCTGGATCAGCTCGAG
>Ga0208703_100038_pt1 | contig 38069 bp, 42 predicted proteins | sample DeeseametaMP0626_FD_184207 | JGI IMG/M metagenome (GOLD analysis project Ga0208703, IMG submission 184207) | Marine microbial communities from the Deep Atlantic Ocean - MP0626 (SPAdes) | ecosystem: Environmental > Aquatic > Marine > Oceanic | place: South Atlantic Ocean | collected 2011-01-26
CCACGCTTGCCAAGCCCGAAACCGACGACTACCAAAATCAAACCGGCAGACTCTCGTCATGAGCGAGGGACCAGCGGGGGGCAGGTCAGGCGCCGCGTAGCCGTCTCCCGCGAGGCGCCGGGCCGAGGCCTGGAACAGGCTCTCCTCTCCGGTCAGCTTGGTAAACTGCTTGGGGTAGGATTTGCGCGAGAGGGGCCAGAGCCGCGTACCGGAGCCGCCGCAAAGGATGAGGGGATGAATGGTCTGGGTCATGAAAAAGCCCGTTGAAGTCGCGAAGTTCGATCATGGGGCGAATGACAGGAAAGTCCAGTTCAACAAGCGCGTGACACGCCGCGAAGCCGACGGCTCCGAGATCGGATCTTTGCGATCCGCATCCGTCGTAAGGTGCCGGACCTCCTGCCTGAAGCGCTGAGCTTGTGACCTGCCACTGAACTTTCATTCAGCCGCGACCGAAGCGCGTTCACAAGAGCCCTTTCAGATACCGCCCGTAATCATTCTTGGCGAACATTGCCGCGCGCGACTGTATTTCCTCGCGGCTGATCCAGCCCTGATCGAAGGCGATCTCTTCGAGGCAACCAGTCTGCTGGCCCTGCCGGTTTTCCAGAGTCCGCACAAAGTTACCGGCATCGAGCAGCGAGCTGTGGGTGCCGGTGTCGAGCCAGGCATAGCCACGGCCCATGCGTTTGACGTCGAGCGCACCCTCGTGCAGGTACATTTCGAGCAGGGTCGTAATCTCCAGCTCGCCGCGAGCCGAGGGCTGAACCTCGCGCGCGCGTGCTGGCGCGGAGCTGTCGAGGAAATAGAGCCCGGTGACCGCGTAATTCGATGGCGGTTTCGAAGGCTTCTCAATGATCGAGGTAGCGCGACCCTCGGAGTCAAAGGCAACCACGCCGTACCGTTCGGGATCAGCCACGCGGTAGCCGAAGACGGTGCCGCCGGTGGGGCTTCTGTCCGCCTCGGCCATCAGGTCCGGCAACCCGTGGCCGTAAAAGATATTGTCGCCCAGGACCAGCGCCGAGGGGGCGCCGGCCAGAAAATCCTCGGCCAGCAGGTACGCCTGGGCCAGCCCGTCGGGCGAGGCCTGGACGATATAGGTCAGCGAGACACCCCACTGGCTGCCATCGCCGAGGGTGCGGCGGAACTGGTCCTGGTCCTGCGGCGTGGTGATCACCGCGATCTCGCGGATGCCGGCCAGCATCAGCACCGAGAGCGGGTAATAGATCATCGGCTTGTCATAGACCGGCAGGAGTTGCTTGGAGATGCCCATGGTGATCGGATAGAGCCGTGTGCCCGATCCGCCGGCCAAGATAATGCCCTTGCGAGAGGTAGAGGAAATCATGTGGTCAATGCTCCTAAGTCTGTCAAAACGTCCTGCAACCCGGCCCGCCAGTCGGGGCCCGGCAGCCCGAAGGTGTCGGTCAAGCTGCTGTTGTCCATGCGCGAGTTGAGTGGGCGCTTGGCGGGCGTCGGAAAATTACTTGTGGGAATGTCGCTCACCTCGGAGGTGAGCCCGGACTGCGCAAAAATCTCGCGCGCAAAATTGGCCCAGCTGACGTCCGGCGCGCCGGAGAGGTGATATGTGCCGGACTTGGCAGGATCGGCGATCATCGCGTCAGCGATAGCGAGGCAGGCCCGGGCAATTTCGGCCGCCGGCGTCGGACCACCGACTTGGTCGGCAACGATTGCCAGTCGGTCGCGCTCGGCCCCCAGCCGCAGCATGGTCTTCACGAAATTCGCGCCATGTGCCGAGAACACCCAGGAGGTGCGCAGGATGACATGGGCGCAGCCGCTGGCGCGGATCGCCTCTTCGCCGGCCAGTTTCGAGCGGCCATAGGCATTCGACGGCGAGGCGGGGTCGGAGGGGGTCCTGGGGCTCTCGCCGCTGCCGTCGAAGACGTAATCGGTGGAGATATGCACCAGCGGGATGCCCAGATCGGCACAGGCACGCGCCATGGCGCCGGGGGCCTCGCCATTGATCCTGGTGGCCAGCGGCTCTTCCTCCTCGGCGCGGTCGACGGCCGTATATGCGGCGGCGTTGATCACGACGGAGGGTTTGAGAGTGCGGATCGCCTCGGCGCAGGCCGCGGGGTCGGAGAGATCGGCTTGGGCGCGGGGCAGGGCGGTGAGCCTTGCAGCCTCGGGTGCCTGACGCTGGAGCTCGATGGCGACCTGGCCGGTCTTGCCGAAGACGAGGATCATTTCCCGCTACTCCACCCGTTTGCGTCTGAAACTGTCTGCCGGGCTGTATCAGATACGGCGCTCACCCCCAGTCGTTCGCCGACCCCGTGACGGTCCTGCAAGGCGCGCCACCAGGCCTCGTTGTCGAGATACCATTGCACGGTGCGCCGAAGCCCTTCCTCCACTGTCACCGAGGGCCGCCAGCCCAGTTCCTCGCGAATACGCGTCGGGTCGATGGCGTAGCGTGCGTCATGCCCGGGGCGATCGGTAACAAAGGTAATCTGATCAGCATAGGAGCCGGAGGCTTTCGGCTGCAGCTCATCGAGAATACCGCAGAGCGTCTGCACCAGCTCCAGGTTCGATCGCTCGTTCTCGCCGCCTATGTTGTAGCTGCGCCCCAAGGCCCCCTTCTCGACCACCAGCAGAAGCGCATCGGCGTGATCCTCGACATAGAGCCAGTCGCGCACGTTCGATCCGTCGCCGTAGATCGGTAGCGGCTTGCCAGCCAGAGCATTGAGAATGATCACCGGCACCAGCTTTTCGGGAAAATGATACGGCCCGTAGTTGTTCGAGCAGTTGGTCAGTACGACGGGCAGGCCATAGGTTTCATACCAAGCGCGCACCAGATGGTCGGAGGAGGCCTTCGAGGCTGAATAGGGCGAGCGGGGGTCGTAGGGGGTGTCTTCGGTGAACTGCACGGAGGGATCGGCGGGCAGCGAGCCATAGACCTCGTCGGTGGAGATGTGGTGGAAGCGGAACGTCTCGGGCTTGCCGGCATTTATCCAATAGGCCCGCGTGGCCTCGAGCATGTTGTAGGTGCCGGTGATGTTGGTCTCGATGAAATCCCCTGGACCGTCGATTGAGCGGTCGACGTGGCTCTCCGCCGCCAGATGCATCACCGCGTCAGGCTTATGCGCTGCGAATACTTGGTCGAGCGCCGCACGGTCGCGAATGTCGGCCCGCTCGAAGGCATAGAGTGGACTGTCCGCGACCTCTGCCACATTGTCGAGACAGGCCGCATAGGTCAGCGCGTCGAGGTTGACCACCTGATGGCCGCGGTTCACCGCCAGCCGGACGACCGCCGAACCGATGAAGCCGGCGCCGCCGGTGACAAGCAGTTTCATGGCATCATTCTCCGTATGTGAAGGGGCTGTCGAGGCCGTCCAGCCCGGGGGCCTCGGCGTCCTTGTCACTGAGCACCGGTGCCACGTCCAGCGGCCAATCGATGCCGATCGCCGGATCATTCCAGCGCAGTGCACCCTCGGTTTCGGGGGCGTAGAAATCCGAACACTTGTAGATGATCTCGCTGTCTGGCTCGAGCGTCATGAAACCATGCGCGAAGCCCTTGGGCACCAGGAGCTGTTTGCCGTTCTCATGGCTCAACTCGACCCCTACCCATTGGCCGTAGGTGGGCGAACCGCGGCGGATATCTACCGCTACATCGTAAAGCCGACCGCGGCCGCAGCGCACTAGCTTGTCCTGCGCCTTGGGCGGTGCCTGAAAGTGCAGGCCTCGAATGGTGCCCAGCTGTGCCGAGAGCGAATGGTTGTCCTGGCAGAAGTCGATCTGGATTCCGGCCTCGACAAAGCGCTGACGATTCCAGCTCTCGGCAAAGAAGCCGCGAGAGTCGCCAAAGCGGGCAGGCGTGAGGATCAGGATGTCTGGAATGGCAGTCTTGGCAATGTCGACCATCAGAAGCAGTCCATAAGCGCGGTTGTGAACAGGTGTGTAATTTTGACCCTCCTGCGGTCTTGATCGCTCACACCAAGGGTCCCGTTAAAAACAAGCTGGAAAAGCAACCCAAAGGCCAGATCAGCATAAAGGCACCGCTGGACGTCATCGAACGGGTCCGCAAGCTCTGCAAGGACGACTTACGGGCCGATGCCGATATGCTCTCGATCCTCAGGGACGCGCATGATCGGAATTCTGAAGGCCAGTTCAGTCGACTCGTCACGCCCGGGAGGGCGCGGCGAGATAAGCGTAAAGCAGGGGGCTTTGAACGGTCTACTGGACGGATCGAAGAGTTTCACCCCTTTTCCCCCGCAAAGGAGGCCAAGCGGAAATTCGGAATAGACCGAATGCTGAACCTTTGCTAAAAATCCCGCTTGGCTGAATCTCTCTTAGAGTCCGGACCAAACAGAGTTCGGGAAACCCAACAGCCATGACTTGTAAGGGATGTAGCACTGGTTGAAGTGGGATGAAAGGGCGACCCAAGTCGTAAACATAAGTGTAAGTCCCAAGTAGGGAAGCGCAGATACAAGCTGGCGATTGCCGATGTTGAGGTATGGGATGCGGGCAAAGATCATAGCCTGAGCCGGAATAAAATAATATCCCAGCCGGTCTCCGATGACAGACGACACTGGCACCACCGCAATTAGAAAAATCATGGCCATGGAGAACAGGTGGGCGACTGCGAAATCGTCGGGAAACTTGAAGCGCCACGCCTTGCGCAGGAAAAGGAAGAAGAAGAGGCCACTCAAAACGAGGACCCCGACCCGGAACGCAGCTCCGGCAGCGTCCACTCCAGTTCCGACGTAGCGATCAATCGCGATCTCCGCCGAGTCCCCTGAGGCTAGCATAAAAACTCCTGGAACTGCGAGGAGCAAGGCAAGCGCAATGCGGGACTTAGTGTAGGCTCCGGTCGCCAGCGGCAGGAGTATCAGGAAAATGGCCGCACTGGAGTGAAATCCAGTCGCGACAAGGATCCAGAACGTAAATCGTATTGGCCTTTTATCGATGAAGGAAACGATGGCAATACAGAACAAACCAATTGCCGCACCCTGGCGTATGCCTGACATTGGCATGTTGATGATCAGGACTGGGAAGAGAATTACCAAAAATGCAAGCGGATTTGGTTGACGACGGGCCAGAATATGAATGCCAAAGAAAAAAATTGCAGATGAAATTACGTTTGAGACTGGGTACGGGATATATTGCGTATTAAGTAGGTAAAGAATTGCCCACCACAAGGGTTCGCGGGCGTCCGCAGAAAGCATAAGAAGGCGAGCTTCAGCGCCGAGATACTGGTAGAAATATCCTGCCCAATCACAACCTACCTCAAACCGAAAAGCTGAAAATAAAAATAAAATAGATAGAATAAAAATATATACTTGGCGGCTTGCGGCAAGTCGCTTTCCGAAATGAAATGGAAGGAGAAACAAGCCATAAGTTACGAAGAGGTAGGTCACGCCATCGCCCGTTTCGCGACCCATTTGATCATGGTAGCAACCCTCGGACCCCAAACCTGAAGCGAATAGTGGTCCTCCACCTTCTTTCTTCCTTTCGCGCCCATGCTCTGGCGGAGTTTAGGGTTTTCGATAAGGGTAACTAATGCGTCGCGCCATTCAGCCTCGGTACTCGCAAGAAAGCCGTTCACACCATGTTCGACGATTTCCTCATTGACGCCGACTGGAGAGGCAACGACTGGTAGTCCACAGGCCATATACTGGATCAATTTATAGCCGCACTTGCCTCGGGCCCAAGGCGTGTCTGTCAGCGGCATAACTCCAATATCCATCTGCTGAATCTGCGAGACTTCGCAAGCTTCCGACCACGGCAGAATATCGAGTAGGGGATGCGTTGTCGCGGCTTTCCCAGCGCCAACTGCCCTGATACGCGCGCCATTTGCTTCAGCAATATTGGACATTAACCCCATCTTTGGGGCCATGTACTCTGTCCAGGTGCTGGGTGTGCCTATCCACCCGATCGAGGTTGAGCGAAGTGGGTGCGACTCCTGCTTCTGCCCATAAACCGAGACATCTACTACCGTCGGGACAATCTCCACCTGTTGAGCCCCTGCCTTGTAGGCGCGATCCGCAAGATACCTGTTGCCGGCTGTCACCAGAGATGCCGATGCCATTAGTCGGTCCAGTTTACTTCCAAGGATTCGCCTTACGAGGGCGGATTTGTGCATGTCGTAGCGGTGGAAAACTGCATCATCGAAATCAACGACCAACGGGATGGTTCGAGGGGTCAACGCTGACTCCAGGAGCCAAGGCACCCAAGGTAAGGCTTCTTTTTCGACCCATAGCACGTCGCACCGACTCCCTTTCTGGAGTTGACCGACCCTGCGACGATAGGCACTCACCACTTCGGAAGTCGTAGATCGCCCTTCGTAGAGGCGGGCAAGGTAGGCGTCATCGAAGAACGGCATGAAAGAAGCAGCTACGCCCTTCTCATCCAGGGACGAGGCATACTGTATCGTACGCAGGCGGCTGGACGCTCCGGTACGACCGTAGCGGTTGAGAATCATAGCTTTCATACCGATTAGATCTCCAGGTCATCTGGTCAGCCTGATCGACAGGCTATGAGAGAATGTTCGGAAATATTCCTTGGATCATAGCGACTTCGCCGGCGGTAAAATCAAGACTGAGAGCTCCTTGACTAGCGGCAAGGACACACACTGTTCAGTCGGCCAAGCTCGTAGCAGGAGTTGGGGTGGCGACAGATTTTCGATAGAGTTCGGAGTAACTCACCGTGCCCAATTCCAGTGAAAAGACCTGCTTTGCCGTCGCGCGGCAACGGTCGGAAAGCTGCGGATCTTCCTGCAATGTGCATAGCTCAGCGAAGGCTTTTTCTATCGACGGTTTCGACATGTCGTCGACAAGGACACCAACCCGGTGTTCTTCGACAATTTTGGCAACGTCGCCAACGCCGCGATTGGCTACAACTGGAATGCCGGAACCGAGGACTTCTGCCATTCGGGTGGGCGATCGGCCCAGCTCTGAAGTCTCTCCGCCTGAATAGAACATGATCGAGGCTGTATGTTGACGTATTGCCTCGGGCATTTCGCTGGGCTTGCGAGAAGAGATCGTGAGCTTGTCACCAAGTTGCTGGTCTGGATCAAGGTTACTGCGCACGGTTTGAGGGTCATCGCGTGTTAGAATTTCGAAACGCGCAGCTGGATCGTGTGCTGCGACTGTTTCTATCCAGGCACGAAGCCAGTCAATTTTGAACCACCCGCTAAGAAGCGTGCCTATGCAGCCATGAACCGGCTCGGCGGGCACCGCAATGGCAGGCCTGAAACGACCGAGGTCCGCGCATGTGGGAATGATGGTAATCTCTTTGCCATGCAGTTCGTCAGGGAACATCTCGCGAAGGTGCCCAACGGCTGCTTCGGTCAAGGAGACAATGCCGACAGCGTGCTTCAGGCAAGCCCGCTCGGCGGCAGTGATTGAGCGGTGCATCCAGGTGCCACGTTTCAGCCGCCGGGCGGTGATGAGTTCCTCTGGCCAGAGCGCGCGCATATCGAAGATAAAGGGCACTCCCGTCATCCGGTGTACAGCAAGCGCCACTGCCGCTGGAATATAGGATCGGGCATGGATCAAAGTGATCCCACGCCGACGCACCTCTCGATGCACGAGCCAGATCATCCGTATCATGCTCATAGCAGGCGCGATGACTTTGGGGTGAGGGCGGAATACTTGGGGGAGCCACGTAATCCCATGTGCCTCGCAATCTCGGCGCACCCGGGCAACAGCGGCATCGTCCTGCCAGTCCGCCGCCTTCTCATAGGTGATCAGGGTAATCTTATAATCCTTCGACAACCCACGCAGATAAGGGATTACTTGGCTCTGCCCGAGCGGTTCGAGGAGACCATTTCGAGTGAGGTATAGGGTCTGGGTCATGTCAAACCAATCGCATCGAGGTATTTACGGGCAGCAATCGCCGGTGAGAAGTCCATGGCGCGCTGCTTCAGCGGCTCTGGGTCATGATCCTCGGCCAAGGCAGTCCTGATCGCCTCCGCCAGCGCAGCGTCATCCCCCACGGGTGTTAGCCGCCCCCACTTGCCATCTTCGAGGATCTCGGCGGGCCCTGAAGGGCAATCGGTGGAGACGACGGGCGTGCCGGTCGCGAGGGCCTCGACGATTACGTTGCCAAAACCTTCGTAGTCGGACGACAGCACGAAAAGATCAGCGGTGCTGTAAAACGGAGTCGGGTCCGGCTGGAACCCCGCGAGGATCACCCGGTCGGCCACGCCCAAGTCCTTGGCAAGCGAGAGCAACGCGTCGCGTTCGGCACCGTCCCCTACGACCATCAACTGTGCATCGGGCCGATCCAGCTGCGCGAAGGCGCGCAAAAGCAATGGGTGGTTCTTCTGTTTCTTTATACTACCGACGGTCACAACCCTGGCACCTGCGGGGCCAGACCAGAGCGCGTCGGCCTCCTTTAAAGCAGATACCGTTGGGGTGGATCGGGGCGGGACGGGGTTATGGAAGATATGGAATGCGTCAGCGCGCAGCCCAGAAAGCGCTGCGAGATCTTTCACCACCCCCGAGGAAACACCCACCCGATGGCCCGCAAGCCGGTAACCCACTGCCATTGAGGCACGGAGGGCGAAACGATGTGGCTTTCCCCATTCACGATATTGAATGGAGAGTGTGTTGTGCTCCGACGAAAGTAACTTGCAGCGGTGTCCCGACAGACGCTGTGCAATCGGGGCAACCACGGTCAATGGCCACATAGCGGCGAGAAGGGCGTCGGGGCGGCAGCGACGCAGGTACTTGGCGAGAGCAAAGAGAACACCGCGGGCGCGGGGAGTGGCGAGATCCACGACTGAAAAGCTGGCATACGCCTCCGCCAGAAATTCGCCTCGCGCCTGCATCAGTACGAACTCGACATCGTGCCCTGCCTTGACGAATTCATGGGCGAGATCAAGGCATACTCGCTCGGCTCCGCCGCCGCGCAGATCTGGGAGGAGGATGGTAATATCTTTTTTCTTCACTTGATTTCCCGCAAGATGCGAGCTGGCACGCCAGCGACGACCACATTCGATGGTATATCGTGAGTCACCACTGAGTTTGCAGCAACGACAACGTTATCACCAATCGTCACTCCCTTGATCACGGTGGCCTTGGCACCGATCCAGACGTTGTTTCCGATTAGGATGGGGGCAGTTGTGAAGCCAGCTTTGGCCGTGGTGAGCCCATGTCCAAAGCGATGATCCTGATCGCGGATCGACACGTGTTCGGCGATCAGGCAATCCGCACCGATCGTGATGGATTCGCGCGCGCATATGACACAGAATTGCCCAAGGTAGCTGCGCGACCCGATAGCCAGCGTGCCATACTTTGCCGTTATATCTGCCGACCGGTCGATTATCACACCGTCTGCCAAGCGAGCGGTTGCGCCATCTGTGGCGCGAAGGCGCACACCATGGGAGATGGAAACGCGGCCTTCCGCATCTACCCCTGAACGCGCGAGGATGATTCTCCCGGACAGGTACCGGAGAAGTAATGCCGCGCGATTCAGGGCGACCCGAGGCGATTTCACGATCCGATCCCCAAGAGTCTTCGCAACCGTTCCTGATCTTGCACGAAGTACGTGTCGATTTCCTGGGTCAGTTCGGCGTCGCCGGAAGCCGATCCGTACCCCTTGCGGCTGTTCATCCGGCGCAACACTCTTACGGGTTTAACACCACTCATCCCGGGCAGATACTTGAACAGGCGGGCTGCGGTCCTCAGGACGTGCGGAGGGCGTTGCGTAAGGCGATGTAGTGTCCGGTTCGATGCGTGCTTGGCGGCATGAACCTGCGGAAAGTCCGTTCTCCCGTCGTCGTCGATCTCGAGGAAGTCCATCACTCGCAGGTAGAGAGCGCGGGGATCTTTCTTCCAGTCCTCCATGAAGACGACCATGATCTGCGAGCGATCAAAAACCTCAAGATAGCGGGCCACCTGTTCCGAGAACCTCCCCACCCGCTTGTAGTCGAGCAATGATGGTTCGCGGTTCTCCGAGGGAATGTCAGCGGCGCTGCGTCGACCGGAAGCATCCCAGGCCCAACGCAGGTCCTGGACGCTTTCATCTAGGTTCATCAGAAGCTGGTTGTGGTAGGACACGATGAAGGCACTAGGCCTGCGCAGCATGATCAGTATTTTAGACCGCGGATTGAATTCTGAGATGTTCCGTGCCGCATCAGCTGAATATAGATACTGTACCGATGCATCGAGGAGAACTTTTTTCCCGTTATGGTCTCTGTAGTGATCAAGGTATTCCTGTCTGCTAGTGGCCCAGCGGAAGCCCGGCTGATCCGTATTGAAAAAATGCGGTTCCTTGACGCTCGGCACGAAAACTTCGGGATGGCCCAAAAGATAAGATGCCAAAGCTGTCGTTCCACATTTTGGCGCGCCCACTATAAAGAAATTTGGCCTAATCAAATTATCGCACCCCAAGGTATTCACGGAATATCCCAAATTTTCGACGTACCGTCAGATGGCGCGCATTGAAAATGCGAAGTAGATTGCGCACATCGGGGCGCTGTCCATCTAGTTTTGCCCTATAGAACGCCCGGAAAGCCACATTAGCATCAATCCAATCAGAAGCCAGCTGTTTGTTTTGTTTTGTAATCAGACCGTGCATTTCGGCGGTTTCCAAATCGGCGCGCAACTGACGCTCCACCCCCAAGAAACATCTTGCATAAAGTGAAGTGGGTGCGCTGAGGTTATCTTGGTGTTTTCGATAACGGACGGCCTCTCTATCGGAGTAAAGGACGCTTCCAACCAAGGCGGTGCGGAAAAGGTAAACAATATCTTCGGTAAAGCAGTCATCGCCAATGCCCCCAAAAAGCGTGTAGACGCTTCTATGGATAATTCTGGAAGGGCCAGAGGTCGTCAAAGTTCCGTTAAGCAGATTGGAGATATTGAACGAATATAGCCTTTGTTCGTTATCAAGGCATACAGCTTTATTCCAGCCTTTTGGAACCTTTTGTGAGCCAAACTTTACCCCATTTGCATCAATCAGGGATAGGGCGGAAAGAAGAGATACACCGAAGGGATTGGAATCGATTTTAGTGGCTTTTAGCACTGCGTTGATTGCATGTTCGATGCGATCATTTTCGGAAATGTCATCTCCGGCGGCAAATGCGATATATTCTCCGTTGCTTTCTGATAGGACTGTACTCACATGCGGTCCGACCCCGAAATTTTTCGTATTCCGTCTTATCCGCACCTCGTGCGGCCCTTCATAGGCCGCCGCCATTTCCTGCATGATCTCGAAGGTCCGGTCCGAGGAGCAATCGTCCGACAGGATGATCTCCAGCGGCTCGTAGGTCTGAGAAAACGCGCCCTCCACGGCTTCCCGGATATATTGCTCCTGATTGTAGGCAAAGAGCGCGAATGTGACGAGGGGACGGTCTGGGGTGGGGTCGATCATGCAGAGCTCCGGACGGGCCAGCCGATGCTGGCGTAGAAACGGGTTAAGCGGGTGGCGAGGCGGCCCTCGGGGCCGATCTTGACCAGCACGACGCGCAGGCCGAAGAGCCCGGTCGCCGTCGCCAGGATCGGCGAGGCGAGCGCCGCCGCGAGAGGGGCTGTCAACGCCAGCGCCAAGAGGACCAAGGCCAGGCCGGCATGCAGGCCCAGCAGGCCTATGGAGAGGGGCGCCCAGCGGAAGCCGTGGATACGGCGGACGAGAATGTTCAGAAGGAAGAAGTGCAGGATGTACGCGATTGAGAACGCCGGTCCGGCTGCGATGACGCCAAAATACGCGAGCGATGGCCAAAGCATGAGTACAAAGAGAATATTGAAGCTCACCTGTACAAGAAGGAAGGTCTTTCCGCGCGCCGAAGCGGCTATCGAAAAGCCAAGTGCCCAGCTTGCCAACTTGAACACATTGCCCACGGTCTGCCATTGGAGCAGCGTCACCGCAGGCCCGAACTCCGACGAATATAGCAGCGTGATCACCCAAGGAGCGAGCCCGATCAGCAAGAGTAGCACTGGCCCGCCGATGGCGAGACCCAGCTGTGCCTGGTCGTTCATCAACCGCACTGCCGCCACCCGGTCGCGGATCACCTCGGTCAGGCGGGGATAATAATCGGCCCCCATCGCTCCAAGAAGGAACCCGACATAGGTCATGGTGATGCCCCAGGCGGCGGCGAAATGGCCGGCGGCGTCAAGCCCCAGTTCCTGCGATATCCGCCCGCGCACCAGCAGCAGCGTCGCCGCCGTGGCCAGCCCACCCAGCATGAAGGCGGCTCCAAGCTTGGCCATGGGCTTCCATATTTCCCAGGTCTCCGCCAGCGACAGTCGTGCGGCTGTGGGTCTGGGCAAGCGGCGCGTGTAATGCAGGGCGATCAGAGCCGCGGCGAACGATTGCAAGAGAATGAACCAGATCAGACCGCGTTCGCCCTGCATCCAGATGGCGATAAGCCCGGCCACAGTCCCGACAAAGGCCCCGATCACCGTGACCCTCCCGAGATCCGCAATTCGGCGCATGCCCTGCAGTAGGGCAGTCTGCGCCGCTCCAAGAAGCGCCAGAAGTACAGCGACGCCGACCAACCCGACCTCGGTCGCGCGCGCTGCGTCGCCGAATAGCCAGGTGGCGATCTGTTCGCGCAAGAGCCAGACGGTCAGCATCGCGAGCGCACCCTGCACAAGATGCGCGGCGATGAGTACACGACGTACGCGGCTTAGCGTCGCCTCTTCGCCGCGTGTCGCGGCGATTTCTCGTACGCCGCTTGACCCCATGCCGAGCCCCGCAGTTTGCTGTACCATCTGCAGCAGGGTGTTATAGATGCTCAGCAGCCCGACACCGCTAGGGCCGAGGAGAACCGCCAGTACCTTCATCCGGATAATCGAAATCAGGATATTCACGGCCTGCGCCGAGCCGATGACAAGCATCGACTTGATTAATCCCCGTGGGGACGACTCACTCAATTCCAGCCCGATTCTGGGTTTTGAGTTTTCGGCCATAGCGGCTTAAAGCTTCGTGGTAAGACGCCTCAAGGTGGCGGGCAATGTCATAGGGAACGACCAAACTGCGGTTGCCGGAAGGGCTAACTTCGACTCTATCTAATACGTTAACAAGCTTACGATAGCCGGGCCATTTCCTCAAATTCAAAACTCTGATAACCGACTTTACTGTTTTAGAGCTACCAAGACCCTTCAAAGATACTTTAGGTAGTACGCGCTCGTTACCTCCAGCACCAGATAAGCCCGCATTGTGGCGCTGCATGGAAATGCTGTAGTTCAAGAACTCATCGCATGCGGTAAGGGCGCCCAAGTCTAAATTGTTCTCTTTCATTTCTTCAAACCCTAGAAGAACTATGTCGTCAAATCCTGACTTCACTAACATTTCACACACGGCTGCATAATCATAGCAAAAGACTCGCCTATCACGACAGAACGACGAAAAGTCGGCCTGCAAGTGAAAAGGTAAAGAGTGAAATATTTCTTGATAAAGGGATGGCAGTGCAGATTTCCCCGACCTAGCTGAAATCAGAATCCGACAATTAAGGTCATCAAGCAGTCTGCGTAAAGTTGAAATCTTTTCCTCAATCGATACTTCCGTCTGCTCGAGCAAAAACATTTCCTCGGATAATAGGATTGTTTTGCCCTGCTTTATCAACCGGCCGAGCTTATCATACACCTCGGAGGTGGTTATAGGGCTTTCTGATTTGTCAGAGCAAGCTCGATAAAGAACTTGGCATAAGCTTCCGGTATTCCGGGGTCTTGGCTGAAAAGTCCCCGCATAGTAAAAATTGGGGTGTTTCACTTCATCAAGTGCGACCTGAAGCGACGTCGTCCCAGTTTTCGGTGGCCCTATGTGGATAATTATATCTGGACGCATCGAGCTTACTCCGATGATGCTGCGGAAATAACCGCCGGTATCTTAGCAGAGGCCAAATGTGGCCCCATCGGAAGACTCAGCACTTCGCTAGCTAGCTCGCTAGCCAATGGCAGATCTTCTGGGGCGATGCCCAGCCCCGCATAGGCGGCCTGCATGTGCGGCGGAATGGGATAGTGTATGAGGCTGCCGATGCCACTCTCCGCCAACTTCGCTTGCATCTCCCCGCGTTTCTGGGTGCGCACCACATAGAGGTGCCAGGCTGGCTCTGCCCAGCTGGGAACCGAGGGCAAAACAAGGTCGCTTCTCCGCAGACCTTCCTGATAGATCCCGGCCAGCATCCTGCGTCTCTCCGTCCATTCTTCGAGATATTGCAACTTCACCCGCAAAACGGCGGCCTGAAGGGGGTCGAGCCGCGAGTTGGTGCCGGGTACTTCGTTTACATATTTCTCGCGTGATCCGTAGTTGCGAAGCAGGCGAATGCGCTCGGCGATATCCGCGCGTTCGGTCGTCACGGCACCTGCATCGCCGAGCGCGCCGAGGTTTTTGCCGGGGTAGAAGCTCCAGCAGACCACGTCGCCGTGGCTACCGATCCTTCGGCCCTTGTAGCGGGCGGCATGGGCCTGAGCAGCGTCTTCAACCACTGACAGATCGTGACGCCGGGCGATATCGAGGATCGGGTCGAGGTCGGCTGGTTGGCCATATAGGTGAACGGGCAGGATTGCCTTGGTGCGTTCTGTAATAGCGGCCTCGATCAGGCTTGAGTCGATATTGTGGGTGGCAAGGTCCGGCTCAACCGGCACGGGAGTCGCACCGACTGCGGAGACTGCGAGCCAAGTGGCGATATAGGTGTTAGACGGCACAATCACCTCGTCGTCGGCACCAATATCGAGAGCCCTCAAGGCAAGCGTCAAGGCATCGAGCCCGTTCGCGAGACCCACTGCATGCGTGGCGCCGCAGAACTCGGCCCATTCCGCCTCGAATGCGTCGACCTCCGGTCCGAGGATATACCAGCCGCTCTTCATTACTCGCTGAACGGCGCCATCGATTTCCGGCTGGAGCTCCCGATAGGCGGCTCCCAGGTCGAGGAAAGGGATTTTCATTGGCGGTTATCCCTGACAGCAGTCAAGAAAGCATCATGATCGCGATAGTAATCGTTCTCGTCATACCGGTGCGATGCGAGGACCATGCAGACCGCTCCTTGGCTGAAGCGGTCCATTTCGCGCCAGATCATTCTACTGATGTAGAGGCCCTTGCGAGGGTCACGAAGCCAATACTCCGATTTCTGATGACCGTCGTCGATTTTCATTCGAAAGCTGCCCGACAATGCGAAGACTACTTGTTCAAGTTCTCTATGCGCATGTCCACCGCGCTCTGAATCCACCGGTACATTGTAGAGATAGTAAACCCTCGCGATATTGAACGGCAGATGCTTCCCACCTTCAACGAAGGTTAGATCACCGCGAGGGTCGTGGATCTGGGGAAGTTCCACCTCTTTTACGTATCCATAGTTTTCAATCATGAGGCCTCCAGAAGTGTTTCTTGATACTGTGCAATCAACGAGTAAAAGGCCTCGGAATTTAGCGAGAAATAGATGTCCCGAGCATCGCGTTTTTCCTCCGTCATTCCGAAGCGCCGATAGAAGGCCTCGGCATGGGTGTTCTCGACCCTGACGTCGATCGAAGCCAAACGAAGGCCAAGCCGCTCGAATCCGATCTGGAAGGATAAAACCGCACTCTCCAATGCGGCTTTCCGCGGCTTGTTGTGGTCCAGTATCCAGCTTCCCCAAGTGAATCTGTCGCTGTCGATGTCATATAATCTCACGGTGCCGCACGGCGTGCCGTCATGACGTTCGATGATGTAGTAATACTCCTCGCCGGCCTCCTCCCGGTCTTTGTAGCGTTCGATCCAAGCTCTCTGATCGTCGATGGTCCCGCGCACCTCTGACAAATACATGTTGTAGGCAGGGTCGATGCGCAGCGCATGGACATAGGCGGCGTCGTCCGGCTGGATCAGCCGAAGCGCGAGGTTGGAGCCTTCGATACGAGTGAGGTCGCCTTGGGGCATCACAGCCTCAGATCGCTCGCCTGGACGGGAAGCACGCTTTTCAAGTCGCAAAGGATGCTCGCCGATTTACGCCAAGCCACGAAGCTGTCCGGGTCACCGGTCCTGAATTCATCATGTGCGACGGCGAGAATGACCCCGTCGTAGGCGCCTGTAGCTGGTGTTTCGACCAACTCCAGCCCGTATTCGGCGCGCGCCTCGTGTGCGTCGACCCACGGGTCGTGTACGTCGACCTCGACACCGTAGTCCCGGAGTTCCGCGATCACATCCACGACACGTGTATTTCTCAGATCCGGGCAGTTCTCTTTGAACGCCAGCCCCATGACCAGCACCCGGGCTCCGTTCACCTGGATCCGCTTCTTCAGCATCGCCTTGACCATCTGCCCGGCCACGTAGGCCCCCATTCCGTCATTAATGCGGCGCCCTGCCAGGATCACTTGTGGGTGGTAGCCCATCGCCTCGGCCTTGTGGGTGAGATAGTAGGGATCGACGCCGATGCAGTGACCACCGACGAGGCCAGGGCGGAAGGGGAGAAAGTTCCACTTGGTCCCGGCGGCCTCAAGCACCGCCTGGGTGTCGATGCCCATCTTGTTGAAGATGATCGCCAGTTCGTTCACCAAAGCGATGTTCAGGTCGCGCTGGGTGTTCTCGATCACCTTTGCCGCTTCAGCGACCTTGATGCTTTCCGCCTTGTAGGTGCCGGCTGTAATGATTTCGGCGTAAAGCGCGTCCACCTTCTCCGCGATCTTCGGGGTGGAGCCCGAGGTCACCTTCTTGATGTTCGGAAGCCGATGCTCTTTGTCGCCAGGATTGATCCGCTCCGGGCTATAGCCACAGAAAAAGTCATCGTTGAAAGTCAGCCCCGAGACGCGCTCCAACACTGGCACGCAGTCCTCTTCGGTTGCGCCGGGGTAGACCGTGCTCTCGTAGATCACGATATCGCCCTCCTTGAGCACGCGACCCACGGTTTCGGAGGCCTTGATGAGAGGCGTGAGATCGGGCCGCTTGTGCGCGTCGATCGGGGTGGGCACAGTGACAATATAGACCGTGCAATCGCCGATCTCGGCAGGGTCTGAGGCGAAGCGGAGATGTTTAGCCTCGGCTAGGTCCTCTGGCGTGGTTTCGCGGGTGCGGTCGTGACCAGCCTCAAGCTCAATGATGCGGTCGGCGTTGATGTCGAAGCCGATGGTTTCGCGGCGCTTGCCAAATTCCACCGCGAGAGGCAGGCCGACGTAACCGAGGCCAATAATAGCAATCTTGTCCATCAAATAAGTCTCTGTACTACTTGTTATAATAGTCTCGGAACCACGCCACGAAGTGCGCTATACCGTCTTTGAAGTCCGTCTGCGGCCGATAACCGGTCAGTTCCTGCAGCAGCGTCGCGTCCGCCCAGGTTGCTGGCACGTCGCCCTTCTGCATCTCCATGTAATTACGGCTCGCCTTTTTCCCGAGAGCGTCCTCAATTGCATCGATGAAGTCGAGCAGCCGGACCTTGTCGGAATTGCCGATGTTCACCACGCGATAGGGTGCAACCGGCGACAGCGAGTCCCATTCAGGGATGTCCTCACGCGAAGCTGGTCGCTCCGGGGCTGCATCGATCAGCAAACGGATGCCGCGCACCAAATCGTCGACATAGGTGAAGTCGCGGTACATATCGCCGTGGTTGTAGATGTCGATCGCCCGGTCATCGAGGATCGCATCGACGAACTTGTAGAGCGCCAAGTCCGGGCGGCCCCAAGTGCCGTAAACCGTGAAGAAGCGGAACATTGTCGTCGGCAGGTTCCAGAGATGGGCGTAGGAATGGCCCATCGCCTCATTGGCCTTTTTGGTGGCGGCGTAAATCGTGAGTTGGGTGTCAGCTTTCTCGGTCTCAGTGAACGGCATCTCCTCGTTGGCGCCGTAGACTGAAGATGTAGAGGCCATGAGCAGGTGTTTCACCTCGAGCCTACGGGCGGCTTCCATGACGTTGAAGGTGCCGATCACGTTGGCGTCTATATACGCCCTCGGGTTCTCCAGCGAGTAGCGGACCCCGGCTTGGGCGGCGAGGTGGACAATGACGTCTGGCTCGAATTCGTCGGCCGCGCTGTCGAAGCGGCCCTGATCTTCCAGCATGCCTTCGGTAGCAGAGAAGTTCGGGTTTTGCAGCAGCATGGCATGACGCCGCTGTTTGAGTGTGACGTCGTAATAGTCGGTCATCCCGTCATAGCCGTGGACGCGAAAGCCTTCCGCGAGGAGCAGCTTGGCGAGATGGAAGCCGATGAAGCCGGCGGTACCGGTGATCAGTACTTTTCGCATGCGGGATGTCATTTCATTTTTCTTGTTTGGGGGGGGAAGCGACCTGCACGTCGACCTCATTTTGGAGGGTCTCGATCTCTGCCTTCAAGGCCTCATATTCGGCGCGTTTGCGGGCGAGGAAGCGGCGGGTGAGTGCGGCTTTCGCCGCGAGACCCTTGGGGGTGAGAATGTAGGCGTAGCGACGCTTGTCAGGATTAGTCGAGAAATTTCCCAGCTTCACCAGGCCCTTCTCGACCAACGCCTTCAGTTGGTAGTTCACGCTGCCGAGGCTGACACCCAGCCTTTCGGCCAAGGCGCGTTGGCTCAGCTCCGGGTTTTCCTGCAAAAGACGCAGCACACGGAGATGGACTTCATCTTGAATGGGTTTCGGAGACGTCACCAGACTGGGCGTCCTGTCATGGCTACCGCATCGGCGCTCACCGGGAAAGGGCGCGTAGGTCAGGGTAGTGTCAAAAGGAGTAGATCGACTCGCAGTCGTTCATATGGTGAACGATATATACAATCCGCAGTACGTTCAAGATGTGAACGATTAGAAGCGACGGCCAAGGACGGTCTCCGTTGCCTGACGGTAGGCCGCGACGACATGGGTCTGGTCGTATTCCGCCTCCATCTTGGCGCGCCCCGCCAGTCCCATCTCTGCCTTTTCGCGCTGGGACAGAGCGAGAAAGCTACGACATGCCTGCGAGAGACTTGCACTGCTTCGGGCCTCGCAGAGAAAGCCCGAGCTGCCGGCTTCGACGACTGCGCGGCATCCTGGGACATCTGTAGCCACCAGCGGGCGAGCCAGGGCGGCGGCTTCGATCAGGGTTCTGGGCGCCCCTTCGCGGTAGGAGGGCAACACAACGCAGTGCGCTGAGGTGATATGGGGGCGGACGTCCGGGGCAGTGCCGAGGTAGTCGATCACGCCCTCGGCCTCCCATTGGGCCACCTCGTCGCGCGAGATCGCGGTGCGGTTTTCTGCATCGGTGGCGCCGAGAATCCGGAAGCGGACCTTAGCGCCTTCGGCCTGCAAGGTGCGTGCAGCCTCGACGTATTCGTAGACTCCCTTGTCGCGCAGAAGGCGGGCGATCATCAGGAAACGGGTCTCTGCGACGTCCTCCGGATAAGGCGCGGGTGCAAACCGCTCCAGGTCGATGCCAGAGCCAGGAAGGACACAGGTTTGCTCGGCGCGAACCAGGCCGCGCTGAAGGAAAAGATCCCGATCGTCCTCGTTTTGAAAGAAGACCGTCTGGAGGGGGCCGAAGGCGTGGCGATAAAGGATCTCCGCCACCTTCTGAAGCAGGCCGCCGGAGAGGAACGCCGTACCAAGACCCGTCACGTTGGGGACGAAGGGCACCCTGCAACGGCGCGCGGCCATCGCACCGAACAGGTTGTTCTTTATGGTGAAGCCGAAAACAATGTCAGGTTTCTCGTCCCGGTAGGCTTTGGTGAATGCCCTGTGCAGGCGGAGGCCTTCGAGGGGGTTCAGCCCCTTGGCCGACATCTCGAGTGGTCGGAACCGGACCCCCATCGCCTCGAGCTGAGGCACTGCCTCGTCCTGAGGCGCCAGCACGGTGACTCGATGCCCCTTGTCCAGCAGGGCGCGCAGCAGCGGCTGGCGGAAGTTCCAGATGTTCCAAGCCGCGTTGACAGTCATCATTACGTGCAGCGGCTGCGTGGTGTCTAAAGGCATTTGGTCGAAACCGAGAAATGAATACTTGAGAGGCGGATAGCGCGAACCGAGGCAGATGGAAAGCCTGTCATGAGAATACCACGTCGGATCGATCTGAGGGGCCTTCGTCTAATATCCGAATCCAGGCGCAGCTCGACCCTCTGGTCTCTCGCCATCTCGTGCGCGCCCTCGCGCTACCACGCCTGAATTGGTCACCAGGCACAGGACCGCCACCCGCTCCTTCCCCCCGCATGCAGGAGAAGGCCCGTCATCTAATCGCCGTATCCACGCGATGCCTGATATCGGTGGCCAACCGCTTCCCCGCAGAGGTTCTGTAATATTACAGCTATCTGCCCCTCGCACCCGGCGCGCCGCCAGGCAAAGCCGGGGCGCGCGAGAGATCAGAGGTCCCCGGTCTGAGACAATCCGGGTATAGTCCCGAACTGCATGACGGCCGGTGGGTTACGTTGCCGCGTTTCTGCTCTCCCCTGAACGGAGCCGGATCGAGAGCGGGTCGGGTGAGGTCCCCGGCGAACATCCACCTTTGGCACGGGAAGGCGGCAAACCGTGGCGCAATCTCTTTGCCTGGCTCGGAAGGCCAGAGGCTTCGCAAACCAGGCTTTCAAACCAGGGTGTCGTGGTGAAGATCGCGCATAAACCACGCCTGACAAGATCCGAGCTAGGCATCCATCTCATCAGCGTCAACGGTAATTCCTCTGCCACTGCAACATTCCGGAAATGCTGCAGAAAAAGTTTATTTTCACGCTGTCTTCACGATTTTGGATCCTGATTCAGGGCCTGAGCCCCTGGAGACTGATGCCACCCGGGAGGTGTCCAGGCGGCCGGCGACGGAGACGTCCTCATTCAAGCTTACTCAAGACGTTCGGCAATCCACAATTTGATGAGGGATTGCCGGGTCACGCCCAGATGGCGCGCCTGCTTGTCCAGGCGGTCAACGACCCATGCCGGGAAATCCACGTTCACGCGCCTGGGCTGATCGTTCCGGCGGCGCGCTTGCGACCAGTCGATCATGTCGCTGACGTCTTCGCCTGCGTCGAACGCTTTATCGAACTCAGTTGCCTTCATAATAGCCGATCTCCTCTTTCCGGGCGCGTCGTACCGATATGAGCCGCACCACTTCCCCACGCGGGGTCCAGACGGCCGCCCAGTGCTTGGCCTCGATCTTCCCGATTGTCAGGACGCGCGGTTCGTCCTCGGTCTTCGCGGGGACTTCCAATAGCCAGGGATCATCCCAAAGAGCCTGCGCCCGATCGAAGTCGATTCCATGCTTCGAGAGATTCGAGGCGCTCTTGGCAGGATCATACTCAAACTTCATGATGCGATATGGTATAATAAATATCCATTTTCAACTAGGTGTTTCTCGACGGGAGAGGATCGGAGGTGAAAGTTGCTCTGCGCAGCTTCGGGCGTTCGTAGCCGTTTCCAGGCTGGAGTCTTTCACCCGCACATTGGAGCCGCTGAAACAGCTTATTCCTCCCGCACCCTGGCGCGTGCCGCGGGCATGTGCCGGTACAGCGTCGCCGGTGATACGCCCAGACGCCGCGCCACGTCCACGACCGTGATCCCCTCATCCAGCAACATGGCCCTGGCGGCCCTCAGATCGCCCTCTGAGAGCTTCCTGGGCCTGCCGCCCGTCCTCCCCCTGGCTCTGGCGGCATCGAGCCCTGCGCGCGTCCTCTCGCGGATAATCGACCGCTCGAACTCGGCCAGCGCCCCGAAGATGTGAAACACCAGCTTGCCGCCAGGCGTGGTGGTGTCGATCGCCTCGGTCAGGGAGCGAAAGCCGATGCCGCGCGCCTCCAGCCTCTCCACCGTCTCGATCAGCTGCTTCATCGAGCGCGCCAGCCGATCCAGCTTCCAGACCACCAGCGTGTCACCTTCGCGCATGTAGGCCACGGCAGCCGCCAGCTCAGGACGGTCCCTCTGGGCTCCCGAGGCTTTCTCGGTGAACACCTTCTCGCATCCCGCCGCGGCGAGAGCATCATGCTGCAGCTCCGGCTTCTGATCCTGGGTCGAGACCCTGGCATATCCGATCAACATGGCATTTCCTCTCAAAACTCATGATCCATCATGCGAATTGAGAGAGTCATTACAAGAGACAGTTTTGAGATACCCGAGGCGGCTTTTCGAGGTGGCTCGCCGGTCAGCAGGCCTGTCTCTCGAAAACGACCGTTTTTGGCGCTACGAACTGCCCCCTTTCGACCGGACACCCCGGTGAAGAGCCCGCAGAGGTGCGGAGCACGAATATCCGAGGCCGTCGTGAACACGCCCAAGCGGGACTACGAGAACGTTACACCGCTGCCCGAGGCCGCTACCGTCCTCGAATTGTTTGCCGGGTGGTTCGAGGACACACTGAAAACCACCCGCCCTCCAGGCTGATCCCCCGCACCCCCGTAAACCGTCCCCGAGCCGGGGGACTCTGGGGGATAGAAAGACAACTAAGGCGGCCAGGCCGCAAGCGGCCTGACGGTGAATTGTAGGTGGAGAAACGTCATCTCGGGGAAGGTGGGGGAGGCTCAGGGGAGGGGTCCGGGGGCGCAGAACGCCAAATTTCTTAATGTTTTCAGTATATATTCTATATAGGGAGTATAGGGAGGGGTATATAACGCATACGAGGAACACACCTATAACAGTATTTTACTATAGGAAGGGTCCAGGGTGTCCCCCAAGGCCCCAAGCTCCCTTGCGTGATCCAGCGATATGATCGCCCGGACGATTTTGGGTCCTTCCCGAAGATCACAACGTGGGTATATGCGCGCCCCGTTGTTTTAAGCTGTCCCGAGTTTCCAACAGGTGGGTTTTTCGGTTGGGGTTGTTGTTGTCGAACCCTCTCCCGAGTTCCGTACCCTCCAGAGGGCAGCAAGATGTCAGATCGGGCTTCGTGCAATTCGGTCTGGGGTCTGATCCAGGCGCGCCTGGGGAGGTGGGGAGGTTCGGTTTGGTTCGACCTAGTGGGGTCCGGGGTTGGAGAGGGTTCATCCGGGCTTGACGCTGTCTCCTTGAACGCATGGGAAACTTGCTGCTGCCAGATCGCCATCCGAACCGGGACTTTTTCATTCTTGATGGTCAGATGCTGCCCCGAAGGACGACATGCCACCCAAGAGCTTCGACGTCTCCGTCCTGGACGTGAACTTGCATGGCGAGCCCATCGGTAGGGTGATCGCGGACATGTCGATGCCGCGAGTGTCCCCTGCCCGCATCCTTCCGCAAGCGCTGCGGGCGCGGTTCGGCATCGCCTTGGCCCTGATGCCCTGACGAAAACGGCGGACCCCTCTCAGGGCCCGCCGATCATCATCTGGTTGCGACTAAGGCTCTAGGCCTCAGGCCGCCTTGTTGGCCGCCGAGCGGGCCTTCTGAGCGGCGCTGTCGGCATTCGCTGCAACCTTGTCGGTGATCTCTTCGCCAGCCTTGGAGGCCAGCTCAGCGGTCTCGCTGCCCACCTTCTGCGTCTCGTTCGCATAGGCCTGGACGGTGCGGGTGAAGAGCTCTGCCTGCTTCTGAGCGAAGTCTGTGTAGGCCTTGCCGTATTCGGCCGGCTCGTCGCGAACCTGTGTCAGCTCACGCAGGTTCGAAAGCGCGTCCTTCGCAGTCTCGCTCGCAATATCGGTCACCCGGGTTCCGGCTTCCACGGAGAGCGACACCATGCGCTCGTTCATGCCGGCCCAGGTCTTGAAGACGTCCTGGTAGCCTTGCGGATCGAACAGGTTGTTCAGGTCGGTGGCGGTATTTTTCGCGTTCTGCTTGGCCATGTGGGGTCTCCTTTCGGGAGCATTGGTGTGTCGTCTTGATGACAGAACACTTAATGCTGCACTGCAGCATTTCAACCCCGAGCACATGGCCGCAAGGCAGAAAAGATCGGGTTTTTCCCTGCTGTATCGTGAGCAGAATACCCCCCTCCTGGGGTTTAGGCCGTCTTTAGCCGAAACCGGCACTGCAGCGCCTGTTCAGGGTTTAGATTTTCAACCCGTGCAACAGAGCCCGCTTTGAGCAGTCCGGGGACGCATTCTCGCCCCATCAGGCCTGCCCACCCGCGAGCAAATCATGGGTCTTCAAAGTTGGAAAAAGTTGAACCTTTCTCTTATTTAACAACAGGCTGTCAGTTTTAGCGCAATGTCGTTTGCGTAAAAGACAAAGGAACTTCGATCCCGAGAAGTTCCTTTTGAAAACAGAAAGGAGGAACCTGTTTCTGTCCCCGGAAATCTCGGTCAGGCTTTAGGGGGCATTTAGTTCTGCAGCTGATGACAAATGGGGTCGGTGTCAGAGACATTGCCAAGAGCCGGGTCAAGCTGGTCGAGATCAACCAGCACCTCAAGAACGAGGCCCGCAAGGTGGAGATCGAGGCCGAGATGAGCCAGTACGGTCCCAACAACGTGCGCAGGAAGCGTCTGGAAGCCGAGAAGGCGGCTCTGGAAGATGCCAGCCGGCGCATGTCGATCTGGCCGATGATCGAGGCAGGTGAGTTCTCGACCATCTCGGAGGGGCTGACAGAGGCAGATGCGGCCATCAGCCAGGGCAAGTGGATCGACCATATCCGTGACCTCACCGACAGGGTGCCCGAGAAACTGGGAACCCTTGGCAAATACGCCATGGTGACCCGGGACACAGCTCTCTTCCAGGGGATGAACCGGGCGATCCAGTACGGGGACTTCCTGGCCAAGGATCAGACCCCCTCCGGCCGGTGTTGCTCGCGTAAGCCGGCCTGTCAGCCCGGGTTGCCTGGCAATGCCCGGCGCTTCTTGGTGGTCCGGTGCCGAAGGAAGAAGCGCATCATTTCCCGCGATGCGTCCGGACCGTCGGGGTCGGTATAGCTGCCTGATGCGTTCCCGCCCGACCAGGCATGACCTGACCCCTGCACCAGCCAATGTTCGACGTAGGAGCGCCCCCGGCCGACACGATGCGCCGTGCGCACGTATTCATGGCCTCCTGAAACACGCATGGTCCTTTCCGTCCGGTCAAGACGGTCGTAGGGCTGCAGCGCGCGCATGGCGGCAAAGCGCCCGTTGCGCGGGTTGACCACCTTGTCCTTCTCGCCGTGAAAAATGATCGTCGGCATCGGCGCGCCAAGACGCCGTCCGGGGGCGCCGGCCACCATAGCCCGCGTGGCCGAGGCCGCATCATGGGCAGCGCCGACCGCCAGACCGGAATGCACCCCGACGGCTGCAAATATATCCGGGTAGGCCGTCGCGACGATCAATGACGCCGATGCCCCGGCTGACAGCCCGGCGATATAAACTCTGGCCGGATCGACGGGGTGTCCGGCAATGATCTCTTGCGTGAGGCCCGCGATCAGCCCCGGCTCTCCTCCGCCTCTTGCCTGATCGCCGCGCTTGAACCAGTTCCAGCACCGGTTGAGCTGCGCCTTGCGGGCCTGTGCAGGATAGAGCACGAGCGCGCCGAATTCCTCGGCCAAGGCGTTCATGCCGGTGCCGCGCGCAAAATCCTGAGGTGTCTGGCCGCAGCCGTGCAGCATGACGATCAGCGGCAGAGGCTCTGCTGCCTTCTTCGCCATTGAGGGCACATAGAGCTTATAGGAGCGGGCCCCGAACGCGCCCTCGTGTGTGCCGGTCCTGAAAGAGGCGCCGCGCGGAACAGGCCCCCTGGACCTCGATGTCGCGGGAGGAGGCTGCTTTGCGACAGTTTCGACCCGCTTGGCCTTGCGCCCGCCAGCGGTGGTGGGCGACAACCATCTTGACCGGCACCGTCAGGCAAGTTGGCCGCCGCCGCCAGCCGTAGGGAGGGCGTAGCCCGACCGAAGGCTGGCGGCGGCGGCGCGGTTCTCTTCACGGGGGATTGCGGGGGTGCTGGCCGCTGCGGGCCGGTAGGGTCGAAGTCTCTGCTACCAAACGGAGATCCGACCTTGCCGGGCAAACCCGTCACCGACCAGCAATTGGGAGTCTACATGACCGACCGACTTCAATACAGCCAGCGTATCGCCGCCGCCCGCGCAGGGTTCAGCGAGCGCACGGCCCGCCGCCTCGAGGCGGATCCCCGCCTTCCTTCGCAACGCCAGTCCGCCCGCGGACGTACTGTGCCCGATCCGCTCGAGGCGGTCTGGGAACCGGTACTGCTGCCGATCCTCGAACGCGATCCGGCCGTCCAAGCGGTGACGCTCCTACGCCATCTACAGATGACCGATCCGGATGCCTTCCCCGATGACCGGATCCGCCGGACCCTGGAGCGCCGCGTCCGCGACTGGCGTGCCCTGCACGGCCCCGAGCGCGATGTAATCTTCCGCCAAGCACCCGAGCCGGGCCGCATGGCGCTGTCGGACTTCACGGATGTGGGCAGGCTCGGCGTTACCATCGCTGGTGTGCCGCTGGAGCACCGGCTTTTCCACTTCGTCTTGGCCTATAGCGGATGGGAACACGCTGCGGTGGTTTTGGGCGGCGAGAGCTTCACCGCTCTGGCCGAGAACCTCCAGAACGCGCTCTGGACCCTCGGCGGCGTGCCGCAGGAGCACAGGACCGACAGCCTTTCGGCCGCCTACCGCAACCTCGATGCCGATGCCGCGGCGGACGTGACCCGGCGCTATGACGCCTTCTGTGCCCATTACGGCATGCTGGCCAGCCGCAATAATCCCGGCGAAGCCCACGAGAACGGCGCCGTCGAGGCTCAGAACAACCATCTCAAGGTCGCTCTCGACCAGGCGCTGATCCTGCGCGGCTCCCGCGACTTCGTCGAGCTCGACGACTGGAAACGCTTCGTCGATGAACTGGTCGCCCGCCGCAACCGGCGGCGCGAGGCCACTGTGCGCACTGAGATGGCCGCGTTACGCCCCCTGCCGACACGGCGCACCACCGACTTCACCGAGGTTGTCGCCCGCGTCACGAAGACCGGCGGCTTCCTGGTGCATGCCGTCTTCTATTCCGCTCCCTCCCAGCTTATCGGCAAGCGGCTGCGGGTTCATGTCTACGACGACCGGATCGAGGCATTCCTCGGCGCTACCCGGGTCGTTACCCACCCGAGACAGCGCGGGCGTCGGGACGGCGTGCGTGTCCATTGCGTGAACTACCGCCATGTCATCCACGCCTTGCGCCGCAAGCCGCAGGCCTTGGCAGGGTCGGTCTATCGCGACGGCCTGTTTCCTCGCAGCGAGTACGAGGCCGCCTGGGCTGCGCTGTCCGCCGCCTTGCCCCGCAGGGATGCCTGTCGCCGGATGGTCGACCTGCTGTGGCTCGCCCATGACGAGGGCTGCGAAGCCGAACTCGCGGGGCTGATCGCCGCCGCCCTTGGCGATGGTCTCTTGCCCGAAGCCCGGACCCTGAAGCCGAAGCTGGTGCCGCGGCGGCGCCAACTGCCGGGAGACACGACCGTCACCCTGACCGACCTCTCCAGCTTCGACGCACTGCTGGAGGGCCGGGCATGACCGCGCCCGTGCCGCGCCCCGTCGACGTGCATGCGCTGCCCGCCATGCTCACTGCGCTGCGCCTGCCCAGCATCCTGCGGCACTGGCCTACGCTGGCCGGGCGTGCCGATGCCGAAGGCTGGCCCGCCTCCCGCTTTCTTGCTGCCTTGGCCGAAATCGAGCTCGCCGATCGCGATGCGCGCCGCATCCAGCGCCACCTGCGCGAGTCCGGGCTGCCCGGGGGAAAGACCCTCGCAACCTTCGACTTCAAGGCCCTGGCAGGCGTCCCGAGAGCCCGCATCGAGGCGCTCGCCGCTGGGGACTGGGTCGAGACCGGCGCCAACCTGATCGCCATCGGCAATTCCGGAACTGGGAAGACCCATGTCCTATGCGCCATCGGGCATGCCCTCGTCGAAGCCGGGCGGCGCGTCCTCTACACTCGCACCACCGACATGGTGCAGCGGCTCCAGGCCGCCCGACGCGACCTCGCCCTCGAGGCTGCTCTGGCCAAGCTCGACAAGTTCGACCTGATCATTCTCGACGACATCACCTACGCGCAGAAGGACCAGGCCGAGAGTTCCGTGCTCTTCGAGTTGATCGCCAGGCGGTACGAGACCAGGAGCCTCGCGATCGCGGCCAACCAGCCCTTCAGTGCCTGGGGCAGCGTCTTTCCAGACCAGGCTGTCACCGTTGCCGCGATCGACCGGCTGGTCCACCACGCCACCATCCTCGAGATGAACGGGGACAGCTACCGCCGGCGCGCCGCCGCGTCCCGGCAATCACCCGAGGCTGTCGCCCCACCGACAGCCTCCAGCGACAACATCAGCGACAAGCTCGAGGAGGAAAGCGCACAGTAGCATCAGCGAAAAACGCAGCGGTCAAAACCGGCCAATTTGGTTGTCGGTAGCGGCCAAGGAGGTTGACGCTCTACACAGCGGACGCTTTCGCCCGTCTGGCCGGTTTTGCAGGCGTCAACAGGGTGCCCCAGGCATTGCTGACGGAAGGCACTTTGGCGCTTCGAAGCTTTTTTCTGGATCGGGCGCGCGTGGTTTTGAAGGGGTCAAACATCTGACGTTCACTATCTGAATTCACACATGATCAGGTCCCCGCAAAGCGCAGCGAACCTGTCCGGACGTGATAGATGCGGAGAGCCGCGAAGACCAACCTGCCCAACCGTCAACTTGTTCGCAGGGCGATCTCATACATGTTTTTGCGAGATGGCGGGTGGCAGGGGATTTGACGAGAAACACCGCTAAGCCGCGTCGCCAGAAGCCAGGTCGCCGAGCGGGCAGACAGGTCGCAGCGAGTGAGAAGTGAGGCCAACTGCCAGTGTTATACAGTTAAAGAGGGTGTTAAAGAGTTACGCGCTCCTTTGGTTCCTTACATAATATTGTAAACATTGGAATAATCCCATTTTTTCACCTCGGTTCGGTTCCCAGAGGGGCGAATCCTGGTTCCCAGAGGGGCGAATTTGTGGTTCCTAGAGGGGCGAATCTTGGTTCCCAGAAGGGCGAATCCTTTTCGGTACTTATCCACAGGGAGATCGATGTGATCCGGTTCCTAGATCGACGAAAAATATCCAAGCGTTCTGGTTCCCAGATCGACGAATCTAGGCTAGCGTGACCGCATGGGAAACTTGCTGCCAGATCGCCATCCGAACCGGGACTTCTTCATCCTCGATGTGTCAGATGCTGCCCCGAAGGACGACATGGCGTCGATGGAGCATCCTGTCTTCTCGCTGTCGGTCAAACCGGACATGCGCGAACTGGAGTACCAGCATGACGGAAAGCGCGTCGTGGTGGTCCCGAGCGGCAAGGGGCTTGCCACGATCATGGACAAGGACATCCTGCTCTACTGCATCAGCAAGCTGGTGCATCAGCTCAATGCCGGCGAGGAGATCACCCCATGGGTCGAACTCAGTGCGCATGAGGCTATGGTCGCCACAAACTGGCGCACCAACCGGGAAAGCTACCAGAGGTTCGAGGATGCGCTGGACCGCCTGCGCGGCACGACCATCAAGACCAACATCCGGACGGGGGAGCACACCCAGGTGCGGGGCTTCGGGCTGATCGACGAATACGAGATCACACGGCGTGACGAGAGGGGGGAGATCGGCCCCTTCGGCCGCATGACCCAGGTTCGGATCAAGGTCTCGGATTGGACCTTCAAAGCGGTGGAAAGCATGGAAGTGCTGACCATAAACCCCAAGTATTTCCGGCTGAGACGCCCGCTTGAACGGCGAATTTATGAACTCGCCCGCAAACATGTCGGCGACCAGGGCCGGCCCTTCCGTATCGGCCTCGACAAGTTGCAGAAAAAGGTGGGCAGCAACTCGCCGGAAAAGAAGTTCAAGTTCTTCCTCAAGCAGATCGCCCAGGATGAACACATTCCCGACTACGATATCGCGCTCGATGATCGCATCGTGACCTTCCGAGCCAAGAAGGCAAAGGGCTTCACACGAGGCCAGAGCATGATGGCGTTCGGTATTCCCGGCACGCCCTCCCCTGCCCTTCTCGACAAGGCGCGGCGCGCCGCGCCTGGGCTCGACATTTACGTTCTCTACGACGAGTGGCGCAGCTACATGGAGAGCTTGGGGGAGCCGCCCAAGAGCTTCGACGCGGCCTTCCTCGGCTTCTGCAAGAAACGGGCAATATCCCGGAAATGATGCAGTCGGTTGAAATGCCTGGACGCCCCCCTGCAGGTGTGTACGGCATCTTTCGACCACCCGGGCTATCGAGTGGACCAGTGAACCGGTGGGCTCACGGAGTGCTGCCCGCCACTGCGTAGATTACCCTCCGTACGGATGCCATGGCATCCTCATGTTTGACCGTCCGACCGGTTTCCACGTCAGCAAGCCCACGCTCGATGCCTTCGATGATTGCCAACTCACGGTCCACGTAAGCTTCCACCGCCTCTGCCGCCAGAAAGGATCGGCTGCGGCGTGTTCCGTCCGCCAATTTCCCCAGCTTCGCCTTCAGCTGCGGGTCGAGCCGGATCGTCAGCTTGGTACTGGTGGTCACGGGCTGTCTTCCTCAGCATGTGTACTACGATCACATATACGGCTTCATGGTTTCAGGGAAGGGCAGACCAAATGAAGGAAAATGGGGACCTGGAGCTCTCGACACATGAGCTGCGTTGAAGCTGGTTCCTGACGCCTTCAGCATTGGTTCCTGATCCCCCGAACTTTTTATTCGCTGGTCCTCGATCCCAAAAGTTATCCACAGGCCTAGGGTGTTAAATATGTGTTAGATCTGTGTTACGCCGAAAAAACGCACCGTAGGTCACTGATATTAAACATTAATTATAACACCCCTGTGTGTAGAGTCACGAAAGAACGTGTGTGATGTCACGAAAGACTGTGTGTAGAGTCACGAAAGCGGTTGAGGCGTGTGTGAAATCACGAATATCTTGACGACCGTGTGTGAAATCACGAATATCCCCGCATGGTGGGTGAAATCACGAAAGACAACAGGTCGCCTCTCCTTCCCGATCGCCAGGATCAGAAGGATTTCTTCGTATGCGACATCTTCGACGCGGCGCCGAAGGGCGACATGGCCTCGATGGCCCATCCGATCTTTTCGCTTGCCACAAAGCCGGATCATCAGGCCCGTCGCTACGAGGATGAAAGCGGCAAGAACTACGTCGAAGTTCGTCCGTCATCCGAGGGTCTCGCAACGATCCACGATCGTGACGTCCTGATCTATTGCATCAGCCAGGTCATTGCGGCGCTCAACGACGGACGACAGGTGCAGCGCGTGGTCCGGCTCAAGGCCTATGACCTGCTCAAGGCCACGAACCGCGTGACGGATGGCCGAGGTTACAAGGGGCTTCGCGCAGCGCTTGTTCGCCTTCAGGGTACGCAGATCGAGACTAACATCAGCACCGGTGGCACGGAACAACTCGACATCTTCAGCATCATTGACCGCGCTCGGATCGTACGGGAAACCCGCGAGGGCCGAATGCAGGAAATCGAGATCGAGCTGTCGGACTGGGTCTTCAATGCGATCCGAGCGCAGGAGGTGCTGACGTTGCATCGGAACTACTTTCGCTTGCGTAAGCCTCTGGAGCGGCGCCTGTACGAGCTGGCCCGCAAGCATTGCGGGCGGCAAACGCAGTGGCGGATTGGTCTACCTGCGCTGCAAAGGAAATGCGGCTCAACCTCGACTAAGCGGGAGTTTCGCCGCCTTGTCGGTGCGATTGCGGACCAAGACCAAGCGCATCATCACATGCCGGATTACGCGATCCGACTGGAGGGTGAGATGGTCATCTTCGAGAACCGCGGCACGATGGATGCTCTGGTCGGCGATCAGGTCAAGCTTGGTGTCGACGCCCATGAACGGGCGCGTGTCGCCGCGCCAGGTTGGGATGTGCATTACTTGGAGCAAGCCTGGCGGAGCTGGATGGCCGACGGTGGCCTGGATGCCCCGCGTGACCCGGATAAGGCCTTTGTCGGGTTTTGCACGAAGTGGTTCGAGAAACGCGGCAGGCCTTGAAGATCGAGCCGGACCGTTCTGTTCGCCCTCCCTCCCCTCTCCTGCTCGACAAGGCACGACGTCGCCTGACGTCTGGTCACTAAAAACCCCGTACTTTTAAGCCAGTTCGTGAACGTACCGCTCAGACAGTATAGAGAATGTGCGACAATCGCTGTCACCCTGGTCAAACCGGATGCGGCGGAGAGTGATATTGCTTGCATTATATGCTAGCACACGCCATATAACCTTATGAACAGCAAGCACCGCAAAGCCTTGGCTGCCGTCTTTACAGACCCGGTGTCAGGCACCGTCGAATGGTCGGCAATCGAGCGCTTGCTTGTCGCTGCTGGTGCACAAGTGATCGAAGGACGCGGCTCTCGGGTGAGGTTCGAGAAGAACGGTGAGGTGGAGACGTTTCACCGCCCTCACCCCGCCAAGGAAGCCAAACGCTATCAGGTGCGCGCAGCCCGCGCGTTTCTGGAACGGATCGGAGTAACGCCATGACCAATTCCATGACCTACAAGGGCTACTCGGCCCGTATCGAATATGATGATGACGATGGCATCTTCACCGGGCGCCTCGCAGGTATCCGCGATGGCGTCGGCTTTCATGCAGACACGGTTGACGCCTTGCGCGCCGCCTTTCATGAGGCGGTCGAAGACTACATCGAGACCTGTGCAAAGATCGGCAAGGAGCCGCAGAAGGCATTTTCGGGCCAGGTCATGTTCCGTGTCGATCCTGAAGTACACCGTAAGGCTGCACTTGCGGCGGAGTTGTCCGGCAAGAGCCTGAACCAATGGGCCGAAGAGGTCCTGGATCGCGCAGCAGGATAAAGTACTTGTCTGCAAGCCTCATGCAGGCCGGCATGAGTTTGGTTCCTGATACCCCGAATCTTGGTGGTCCCCACACCTCTGGCCTCAGATTTCTTTCCGAAAACCATGCGTGTGTGAAGTGTCGTTTGTATGTGTGTGAAGTGGCGTTTCTCGAGGAGGCCGTCATGACCGATGCGCCCCAGTAGAATATCGAAGAACTTGGCGGTGGGTAGAGTGTCGAAGAACGGTGTGTAGAGTATCGAAGAATGGCCAGGCCCCAAACACGGACCTAGTTGCGACCGCAATGCTCTCCGCGTGGAAATGGTGCGAGCAGCGGGGAAGGCCCTAGACATCGAACCCGCATCCCTGGACCCCTGCCCTGCCTCTCTCGCCAAGACCCGGCACGCACTTCCCTGGCTCGCGCTATCTTCAGTTATGCAAGGCGGGTCGGTTCCTGATCCCCCGAATTTTGCAACCTGATATCGCGAACGGTCGTGTCCGCTTGGCACGTCCTATTTTGGTGTGTGAAAACAAGAAACTAACGACCGGTGTGTGAAAGCACGAATGCAGGGTCTTCGCCTTTGCCAAACCGGAGGCTTGGCTTCAGCACGAAATGGTTGGAGAAGCATGGCAGTCCCTGAAGGTCGCTCCGGTATTCCCCGATTGCCCACCCCTTCGAGACTCCCTTGCGGCCCGGGGCCGTTGCAATAATCCGGGATTATCTCGGAAATAACGCAGTGTGCCCAGGGGCCCAACGCGGACCTGATTGCGACCGCAATGCTCCCTCGGCGCGCGCTCACCGGCCTTCGGACCTGCTGGTTTGGTCAGGCCGAGGCTCCATGGCACCCCGCGCAACATTTGTTGGATTTTTGCGGGAATCTTGCGCTCGGAAGGGGACGTGCGCAGTAAGAGGGGTCCCCGGCCGTTCCCCGGATACCCAAAGGTAAGGTTGGGTACCCTACGGCATCCATGAGTAGCCTTGGCATGTCTGCCACAGGCAATACAGTTCTTCCCTTGGGTACTCATGGAAATGCTTCCCTTATCAGGGCCAACCATGGATACTCATGCGCACGAGCAGAAAAACAGAAAGGCATAGAAATGCCCGTCATATCATTCGCGTCGTCCAAGGGCGGCGCCGGCAAGACGACGTCTGCCATCATCCTCGCAACCGAACTGGCTCAAGGCACGGACATTGTTCTGATAGATGCCGATCCTGCAGGGCGACTGACACGCTGGTCGACGCTTGCGCCGCTTCCACCCGGGATCGAGGTTGTTACCAGTCAGGGTGAGCGCAACATCCAGGACGAGATCTCCGCAGGCCGGGCCCGTGCAACCTTCGTTCTTATCGATCTGGAAGGCTCCGCGTCCCGGCTCACGTCCTTCGCGGTCTCGGAGTCGGACCTGGTCATCGTGCCTACGGGCGACGAGCAGCAGGACGCTGATGAGGCCATCGAAACGCTGGCACAGATCGCGATGGAGGGCAGGGCGCGGCGGCGGGACATCCCCGCTGCGGTTCTGTTTGCCCGCACCAATGCGGCTGTTAAGAGCAAGCTGGAGAAGCACATCAACAGCCAGTTGCGCGGCGCGACGCGGGTTTTCGAGACCGAACTGCACCGTCGTACGGCCTTCTCGTCGCTGCACAACATGGGCGGGGGGCTGCGCCAGCTTGATCCGTCAGAGGTCAACGGCATCGACAAGGCCATCGCCAACGCCCAGGCCTTCGCGTCAGAGGCCATCGACATGCTGGAGGAGGTCCACCATGCCCAGGTCGCTTGATCTTGATCGCCTCAAGCAGTTCGAGACAACAGCGCCGGTCCGAGAGCCCGCTCCCGCACCTTCAGCGCCCCCGGCTGACCGCTGGCCGAGCCGAGAACCTGTCCGGGATGGCCAGATCAGCATCAAGGCACCGCTGGACGTCATCGAACGGTTCCGCAAGCTCTGCAAGGACGACCGACGCACCTATGCCGACATGCTGGCGATCCTCATGACCGAGTATGAGCAGAAAGCTGAAGGCCATGGGTGAGGGCAGGGAGAGAATTCGGTTTCTCCAAGGGCCCGAAATCGAAGCCTTTTCATAGCGACATGGGAAGCCTGCCAGTCCATGAAGCCATGATGGGGGTGTTATAGTCGGTCCCTCAACCGCCGGACAAAGTCCATCCGCTCGTGCAGGACCGCAATGATGGTTGGCCGGTCCTCGGCCAGCCAGCGCGAGCCGGTGTACAAAACAACATTTGTTGTCCTTGTTCATGCATCGTCGCTTTTTCGAGGACGACACACCGGCAAGGCGCCGCCGCGGGACCGGTCGACGGACGGGGCAGGGGCCTGGAAAAGAAACCCTCCGCCCTCCGCTGCAAAAGCCGTCCAAAGAAAGCAAAACGCGGGCCGGTGGGACGGCCCGCGTGATCGGAGTGCGCGCTTGGGCACCCTCGGGAATTCTGAGAGGGTCAGACCGCCTTGTTGGCAAAGTCCTGTGCCAGGGCGCGGATGTCGCGGCGGGCGAGGCCGATATCGGCCAGGTCGCGGTCGTCGAGCGCGTTCAGCTCGTTGAAGGTCCGGTTGAAGGCGGCGCGTTTGGCGCTGGCGGCCTTCCAGGCCTCGACCGCGTTGTGAAGCGTGGCCGACAGGTTGAAGCCGGATTGGGTATTGGACAGTGCGTAAGCCATGTTGAGCGTCCTTTCGAGGTTTCGGGGCGTATTCCCCGAGGAGGATCATTTCCTCCGTGACACTCAGATAGGGGCGAATGGTTGCGCTAACAATCCTCAGTTAGCGCGGATCCGCCATGCAACTGCTGCAATGCAGCATGGGTGGGCTGGTTCGGTTCTGGCGCCAGCGTGCGGTCCGCATTGGCAACTGGGCTGGAACGTGCCGCGGAAGACATCCGCAGGGAACGACGCGCTGAGTTTTTCCGAGCGAAATTTGGCAAAGTCTCGCGTTCAGCGGCCTCAGCTACGCGGACATGCTCTCGATCCTCATGGACGCGCATGATCGGAACTCTGAAGGCCGGTGAGTGTCACCTCGTCACGCCCGGGAGGGCGCGACGAGATAAGGCGTAGGGCAGGGGGGTGAAACCGTCTGAACCGTCTACTGGACGGATCAGACGGTTTCACCCCTTCGCGCCTTGCCCTCGCGCATAGACATCCTCGTAGCGGATGATGTCGTCCTCGCCGAGATAGGCACCGGTCTGCACCTCGATCAGCACCATTGGCAGCTTGCCGGGGTTCTCCATGCGATGCACGGCACCCAGTGGGATGTAGACCGACTGGTTCTCGGTCACGAGTTTGACCTCGTCGTCGACGGTGACCTTGGCCGTGCCCTGCACCACGATCCAGTGCTCGGACCGGTGGTGGTGCGACTGCAGCGACAGGGCAGCGCCGGGGTTCACGTGGATGCGCTTGACCTGGAAGCGGCCGCCCATCACCAGGCATTCGTACCAGCCCCAGGGGCGGTAGTCGCGGGGCAGGGTCTCGGCCTGGACAGCGCCGCTGGCCTTCAGCGCCGCGACCGCCTGCTTGACCTCCTGGGCCCGGTCCTTGTGGGCCACCAGCACCGCGTCGGGCATCGCAATGGCGATGACGTCAGTCAAGCCGATGCCGACGATCTGCTGGCTCTCGTCCTCGGCGCGCAGCAGCGTGTTGTGACAGTCGAGCGCCGTAGCGCCCTGGCTGGTCACGACGCCGTTCTCGTCCGGCCCGCTCTCGCGCCAGACCGCATCCCAGCCGCCGAGATCGGACCAAGCGCCGCCATAGGGCACGACCGAGAGGTTCTGCGCCTTCTCCATAACCGCGTAGTCGATCGAGATCGCCGCGAGCTTGGACCATGGCTCAGGCGCCAGGCGGGTGAAGCCGAGATCCGCCTCGGCATCGGCCAAGGCCGCGCGCACGCCTGCGAGCATCTCTGGGTCGTGGCGTTCGAAGGCTTCAATCAGCGTGGTGGTGGCGAAGAGGAAGATGCCGGCGTTCCACAGGTGCATGCCGTCAGCATGCAGTGCCTCGGCCTTGGCGGCATCGGGTTTCTCGACGAAGCTCTTGAGAGGCTGCGGCACCGGAGCGAAATCGGCACCCGGAGCCTGGCTCAACTCGAGCCAGCCATAACCTGTTTCGGCCCGCTGGGGCGCAATGCCGAAGGTCACGAGTTGGCCGGCTTCCGCAGCAGGGGCAGCGGCCTGCACGGCGGCGCGGAACCGTGCAGCGTCCGGTATGACATGGTCTGAGGGGGCCACCAGCATCAGGGCGCCGGGAGAGCGGGCGTCAAGCGCCAGGGCACCGGCCAGGATCGCGGGAGCGGTATTGCGCGCTTCTGGCTCGATCAGGGTGGCAGCGGCGGCGATCTCGACCCCGGCCAACTGCTCGGTGACGATAAAACGGAAATCGCTGCCAGTGATCACCGTGGGCGTGACCTGCCCCCCGCAAAATCCCTCACCATGATGTAGAGTCTGCGCCAACTCTGAAGGAGCAGACGAATGCGTAAGAGCCGTTTCACCGAGGCGCAAATCATCGGGATGATCAAAGAGCAGGAAGCCGGGATGCCGACAGCGGAGGTGTGCCGTCGGCACGGCCTGAGCCCGGCGACTTTTTACAAGCTGAAGTCCAAGTATGGCGGCATGGAGGTGTCAGAGGCCGCGCGGCTGAAGGCGCTGGAAGATGAGAACGGCAAGCTGAAGCGGCTGCTGGCAGACACGATGCTCGACAATGTGGTTCTGAAAGACCTGCTGGGAAAAAGCTGACGGCACCGAAGGAGCGGCGAGAGGCAGCGCTCAATGCGATGCGGGATCATGGCATCTCGCAGCGCAGGGCCTGCCGGCTTGTCGGTGTCGACCCCAAGACGGTCCGGCGCGAACGCCCGCCCGACCATCCTGAGATCCGCCAGGAGATGAAGGAGATCGCTGGCAGACGCCGCCGGTTCGGCTACCGGCGGATCGGCGTGCTGCTTGAGAGAAAAGGCATGATCATGAACCACAAAAAGCTTTACCGCCTCTACCGAGAGGAGGGCCTTGCAGTGAAACGACGGCGGGGCCGTAAACGCGCCCGGGGCTCGAGAACGCCAATGCCTGAAGCCACACAGACCAACCAGCGCTGGTCCCTGGATTTCCTGTCGGACAGCTTCGGGGCGTCGCGGAAGTTTCGCATCTTGGCCGTGAATGATGATTGCTGCCGGGAAAACCTGTGCCTGGCGGCAGACACCAGCATTTCAGGTGAGCGAGTTGCCCGAGAACTGGACGCGCTCGTCCGGATCTACGGAAAGCCTGCTTGCATTGTCAGTGATAACGGCACGGAATTCACCAGCCGGGCAATCCTGAGATGGGCCGACAGGAACGGCGTGGATTGGCATTACATCGACCCCGGAAAACCGCAGCAGAATGCCTTTATCGAGTCATTCAACGGCAGCCTGCGGGACGAGCTTCTCAATGAAGAGCTGTTCGATACCCTCGACGATGCCCGCCGCAAGCTGGCGCTGTGGCGCTACGATTACAACAACGTCAGGCCGCACTCTTCGCTGGGGAACAGAACGCCAAAGCAAGCGCGGCAGGCGCTTGAGCTATTTGAGGGCTCCGCGCCTGCCACGCTTGCCAAGCCCGAAACCGACGACTACCAAAATCAAACCGGCAGACTCTCGTCATGAGCGAGGGACCAGCGGGGGGCAGGTCAGATGGTATCGCGGCCTGCGCGACGTTG
>Ga0208703_100059_pt1 | contig 28562 bp, 28 predicted proteins | sample DeeseametaMP0626_FD_184207 | JGI IMG/M metagenome (GOLD analysis project Ga0208703, IMG submission 184207) | Marine microbial communities from the Deep Atlantic Ocean - MP0626 (SPAdes) | ecosystem: Environmental > Aquatic > Marine > Oceanic | place: South Atlantic Ocean | collected 2011-01-26
GGGCGCCACTCATTCATTGATATGGAAGTATTGGCATGAATCTCCATGAATATCAGTCAAAGCAGCTTTTTGCTGATTATGGTCTGCCAGTTTCTACCGGTTTCGCCTGCGATACTCCGGAAGAGGTCGCAGCCAAAACCAAAGAAATTGGTGGTGAAAAGTGGGTGGTAAAAGCCCAGGTACACGCCGGTGGCCGGGGTAAGGCCGGTGGCGTGAAACTGGTGAACAGCCCGGAAGAAGCGGCGGAGTTTGCAAAAAAGTGGCTGGGTAAAAACCTGGTCACTTTCCAGACCGATGAGCATGGTCAGCCGGTGACCAAGATCCTGGTGGAAACCTGCACCGACATCGCCTCTGAACTGTATTTGGGTGCTGTGGTAGACCGTACTACCCGCCGTATCGTGTTTATGGCATCTACCGAAGGCGGTGTGGAGATCGAGAAGGTCGCCGAAGAAACCCCCGAAAAAATCCTCAAGGCCGAAATCGACCCGCTGGTAGGCGCGCAGCCTTACCAGGGCCGTGATCTTGCTTTCAAGCTGGGCCTCGAAGGCAAGCTGGTCGGGCAGTTCACCAAGATCTTCCTGGGTCTTGCCAAGCTGTTCCAGGAAAAGGATCTGGCGCTGCTGGAGATCAACCCTCTGGTGATCACCGAAGACGGCGACCTGCATTGCCTTGATGCCAAGATCAACCTGGACAGTAACGCCTTGTACCGTCACCCGGATCTGGTTGCCATGCGTGACCCTTCCCAGGAAGACGCCCGTGAAGCGGAAGCGGCTGAGTGGGAACTCAACTATGTGGCGCTGGAAGGCAACATCGGTTGCATGGTCAACGGCGCAGGTCTTGCCATGGGTACCATGGACATCGTCAACCTCAACGGCGGCAAGCCGGCTAACTTCCTTGATGTGGGTGGCGGCGCGACAAAAGAGCGCGTGGCTGAAGCGTTTAAGATTATCCTGTCTGACGACAATGTTCAGGCCGTACTGGTCAACATCTTTGGCGGTATCGTGCGTTGCGACATGATTGCCGAAGGCATCATCGGCGCGGTCGAGCAAGTTGGCGTCAACGTACCGGTGGTGGTGCGTCTGGAAGGTAACAACGCGGATCTGGGTGCTGAGAAGCTTGCATCCAGTGGTTTGAACATCATCGCTGCAACCAGTCTTACCGACGCGGCTCAACAAGTCGTCAAAGCGGCGGAGGGCAAGTAATGAGCATCCTTATCGACAAGAACACCAAGGTTATCTGCCAGGGCTTCACTGGTGGCCAGGGTACTTTCCACTCCGAACAGGCGATTGAGTACGGCACCAAGATGGTTGGTGGCGTGACCCCGGGCAAGGGTGGCCAGACTCACCTGGGCCTGCCGGTCTTCAATACTGTGGCCGAAGCGGTAGAAGCCACTGGTGCCGAAGCCAGCGTGATCTATGTGCCGGCTCCGTTCTGTAAGGATTCCATTCTGGAAGCCGCTAACGCCGGCTTGAAGTTGGTGGTGTGCATCACCGAGGGGATTCCGACCCTCGACATGCTGGAAGCCAAGGTCAAGTGCGATCAGCTGGGCGTTCGCCTGATCGGCCCTAACTGTCCGGGCGTGATCACTCCGGGTGAATGCAAGATCGGCATCATGCCTGGCCATATTCACAAGCCAGGAAAGGTCGGCATTGTGTCCCGCTCCGGTACCCTGACCTATGAAGCGGTTAAGCAGACCACTGACCACGGCTTCGGTCAGTCCACCTGCGTCGGTATCGGCGGCGACCCGATTCCGGGTTCCAACTTCATTGATATTCTGGAAATGTTCGAGAAAGATCCGGCCACTGAAGCGATCGTGATGATCGGTGAAATTGGCGGTACCGCCGAGGAAGAAGCGGCGGCCTACATCAAGGCCAATGTTTCCAAGCCGGTGGTGTCCTACATTGCTGGTGTGACCGCGCCTCCGGGCAAGCGCATGGGCCATGCCGGTGCGATCATCTCCGGGGGCAAAGGGACTGCCGACGAAAAATTTGCCGCCCTGGAAGATGCCGGTGTCAAAACCGTGCGTTCCCTAGCGCAAATTGGCGACGCCCTGAAAGAGGTGACTGGCTGGTAAGGCTTCGCCCCTCCAGGCATGTCATAAACAAAAAGGCCGACTTGTTAGTCGGCCTTTTTGTTAGGGAGCCTCTTAATAACTCCTTGCACGCTTCAGGCCGCGCCCCCTGTGCTCTGGAGTGCTTCGGCTCTTCCAGGCTGGCCCGCACTCGTTGTTGCGCTTTTTCGATGGATGGACATATCTCGATCCCCCTTGAGGGAACACCTTCAAAAGCGCGCCTTCTGTGCTCTGCGAGTATAGATTGCGAACCAGCCTGAAAGACTGAGTACGCAAGGAGTTATTTAGAGGTTCCCTAGTGGAGTATGTCGTCTTCCAGGTTAAAGAACTCGTACTCGTTGAGCTCTTTCTTCAGACGCCGTTCCTCCAGGCGATCTTCGATGCGATGGCGCATGTCCATGTTGAATGAGCGGGAACGGGCACTTCGCTCTTCCTGCTCCTCATCACTGGTGTCATCATCCAACATATCAAAATCTTCGTTCATCAGCAGATCTTCCGAATCAAGGTCTTGCTCATTACGACGGTTACTCATGGTGGCCTCCTATCTGACCTCCTCAAACAACCTGTTAATCGGCAAGTCAGGTCCGGGCACCGGTTTCCTAACGTCCTCAGCGCCTGTATATCCCCAGATTTTCCCGCTTACAAGTTTTTTTTTATTTCCGATGATAAGTGGTGGTGGCTGGAGCACCTGACGGCGCAGCAAGCGGATCTGGCCGGCTGCCGCAGGGCGGAGTGTGATGGAGATCATGCCTGGCCACTGGATAGAAAAATCAGTCACTTAAGTGCTGGAATGCCCGGCCCCGGCTTTGTAAAGTGGAGGCATCGGGATAACCTTTCCGTCTGGAGCCTGCAGAGCCTGTTCCGGCGTGTCCCGCAGGGCGGCTTGTGCAGCCACCCGGTTACCTTGGCCGAGAATCTGCAGAGGCCATATGCGTATTGCTGGCTAGCAGGGCAAAAGCGCCAACAACGCTTCACGGAAGCGTATTCAACGCTCCGTTGAGAGAATCATCTGTTGAGAGAATAAGAAGATGGCAGAACTGCTGATCATTATTGGGGTAAGTGGCTTCATCATCAGCACCCTTGGCCTGATGCACGAGGCGGGTAGCCGGGGACACAGTGCCTTGTTTTTCCTGTTACCCCTGGCAAGCCTGGGGCAGGTGCAGCAGCACTGGGAAGAATATCGCTGGTGGGCGCTGGGGCGAGTAGCGTCTTTGCTGACGGCGGCGGTAGGGGTAGCGCTGTTTCTGGCAACCGGGCAGAGCCCGCTGGAACAGGCTCCCCGACAAAACCTGGCGGGGCAGGCGGGCCAGGTTTTGCGGGGCGATAATATGGCCACCAGTACTGCATTTGTGACTTCTGAGGAGGCCGCGCTGCTGGTTGTAGAAGGTCAGGGAAAAGCCCTGTCTGGCCGTTTGCATGGAAAAAAATTCCGTTATGACCGGGTGGCGCTGATAGACGGAGTCCTGACAGCCAGCCAGGGAAAAGGCTTCCTGCCGGAACTGGAAGTACGCGTTCTTCTGGGTTGGGACCCTGAAGCAATCACCGAGCGCCGTTCAATGCTGGTGAACCCATCCGATGAAGGGGCCCCGGTGGTGCATTTGTCCTGGAAACCGGAGGGGCAGGACTATCCGGAAACCCGCATTTTCTCCGGTGGTTACCGTCTGGAGCTGGCGTTGGCGCCGCTGGATACCGATCAGCTTTCCGGTTCCATGGTGCTGGTCATGCCGGACAGCTTTAAAAGCTATCTGGTCGGTGACTTCACGGCGTATTCCAATCATCTTCGCTATCGTAATGGCAATGTGGATTTGCATTTTGACCACGATGACACCCTCGCCTATGTGGCAGAGGAGTATCTGGCGACCCAGTTCCCGGAAGGGATGCTGGAATCCGTGCAGGCGGAGCATGTGCAGCTGCGTCGCGCCGAGGCCACTGGGCAGGTAATGTCCCAGGTAGTGCTGACCAGTGGTGCGGTGGAACAACGGCATGTGCGCCTGGAGAAGAGCGAAGTGGGTTGGGCCGTGGTCCCGGGCTCAATGGAAACACGGGTGATTACTCCGCCACGAGAGGGCAGCGCAACCCTGAGATCCCCCGTTTTCGAAAAGTCGCCCTCAGAACAGGTACAGGCCTTGCCGCCCGTGGAGAAGACCTTTCCGGAGCTTGTTGCCTATATGGACAGAAAGGTACTGCTAGAAACTCGCAGTGGCCGTGAGCTGGAAGGGGTGCTGCGCCGTGTCAGCGGAGACCGCTTATGGCTGGTCATGAATGTGGGTAGCGGTAATGTGGAGCGCAGTGTGTCCGCAGAGGAGCTCAAATCACTGACGTTGTCCAATGGGCAACGGGTTGATCTGGTATCAGAAGGCGACGGCAACGGGGAGGCGGAGGTTGTCTACGACAATGAACCTCGGGTTGAACAACCGTCGCAGCAGGTCAGTAAGGCAGACGAGCCTGTTGAGGAAATTTCTGCGAAACTGAAGGAGCTCCGTGCCCTGGTGGGTAAATCCGTCACTATCACCGCCAGTGGCGTCGCCACCCGTACAGGAATTTTGCAGGCGGTCACCGAGGATCATTTGACCTTGAGTGTGGCGATGGGAGCAGGCAACATCGAATACTTCTATGACATGAACAGCATTCAAAAGGTTGAGGCAACACGTTGAAGATACTGATTACCGGAGGCAGTGGATTTATTGGCCAGCACCTGTGCCGGAGACTGGCGGCCCATGGGCACGATCTTGTTGTGCTCAGTCGTCGTCCGAGACGGGTCGCCAAGCTGTTGCCGGAGGAAACCCGTATCGTGTCGTCCCTGGATGATATTGCCGATGATGATCCTATCGACGGCATTATCAACCTGGCCGGCGAAAGCCTGTTTGCCGGGCGCTGGACTGAGCGTCGCAAAAAGGTGCTGTTTGATTCCCGTATAGGTGTTACCCAGGGCCTGGTGGCACTGGTCTCCAGATTGCAACGCAAGCCGGCGGTGATGGTGTCCGGCTCTGCGGTGGGCTTCTACGGGGATGCCGGTAATGCGGAGCTGACGGAAGACAGCTCTGCCCGCAAGCGTGATTTCGGTTACTTGCTCTGCGATGCCTGGGAGCAATCGGCACGGCCAGTGTCCCGGCAGGGAGTGCGGTTGTGTCTGGTGCGCACCGGTATTGTGTTGGGCCGTGATGGCGGCATGCTTGGCAAGCTGCTACCGGTTTATCGGCTCGGGTTTGGTGCCATGCTCGGCGATGGTAGTCAGTGGTTGAGCTGGATACACATCGACGACATGGTGGCGATTCTGGTGCGGGCTGTGGAAACCCCAGGGATTGATGGAGTGTTCAATGCCACGGCACCGGCACCTGTTACCCAGCGTGAGTTCCATCGATCCCTGGCCAGTGCGGTCAAGCGTCCGGCTTTTCTGCGAGTGCCCTCAGTGGCCCTGCGAGCCGGCCTGGGCGAGCAGTCAGAGATCCTGTTGGGCGGGCAGCGGGTCTACCCACGGCGCCTGGAACAACAGGGTTTCGTGTTCCGCTTTCCGGATCTGAGATCGGCCCTGGCTCATCAGATCAAGCGCTGATCCCTGTTCCCCCCTTGAAAAAAACACGGCTGCCCCTATTACTCCCGGGTGATTAAACCCAGAGGAGTCAGCCGTGTCTGCAGAAAAACAAACCCATGGTTTTCAGGCGGAAGTATCCCGCCTGCTGCACCTGATGATTCATTCCCTGTATAGCAACCGGGAAATCTTTCTTCGTGAATTAATCTCCAACGCGTCCGATGCCTGCGACAAGCTGCGTTTCAAGGCACTGGATGAGCCGTCGTTACTGGAGTCAGGGAACGACCCGGCCATCAGCCTGCGGATAGACAAGGAAGCGGGCACCCTCACCATCGCCGATAACGGCATTGGCATGAACGAGGAAGAGGTGATCGAGAACCTGGGCACCATCGCCCGTTCCGGCACCGAAAAATTCCTCGCTTCGCTCAGTGGTGATCAGAAAAAGGACGCCCAGCTGATCGGTCAGTTTGGTGTGGGTTTCTATTCCGCATTCATTGTCGCGGATCGGGTAACTGTGGAAAGCCGCAAGGCCGGTACCGATGTCTCCGCCGGTGTACGCTGGGAAAGCGATGGCCAGGGTGAGTTTACCGTGGAGACCATTGACCGGACAGAGCAGGGCACGGCGGTGATTCTGCATCTGCGCAAGGATGCCGGGGAGTTTCTGGATGACTTCAAGGTGCGTCAGGTGGTGAACCAGTATTCGGATCACGTCGCCTTTCCGATCACGCTTGTCACCCCGGCAGACGGCGACGAGGAGGAAAAAACAGAAACCCTCAATTCCGCCACGGCCCTCTGGCAGCGGCCCCGTCAGGAGATCAGTGACGAGGAATATCAGAATTTCTACAAGCATATCAGCCACGATTTTCAGGATGCGCTGAGCTGGAGTCACAACAAGGTTGAGGGCAAGCTGGAATATACCAGCCTGCTTTACATACCGGCCCGGGCACCTTTTGATCTGTATCACCGTGAAGCTAATCGTGGTCTTAAGCTCTATGTGCAGCGTGTCTTTATCATGGACGATGCGCAGCAGTTTCTGCCCCAGTACCTGCGTTTTATCAAGGGTGTGATTGATGCCCCGAACTTGCCTCTGAACGTAAGCCGCGAGCTGTTGCAGGACTATGGCCCGGTACAGAAAATCCGTGCAGCGCTGACCAAACGGGTGCTGCAGATGCTCAAGAAATTGGGCAATGATGAGGAAAAATACGCCACCTTCTGGTCCCAGTTTGGCCAGGTGATCAAGGAAGGTATCGGCGAAGACCGGGACAATCAGGAAGCGGTTGCCGCCCTGTTGCGCTTTGCCAGTAGCAATCAGCCGGGGAAGGTGGCCACGTCGCTGGATCAGTACCTAGAGAACAAGCCGGCTGACCAGGACAAGATTTATTATCTGTTGGCTGACAGTCCGTCAGCGGCAGAGAACAGCCCCCATCTGGAAGTCTTCCGCAAGAAGGGCATCGAGGTGCTGTTGCTCAGCGATCCGGTGGACGAGTGGATGGTCAGCTACCTGGATAGCTACAAGGATGTGAAGCTGGTCAATGCGGCTCGTGGCGAGCTGGACCTGGGTGAAGAGACAGACAAGGCTGATAACGATAATCCGCTGATTGGCCGTCTTGGCAGCATACTGGCAGAACGGGTAGAAACTGTGCGGGCCACCTCCCGTCTGGTGGATTCCCCGGCGTGTCTGGTGTTGGCCGAAGATCAGTTGGGGCCACAGATGCGCCGCATGCTGGAAGCGGCAGGGCAACCGGCGCCGGAGAATAAGCCGGTGCTGGAAGTGAATCTGAGCCACGGTTTGTTGCAGGCGTTGGCGGGGATGGAAGAGGGCGATCGGTTCGACGACCTGGCCGCGCTGCTGCTCGATCAGGCTATGTTGGCAGAAGGGCAGTTGCCTAAAGATCCGGCGGCCACCGCGCGACGCCTGCAGGAAATACTGGTGAAGGCAGTGAACAGTTAACAGCGACCCGATCAGGGTAGCTTATTTCCAACCGCAAGAGGCCGCGCCCAGGATATGGGCGTGGCCTCTTGCGGTTCTGATATGACAATAATTCTCCGTGCAGCAGTTAACGATTCACGGTTCACTGTTAACTGCTCTGCCGCGTTGTATCCCTGACGGGGGGCGCTTATGATGCCTCAAAAGCTGCTATACAAGGCGTTCCGTATGGAGCAGGAAAGACATAACGCAACAATTCTGGGCGGTGGCAGTTTTGGCACCGCCATGGCCAGCATCCTCGCCGCCAATGGACACCGGGTGAATATCTGGGTGCGTGACCCGGAAACGGCTGCAGCGATCAATCTGGATCGGGAGAACAGCCGCTATCTGCCCGGTGCTGAATTGCCAGTGGGGGTGAATGCTACAGACAGCCTGGAAGAGGCACTGGATCAGGCAACCCTTGTGTTTGTGGCCATTCCCAGCAAGGCGTTTGTGGACGTTCTTCGTCAGGCCAGGGAATGGGTGCCAGCTGACACCATGGTGATCAGCTGTACCAAGGGGATCTATTCCGAAGGCTTTCTGCTGATGAGCGAAGTGTTGCAGCAGGAATGGCCCCACGCCCGTATCGGCGCGCTTAGTGGTCCCAATCTGGCCAAGGAAATCGTCGAGCAGAAATTTAGTGGCACTGTGGTGGCCAGCCCGGATGAAGCGTTGTGCCAGGTAGTGCAGACGGCGCTGAGTTGCGATTACTTCCGTGTCTATGACAACCCGGATATCTACGGCGTAGAGCTGGGTGGCGCCCTGAAGAATATTTATGCGGTCGCCTCTGGTATGGCGGCAGCGATTGGTGTGGGAGAAAACAGCCGCAGCTTCATGATTACCCGTTCCCTGGCGGAAATGAGCCGTTTTGCGGTGGAGTTGGGTGCCAATCCGATGACCTTTTTGGGGCTGTCCGGAGTGGGGGATCTGATCGCCACCTGTAGTTCTTCGTTGTCGCGCAACTACCAGGTGGGCTTCCAGCTTGGTCAGGGCAAGAGCCTGGATGAGGCGGTGGAGAGCCTGGGACAAACGGCAGAAGGGATTAACACCATCAAGCTGGTGGCGGACAAGGCTGCCGAGCTGGGCGTCTATATGCCCCTGGCGACGGCCCTGTATCAGATCGTTTACCATGGCCAGCCGCTGGAGCTGGTGATCCAGCAGTTGATGAGTGGGGAATACAAGCACGACGTGGAATTCCAGCTCGCTGGAGCCAGTGCATGAAGCTTTATCTCAGCCGCCACGGTCAGGCAGTTTCCCGGGCGCCTACGGATGCGCAGCGTCCCTTGACCGAGACGGGCAGGGCGGCACTGCTTGCCCACTGGCAAGGCATGCGGGACAGCGGAATCGCCGTATCGGCGCTGGTTGCCAGCCCTTTTGTGCGCGCCCAGCAGACCGCAGATTGCATTGATCAAGTTTATGGTGGCTTGCCCCGGCAAACCTGTGAGCAACTGGTGCCGGATGCCAACCCGCAAGCGCTTTTTGACTGGTTGCTTGCCAACCCGCCGGGGGATAACGCCGTGTTGGTTAGCCATATGCCCCTGGTAGCCCAGTTGACGGCAAGCTGGACCGGTTCGGTCGAGCGTATCGGTTTCAATGTGGGGACCGTGGCCTGTCTGGATGTGGAGGTGGCCGCTGCCGCCGGTGCTCGCCTGCTGTGGTTACGCAGCCCCGGCGAAGCCGTGTCTGGCCGCTAATCCGGAAAACCCTACCCTTGATAACGCGTTGCATACCGTTCGCCGATAGGCGCTGGTCAGGTTATTTGCGATTGCCCTAATCTGACCCTGATGGCACTGGAACGCATGGCAGACTCCTGAACGGTGTCATCGGTACCACCCTAAGGGGGGGAATGTGATGTCTCCTTGCATCACATCAACTTAGGCAGATCCTCAAGCACCAACCTATGTTGGTGCTTTTTTTATGTCTGTCAGCCAGCGATTTCTACCCCGGCAGATACCCTGTTTTCGCAGTGAATTCGCGAGGGAACAGACACGGATTTACGCTGTGACATTGCGGCCGCTGGGTTTTAACTGGATTCGGAGTCTGGTTCCCAGGCTAACCGTTCAATGGGCTGACCATCGGCGGCCACCAGGTTGAGCAGAATTGGCAGACCACCGAGAAATTCCAGCCCCTCTGACTGACGAAGCTCTTTGAGATACTGCTTTACCCGGCCACTGATCCACGGGTGCAGGGTCGCCTTGATGGTGACACCCTTGCAGCGCGAGCCCCTTTGCCGGTGCCAGTCCTGCAGAGCAGAGCGCAATACCGGAAAGTGGGACTGGAACTGCTCGAAGTCGTCGGCCACCAGATAAATGTCGTACTGGTAGAGATTGCCTCGCCAGCTCATTCCTGCCTTGGTTTCCTTGAGTCGCAGCCGTGGTGCCAGGGTACCGTTGATGCCGGCTTCCCGTGGGCGGTAGCGGGCCCGTTCACGGGTGTAATGCTCCGGGGATTCCAGGTGGTCGAGGGCGTCAACCAGAGCGGCGCCGCTTTCCGGTCGATCTGCCGGGGCCTTGGCCAGCAACTGGCGCAGCAATGGCTGATAATGGCGGAGTGTGACTGGCAACAAGGGTATCGGCTCACGCAGGTGGGCCAAGGCCATAGTGCTGGCATCGTCGCCCTGGTAGGGCGGCTGACCAGTGAGCATTTCGTAGAACACACAGCCCAGGGAATAAAGGTCGGATTGTGGTGTCAGCGGCTGGGAGCGGTGCTGTTCCGGGCTCATGTATTTGGGGGTGCCCATGATGCTGTTAGTGCCGGTGACGCTGGTATCGCTCAGCATGTTGGCGGCGATGCCGAAGTCCATCATCAGCGCAGACCCGTCGGCACGGAACAACACATTGTCCGGCTTTACGTCCCGGTGGATGAAGCCATGCAAGCCGGCGTAGTCCAGGGCGCCGGCCAATTGCCGCAGCACGTTTTCTGCGTCCCTGGGCTCCATGCCATCGCGAATGCGTTGTTTCAGGCTGCCCCCGGTCACGTACTCCATACTCAGGTAATAGTAACCCTCGTGCTCGCCGACGTCGTACACCGGTACGATATGGGGATGATTGAGGCTGGCCACAGTGCGGGCTTCCTGCATAAAGCGTTCGGCAAAGCGTGGCTCCAGGGCGAGGGAGGGGGTGAGTATCTTGATCGCAACCTGACGCTCGAAGGAATGCTGGGTGGCGAGAAAGACATGCGCCATGCCGCCCTTGCCAAGGCGTTCGGTAATACGGTATCCGGGAAGTCTGATGGCCATGCTGTTATCGAGGTCGTCCTGACCGATTATTGTTGTCGGGCCCGGTGGGCATTTACTCGGGCGGTTCGCCGTAAAGCGCCTTCATTTCGGCTTCTGAGCGACGGGCCTGGGCCAGTTTCGCTTCCAGTCGCTTCTTCTGTTGATCGAGGCTGAGGAAGAAGCTGACCTTGCTCTGCAACAGTTGCGGATCAATGGGCTTGAACAGATAGTCTACGGCACCACTGCGATAACCTTGTTGCACAAAGCGGGTTTCTTTCGAGATGGCAGTCACAAAAATGATAGGCACATTCTGTGTGCGCTGATGGGAGCGCATGATGCCGGCCACCTCAAACCCGTCCATTTCCGGCATTTGAACGTCCAGCAGGACCAGGGCGTAATCTTCCTTGAGGAGCTTGGCCAGGGCCGCATTGCCGCTGGTCACGCTGTCCAGATCACAGTCCATGTCTTCCAGTACCACCTCGAGTGCTACCAGATTCTGCGGCGTGTCATCCACCAGTAGGATACGGGAGCGAGGTAGCTGCAAATTGTCGTCACTGGAGTCGGCAGTGGTACTCATGATGTGATCCGGTTGGCGTAGTCGCTGAGACTTTAGTCTTACTCGATGTTATCAACTTTTTTCGGGGCCGTCTTGCTCTTCCAGCTTCCATTGTTGCACGGCCATCTGCGCTTTTACCTGTTCCAGCACATCCAGCAAGGTGTCGCGGATCAGCTGGTCGAGCTGCTCGCCTTCTCCCTTGGCGGCACCGATCAGATCGTGGAGGAGTTGCTCCAGCTGGGGTCGGTTGGCGGGTGACGCCAGGTCATCCACCAATTGATCCACGAAAGCGGTGCCGGTCTCGCGCACGGCGTCGCCGAGCAGGGCGATAGCCCGTGGCCCGGCCACGGGGATGGCCGCCAGGCGTTTACCGGCCTGGGTGCGGGTGAGCGATTCGTCGGTCAGGTGGGCGAAATATTCCGCCAGTTGATCGCGATACTGGCCGTGGCTTTTCTGGGTGGCGTCGGCGATCCGGGTAGCGATAAAGCTCACCAGCTTCTCCTGACGCGGTGCCAGTACCTGGGTTTCGATACGATGCAGTAGCGGGCTGCCGCCACCGATCTCTCGCTGGGCGCCGCTTAATACATTGATCACCACCCGGTCGGAGACTTCCTCTACCACGATGCCGTAATACTTGAGGATAGTCTGGCCCAGCCAGGTTTGTGACAGGTCGATAATGCCCATGCGCTGCAGACGCATGACCAGGCCAACCACACGTAGAATCCGCAACCAGCGGAAACTGCCCACCGGAATACAGCCGAGCAGGTCATACCAGTGGGCAAAGGGGTAGAAGAACCACCGGTGGTAGGTGCTACGGGCAATGGCGACAATCCAGCGGATGACGAACTCGGTCAGGTAGACAGCGACGAAACAGAGGTCGTAAAACAGAAAATTGCTGTGGATGGTATCCCGGTAGAAGGCATGGAATGCCGGCGTCATATCGGCCAGAAACCCTTGTACCGGCGGCACCTGGAAAAGCCAGTCGAAAAGGATCAGGCCAAGGTTGAGGATGACCAGAGCAATCATCAACAGGTCGATAACAAAACCGACCGTGTCCAGATTGAGCTTCAGCTTTTCCGGGTGCAGTTTGATCTTCATGGCTTAGCCGCGAAACCTGGCCCATACCGGGCAGTGGTCGGACGGTTTTTCCATGCCGCGCAGGTCATAGTCCACGCCGGTGGTATCGAGCTTTTCCAGCAGCGGGGCTGTGGCCAGTACGGTATCGATGCGCAGGCCCCGGCGTGGCTCGCGCTCGAAGCCACGGGAGCGGTAGTCAAACCAGGAAAAGATGTCATCAGTGTCTGGATTCTGGTGCCGGAAGGTATCGGTTAGCCCCCAGTCGATCAGGCGTTGCCACCATTCCCGTTCTTCTGGCAGAAAGCTGGTTTTGCCTTCGCGCAGCCAGCGTTTGCGATTGGCTTCGCCGATGCCGATGTCGAGATCAGTGGAGGAAATATTGAAATCTCCCATGACGGCCACCTGCTGGTCGGGTTGCTGGTGGTTATCCAGGTAGCTCTGCAGATCCTGATAAAACTTTTCCTTGGCAGGAAATTTCAGCGGGTGCTCACGGTTTTCGCCCTGGGGAAAATAGCCGTTGAGCACGGTAATGGCAGACCCATCGGTATGACGCAGGGTGCCGATGATCATGCGCCGCTGGGCGTCTTCGTCATCGGTGGGAAAGCCGTACTGAACCGATTCCAGCGGTTCGCGGGTAATCAGTGCCACGCCATAGTGGCCTTTCTGGCCAAAATAGTAGGGGTGGTAGCCCATGTCACGAACCGCCTGCTCGGGAAACTCCGGGTCATGGACCTTGGTTTCCTGCAGGCCGATCAGAGCCGGCTGATATTTATCGATGACTGCCTGCAACTGGTGCAAACGGGCGCGAATACCATTGATGTTGAATGAAATCAGGGTCATGGAGCCTCCTTTGTGCGGGCATTGTACACCAACAAAAGATGACCTAGCGGTTCATCCGGAATGCTCTGTAACAGTTCGCGTCGCCAAAGTGCCCAGCTCTGTGTTGAGAAAGCTTGAATTAGCCCACTAGTCCTGCGCTTTCTCGCCTTGATCTGAACACTTTGGCTGTGCTCCTTTGTCACACAGCTTCCCGAATGAACCACTGGCAGACCACTCTGTGGCGTTATCGGACATGGTCCGGGGTGAACAGTTGCAGCTATCATGTCTATTTTGTTTTCGTGCCCAATTCAGGGAGACACCATGTCAGCAGTTTCTGCCGGTCGCCAGACGCTGGTCTTTGCCCACGCCAACGGCATTCCCGGCCATAGTTATGACACCTTTCTGGCGCCCCTGGCGGACGACTTCGATGTCATCATCATTGATCGTCTTGGCCACAACCCGGCTTACCCGGTGGATGCGGACTGGCACAGCCTCAGCCTGGAGCTGGAAGCCAGGCTCGAATCCCTGCCCAAACCGCTGGTCGGAGCCGGACATTCGCTGGGGTCGGTCGTCATGTACCTGGTGGCGCAACGGCGCCCGCAATGGTTTTCCGCGCTGATCATGCTGGACCCGCCAATGATGAATGGTTGGCACGGAGTGATGATGCACGCCGCGAAGCTGACCGGCATGATTGACCGCGTGACACCGGCGGGCAAGAGCAAGGGGCGGCTGGATTACTGGCCGAACTGGGACGCCGTGGAGAGCTACTTTTCCTCACGCGGCCTGTTCCGGGCCTTTGATCCACGTTGCCTGGCAGATTATCTGCGCGCGGGTCTGGAGCCCTGGGAGGGCGGCTGGCGATTGCGTTTTCGCCCGGAGGTGGAAGTAGATATTTTTCGGCATACGCCCACGGCCGCCACACGCATGCCCAGGCTGAAAGTGCCCGGGGCGATTATCACCGGCAAGGGGTCGCCATCTCCGTTTCTCGACAGTGCCCGGCGCCATGTTCGCCGCCACGGCATGCTTCATCGCATTGCGGAAGGATCGCACATGTACCCACTGGAGAAGCCTGAACAGACCCTGGCCCTGTTCCGCGAAACCCTGCAAACGCTGCAACAGGGGGAGGCGAGTTAATGGCCGCAAAAGAGAAGCAATTTCACGTTTTCGGACAGACCCTGGCCGCCCTCAGCTGGGACGGTGAGGGCGAGCCGGTGTTGGCTCTGCATGGCTGGCTGGACAATGCCGCTTCCTATATTCCGCTGGCAGCGCAATGGCAACGTCCCATGGTGGCGCTGGATTTTTCCGGCCATGGCCATTCCGATCATCGCCCGGACGGTGTGGTAACCCACCTGGTGGATCATGTGCGTGATGTGCTGGCGGTGGCAGATCAGCTCGGCTGGCAACGCTTTACACTGGTTGGTCACTCAATGGGGGCGGGGATTGCCTGCCTGTTTGCGGCAGCGTTTCCGGATCGGGTATCCCGGCTGGTCCTGATTGAAGGATTGGGCCCGCCCAGCACGCCCGGTAAGGACGTGGCCAGCACCTTGCGCAAGGCACTGGATGACATGATGGCGCTGGCAGACAAGCGTAAGCCGGTGTACGCGGACATTGCCGACGCGGTTGAGGCACGCACCCGCGGTTTCGGTGGCCTCAGCCGTGAGGCGTCTGCTTTGCTGAGTGAGCGTGGCCTGATGCCGGTGAACGATGGCTGGACCTGGCGGGCGGACAGCCGCCTGCGGCTGACCTCGTCGTTGCGGCTTACTGAAGAACAGGTGGAGGGCTTTGTTCGTGCCATTCAGGCACCGGTTTGCCTGATCCTTGGAGAGCAGGGCATGGGCGGCAACGGCATGTTCGATCACCGACTGGACTGGTTGCCGGACGCCACCGTGGTGCGGCTAGCGGGGCGGCATCATTTGCATATGGAAGCGTCGGAGGCCGTGGCAGAGGCAATGAATACCTTTCTTGATGGCAATAACCGCTGACTGACCAAAAGCACCAGACCTGTCCGGGCCACTGCCTGAAAGGGTCATGTATTGCCTTGCCCAGGCTCGCTAAGCTTCAGAAAAAATGTATTCAAGGAGCGCGTTACGATGAAAGTGGTTGAGGTAGCCTCGCTGACCGATTACGTAGGCAAGGAACTGGGAGCCTCCGACTGGTTCCAGATAAATCAGGACAGGATTGACGCTTTTGCTGACGCGACCCTGGATCATCAGTTCATTCATGTGGATCCGGATCAGGCCAAGAACACCCCTTTCGGCACCACCATTGCACACGGTTATCTGACCCTGTCTCTGCTGCCTTATCTGCAAGCTTCCATTGATGGGTTCTTGATGCCCAAAGGCATGAAAATGGCCATGAATTACGGCTTCGACAAGCTGCGATTCATGGCGCCGGTAAAACAGGGAAAGCGGGTTCGAGCGGTGGCCACCTTGCTGGATGCCACAGAAAAGCGGGAAGGGCAGTGGTTGTTGAAATTCGCCTTTACTGTGGAAATCGAAGGAGAGGATAAGCCGGCACTGGTTGCCGAATGGTTGCTGATGTACTTCGTTTGAGACAAATAGCGCCATAAAGAGCCTGTTAAGAGAATCACAAGGTCTCCTGGTCAGGTCTGTCGTTTTGTGCACGGCAGGCCTGTTTTTTTATCGCACATCTTGCTCTTCAGAGATAACCGTCGTGCGCCTTGAAAGTTCGGGTTCTACACAAGGTTGATCAAATAAGCTGCTGATTTGGCTCAAGTTGAGTTGTTGCGCTGGCCGTTATTGCTGCTGGCAAAATACCGCATTTCGACGTACTGTACGGGGAACTTTCGTATTAGAGCGAATTTGTCGTCACCCCGTATCAGGGCTTCCCAATGTTGCACCGTCCCCGACAATGGCTTCGCCGTCTGGTAGATAACCGTTCTGCCATCCGTCGTGATCTGCGCCTTAGCCTGACCCATGCAGCGGATATTCCCCGCATGGTCCTGCCATTGGGCCGGGAGCCAGGTGTTCGCTCGGAACTGGCCTGGTCATCCTACTCCAGCCGTGGTGAGGCCCTGTTCTCGCTCTTGCAGTTGCTGGTGCCGGCCACCCGGGAATCCATCAGCCAGGGCACCCTGGTCTGCCATCCTCCGCGGGCCACCCATGAAGCGCGCTCTTCGCGCTGGTTCTTCATCAATGGCATGGGAACGGCCGGGCCAGTGGCACTGCTCAATGCCAGCGAGATCGCACGGATTTTTCGCCGCCCGGTGCACTTGATTCATACCCCTACCTGGGGACTGATCCGCGATCTGGCCGAGTCGATTACCGCACGCACCCTTCGCAAGGACGGCAAGCTGTCGCGCCCGGCGTTGAATATCCTGGTGGAAGCGCTGGAAAATAATGATCAGGTGGTACTGGTCTGCCATTCCCAGGGCACCATTGTGGCCAGCTATATCGTGCGCAAGCTGTTACGTCACCCGAGCGCCCGGCAGCTGGTCAAAAAGCTGGAAATCTATTGTATCGGTGGGGTGGCTGATAGCCTGGAAATCGATCCGCAGCTTACGCTTGCGGCCGGTCACCCGGTGCCCTATGTGGAACACTTTGCCAACGGGCGTGATTATTTGGCGCAGATCGGCATCCTTTCCCATCTGGACAGCACCGCCGGCACCGTCTATTGCCTGGCCGACCGCTCCGGGCATCTTCTCAACGAACATTATTTGCCTGCCATTGCGCGCGGGGATTTTTGTCAGCGTAGCTCCCGGCTTTACGGGTATGTGCGAGGGCGAGAGCCCGGCCCGAAAGGGGCGCTGTCCGTGGTAAAAAAGGGAATGAAGCCACATGGATAACAAAAACAAGCCGGTGTTGTTGTTTGTCGATGACTCGAAGGTGATGCGTCTTGCCGCAGACAAAATGCTGGGCAGGGAATTCCGTGTGGAAGTCGCGGAAAACGGCGTCGAAGCCTGGGAAATGATCTGCCACAACCCGACCATCAGCGTGGTCTTTTCCGACTTGGCCATGCCGGAAATGGATGGCTTTACGTTACTGAAAAAAATCCGCACCAGTGAGGATGACGGCATTGCCGGCCTGCCGGTGATCATCGTTACCGGTGCCGAGAACGACGAGGAAACACGCAGCGAAGCCCTGCGTCTGGGCGGCACCGACTTCATCAGCAAACCGTTCAATTCCACCGATCTTCTGGCCCGTGCTCGTGCCCATGCCCACTACCAGCGTGAGCGCAAGGAGCTGGCTCGCCAGGCCATGATCGATCCGCTCACCCGACTGGGTAACCGTCGTTATCTGCAGCATCGCCTGCGCCAGGAGCTGGCGCTGGCCAGTCGTCAGCAGATCCCGTTATCGGTTGTGCAACTGGAGATTTACCAATTCAATCAACTTTTCGTACAGCTCGGTAAACGCAGAACCGATATGGTGCTGATGAAAATGGCGCAATTGATGCGGGGAGTGGTACGCAAGGAGGATTCGCTGGCAAGAAGCAGCGTAGCCCAATTTACCATTCTGCTGCCTAGTGCCGGTGCCAATGGCGCCCAGCGTTTTGTCGAGCGGGCGTTGAAGGTCAGCGAAAAGCTGGCGTTTCAATTTCGCGGCCAGGCACAGCAATTGCCGCTGTCGGTGGTCATTCATACGCCCACCGCACATACCGGCCTGATGCCCCGCCAGGTACAGGCGGTATTGGATGAACAGATGAGCAAGGCGCGGCTGGCCGGGCCAGGGGCGGTGGTCAGAGATGGCCCCGATGAGCCTCTGGCCACCGCCCAGGCGGCGCCCTCGATAACCATAGAGCAGGCACTCACCCTGTTGCGGGCAGGCAAGCCCCGTGTGGTGGTGAATGCATTGCCGGAATTGAAACGCCAGCTGGCGCCCCTGTTGAAATTGATTAAGCAGACGCCGGCGGGTCAGGAGACAGCATGAAGGTAATGGTTGACCGGGAATTTCCCGTCGGCGTGGACCGGCTTTATGAGATTCTCACCAGCAAGGCTTATTTTGAACAACGGTTCGAATGGGGCAAAGTAAATGACTACCGTTTCCAGGCCTTCCAGGAGACGGGAGAGGGTCTGCTGATACAGATCGTGCAGCCGATACAGATTCGCACCGACAAGGTGCCGTCATTTGCGCGGCGTTTGCTGCCCAGTCAGGCTGACCTGTTGACGGAATTTCTGTGGCAAGCCACCGGCCGGGCGGGTTGCTATCAGGCCCGATATCGCTTTCAACTTGGCAATGTGCCGATGAAAATCAGTGGCACCATGCGGCTCGAGGCCGACGGTGAGTCCCAGTCCATCCAGCAAACCCAGGTGGAAATTACCTCATCGGTTCCCCTGGTGGGCAGGAAACTGGTGGATCTGGTAGCGCCGAAAATCGACGATGCTCTGGCAGGTGATTACCGGCATACGCTGCGTTACGTGGAGCAGTTTGCCTGACGTGGCTGTAATAGTTTTTACCACAGAGGGCACAGGGAACACTGAGTGAAAACCGGGCTATGACTGCGATGTTATCGCGGGCAAAGTGGAAAGCGGCGAGGGACGGGCAGGGCTGTTGATCTTTCTCAGTGCCCCCTGTGCCCCCTGTGCCCCCTGTGCCCTCTGTGCCCTCTGTGGTGAAACCAGTCTTTCGCTCTTAACGCCGATACCTCGCCCCTAACTCCCGCAAGGCTCGCTCCCAGCGCTTTCTGAACCAGCGTTTGCGGCGCCATTTGGCCCGGGTATAGCCGGATGCGATGTGCAGAGCGTTATCACTGTCCAGGGCATTCAGGATTTGCTGGCTGAGCTCCTCTCGGCTGACCGGGCTGCGAGCAATCTTGCGCTGGAAGCGGGCGTCGCTAAGCGGGTCGGTGGCGCACAGGCTGCTGGCCTGCTCCTGATACAGGGGGATCACCAGGGTGGTCACCCTGATACCACTACTGTGCAACTCACTGTGCAGGCTTTCTCCCAGGGCCACGATGGCGGCGCTGGCAGCGCTCTGGGCGCTAGCCAAAGGCCCTGGCAGGATGCCGTATTCCGGCACCACATTGAGAATCCGGCCCCCTTGTTCCTGGCGGTGCATGGCGCTGATCGCGCTCTGGCACAAGTTCACCGTATCCATTAGTTGCTCGTCCAGCACCCGCTGCCAGTGTGCTGTCTGGGTCGCCTCGAAAGGGCCGAGGGTCAGTGGTGCGGGCAAGCTGATCACGGTATCCAACTGTTGCCAGCGACGTAGCACTCGTTCTATACCCCGTTGACGGTCGCGGGCACTGCCGGGAAGACAATCCAGAAAAAGGGCTTCTCGACCAGCGCCGTGCAGGTTGGCACACAGCTGGTTTCCGAGCTGCCCATCAGCGTCTGCCAGGGCCACCCGAAAATGCTCGGCAGCGTCACTGACCAGGGCCTGACCAAGTTCGGAGCAGGCATTGCTGATAAGCAGGGTAGGCTGATGTTTCAAGGGATCTCCGGGAAATAATCACTGAAAGTGAACAGGTGTTGACTTTCTATTCTTGTGAGTTAACATGTGTTCACTAAAACAATTTAAGAGGAGCGTTTCCCATGACTACTATCTCTCGTATCAGTAAAGACATTTTCGCTCTGGTTGTGGCTGTTCTGTTCACCGTGCTGATGGTAGCCGGTCTGGCCGATCAGGGGAAAAATCTGTTCCCGGCCATGCTGGCGTTTGCCGCCATGGTGCCGGTCGTTGGCAGTGCGGCGGTGGCCATCAAGCGTGACTGGGACAACCGCGACCATCACCTGTCAGTTTGACCTTGCCCGGCGTGGGCGCTTGCCGCCTGCGCCATTCTCTCTGCGTCGGCTACCGGCCTCTGCAACACCTGTTCTTCCCCTTCGCTGCGTGCCAGCACCACGGTGACCACACTGTCGCCCCAGACGTTGACCGCGGTGCGGAACATGTCCAGTAGCCGGTCGGTGACCAGAATCAGGCCGATGGCTTCCGCCGGTAGACCGATGGCGGCCAGTATCACGGTGATTGCCACCAGGGAAGCGGCCGGAATACTGGCCACGCCGATGGAGGTGAGCACTGCGGTTATCACGATCATGAATTGTGTTGCCAGGGACAGGTCCATGCCATAGGCCTGGGCGATAAACATGGCGGCCACGCACTCATAGAGAGCGGTGCCGTCCATGTTGACGGTAGCCCCCAGTGGCAGCACGAAGCTGCTGCTCCGTTGTGATACCCCGGCACGGTTCTGCACGCATTCCATGGTCAACGGCAGGGTAGCTGCGGAACTGGCCGAGGAAAACGCGGTGAGCAGGGCCGGTGTCATGGCCTGGATGTGCCGAAACGGTGAGCGTCGGGCCAGGAAAAACACCAGTGCCGGCATAAAAACAAAGGCATGCAGGGTGAGTGCGACGACCACCGAAACGAAAAACCAGGCCAGCGGCTCAATGGCATCAAGGCCGGTGCGGGTCACCGTGGCGGCAATCAGGGCGAACACCCCCAGCGGTGTGAAGCGAATAACCAGCATGGTGATTTTCATCACCACCTGATAAATCCCCTCAATCAGATCACGCAGACTGCGGCCGGCATCATTACGCTCGGTACGTAGAAAATAGCCGAACAACAGGGCGAACACGATAAGGCCAAGCATTTGCCCATCGGCAGCGGCAGCAATCAGGTTGGGAGGCAGCATCTGCATCAGGATCTGGGTGAAATCCCCGGCGCCTCGCCCTTCGATGCCGGCCAGCACGGCCTCGGTATCACTGGCCAGGCCCAGTAGGTCTCGGGCCGGTTGGCCGTCGATCACTCCGGGGCTGAACAGATTGACGACAATCAGCCCGATGGTCACCGCGACCACGGTGGTGGTCATGTACAGAGCCACCGTCTTCAGTCCCATGCGCCCCAGGTTCTTGCCATCCCCGACGCTGGTCATGCCGTTGATGATGGCGGTGACAATCAGGGGCACGACCACCATTTTCAAGCCATTGATGAACAGACTGCCCACCAGGTCGTAACCGGCCAATACCGGTACTCCGAACAAGGTGCTGGTCTCAGCGGTCAGACTGCCGACAAGGGCGCCGGCCAACATGGCAATAAAGATCTGGTGATGCAGTTTCATGGTCGTCCCTATCGGCTGTTGTTATGACTCAACGCGCGAACAGGGTTACAAGACTACCTGATCCTCTCTGGTGTCACATGGCTGAAATGGCAGGAAAATGTCACAGCAGCTGGCGCAGGGCGGCCGGATTAGGCGCCGTGCGCAGACTTTCCTGGTAAGCCGCTTTCAGGTGCTGGTCCGCTTCCACCGGGCCAAGGCGTTCGCAGAGGAGTACATAGGTCCGATTCAGTTGATCGCGCAGGGCGTTCAGGGCCAGCGGTGCCAGGGGGCCTTCCGGAGCTTGCAACCAGTATTCCATGGTCAGGCGAATTTCCGCGCCGATCTCGTTGCTGCGAAGCTGGGCCGCTAGGTCCAGGCGTAACTGGCTGGCGGCCCGGGCACCGATGCCTTGCCACAGCGCGCGCATGATCAGCTCGAAAGCCTGGCTGCAGGGGTGTTCCCGGGCGGGATTGTCATCGCTTTCGGCCAGCGGATCGTCGGCCAGTTCCTGTTCCGACAGAGTCATGGCCTGCACCAGGCTCATATGGATCTGATGCCGGCGCTCACCCAGGTCGAACAACTGGCACAGCTCACTGACAAAACCCTGCAGGGAAAAACGAGGGCGTTCGGCATAGGTTTGTTGCCAGAGGCTGATTGCCTCCAGCAGCAGAGGTTCGTTCATGTAGGGCGTTAGCCCGGTGGCGATGGCACGCCGACGACGTTGAAGTTCCTGGCTCATGGACGAGACTCCGCCGAGCGGGTCAGTTCACTGTTGTAGAGCGTGTTCTGGGGGAACTCCGGATAGCCGCTTTCCGCATGTTCGCTCAGGTCCAGGCCACGTTGTTCATGCAGGGCCGGTGCCCGCAGGCCAGTGAGTAGCGACACCAGCATGTACATCACCAGGGCAGTGAAGAAGGCCCAGCCAAATGCCACCACGATGCCCAGCAGCTGCACGGTAATCCGTTCCGGGTTGAACAGGTCGCCATCATAGAACAGGCCAGCGGCCAGGGTGCCCCAGGCACCGGCGAAGGCATGTACCGGCACCGCGCCGACCACATCATCGAGACGCAACGCCAGCAACATTCTCGCCCCGAAAGCTGCCAGCGCGCCGGCGACCAGGCCGGTGAGGACAGCAAAGCCAGGGGTCATCACGGCGCAGCCGGCGGTGACTGCCACCAGACCAGCCAGGCTGCCGTTAACGGTTTCCGTCAACAGAATCGGTCGGCGGCTGACCATGCGGTAGATCACGCTGCCCACCGCGCCGGCGGCGGCGGCAAGTTGGGTATTCAGGTTCACCTTGGCAATATCCACGCTGGCAGCCAGGGTGGAGCCGCCATTGAAACCGAACCAGCCGAACCAGAGGATAAAACCACCCAGGGCCACGTAGGACAGGTTATGCCCCGGGATGGTACGGGGCTGGCCGTGACGGTCAAAGCGGCCCAGTCGTGGGCCAACCACCAACACGCCGGCCAGGGCGCACCAGCCGCCGATGCTGTGCACCACCGTAGAACCGGCAAAATCAATAAAGCCGAGTTTGGCCAGCCAGCCCTCACTGTTCCAGGCCCAGTGGCCGTAGAGCGGATAGATCAGCCCGGTAATGACAATGGCCCCGCACAGGTAGCCAACGTAACGGGTGCGTTCTGCCATGGCGCCGGAGGCGATGGTAGCGGCGGTGGCAGCAAACATGATCTGGAACAGCAGCATGGCCCAGGTGCTGCCGTCGGCGTGGCTGAGCATGAACTGGTCTTCACCAAACCAGCCGGTGCTACTGGTGCCGAACATCACGCCAAACCCCACAGCCCAGAACACCAGGGTGCCCACGCACAAGTCCATGTAGTTTTTCATCACCACGTTAAGTGCATTCTTGGCGCGGCTCATGCCACTTTCCAGCAGGGCGAAGCCCGCTTGCATGAAGAACACCAGGGCGGCAGCCACGGCAATCCAGACCGTATCAACGGCACTGAGCGAATCTGCCCTGGCCAGGCCGGGGAGAAGCAGTAAGGCAAACCAGGGTAAGCGGCGCTGTGGCATGGTATGAACCCCATTCGTGAGTAGTGACGAAGAGGCAATTGCAACCGTTGTGCCAAGCCGGTGAGAGAGGGTATCCGCGGTGATGTCGTGCTTTTTTCGTATCTGCCTGCGCGGTTTTGGGGCGAAGTCTTGCAATGGTGCGGCACTGTGCACCGCACTGGTTCGCTTGCCTGTCAGGCGCTGATGTTTTCCGGCATACAGAGCTGCTGGACTCGCTGAAACTGACGTTCGGTGACTTTCTGTACCGACAGGCGAGGGCGAACAACCAGTTCCATATCAGCAAATTCAGCGTACTGACGAAGGGTTTTCAGCGACAGGGGTTGCGGATAGGTACACAGATAACGGATATCCACCTGATACCAGCGTGGTTGTTCGCGGCTGCTGCGCTTGTCGAACCCGGCTGAGTCTTCTTCAAACTGGCTGGGGTCCGGGTAGGGGGCACTGACCACGCAGGCTTCGCCGACAATGGCCGGTTGCGCGCAACTGGAGTGATAGATCAGCACGCAATCACCTTCTTGCATCTCGTCGCGCAGACGATTGCGCGCCTGGTAATTGCGCACGCCGTCCCAGCCGCTGGTGCCGTCAGGGCAGGCACGCAGGTCATCAATGGAAAAGGTGTCGGGTTCGGTTTTCAGTAACCAGATTGCGCTCACTGTTCCTCCCGGGGGTGATTTTCCTGCAGGCATGCCTTGGCCTGTGCCAGGCTGCCACACACGTAGACCGGGAATTGTGGTTTGTTCAGGGACAGCATCATGTTGGCAAAGGTACGGTTGAGGACACTTTCCAGCACCAATACCTTGGCCTCGGTAATCTGCTCGAAGTCTTCACCGCAGGCGTACCGGGCAGCGGTAAAGTCCAGCCCGCAGATGCGACCTACATAGATCGCAAGCTGTTTGCGCTGACGATTCATGTTGAACAGGGTCAGTCGCTGGCGATAGATCGACAATTCCACACGCATGTCCACCAGGGTGCCGTTTTTCAGATCCACCAGGGTGAAGGGGCCGTCTTGTGACACCGTAGCTGCAGTCATGCTTATCCTTTCATCTCGGGCTGTTGGCAAGCCTCTTGTGTTCTCAGCGTGCGCTGCAGGCTGCGTCTTTATGCTCTGTGAGTGCTGCCGGGGCATTCAGGGTAGCCCGCAGTTTATACGCAATCCTGTTGTCGCTGAAATGATGGCACTTGATTCTGTCATGTCGATATTGCGGCTAACTGACACCATTTCCAGGATAACGAGCATACCTGTCTCCTGGCCAACAAGTTACCGTCTGGCAGGCTTTCATGGCGGATTCTATGCTAATCTTCGCCGCCTGCTCGAGGAGGATGCCGTGATTAGCCCGCAACAACATAAAGAAGCCGTTATTGCCCTGCAGACAGTCAGGGATTGCCTGCGTTTTGGTGAGAGTGCCCTGCGTGCCGGCGAGGTTTTCTTTGGCCACGGCAATGATGATCCCTGGGACGAGGCGCTGGCCTTGTTGATGCACACCTTGTCACTACCGCTGCATAGCGATCCCCGCATTCTCGATGCCCGTTTGTTGCCCTCTGAAGTCAGTGACTACCTGGACCTGCTGTGTCGGCGGGTGAACGATCGTGTGCCAGTGCCTTATCTGACCCATGAAGCCTGGTTCTGCGGGCTCCCTTTTTACGTGGACGAGCGCGTCCTGATTCCACGCTCGCCGTTGGCGGAGCTGATCGAGCAATCCTTCACTCCCTGGGTGGAGCCTGGGCAGGTCCATGCGGTGCTGGATCTGTGTACTGGCAGCGGCTGTATTGCCATTGCCTGTGCCTACGCGTTTGAGCAGGCGAGGGTGGATGGCAGCGATATCAGTGAAGAGGCGCTGGCGGTATGCGAAGACAATATTCGCCGCCATGGCCTGGAAGGGCAGGTGAGAGCTCTGCATTCTGATGGCTTGGCCCAGGTGGATGGCCCCTACGACCTGATCGTCTCCAATCCGCCCTATGTGGACGCACAGGATATGGCCAGCCTGCCGGATGAATACCGCCACGAACCGGAACTGGCGCTGGCCTCCGGCGATGACGGCCTGGACTTTACCCGCCGCCTGCTGCGTGAGGCCCCTGATAAGCTTACCGAACACGGGGTATTGATCGTGGAGGTGGGCAATAGCTGGGAAGCCATGGTCAACCAGTGGCCGCAGGTGCCCTTCTTCTGGTTCGAATTCGAGCGCGGTGGTCACGGGGTATTCATGCTTACCCGCCAACAGCTGCTAGAATACCGCGAACAGTTTTCTTCCTGAGCCGCTGATGCCTCCTTTTACCGGGCAGGTGAAGGGGGGAAGCACTGGCCCAATGCTTTTTTGAGGATCCGCATGTCCGGCAACAGTTTTGGTGAACGTTTTCGCATCACCACCTTTGGTGAGAGTCATGGCCTGGCACTGGGGGCCATCGTTGATGGCTGCCCGCCGGGGCTGGAAATCAGCGAGGAGGACCTGCAGATAGAGCTGGACCGGCGCAAGCCCGGCACCAGCCGCTACACCACCCAGCGTCGCGAGCCGGATCAGGTGAAGATTCTCTCTGGGGTGTTCGAGGGCAAGACCACCGGCACCTCCATCGGGCTGCTGATCGAAAACACGGATCAGAAGTCCAAGGACTATTCCGATATCGCTACCACCTTCCGGCCCGGGCATGCGGACTATACCTACACCCAGAAATACGGCTTTCGCGATTACCGGGGTGGCGGTCGCTCCTCCGCCCGGGAAACCGCCATGCGCGTGGCGGCCGGCGCCATTGCCCGCAAGTATCTGGAGCAGACCTTGGGTATTCGTATCTATGGCGGCTGTACCCAGATCGGTGAGGTAAAAGCGGAGCAGCTCGACTGGAGCACGGTGAACAGCAACCCCTTCTTCTTCCCGGATGCGGCGAAGGTGCCGGAGCTGGAAGCGCTCATTAATGCCCTGCGCAAGGATGGTTCTTCCATTGGCGCGCGGGTGGAAGTGTTTGCCGACGGCGTACCGCCGGGCTGGGGTGAGCCCGTATTCGATCGTATCGACGCGGACCTGGCCAAGGCGATGATGTCCATCAATGCGGTCAAGGGCGTGGAAGTGGGTGACGGCTTTGCGGTGGTCAACCAGCGCGGTGAGCAACACCGGGATGAGATGACCCCGGAAGGGTTTCTCAGCAACCACGCCGGCGGCGTGCTCGGCGGTATCAGCTCCGGTCAGACCATCCGTGTGGCCATGGCACTCAAGCCCACCTCCAGCATTCTGATTCCCGGCAAGAGTATTGATCTGCAAGGCAATCCGCTGGAAGTGGTTACCAAGGGGCGTCATGATCCCTGCGTGGGTGTGCGTGCCACCCCCATCGCTGAAGCCATGCTGGCGCTGGTGCTGATGGATCACTGCCTGCGCCATCGGGCCCAGAATGGTGATGTGAACCCGCCTTTCCCGCCGATTCCCGGGTAAGTAAGCAGACAATGGGGGATACCAACGGCAGCCTGTGCAGGTTACAGGGTGTTGTTCGTATCCTTCTGGCTCTCCATGTACCGGTTTTGGCAAAGGACTGTGTTTTCTGATGCCCTATTACTGGCGACTGTCAGGCTTCTATTTCCTCTATTTCGGACTACTGGGCACCCTGGTGCCTTACTGGTCCCTGTACCTGAAGGACCTGGGTTTCAGCGCTGCTGCTATCGGCCTGCTGATGGCCATTCCGCAGCTGACCAAGATTGGTGCGCCTAACCTGTGGGGCTGGCTGGCGGATCGTAGTGGCCAGCGGCTACGTATCATTCGTACTGGCAACCTGCTGGCGGCGATCGTGTTCTTGCCGGTGTTCTGGGTCGATCAGTTCTGGTCCATGGCGGCACTGCTGGTGTCGTTCAGTTTCTTCTGGAACGCGGTACTGGCCCAGTTTGAAGTGCTCACCCTGCAGTCTCTGGGGCGTCAGTCTCACCGTTACAGTCTGGTGCGCCTGTGGGGGTCGGTGGGGTTTATCCTGGCGGTGCTGGTGCTTGGCGAGGCGCTGGACCGGCTCGGCACTGACCTGCTGCCCTGGGTGTTAAGCGCGCTGCTGTGGCTGCTGTGGCTGGGTACGCTGACCTTGCCGGCGGGTGACGGGCGGGCGCGTCACCGGGAAGAGGGTGGCCCATCGGTGTGGCGTGTGTTGCGCCGCCCGGCCGTTTCCCTGTTTCTGGTGTCGGCCTTTCTGATGCAGCTCTCTCACGGGCCTTACTACACCTTCTACAGTATCTATCTGCAGGATCTGGGGTTCAGCAAGTTTGTGGTGGGTAGCCTGTGGGCGCTGGGGGTTCTGGCAGAAGTGGGGCTGTTTCTGATTATGCATCGGTTGATGCGGCGTTTCTCCATTCCCTGGATTCTGGTCGCCAGTCTGCTGTTGGCGGCCCTGCGTTGGCTGCTGATTGGGGTGGTGGCCGATTCGTTGTTATGGCTGGCACTTGCCCAGCTGCTCCACGCCGCCAGTTTTGGCAGCTTTCACGCGGCCAGTATTGCCTGGGTGCACAAGCAGTTCGGGGCGTCACTGGGGGGTCAGGGGCAGGCCCTGTATTCCAGCCTGGGCTTTGGCGCAGGTTGGGCGGCGGGGGCCGGGTTGTCCGGGTTGCTGTGGCAGCAGTGGGGGGCGAATCTGTTTTTCGGTGCCGCACTGGCCGCCATTCTGGCGGCCATCTTGCTGGTCGTTGGCGGGGTTACCCGTTCCGGGGAGTCAGCCGCTTAAACAACTATAGACCGGATGCTTCCAGCGCTTGCAAAAACGCCCTGGCGGCATTGGAGCGAGTGCGTGCAGGGTGGATTACCACGCCCAACTCCCGCTCCGGCAACGGCACATCCACGGCCAATTCCACCACTGATCCATCCACCATGGTGGCGGGGAGTACGCTCCACCCCAGGCCGATGGAGACCATCATGTGAATGGTTTCCAGATAGTTGGTGGACATGGCGATATTGAGCTTCAGATTGTGCTCGTCAAATAGCCGCTCCACGATGCCACGGGTAAAGGTAACCGGTGACGGCAGGATAGCGCTGTAGCCGGTGAGGGTTTCCAGGGTGATATTGTCCACCTTGGCCAGCGGGTGTTCCGGTGCGCACATGAACACCAGCGGATCGCGCCAGATCACATCACTTTGCAAGCGCTCATCCGGCTGCGGGGGCAGGGTGACAACACCCATTTCCAACTCCCCGTGCAGCACCCCCTCCCAGGCTTCTTCCGAATCGATAAAATGGATGTCCAGTTCCACTTGCGGGTAGTCCCGTGAGAACTGACGCAGCACCGGTGGCAGACGATGCAGGCCGATATGGTGGCTGGTGCCGATGCGCAATTTGCCGGTGACAGAGCCGGACA
>Ga0208703_100074_pt1 | contig 19403 bp, 21 predicted proteins | sample DeeseametaMP0626_FD_184207 | JGI IMG/M metagenome (GOLD analysis project Ga0208703, IMG submission 184207) | Marine microbial communities from the Deep Atlantic Ocean - MP0626 (SPAdes) | ecosystem: Environmental > Aquatic > Marine > Oceanic | place: South Atlantic Ocean | collected 2011-01-26
AAGTCATCGTTTCCTTCCTCAAGGCGCTCACAAAACAACCCAATCGCTTGATCTTTTCCAGGGACGAAAAAAACAAACTTCTTGATGACCTTCCAGAAACCGTGTTCGGCAACCTGAACCACATCTCCCTCGCCAGGGATCTGCAAGAAGACCCCCACGCTGAATGAATGAATGGGCTCACCTGTTTGGTCTTCATAAAAGACAACTTGAATGTTCCCGAGATCGACGTTGATATTTGTTGTCATGCTGATAACTCCTTTGGGGTTCGGTGACTCTCCGAGTGTTGGCACACACCCTAAAGGCATCAACATAGAGATCGATCGTTTAGAGATCGTTATTGAGAAATAATCATTAATCTGACTTGTGGCACTGTTCGAGTAAGGAAGTCTCCTTTTCTTCCGTCCCTGCTTGAATCAGGCAATGGATGTCCACATCGAGCGCTGTGGCGAGTTTGTAGAGCCTGGTGAGAGATGGCTCTCTCACGCCGCGTTCATAGAGCGAGATTTCGTTTTGGCTTATCCCCGCCCTTTTCCCCAGGGCGCGGCCAGAGAGTCCTCTGTCCTTCCTCGTGATGCGGAGTTGCTCGCAGAGGTGGCGATGCCAGGAAGGGAGATGCGACAGGTCAGGTTTGGCCATCGGTTTTCTCCTCGTTTGCCGTGATATGTGGCCACCAGATGAGCAACACCATGGCGATGGTGGCAGGGATGGCGAACACCTCGCCAAGCTGCGGCCACGGGGTCAGGGACAGCAGCCAGTAAACGAACAGGGCGCTCCCTCCCGTGATGGCGAGGGCGCGGTCAGGGCGCACGCGGCGTGCATGTGATGGACTTGTCATGGGCATGACTCGTTGTTAGATTCATGAGCGAGCCAAAAGCCCGCCACACGGTGTGTCAGACCATGTGGCGGGTGAAGGTCACTCGACCAGTCGAACCACTCGCTCGAGAGCGAGTGAAACGATGGTGACGAAAGCCCCGAGTTCGAGCAGCGAACTCTCAGGGCGCCATACGACCAGCGCGACAACGCTAAGAAGTGTGACTGTCACAGTGCCGAGCACCAACAAGAGGGTGGAACGTTCCATGTTCTCTCTCCTGTCAGTTGGCTTGCTAAACCTCGAAGGTGCTACTTCGAGGGCGCCGGGAGAACCCCCGACAAGCGCGGTTGGACTTCATCTCCAACCGCGCTTGTTTTTTAGCATGACGAACGCCAAAGCGAAAACTCAAAGCCTATCAAAAGGTAGGTTATTCAAACCTCATCTTCGTGCATGGGGAGGTCCTCGAGTGCGGCGAGGTGAGAGACCACTCGCCAGCTATCCTCCTCGAGGAGCTCGACCTTGAAGAACCCATGCAAGCGCACCGCTCGCATGACCGCATCCCCTGGAACTCCCTCCAAATCGCCATCAAACCCGGCGAGCCTTGCCTCATCCGCCGTGAAGTAGCGCGCGCCATCGGGCGCCATGGCGTCGAGCGTCTCACACGCGAGGCGCTCGAGCGCGGCGGTAAGGGACTCGCCCTCATTGGCATAGGCGCGAAGCTGCGCCACGGTGTGCGGCGTGAACCGCGCCCCTACCATCTTCCCCTTCTTGAGGCGCCGTGGGGTTGGCGGCCTCCCTCCCTTGCTCTTGTTCATGTGCTCGCCCTCCAATGCGGTGTGTCCAATTGGTCACGTTTGATGTTGATGTTAACAACAACATAAGAGGTTGCATATATCCCATAAAGCCTTGCCCGCAGCGCTTTTCTTGAGACGCGCGACTTGATAGAATGTGCATGGAGGTCAAGGGGTTATGACACACATCGAGTTGTTGCCAGGGGAGATGATGCGCGAGACCCTCGACGCTGACCCCGCCAGGGAGAAGGCCATGGCGCGTTCGGGAGATCTGGCGAAGTTCCTCGCCATGGAGAAGGCCGCCATGGAAAAGGCAAAGCGCGCCGATGCCATCGCGCAAGGGCTCAACATGGCCAGCGTCGACAACTCGCTCACCATCGCATCGGGCGCCATCACGGTGTATGTCGAGGGAGAAAGTCAGGTGAATGAAGCAAAGCTCGCGCAAGAGATGCGCAGGCAGCTCGAGGACTTGCAGAAACAGCAAGCAGCAGCCGCCGCGCTCACCTCACCTGGTGGTGGTTAGGGTAAGGTGGGATTAGCAGTACAGGTATGCCTCAGGGTGACTCAAGAGGAGTTCGAGAATTTTGTGTGCGAGCCCTCTGGCTTTATCGTCGGAGAGGTCCGCAAGTCCCTCTTCCAAAGGGGACCCAACGCTTTCATACATAGCCTGGATCTCCTCGAAAATAGGCAAAAGCTTCTCAACGCCTCCCACAAAATCAGAATCATTCAAGGAACCAAGCGCATCCCATGCACTGAGCAGTCTTTCGCGTAAGTTACCGTCCCCCTGAGCCAAGGCTGCAACGGCATTGTGGATTGGCTCGCTTGTGTTTTGTGGGTCCTGTTGCGACATAGATCACCTCTTTTGGATTGTGGAGATCCATCCATATCCTGGGTTCACGAACCTGACAATGATCTTTAAACCACTATCTGGTCTCATACCGGGAAGTCGCTCAAGACGTTCCCGTCCAGGTCGACCACCCGATAGGCGGACTGCTCGGGGACCATCGGCGCAAGGATTTCGCGCAGCTCCTCTGGATCGATGGAACCTGCGGGGATGGCAATCTCCCACTTGTTCGCCGTCACGCCAGGGCCACAGATGGCGCCAGCCACAGCAATCCCCGCGATGCAGGCCGTGGTCGCGATGCTCCTCACCTCAGACTGGATGCCAGCCATGGCCTGCACCCACTCCTCGATGGCGCCCTTGGTGCCCTTGCGGCTCCATGTCCGCCACGCCGTCTTGATGAGGTTGCGCTTGCGGCGCGGTGATAGGCTCGAGCGCCGTGGTAGCGCCACCGTCCACATCAACCAGTCGAGCGCATCCTCTGGCGCGCCCTCCGCGTCGATGTAGAGATAGAGCGTCTCGGCATAGCGCCTGGACACGTCGAGCGGGCGACCGAGCGCATCGGCGATGCTGCGCGCGAGCTCGTGTTTGCGCCACTGGGGCGGGAGCAGGTGAAAGATGTAGCTGTCTGCCATGGGTTGACCTCCCTGGGTGGTTATGTTCAAGCTGCCAGATTCGAGTTCATGCGCGGCGAGGAGACTGCCATCCCTTCGCCGCGCTCAATCACAGCGCGATGGAGCCGCGATGCGATCGATTCCTTTTCTTGTCCTCGCCCTCATCCTCGCAGGGTGCGCCGACCCGGACCCGGGCACGACCCAAACGCCAACCTCTGGCGACATGGGGAGCGCGGCGGACATGACCTCCTCGCCCGGTGACATGTCCGAGGAGCTCGACCAGGCCGCGCCCGATATGGCGCCCGAGGATATGGCCAGCGCTCCTGACATGACCTCGCCGCAGGACATGCCCGCGCCAGAAGATGATGGCCCCGACTGCACATGCACCGGCGAGACCGAGTGTTGCGATGGCTGCGAGCCCATCAATGCGAGCGACGCTTGCGACGATGGCCTCGAGTGCACCCTTGGCACCACATGCCAGGATGATGGGACGTGCGGCGCCTCGACGGGTTCGCCCTGTGACGCGCAGCTCGAGCACCCCGACTGCCAGGCCGCCATGTGCGATGAGGTCGCCGGGTGCCAGGTCATGAACGCGCGCGAGGGCTTCGCGTGCTCGACTCCCTCGCCGGGCACCTATGAGGGCTTGTGCGAGTCCGGGGTATGCGTCGGTCAGAAACAGTGTGAATGCTCCGAGGCCGATGGGCCTTGCTGCGATGGGTGCTTGCTTCAACCCATGGGTCATGTGTGTGACCAGGCTGGCGCCACCATCGGTTGTGATGGTGCTTGTGATGGTGACATCGTGACCAAGCGCATTTCATACACCTGCGACGGTTCGACGCTCGAATGCGGTACAACTCCTGTGCTCATTGAAGAGTCGCGCCAGCCTTGCCCTTCGAGCAACCGATGCATCGAGGGCGAGACATCTCAAGACACGCGATGCGAACCGGACAACACATGCAACTGAATCAAGCCTCGACCAGCTCGAACGACTCGGGCGGCGAGTAGTCCGCTCCCCAGTGCATCAACCCAAAGAGGTTGACGATATCCGCTGATGTCTCGGGGATTTTTCCAGGGGTCACGTCAACGAGAGGCAGAGCACTCGGGCTCCATGTAGCTCCCTCATCATCGCTCACTCGATACGTGATGGCGCCCACGCGCTTGACGCCGGGAACGCGGTCAATCAGGGAGATGACCTCGTTGGCGTAGAGCTTCTCTCCCCACTCCCAACCCGTCCCCGTGATGGACCTGCCATCGTCCCCGATGCGGTCGAACGCGGTGATGTAGTTCTCGAGCTCCTCGAGCGCGGCGGCCTGGACGCTCGCCAGGTCATAGCCCGCGCGCAACACCACCTCGACGGTTTCAATCATCACCAGGCGCACGGGCACCTTGAAGGGCGTGAAGAGCGTGGCGGGGATGGCCTTGCTGCCAAGGTCTTCCTTGATGGCGTCCTCGAGCTCCGTGGCGAGCGCGCCGTTCGAGAGTACGCCATCCGGGAGCACCCCGACCACGAACGCGCCGAGCGCCGAGTGGAGCTCGTTCCCCGCGTAGTACTTCGCCCCGATGGCCTTGGCGCGCGAGACACCATCCACGCGCGCTGTAAAGTATGCCGCGTCCTCTCCTGTGACCACGCGCTCCTGCGAGCGCACCGCGAGCGTGGCGCGCGCCTTGGCCTGGTCGATGGACTCGAGGTCCTGGCCACCGCTCGCCGTGGTCGCGTTCGTCACGCTGGCAATCCCTCCCACGGGCACGTCGAGCTTGGTCAGGGTGTTCGCCGCGACGTTGGTCGCCGCGCCCGTCTCGGTCGCCGTGGCGCCAACGCTCGCGCTCACGCCGCTGTGCGGGACCGTCAACGCCTCGTCCGTGGCGAACTCCACAGCGTCCGCGCCTGAGCCCGTCTTGACGATGGTGCCAGCGGGCACGGTGACATCTGCCACCGTCGAGCCCGCAGAGGTGAAGGTGAGCGTGACGGTCGCGGCGGTCGCAGGCTCGAGCGTGATGCCAAGGAGGTTGAGTTTGGATTGCTCGAGCTTCTTGTGCCACTGGTTGATCCAGTAGGTCGTCATCCCATAGAACGCGCCCATCGCCTCGATGGCTCCAATAAGCCAGTGCGCGCGTGAACGGTCGGTGATTTCGGCGGGCAGATTATCGATAACCTGCGCGACCATTTCCTCTTCGTTTCGTGGGTCAATGATCAGTTCCGGAATATCGCTGGACATGGCTTAAAACCTCGCTTTGTGATGGACTTCGCACCTCTTCAGATTTTATCATTGGTATGATGGTAATACCAAACAAAAGGAGAGGTAATGAGCGACGAAATCCTTAGACAACAAGCGGCGATACTCGAGATGGTGAAGGTGAGCGCGTTGACCAGATTTCTCTACATCGAGACGCCCCAAAACGAGATCGATCTTTCACTGCTCGAGCGCGCGATAGGGGAAGACATGGACGCGGGGCTTATTCAGGAATGGCCCGAGCACGCGAACACCAAACAAGACGCGATGAGGTTGCTCGCCGCTGAACTTGTCGAGGCCATGGACGGACAGGCAACCATCCTGCGCGATGGCAAACCCGTCGAGCTCCACTGACCCTCCCTAGGAACAATCCAGAACAATCCAGGGTGTTTTTCTCGCGCGTGCGCGCATGGCGTTTCGGCACTGCTCGGTGCCAAAACGTTCGGGACCTCTGCGCGCTTCACGCGACGCCACGCCATGTCACGATGTGCCATGCCCCATGGGTCCTCAACCATGAGTAAACACGAGGAAACACGAGTACCCGACGCGCCCGCGCGCACGAGGGTGCTATGACAAATCCAGACAAATCCAGACATCCTCCCGCGTGCGCGCGCAGAACCGCTGGAACAAAAATCAACAGAAATGCACATCCCAACGCACGCACGCGAAGGGGAGCAAATCTGACAAAACACGACAAAACACGACAGGTCTACGCGCGCGTGCGCGCGAGGCTCGGTGCATCGAGGACCGGCAACAAAACGGCTGTGAAACAGCAACGGTCATGCGAGCAACGCGAGCTCACTGCGAACAACGAGAGCAGGCCAGCGCGCACAAGAAGACGTGGCTTTGTCGAGCTCGCGAGGCTTAGCGGCGTCGCTAGTGCATAGCTGGCACCACGCCTCGAGGGTGATTCGAATCCTGCCCTGCTCGCGCTTGTGGAGAGCGGGCCAGCGCACATGATGGCCTGGGTCAAGTCGAGCTCGCGAGGCTTAGACCCGGGGCTAGTGCATAGCTGGCACGGCGCACCGAGCACCCCGCGCTCGAGCTCCTCGCGCTCATAGAAATCCATGGAGAAAAAGAGGGGGAGGGGGCGGCGCGAGCACCAGGTCATCGAGGGGGCAAGGCGCACCTCGGGCCACCCTCGCCGCATAAGGGCACGCCAGCAAGATGGCGCCCAACCATGAGAAAACATGAGGCCGGGTTTAAACATGTTGAAGGAAGTTGTTTTGCGGTTGTAACCAGCGCGCGAGGAATTCTCGGTGTAGGCGTGAAACGCCATCCTCGATGCGGCCGGTTTTGATTTCGTTTTCAAATTCAAGACTCAACCCTACTATCACCGTATGAAAAGCCATGGTGAGCACCATCGTTCTCCTTAGCGCCGGGTGTAGGCACTTGCTGGCAACACGTAAATGCATCCAGAACGAAACCCACTGCTCGACCACCTCGATGGGCTGTTTTGAATGCGTCTACGTTTTCAAGGCACCGACGCGAGGAGTTGTTGTCGGGTGTGTTCGGTGGCACCGTAGGGGCCTGCCACCGAACACACCTGGCGTTGACCGAGACGACAAGGGAGACCATGGCCAAGCGCTCGAAGCGAAAGCGAAGGAAGCAACGGATAAAGAACATGCCGGACACGATGTGCCTCGACGTGTTCGGGCTCACCCACGAGGAGCTCGAGGCGCAGGTGGGTTGCCACCCCGCCGTGGCCTGGGAGTGGAGCGTCCCCTCTCGAGAGAAGTCCATCGCCCTGCTCTACCGTGAAGCCATGGGACTTGCTATCGGGCGCGAGGGACAGCTCGAGCTCGAGGACATCGCCAGGAAGCATCGAGAGGAATCCCTCGCCGTGGCGAGCGCAGAAATCGATGAGGAGCTCGCACGCTTCGAGGAGCTTTATCCCGCGCATGACAGCGGGGACGATGAGCCAACGCAGGGAGGCACGGCGCCGACGATGGCGAGAAAGAAGGGAAAGCACGGCGGCGCGCGGGAGGGTGCGGGGAGGAAGTCACGCGGCAAGGGCGCGGCGAAGTTCACCAGGTCCACTCGCCTCACCAGCGAGGAGCTCGCGCGCTTTAAGCAGAACCTCCAGGACGGGGAGTCGTGGGCCGAATACATCCGGCGCTTGCTTCGCCAGGACGCAAAAGTCCAGGAACTCAGGCGGAGGCAGCGCGGCGAGGAGTCCTGAACGAGAGAGGGCGCATCGGTTATCCGATGCGCCCTCTCTCTTGTCTCACTCGTTCATCTCGCCGGGTCGAGGCATGTAAATGCCCAGGATAATCCCAGCGAGAAGCGCAATGATAACGACTTCCATGGAGCGTCTCTCCTGCTAGAGAAGAGAGCCTCGTTCAACGGTTCGTTGCAGAATTCGCAATTTGCTAATCGTTGACGAACAACCAGCGAGCGCGATACGCTCCTGCTTACCACAGCGAGGAACTATCGCGAGCTTAAGGCTCTCGAAAGAATCCTGAAACAACGGGCTGGGTCTCTCGACCTGGCCCGTTGTCGTTCTTGGCGCTCTTGCCAGGAACACACCCAGCGTATCGTCATAAAAATGCGTTGTCTTCCCTACGCGCGAATATGTGTCGAGCTCGCCAAGAATTTGGCCTCTCAGGGTGGGGCTTACCCTGAGAGGCCAAATCGATCACTGACCCCTTTCGCCATACGATCGATAAAAGCCGATCGATACCGCGCGGCACACCCTCGACCACAATCGATTGCTAAGGTTTTTTCAGATGAGTGCGAAGACCTATGACATCTTCCACAACCGCTCGAGCTCCTCGAGGAGTTTCGTGCGCTGGTCCTCCAGGCCGTCGAGCTCGACGATGATAACCGAGATGAACTCGTGGAGGTTCTCGCTGTGGGATTTGCCCTCGTCCCACTGCCAGTCAAGCGAGGCGAGCGGACCAGCCTTGGCCGCGTCGAGGATGACGCGCACCATCTCGATGGACTCGGTGACGCTCACCGTGAGAACCGCTCGAGCAAGCTGTCTGCCCAGAGCTTGATCCTCATGAGCAGGGACACGAGCAAAACACGCCACCAGACCAAATCCTGGCGACGCTCGCGCCCTCTATCCTCTTCGCCACGCTGGTGAGCATCATCTTCGCCAGAATCGCTCTCCGTGGCTTCTGGCGCCTCACCCGATGTGGCAAAACCGGCAACGCTCGCCTGGCGCTCGATGCGCGCGGCGACCTCTTCGACCATGGCGCGCACGTCTTGGAGTTCGCCGGTGACTTCTTCGCGGGTGGTTTGGAGCTTCTGCGCGAGCTCCTCGTGGTTCGCCACGAGGTCCCCTCGAAGTTGCTCGAGCGCTTCACCACGAACTTGTTGCCGGGTGGCGAAATTTCGCCCCTGTTTCGCCCCCTCTTTTCGCCCTGGCGCAAAGGGCGAAGCAGGCATTTCGCCACCGTTTCGCCCCCCTTCGATATGACCTTTATTGGCGAGCTTCTCGAGCGTCCACGGTGTGGGCAAGAGCGTATAGCGAGGGCGCCCATCACCCGCCATTTCTCTGCGGATGTCGTCGGAGTTGACGTGCAACTGGATGGTGCGTGGCGAGACATCGAGGAGCGCGGCGAGCTCGCTTCTCGTGTGAGCGCGCTTTAGAACCAGGGGCGCAACGTTCGCCCCCGTTTCGCCTGGCGAAATTTCGCCACCCTCGCCGCCCGAATTTCGCCCCCGTTTCGCCCTCTCATCATCCATCGCTTGCCCTCCATGGCGTTGCATGGTTGTCGTCAGCTCGTGTGACTCGTCATGTCAACGGTATGCCATCAAGTCGGAGGGCTGGCCAGAGCATCACGCGGCGACCATGCCATACTCGCGCACGAGGAGCTCGCGCATCATGGGCCTATCCTCCTCGCAGTAGACATGCTCGACGCACCAGGCGAGCACGGCCACGTCGCGCTCGTCCTGGAGGATGACGCTCGCGCCATCGAGCGGGAGGTAATCTTCCCTCGCCGCGCACATGTGCCCCAACCACTCGAGCGTGTCTGTGTCGCCCGCGCGCAACACATGCTCGACGATGAAATCACACAGCGTGCGCAGCTTGCGGCGCATCGTCTTGATCTTGCCCCACGAGGCGTTCGCGTCCACCTCGTGCCACATGTGCGCGATGGCTTTCATCTTGCGGTTGGTCGAGCGGCGCGCGGGCCTGCGCGGTCGCCAGTCAGTGCGAAAGTGAACGGTCCAATAGCCCGGCGAAGGATTTGGCATGGTCGCCTCTCTTGCAAAACGTGTCTGTCACCCGCATGAATGCTCGGGTTAATGCGCATCAAGACTACCAAAAGCGCGCCCAAAATGACAGCTTACCACGCGCCAAAAACCTGCGCTTACCCGCATGAACAAAGGTCGAGAACAGGCATAGCGTTATGATTTAGCTCGGCAAGAAAGAGACTGCACAAGGGTGGTAACGAAAGTGTGACTGGACCTGGTGGTCTACTCTTCTTCCTTCCAAATTCAGCATCAAGCGCGGCGCACCGAGGACGGGCGTAAGCGAAAGTCCTCGCGTGCGCACGCGCGCGAACTTACACTTACGTTACATTACGCTTACGCGGATTTGCGATTTTGCTTCCTTTCTTGCCGCGCCTCACCCGCATGAAATGAAGACATCGATTTTTTAGAAGGGAAACCGTTCCGGGTTAGAAGGGAAACCGTTCCGTATGGTGCCGTTTTCGTCCAGTTTCCATGCGGGTTTCCTTCATGGCATTGCGTGGCTATCGCTCAAAAGAACTGCCCCAAACGCTTCGCTCTGTCTTGCGAAGATTCGAGCGGTCGACCATCGATCCCGTGGGTCGTGGGGTCAGGGAGAATCTCGAAGGGAACCTCCCGAGGATCACCATCCTTTGGACACCACTCCCAATAGAACGCGACCACATCGGAGAGATCCCCGAACCCATAGTTGCTCGTCTCGATGGCAGCCGCGCGCGCGGCATGCCACAGCGCATCCTGACGAAGCCAACCCTTGACCATCCCGTTGATGTCGTGAGCACTATCGTCGAAGCGCCATGCCTCGATGATGGCGCAACGTCGGTCCATGTTCTCGGCCATCAAGCGCAACCCCGCGAGCCACTCGGTCAGCAAAACGTCCCCGTCAAAGAACGTCGGTCGGTTTGTCTCGATGCTGCACACATCCCAGTTACGCTGTCTCCAAAACGCCATGGTGAACGGATGCGTTTCTGCGAACCGAGCATCGGTCAGCACACCTGCCAGCGAAAGGAACCTCGCCGCGAGTTCGATGCTCGGTTTGATGCTCGATCCCACAGCGAATTCGGCACGCGGCACACCTGTTCCACCTGGATTCAATACTGCATGCCATGATTGACCTCTTTCAATGCTGACCCGACCACGCATGAGCTCTCTGGCGAACACGTTGGGGGTTTTCACGAACTCGAGCTCATCGAGGCAAACCCTCTGCTCCAAACCGAGCACCTTCGCGGCCTCACGCTCGAAGACAACATGTTCGGCATCGGTCGGGATGCGCCACTGGCGTTCCCGTGTGAACGGCGAGGTATCCTCATCGGTGACAGCTTTGGAACTCGCTGGCTGCTCTGGCGTCCTGGCAACAACCTCTCCACCGGGAGGGCTCGCGCCAGGCCCTGCGGGGGGCTGGGAGGTCACGTCTCGACCTGGCGTCAACGTCGCAAGCAGATGACATGCCACCCGCTCGGTCGCGGTGAGGTCGTGCAATGCCTCCGGGAACCCCTCGACCAGTGGCGCATGCGCGAGCGCCTCGAGCTCCTCTTGATACTCTCGGCCTCCTTCGCGCTCGAACAACTCGACCATCAAGGGTGCATGCCAGGGGTTGGTGCGTCGCCTATCAGACGAGAACATCATCTCGGCCATCAAACAATCAGGGTCCTCGAGTAGACCCGCGAGCCAGTGAGCGTGTTCGCGCAGAGGTGTTGTGATTTCATCTCGCCAGGACGCGACCGGACGCCATCGCCACCACGCACCATCGCCACTCGAAAGCACGAGGGCTCGCGCGCGCAATCGCGATGACATCGAGGGGATCGGCGCCGCGGGCGCCCATGAGGTCTCACGCTCCTCGATGGGCCAGTCTCCGATATGCGGCGAGTTCCACTCATGCTCGAGCAAAACAAGCCTCTCGCCATACTCCTCATCACAACGATAGGTCATGAGCTCGCTTGCAGGCGGCCAGTCAACCACGCTCGCGCCCGCGCGCTTGCGCTCGCGCCACTGGTCGATGTCACGGCACCACCAGTGCGTCGCGAGCCACGGGATGCGCCGCGCGCCTCGCATCCATCGGTGGAACTCGCGGTCATACGCACGTTGTGAAAGGTCCATGCCTGTTTTCCTCGCGCCAGGTCGAGGGTCACCTGTCCAGGGATAGGCAAACCTCGCATCCTCGATGTTTGCCACGGGCACATACGCTGGCCAAGCATGCCTCGGGATGTCGAAGGTAGGGGCATGCTCCTCGTGGAGCTCTGCCCACATCGCGCGCACCTTGATGGTTCCGCCCGCGAGCTTTATCGCCTCGCGAGCTTTATCGCGCGAATTCAAAAGCAACGAACCAGCGGGAGCCACACCTCTAAGCGCTTTCACCAGGTCGTTAAACTCCATCGCTTCGGGTGAGTCTGTGAGGAGCTCGAGCGCGCGGCTCAAATCGTTTCGCCAATCCTCCTCGGTGAGGAGCGAATGAACCTCGCCATCGACTTCGATGGCCTCGAACGCATCCATCCCCCTGGCGAGTTCGAGCAAGGCATCCAGCGTGAGCGATGCATCATGGAGAATCACACAGGGGCGCCCTCGACCTGGCGTCAAACCCTTTACAAGACCCATGCCAAACGTGTCAGCGAAGCGGTCAATCGAATAGCCAAAGTGGTTCTTGAGGCACCCTCTCAAGATGTCGTTAACGCTCGAAAACACCCTAGCCTCGCAAACCCGCATAGGATGCGATGGTGCGGGTTTTTTATCTGGAATGCCCTCTTCGCATAAGGGCATTCCAGATAAAAAACCCGCACTCTGGCCTATCATGCGGGTCTGCGGGCATGAGGTGTTTTTAAGTGATGTGCAAGCATCTTGTGCGATGTGCAAACCAGATAAAAAACCCGCACTCTGGCCTATCATGCATACTCGAGGACATGGAGTGTCTGTTTGTTCAGTGTTTTCTCCCCGTGCGATGTGTATTCCAGGCCAAAAACCCGCACTCTGGCTTTTCATGCGGTCGATGATGATGTTGGCTTCTTTTTTGGGAAAATGTGTCGTGATGAGCCAATTTTGCGCCCTGTTTTCGTCTCCAGCGAACTCGAGCGCCAGCGCGCGCACGTCGTTTGGAGTTTGGTCATCATCGAGGTTCGGGCACCAGACACCATCACCAGAGAGCAACTTCGCCTTGACCATATCGGCGACGCCTTCAGGTCCTCGCACGACCCCCATGGCTTGGAACACGAGCGCGTCTGGTTCGATGATGGTATCCGGTGGGTATCCAAGAGAGGAAGGGTCGCGCTCTGAGACAAGTACGAGCGTGACAGGTCTATCCTCGCTCGCGTGGATCGTGCGTATCCTCTCGAATGCCTGGATGATGTGTCGTCCTTCGAGCAAAAACCTCGACTCTTCGAGCCATTTGGCGCGTGTCCCTGCGTCCATCCATCGCTCGCCAACTGCCTCACACAGGGTCCACGCGAGCGAGCGAACCGCGCCGCTGTTGGCGTGGTAAGTGCTGGCCACGAGTACTCTGCAATCTTCGGCGCCGTTCCAGCCCGAGGACTCTGCACCCGCGTAGTGGATGACTTGCCCCTCGCACTCCTCGAAGAACTTGGCGGTGAAGGGGAGGTCGCCATCGTCTTCGAACTCCTCGGAGGATTCCTTTCGCCACCCCTTGTGCGTCAGGTGCAGGGTGTCGGGCGTGTCGGAGAGTTTGTGTGTAGAGAGAAACACATCGCGTGCGCGCTCGCGCTGAAAGTTCCCATGCCTCGCGGTGGATTTCCCGAGGCTGTAGGGGACCCACACGATTTTGACATGCTCTGGCTTCTCGACCTCGAGGTGGACGTGTTCGGCCTGGTCACCGAACAACGCTCGAGCCACGTTTCCGGAGAGGGTCGCGTCGAGCGCGAAGATGGAGCGCCACTTCGAGAAGTCGACGCGCCGCACGAACGCGAGCGTGAGCTCGCCCCCTTGCATGTAGCATTCAGCGAATCCGTTATCGAGCGCGCGCAAAAACGCGGCGATGAGGCGCCAGTCGTTGCAGTGGCTTAAGACATCGAGCCTCTCAGTGCGATTTTGCCAGTGGATGGAAGCGGCGAGCTCGATGTCCTCGGTTTGCAGGCTCGCGAAATCAAACGGCCTCGTGCCGGTGCCCTCGAAAACTTTTGCGATGCGCTCGCCAGGGATGCGTTTGAAACGTCGCGCGTCGCGCGGGTGGTGCTGTCTCGACTCTTCGAGCAAATCGAGCAGGGCCACAAACTGCTCCGCGTCGATGTCGAGCGTCTGGCGAATCCACTCGAGTTCTATCACGCCAGCCTTGACGTCATCGCGCAAGACATCTCCCAAGAACTCATCGATCACGAGTGTGTCAAAGGTGGGTTGGTCAACCTCGCGCGCGCTGGCCGCCTCGCGCACGCTCTCTGGCGTGGCTTCGCAATCGAAGATGTTGGCGAACCACGCGAGCAACTGCTCGCGTCCATCTTTGGTGAGTCGATAGAGGGTGGTTCCTTCCACATCATCGGTGGTGATTTCTTCCACCTCGAGCGCGAGCTCCTCGCCCCCCTCCTCATCTCGCACAAGTTCGAGCAGGATGCACGAGGGTGATTCGCGAAGGTGTGGCCGAAACTTCCCGCCGCCGCGCGCCAGGGATGCGATGGCGCTCCACTTGATCTCGACGTCTTTTTCTACCTGTTCGGGTTCCAGGCCGGGAACGTTCGCGATGTAACCATGACTGCGAACGAGCTTCTCGGAGGTCATCGTGCGGACCCGACCGCTCCCCCCGCGCGCCTGGACCGATTGCCAGTAAGGGCACAGCCCTTTGCCAGAGGTGTTTTGGATGTGATGTTCGCATCCCGAGCAGATGACGTTTCCGCCTTCTGGGTTGGCCCTCGATGCAGCCGTCCATACATCGAACATGTAGCACGATTCATCGCTTCGCGTGGGGAGCGGGGACATTTGATGCTCGAGCAAGCGGCGCTCGTGCGTCATGCCATGCCCTTCGAGGCCCTCGCGAAGTTTGCTTGCGAGCTCATCACGCACTGTGATCGATGGGGACGCCCAGTCGAGCGCCTTGACCTCGCCCGAGAGCAGCGCTGGCGACATGTAGCGCGCGGTGATGGTGGTTTTTCCTGACCCTGGCGTGATGGCGATGGCTTTTATGCCACCGTGGGTCAATGTGTCGGTGAGCTCGCGCTTGATGCGCGCCTCGACGCCCGAGAGTTCGATGACTTCGGGGGCGTCGAGCGGGTTGATGTAGGCGCCCTTCGCGCGCTCTGCTTCTCGTTGTTCTGCTCTCTCGAGCGTGTCTTGCACATGAGCATGCACGCTTTCATTCAGGCACTCGCGCCACTCATGAGAGACGTCAATATCGAGGGTAGACGTGGCGTCGAGCCATGTGGGGATGGCGTCTTCGAGCTCGCCCGCCTTGTGCCAGTCGTTCAAGTCATGGGCGCCATCGATATCGAGGACGCGAAACTGCTCGATTGCATCGCGCGCGCCTTCGCCAAAGTAGGCAACCATGCCTTGCGCGAGGCCTTGTTGCTTTCCGCTCGCGCCAGCGCCATAGAAGTTGTGACGCGCGACCTCTGCGCGAGCTCCCGTGGTCTTGTCGCGGTCGAAATGAACCGCGAAGATGCCTCGCTCCATCCCTTCGAGGTGCTCGAGCCAATGCCCCTGGCGCGTGTCCGTGGCGACAATCGAGCACAGCCCGATGGCCTCGACGCCATCGAGGTCCTCGACGCACTCTGCGACGCTCAGATAATCGGGCTCGCCCTCGCACACGATGACGGTGTGTGCGGCGTGTGCGCGGTCCAAGCCGAGGATGTCTGAGTGTCCAGACGTGCCATGGCCGAGTGTTTTGATGTTTCCGAGCGGGTGAATCAAGCGCCAACGCCACCCCATCGGGTGATCATGGCCAGGCCAGTAGACCGGGATGACGACGCCAGCGTAGTTGTCGTTTCCTGCGAGCATCTCCCTTAGTGGGAGCCATATGCCGCCCTTGTCCTCGTCATAGAGGCCTGCGTGTTCGAGCACGCTGCGTTCTTCTCTCAGGACCCCGCGCTCGATGTTTGCGAGCGCCAGCGACCAGTCCCTTACCCCCAGACGATGCATAGCGTTCGGGTCGAGCCCTCTGGAAGCGAGGTAGGAGCTCGCGCGTTTCGAGAGCGGCAGGTCTTTGACCAGACCCCAGAGCTTCTCGTGGATGTATGCGCGATGCTCCTCGCGCGTCTCGTCTGTGAATGTTTCGACGCGCCTGGAGGTTGCTCTAACGCGTCGCATTGTGCGTCTGTTCGCGCGCGTCTCGCGCCGCTCATAGTAGAGCGGGGGGACCCCTCCGATGTCCGCGCCTATCGCGAGGACTTCCTGGAAGTCTGAGCTCACATCGAGGCATTCTTGTTCTGCTATAAGGTCGAACACGTCGCCGCTGTGCCCACACGAACGACAGACAAAGCGATGCTGAGAGACGCTCATCGAGGGGTTTTTGTCGTCGTGGTCGGGGGAGATGCAGCGGTAGGTATGGTAGCGTCCGCGTTGGTTTGCCTTGCCATGCAAGCGGTAACGGATGGCCAGTTCTCTGGCGTCAAGCGCGTTGCGGACCTGTTCCTTGTCGTATCGATCGGTCACGGCGACACCTCCCCGCTCGCGCATTCTGCGCGCAGAACAAGGGAAGTGTCTTGGAGGTGAAGCAACCGTGCCACCCTGGGAGATGCGACGCTCGAGCACATGCCTTGTGCTCGATATGTCCTTACAGAATGTTGGGAAAAACCCTGTCTCATATGTTGTTTCCGTCAACAGAGGGGACACGAGGAATTGACGCGCCCTCTGCAACGTGCTTATACTTCGAGGGCGCGTTTGCGGAGGGTGAGTCATCACCTGAGGGCGTGCTTAAAAAATAAGCGGTCCTCGTGTCCGTTTTGGGAACAAGCGTCGAGCCACCTCCGGTCGCCAAACTAGAGGGTGGCTCTTCGCGTTTCTTGTGCGATTCAAACTACGCTATCAGGTCGCTCATGCGCAACCATCGAGCGGTTCAAGTGTTCAGCCGACATATGTAGAACGCCAGCGAGGACGCGCAGTGTTGCGCGTCCTCGCCTCGTTTGTGGGTTATCGCGATTCTCTTACTCGATTTCGGTCACTTGGCGCGGGGGTCGCGTTATGGTTGGTGACGGCATCACGCTGTCCTCTAACCACGCTGCGCCAGCCCTCGCCGTGCGTAAGGCTTCGACGCCATCGTCTTCTGTCTCATGGGGTTCGAGCTCCTCGAGGAGGATGCTCCCCTTTTCGCGCACCACATCGGCCAGGTGCTCGAGCTCGCGCGCGACCTGTTCAGGGTCCGCCTCTGGCGCGAGCAAGACGCACACGTCCGGCCAGGTGAGCGACGCGATGCGGTTGCATGTCCATCTCCCGTCTTCGTGCTGTTCGACCTCGACGAGGGGCTGTGAGCTGGCGAGGGTGCCGTAGGTGATGTGCGCGCTCCTGATGCGCGTGTCATCGTCGAGCTCCGCGCTCGCCAGCGCGACCCATCGCATGGCGTGGTGTGGGGGATGTTTGAGTTTCATCGCTCGCCCTCCCCGATCCAGACAGGTTCGCACGCGGGTTCGGGTTCGACGCCTGTCGCAAGCCACGTGGCGCCAGCCTCGATGAGCTCTTGTTGCAGGCTGGCTTCGAGCGCTGCGAAGCGGCCAGTGTGGCTCGAAGAGGTCTTGGCGAGTTGTCGAGGGGCGGACTCTTGCCCCGCTTCCTCCGCGCGAATCGCATGCCTGATGAGGCGCCTGGCGAGCTCGAGCGCCTCTTCAAGCGTGAAGTAGAGCTCGGTGCCAGGCGCCACGAGCAACATCACATCCGGGCTGCTCAAGGGGCGTTGGAGGCCAGGGCGAACGCCGTCCTCATCCTCGACCAGCCTCACGTTCGGCGCGAGCACAAGGGGCGAGCCGTACACGAGGTGCACGCTGCGTTTCATCTCGCCGCCTGGTTGCTTTGTCGCTGCCACTGCAAGCCATTGCTTTTGCTGGTTCATGGGTTCCTCGTTTGTCGGTTGTCGACGTTTAAGAGGCACCCATACCGGGAACAGAGTTGACGCAACGCACCTCTGGTGCGTAGATTCAACGGTGTCAGTGGTTGCCCCGGCATGGGCATCCTCGACTCAGGCCCGAGAGTTGTTAGAGCAACTCTCGGGCCGCTTGTTTTGGGGCACATGCCCCGCGCCTTCACCTAATCTTTTTCATCGTTCGATGGAGGTGAGAGGCGGTTCAACTCTTCTCGAAGCGCAGCGAGTCCACGTTCCACGATGGCGCGTTGGATGTCTGATTTTCGTAGCTTGCCAAGTGGTGTGGTTGTTGCGGCGAGCTCCACCAAGGATTCCACCTCATCAAGCTGTGAAGCGGGGACTCTGACGGCGAACATCTGCATCCTTTCCTCATCGTCTTTTGCCATTGCTGCTAACCTCAGTGACGATTGTTATCTCTGTTAACACGAGCAGTCAAGCGACTACATCGGTTCACTGTCATAAGTGTTGGAGGGACTCGCGAGCAAGCCATTTCATCATGCGCAGCGTGCATCGCAGCGAGGGTGATCAAGGAGATTCGCTCGCATGACGATGAAGCGAGGCAAGAAACGAGGACGCCCCGCACTGAACGCGATGTCAGCAGGGGGCGTAAGTGGTTGAGGTGTAAGGGGTCAAGTGGTGGTGAAAATGTTCACATAATCGATATTTTCAGACATCGGAGGGGGCTTGGATACTCTGAAACACGGACCAAAGCACATCTCTCATGTCACTTCGTAACACCCTGACGCCTTCTTCCTTCGTATGTTCCCAATCGAGACAGGTGCAATCGAATGATTCTGTGGGCCCCTTTATATCGCCACGATAAATTAGACCGCGTTTGGTATCGAAGCTCCATTCTTTATAATGTTGCGCCAACGTCTTTGCTGCCTCTCCAGCTGGAAAGCCTTGGCTCATCACAAGGATGAGGGCAGGCCACGCAGTTGGAAATCTCTCTAGGCCTTCACGAGCCCATAGCCTCAACGCTTCGAGCCGTTGCTCTGTCTCCAGCGCCATCCCGTATCCTCCCTTGCGAACCTGTTCGTTGGTGTAGTGCTCGAGCTCGAGCGTGAAGCGCTCGCCGTCGAGTTGGCGAAGTTGCCAGATGATGGCCCCGGCCTGGTGCCAGTCGCGCGCGGCGAGCGCGCTCCTCAACTCGCCCGCGAGCGTGTTCCAATTGTTGACCTCTTCAGACATTTTCTCGGCCGTTACTTGGCAGTTGAATGACGACAGGTGTTTTTTGTGTGTGCCGTGGTTCGCTGTGCACCGAAAGCGCACGGTACGTGTCTTCGGTGAGGTGTTGGAGTGTGAGTAGGTCTGTTGCGAGGGTCTGGAGCTCCTCGATACTCATGATCTCTAATGATGCGGTCCAGATTCCTACATCGCCTGGCGCTTGCTCGAGTCTTTCCTTGATACTGGCGTAAGCATTCCGGACTTGCGCAGGGAAAGAACTTGCCGAGAAACCTGCGAGCGCTGGTAAGGCAGCGTTCATCCTTGTCAGGATATCTCCAGGGTGGGTCACGAGGACCGTCATGGCTTCAGATAGTTTACCTCGAGGATAATTGCTTGGGACAACCTCGATAGAATGACCGTCCAAGTGAGGAACAACTTCTCTTTGGTAGCGTGCTTGATTCCTGTTCAAGAGCTCAAATGCGATGTCGATAGTGGCCAACCCATTTTGGTTAGCGATGGCCGAACGGAGTTCGCCAAACAACTCCTGCCACGTCAGATTGTCTTGTGAACTCATCACTGGTCCTGACGTTTTTTTGCGCTCAGCGCAATTCGCACAATGCGCTCAAAGTCATCGTTTCCTTCCTCAAGGCGCTCACAAAACAACCCAATCGCTTGATCTTTTCCAGGGACGAAAAAAACAAACTTCTTGATGACCTTCCAGAAACCGTGTTCGGCAACCTGAACCACATCTC
>Ga0208703_100084_pt1 | contig 16801 bp, 15 predicted proteins | sample DeeseametaMP0626_FD_184207 | JGI IMG/M metagenome (GOLD analysis project Ga0208703, IMG submission 184207) | Marine microbial communities from the Deep Atlantic Ocean - MP0626 (SPAdes) | ecosystem: Environmental > Aquatic > Marine > Oceanic | place: South Atlantic Ocean | collected 2011-01-26
CCGCCGGTGGAAGGCCAGGAACTGTCCCGGCAAATCGAAGACGTGCTGCAGGAAATCCAGCGTGAGGAGCGCCGTGAGGGGCTACCCGTGGCGCGGGATGTACTGGTATTCCTGGCTGGCGAGCGGGATATTCGCGATGTGCATCATCACTTGAAACGGTGCGAGCTGAGAGACACGGAAATCCTGCCTCTCTATGCGCGCCTGAGTCAGGCCGAGCAACACCGCATTTTTGCCTCTCATCGTGGCCGGCGGGTGGTGCTCAGTACCAACGTGGCGGAAACCTCGCTCACCGTGCCGGGTATCCGCTATGTGATTGACGCCGGTACCGCCCGCATCAGCCGCTACAGTGTGCACTCCAAGGTACAGCGCCTGCCGGTGGAGCCGGTCAGCCAGGCCAGCGCCAACCAGCGGGCCGGGCGCAGCGGGCGCATCATGCCCGGTATCTGTTTTCGTCTGTACGACGAAGACGACTTCCTGAATCGGTCCGCGTTTACGGATCCGGAAATTCAGCGCACCAATCTGGCGGCGGTGATTCTGCAAATGGCCGATCTGAAACTGGGCCGGGTGGAAGACTTTCCCTTTATCGAACCGCCGGACGGCCGTCTGATCCGCGATGGTTATCGGCTGCTGGACGAGTTGGGCGCGTTGACGGAGAAACAGACCCTGACGGCCCTGGGGCGGCAATTGGCCCGTTTTCCGCTGGATCCGACCCTGGGGCGGATACTGGTGGCGGCGTCCCAGCAGGAAGTACTGCGCGAGGCGCTGATCATTGTCTCGGCCCTGGCCGCCCAAGACCCTCGCGAGCGGCCTCACGACAAGCAGCAGCAGGCGGACCAGGCTCACCAGCCGTTTACCGACAAGGATTCGGACTTCCTGTTTTTCGTCAAGCTGTGGCAGTGGGCGGACAGCCAGCGCGAGGCGCTCAGCCGCAACCAGTACGAGAAGCTGCTGAAGAAAACCTTTCTGTCGCCCACCCGTATGCGCGAATGGCGCGATACCCACCGCCAGTTGTTGTTGCTGTGCAAGGAGCAGGGCTGGGCGCTGAATGCGCCGACCATGAACGAGCAAGGGCTCGTAGAGGGTGCCTATGGGCCGTTGCATCAGGCCCTGTTACCCGGCCTGCTGGCCAACGTGATGCAGCGCACGGACGAGGGCGAGTGGCTGTCCACGCGTAATCGCAAGCCCTTGATCTGGCCCGGCTCGTCGCTGTCGAAGACCAAGGCCCGCTGGTTGATGGCGGCGGAGCAGGTGGAAACCAGCCGGCTGTTTGCCCGTACCGTGGCCCGTATCGAGCCGGAATGGGTGGAAGCGGCCGCCGCTCATCTGGTCAAACGCCAGTATTTCGAGCCGCACTGGTCGAAGAAACGCGGCTGTGCCATGGCCAAGGAACAGGTGAACCTGTTCGGCCTGATCCTGGCCAGTGGCCGGCGCGTGAACTATGCGCCGATCAACCCGCAGGAAGCCCGTGAACTGATGATCCGCGAAGGGCTGGTGATGGGCGAATTGAATCGTGAGCCGCCCTTCGTGAAAGCCAACCGGGAGCAATTCGAGACGCTGGAGGAGATGGAGCACAAGCTGCGCCGGCGCGATATTCTGGTGGATGAGGAGGTCCGGGTGGCCTTCTACGATGAGCGATTGCCGCAGGACGTGAGCAGCCTGGCCGGGTTGATGAGCTGGTTTAACAAAAAGGCCACGCCGGCGCAGAAGGACGCGTTGCTGATGCAGCGGGATTTTTTGCTGTCGCGCAGCCCGGATCTGGGCAATGACCAGTTCCCGGATCAGCTACGCCTGGATGGCATCAGCCTGCCCCTGGAGTACAGCTTTGATCCCACCGGGGAGCGCGACGGCGTCACCCTGATTGTCCCCGTGGCGGTTCTCAATCAGGTCCCGGACACCCGCTTGGACTGGCTGGTGCCGGGACTACTGCGGGAAAAACTGGAAGCCCTGATCCGGGCGTTGCCCAAGGCGCGGCGGCGCCACTTCGTGCCGGTGCCGGATTACGTCAGCGCATTGCTGGACACCCTGAATCCGCAAGAGCCGCTGTTGTCGGCCATGACCCGGGAACTGCAACGGATGACCGGTGTGCGTATCGAGCGGGAAGAGTGGCAGGATGCCACGCTGCCTGATCATCTGCGCATGTTCATTCAGGTGGTGGACCGGGTGGATGGTAAGCGCAAGGTGCTTGCCCAGGGACGCCACCTGACTGACGTCCGGGACAAGCTGGAAGGCGTCACCCGCAATCTGCCGGAACCCGAGGCGGAGGAGCCGGCAGTGCGCGGCCAGGAATGGGTGTTTGGCACCTTGCCGGAAACCCGTGAACAGGATCTGGGTGGCATGGTGGTGCGTCGCTATCCGGCGCTGGAGGAGGACGGCGACGGGGTAGTGTTGCGCTATCGGGATGATGCCGATGACGCGCGCTGGTGCCACCGGTGGGGCACGGCGCGCCTGCTGGGCTTCAAACTCAGTGTCCAGCTACGCGACCTGCGCAAACAGGCCTCGCAGATGGCCGGTTTCCAGAAGCTCAAGGTAGAAAAGGGCGCCATGGCCCGCCAGGCACTGGATCATGCGCTACTGCGTCTGCTGGCAGAGCATTTCCGGCTGGATGAGCCGGTGCGGGATGAAGCCGCTTTCCAGGCCAGGCTGGATGCCCATCGGGGCGATTTCGTGCCCTGGGCCAGCCAGCAATTGACCGCCTTTGGCAAGCTGTTCGCCGATTACCGCCAGCTGATGGGCAAGCTGGAGAAAAACTTCCCGCTGGCCTGGGCCCATGCCCACCGGGACCTGAAGCAGCAACTGGCCAGCCTGTTCCGCGATGATTTCCTGTTGCAGGTGCCCTGGCCCTGGTTGATGGAGTATCCCCGTTATCTGGAGGCCATCGGCCACCGTCTGGACAAGCTTGGCGGCCAGATCGGCAAGGACCGCACCCTGACAGCGGAGCTGGAGGCTTTTGATAAGCAGTACGTCACCCGAGCCGCCGGTCTTCCAATGCGGCAGCAATCTGCACCGCTGCAGGAGTATTTCTGGATGTTGCAGGAATACCGGGTGAGCCTTTTTGCACAGCAGCTCGGTACCCGGGTGCCAGTCTCCGCCAAGCGCCTGAACAAACAGTGGGAGCTCTGCTGATCAGCGATCCTCAAGCGGCGCTCCTACAGTGACTCCGTAGAAAGCGTAACAACTATCCTCCCTTCGGCCTTTGCGCTGGCCACCCCGAATCCGGATAATCGACCCATTATTCCCATTTGTGGAGCGGGGCCCTTTGCCTCGCTCGAGTGCGAGGACTCGCTTGTGAGCTATTCTGTAGTAATCAGTGGCACCGGTCTGTGGACCCCGGAGCAGACCATCACCAACGACGAGCTGGTGGAATCCTTCAACGAATACGTAAAGTTGTTCAACGAGCGTAACGCCCAGGCCATTGAGGCTGGCGAGGTGGAGGCGTTGGGTCCCTCCGATAGCGCCTTTATTGAAAAGGCGTCCGGCATCAAACAGCGTTTTGTGATCGATAAAAGCGGCATTCTCGACCCGGAAAAGATGGCACCGAACATTGCCGAGCGATCCGACGAGGAGGTGTCCATCCAGGCGGAAATCGCCGTCAAAGCGGCAAAGCAGGCGCTGGAAAATGCCAACCTGACCGCTGACGACCTGGATGCGGTGCTGGTTGCCTGTTCCAACATGCAGCGCCCTTATCCGGCCATGGCCGTGGAAGTACAGGCGGCTCTGGGTATGGAGCACGGCTGGGGCTATGACATGAACGTGGCCTGTTCCAGCGCCACCTTCGGCATTCAGGCCGGTGTCGACGCCATCCGTAATGGCAGCGCCCGCCGGGTGCTGATGGTGAATCCGGAAATCTGTTCCGGCCATCTGGCCTGGGAAGACCGCGACTGCCACTTTATCTTCGGTGATGTGGCCACGGCCGTGATTCTGGAGCGCAAGGAAGATGCCACCTCGGATAACCAGTGGGAAGTACTGGGCACGCGCCTGCAGACCAAATTCTCCAACAATATCCGCAACAATTTCGGTTTCCTGAACCGTGCTGATGAAAGCGGCATTGGGGCTCGTGACAAACTGTTCCGCCAGGAAGGTCGCCGGGTGTTCAAGGAAGTCTGCCCCATGGTGGCCGAGCAGATTTCCTCGCATCTGTCCGATACCGGTGTGGCGGTGGAAGCCCTCAGCAGAATGTGGCTGCACCAGGCCAACCTGAGCATGAATGAATTGATCTCCAAACGGGTGCTGGGCCGTCCGGCCACCCGTGAGGAGGCACCGGTGATTCTCGACGACTATGCCAATACCAGTTCCGCCGGTTCCATTATCGCGTTCCACAAGTACAACGCGGACCTGCCGGTGGAGACCAAAGGGGTGATCTGTTCCTTCGGTGCCGGTTACTCCATCGGTAGTGTGATTGTGAATCGCATCAAATAACGAGCTCTGCCATTCACGTTAGCTTCACGAAGGCCGCATTTTGCGGCCTTTTTTGATGCCGCCTGTAACGTTTACCTCACGGCTTCATCTCTATATTGTCTGAATTAGGCGCTACGCAAAACAACGTGGTTTGCCTGAGCCGCATTGTGCGGTTTCGGATACAACCTCAATAATGATGTATGGAGACTGAACATGGCTAAGTTGAGCAAACTGAACCCCCTGGCTGCGACTGTTGGTGCGGCTGTTGTGGCTTCCGCACTTTCCGCTCCTGTGGCGATGGCTGCAGAAAACCCGTTCGCAGCCGCTGACCTGCAAGCTGGTTACCAATTGGCTGGTGCCCACGCTGAAGGTAAGTGTGGTGAAGGCAAATGCGGTGACAAGAAAGCAGAAGGTAGCTGCGGCGAAAAAAGTGGCGAAGGTAGCTGTGGTGAAAAAAGCGCTGAAGGCAGCTGCGGCGAGAAAAGCGCCGAGGGCAAATGTGGCGATGACAAGAAAGGCGAAGGCAAGTGCGGTGAAGGCAAATGCGGCGGTGGTGCCTAATAAGGCAGGAGCTAATGCATGAAACCTGAGACACCAGTGTCCGGAGTGGGCCTGGGTCTTCGGCGGGCCCTGATGGGCCCGCTTTCTCCGACCCTCGACTCTCCGCAAAGTGCGCCCTTTGATTTTATGGAGGTGGCACCGGAAAACTGGATTCCCATGGGCGGTCGTCTGGCCAAGCAGTTCCGTGCTTTCACGGAGCAGTTCCCCTTTGTGACCCATGGCCTTAGCCTGTCCCTCGGCGGGCCTGAGCCCCTGGATTTTGAATTATTGAAATCGGTGAAAGGGTTCCTGAAGGAACACAATATTCGCCGTTATACGGAACACCTGAGCTACTGTAGCGATCACGGCCACCTCTACGATTTGATGCCGATTCCTTTTACGGAAGAGGCAGTACATTACGTGGCAGACAGGGTTCGCCAGGTACAAGATTTTCTTGAGCAGCCCATCGGCATCGAGCACGTCAGTTACTATGCTGCCCCCGGCGCGGAAATGTCAGAAATCGAGTTCGTTAATGCGGTACTGGAAGAGGCGGACTGTGAGTTGTTGCTGGATGTGAACAACGCCTACGTGAACAGCATTAATCACGGTTATGACCCCCGCGATTTTATCAGTGCGTTACCGGGTGAGCGCATCTGCTACTTGCATATCGCCGGCCACTTTGACGAGGCGGAAGATCTGAAAGTCGATACCCACGGCAGTGCGGTGATTGATCCGGTGTGGGCATTGCTGGAGCATGCCTACCGTGAGTTTGGCGCCTTGCCCACCTTGTTGGAGCGGGATTTCAATTTCCCCGGCAATGAAGAGCTGTTCAGTGAGCTTCAGAAAATTGGCCGTTATCAGCATCAGCAGCCGTCAACGACACGGAAACTGGGATGAGCCAGGCCGATTTTCAAACCCTGCAGCGGCGATTTGCGGCACATCTACGCAATCCGCAAAACCACTCGGCCCCCGGCGATATCGAAGAGCGTCGACTGGATATTTACCGAACGCTTTTTTTCAACAACGTAAACGGTTTTATCACCCAGGGGTTTCCTGTGCTGTATTCCATTCTGGATGCGCAGCGTTGGCAACGGCTGGTTCGTACCTTCTTTGATCAGCATGCCTGTCAGACCCCTTATTTTCTGGAAATTCCCCAGGAATTTGTCACCTTTCTGGCTTCCGGTCAGGGCCTGGAGGAGGGCGATCCGCCTTTCCTGCTGGAACTGGCTCACTATGAGTGGATGGAGCTGGTGCTGGATGCGTCTACAGAAACCTTTCCGGCCAACGGGTTTCATCCCGAGGGTGACCTGTTGCGTGCCATTCCCCAGCTAAGCCCCCTCCATGTTGTGTTGAGCTACCAGTACCCGGTCCATGAAATATGTGCCGAATTTCAACCCCAGACTCCGTTAGAGCAAACATTATGGTTGCTGGTCTATCGGGGCAGGGATGACAAGGTGCGCTTCATGGAAATTAATGCGCCAACCGCCCGGTTGTTACAGCTCATTGATGAAAACCCTGGATTCACGGGGCATGAGGTTGTCGCGGTACTGGCCAAAGAGATGCAATTTGCGGATGTGAGCAAATTGGCGACCTTTTCCCTGGAAATTCTGCAACAAATGCGTGAGCGAGACATCCTTATTGGGACGACACTAAGCAGCCTGTAAGGATTCCTGATGAGCAATGCGTTTTTGGTTTCTATTCATCATGATCTGCTGAACCGTACCCGGTCCCTGGATTTTCTGGCGCCTCTGGCGCTGCGCTTGTATCTGGCTCCGGTAATGATCAGTGCCGGATACAACAAAGCGGTGAGTTTCGACAGCACGGTCGCCTGGTTTGGAAACCAGGAATGGGGGTTGGGCTTGCCCTTCCCGGCGTTATTGGCTTTTTTGGCTACTGCGACAGAGCTGTTGGGTGGGATGCTTTTACTACTGGGGCTACTAACCCGGTACATCACATTGCCGCTTATGTTTACCATGCTTATTGCCATGGCAACGGTGCATTGGCAGCACGGCTGGTTTGCAATCGCACCCTCTGACCCTGCTACCAGCACGGCATTACCGTTGGCCCAGGTGGGCTTTCCCGGGGCTCAGGCCAGCCTTGAGAACAGTGAGGCTGTCGGTGAGCGGCTGACACGAGCCAAGAGGATTCTGCGTGAGCATGGTAATTACCCCTGGCTGACGGAAAAGGGCAACTTGGTCATTCTTAACAATGGCATCGAATTCGCTGCTACCTATTTCATCATGCTTCTGGTGCTGTTCTTTTACGGGGCTGGCCGATATCTGAGCCTGGATTATTGGTTCGCTCGCCGCCTGTCCCGGCCGGCTTAAGGGAGCGATAGCATTGTAGATTGCTCGCCCCCCTGTTCGGGGGGGCGACAGGGTCGCTATAATGCTGCGTCTATGACTTTTCGGGGTGACCGTGCGTTATTTCCTACTGACTGTATTGCTGAGTGTTTCCTGCGCTGTCGCTGGCGCGGAAGGTGAAGACTGGGGTGATGCCTCGTCTCCCTTCGATGCTCCGAAAGGCAGCGAGCCAAAGGATGATGACCCCTGGGAAGACATCAACCGCAAGATCTTTGCCTTCAACGAAACCCTCGACAAGTACGCCCTCAAGCCCGCCGCCAAGGGCTATCGCAAGGCGACTCCCGGCTGGTTCGATGACACCGTGACCCGTGTTTTCGAGAACCTGCGGGATTTTCGTAGCGGCCTGAACAGTGTGCTGCAGTGGCGGTGGGGCCATGCCGGCCATAACTTTGGCCGTTTTACGGTCAACAGTACCCTTGGCATTGGTGGCCTGTTTGATGTGGCCAGCAAGGTCGACCTGGACAAGCACAACACCGATCTGGGCCTGACGTTCGCTCGCTGGGGAATTCCGGAAGGAAATTACCTGGTGCTTCCATTCTGGGGGCCGTCCACCGTGCGCGATGCGGCGTCCATTATCCCGGAAGATTACATGCGTCTGCGGCATTACATCGAGCATGACCTGACCCGCTACAGCGTGACCGCCACCTATGTGGTGGATTTGCGTGCTGATTTGCTGGATCTGGAGCGCAATATCGTTGGTGACCGCTACACCTTCCTGCGCAATGCCTACCTGCAGCGCCGTCGCTTTGAATCCGGCGATGCGCCTTCTCTGCGTTTCCCGGATATAGAACAGCGGGATTCCGAGCTGGAAGACGAGTATGAGGATGAAGGGTGGTAAAGGCAGTTAATAGTTAATAATGAATAGTTAATAACTCGCGACTCAGCTTTGTCTTTTTCAAACGCAAGAGGCCGCGCCCATAGGTTGGGCGCGGCCTCTTGCGTTTGAACCAAAATAGCTGTTGTTCGCGCAACTATTAATTATTCATTATTAACTATTAATTGCCTTAAGCTTCGCCCGAATATAGTCCCCATGCGACACATACAGCAGGTCGCTGACACGGCGGATCAGGTGTTCTTCGTGGACATCGGCGTGGCCGTCGGCGGCGGCCATGGCCCACATTTCCTCGATCAAGGTGACTCTCGGTTCCGGCCCCCAGTGATCGCGCAGCGGGCGGGTGAACTCGAACAGGTCGGTGGCTTCGTCCACGCGGTTTTCCAGTTCTGTGAGGATGTCATCCATTTCCTGTCGGTCCAGGTGCCAGTGCTTTTCAACCGCCTGGATCAGACGTTGTGATTCTTCCGGGTCCACCGTGCCGTCGGTGCGGGCCACTTCCAGCAGCAGGGCGGCGGCCGCCCGGTGCAGGTCGTGCTCGCTGGTCTGCTGTTGAGGCTGATCGGGGCGAAAGAGTCGGTTCAACCAATTCAAATTACACCTTCCTCCTGCAATAGGGTTTCCAGCGCCACCTGGTCGTTGGCAAAGCGGCGAATGCCGTCGGCGAGCAGGTCGCTGGCCATGGCGTCGTCATTGAGTTGCCAGCGGAAGGCAGCCTCGGTGACGGCGTGCCAGTCGTCTTCCGGGGCCACCAGTTCCGCATCCAGTACCCGTGTCAGACTCCCGGTATCGGCGGCGAGTTCCCCCAGCAGGGCAGGGCTGATGGTGAGCTTGTCGCAGCCGGCCAGGGCTTGGATCTGGCTGGCGTTGCGAAAGCTGGCGCCCATCACGATGGTTTCCAGGCCGCGGGCCTTGAAGGTGCGGTAGATCTGGCGAACCGACTGTACGCCCGGGTCGTCATCCGGGGTGGCGATGTTCATGCTCTGTTTGCGGTGCCAATCGAAGATGCGGCCCACAAAGGGAGAGATCAGCGTGGCGCCGGCTTCCGCAGCGGCCAGGCCCTGGGTCTGGTTGAAGACCAGGGTCACGTTGCAGCGGGTGCCTTCTTCTTCCAGCACTTCCACCGCGCGGATGCCTTCCCAGGTGGCCGCCGTCTTGATAAGAATGCGTGCCGGGTCCACGTCCAGTTCCCGGTAGATGGCCATCAGCCGACGCGCTTTTTCCACGGTGGCGCGGGTATCGAAAGACAGGCGCGCGTCCACTTCACTGGAAACGAGGCCCGGCACCCGCTCAAGGATGGCCTGGCCGGCCAGGCAGGCATAGCAGTCCGTCAGCCAGTCCATCTCGCCGCCATGGCCCAGGGCGCGGCACAGGTCCGCTGCCTGCTGCAGCATGGGCCGGTAACGCTCGTCACGGGCCGCTGCCAGCAGCAGGGAAGGGTTGGTGGTGGCATCCTCCGGCGCCAGTTCGGCGATCATGTCCAGATCACCGGTATCGGCTACCAGGGAAGTCCATTGGGCTAGCTGTTCGCGTTTGTTCACGGTATCCGTTCCTTTCAGTGTCATGGCGGGCACGGTACTGCGCCACCATGACAGAATGATTGTTTCACCACAGAGGTTGCAGAGTACACAACGGTAAGTCGGGGGTGTGGGAAACAATGCTTGCATGGTGAAGAGGCGGGCCAAGCATGGCTTCCCACAAAAACAGAGTCTGCCATCCGGCTTGTTGGCTCTGTGAACGCTGTGTCCACTGTGGTGAAAGGCTTTTTACAGCCTAAGACAGTTGTGCCAAAGCGTCCATGAGCACTTGCGGGCTGGTGTCCGGTTTGTGCATGTTTTCGCTCAGGTGGCGGCGGAAGCGGCGGGCGCCGGGTTCGCCCTGGAACAGGTTGAGAATATGGCGCAGGGAGTGCTTGGGGGCATGGCCCAGGGCATAGCGGCGCTCCACGTAGGGGAGGAATTGTTCGGCTATCTCCCGGCGGGTGGGCACAGGGTGATCATCCGCAAACACGATGCGATCCGCATCGGCGAGAAAATAGGGGTTCTGGTAGGCCTCGCGACCAATCATCACGCCATCCACGTCGCCCATGTGCTCGTGCACCTCATCCAGAGTCTTTACACCACCGTTGAGGATGATCTCCATGTGAGGAAAAGCCTGTTTGATGGCGTAGGCACGCTGGTAGATCAGCGGCGGAATCTCCCGGTTTTCCTTGGGAGACAGCCCGGAAAGGATGGCCTTGCGTGCATGGATGGTGAGGCTGGTGCAGCCGGCCTGTTCCATCCGGGTGACAAAGCGATAGAGAAAGTCGTAATCATCCTGGTCATCGATGCCGATACGGGTTTTTACCGTCACCGGCACGCGGACCGCCGCCTGCATGGCTTCCACGCACTGGCCCACCAATTCCGGCTCGGCCATCAGAATGGCGCCGATCTTGCCCTGCTGTACCCGATCCGACGGGCAGCCCACATTGAGATTGATCTCGTCGTACCCGTATTGCTCGGCAATCCGGGCCGCTTCCGCCAGATCCTGTGGCTCGCCGCCGCCGAGCTGTAGGGCGACCGGATGCTCTTCGTCATTAAACGCCAGAAACCGCTCACGATCGCCGCGCAGTATCGCCTGGGCTACCACCATTTCGGTATAGAGCAGGGTGTGGCGGGTAATCAGCCGGGCCAGAAACCGATAGTCGCGGGTGGTCCAATCCATCATCGGGGCGACGGACAGGCGTCGATCCGGCTGTGGTAGCGGGGCTGTTGTCGTCACAGTGTCATTCATGCAGGGCGGCAAGCGGGTGTCAGGGGGCGTTATTGTCGCATGTTGTTGCGTGTGGGCGTAGGGGGGACGGCGGTGGCGCCTGTCAAAGCCGGGTTCGCTCTGCTAGACTCCGCGCCTTTCCAGATCACTCGAGACTGTCATGATCCTCCCTCGGCTGAGTCCGCCCTAGTAGACTGCCTGTCCCCGGCTTTGCCGTATGGTGCTTTGCGCCATGTCATCCCGTATTCTGCTGCTCCCGCGCAGCCTCTTTGTTTGTCGTATTCCCAAAACAGGATTGTTCTTCATGCTTCGATCTATTCAGCAGGAATGGTTCAGCAATATCCGTGGTGATTTGCTGGCTGGTTCCGTTGTTGCTCTGGCCCTGATTCCTGAGGCGATTGCCTTTTCCATTATTGCCGGTGTGGACCCCAAGGGGGGGTTGTACGCGTCGTTCTGTATCGCCGTTGTCATTGCGTTTGTGGGCGGTCGCCCGGGGATGGTTTCGGCGGCAACCGGGGCCATGGCGCTGGTGATGGTGACCCTGGTGAAAGACCATGGCCTGCAATATTTGCTGGCGGCGACGGTGTTGACCGGGGTATTGCAGATTGTTGCCGGCTTTCTGCAGCTTGGCAATCTCATGCGATTTGTCTCCCGCTCCGTGGTCACCGGCTTTGTGAATGCGCTGGCTATCCTGATTTTCATGGCCCAGCTGCCGGAGTTGGTCGGGGTGACCTGGCATGTGTATGCCATGGTGGTCGCCGGCCTAGCGATTATTTACCTGCTGCCGTTGCTGACCACCGCAGTGCCATCACCACTGATCTGTATTGTCGTGATGACCGGTATTGCCATGTATCTGGGGCTGGATGTGCCCACCGTCGGTGACAAGGGCGATCTGCCGGACAGTCTGCCGGTATTCCTGTTGCCGGATATCCCGCTGAACCTGGAAACCCTGAAGATCATTCTGCCGTACTCTTTGGCTCTCGCCGTGGTAGGCCTGCTGGAATCCATGATGACAGCAACCATCGTGGATGATCTGACTGATACCGACAGCGAGAAGAACCGCGAATGCAAAGGGCAGGGCGTGGCCAATATCGCCTCCGGGTTCCTGGGTGGCATGGCGGGCTGCGCCATGATCGGTCAGTCCGTGATCAACGTGAAATCCGGTGGCCGCAAGCGCCTCTCCACCCTGTTTGCCGGCTGCTTCCTGCTGGTGTTGGTGGTGTTCCTGGGTGAGTGGGTGTCCCGGATTCCCATGGCCGCGTTGGTGGCGGTGATGATTATGGTGTCCATTGGTACCTTCAGTTGGGAGTCCATTACCAACATGGCCAAGCATCCGGCCAGCAGCACCGTGGTGATGTTGGCTACGGTGACGGCTACCGTGGCGACCCATAACCTTGCCATCGGGGTGGGTATCGGTGTGGTGCTCAGTGCGCTGTTCTATGCCAATAAAGTGGGGCGTGTTTTCTATGTGCGCTCGGATCTTGAGGAAACCAACAGCAGTCACCGCCGCTACGAGGTGCTGGGGCAGGTATTTTTCACCTCCGCGGATCAGTTCATTGCCTCCTTTGATTTCAAGGAAGCACTGGATAAAGTGACTATCGATGTGCACCGTTCCCATTTCTGGGATATCACTGCCATTGGCGCGCTGGACAAGGTGATCATCAAGTTCCGCCGCGAAGGCACCGAGGTGGAGCTGATCGGCCTGAACGAGGCCAGTGCCACCCTGGTGGATAAATTTGCCGTGCACGACAAGCCTGAGGCGGTCGAAAAACTCATGGGCGGCCACTAGCAGCCTGCTAAAGGAGAAGAACAATGAGTGATGTTATTGCCTGTATTGATGGCTCTCCGGCCGCGGCCCGGGTGTGTGATTATGCGGTGTGGGCGGTGCAGCGCCTGAATGCGCCGTTGACGTTGCTGCACGTTCTGGATCACTCCCGTTACCCGGTGGAAAGTGATCTTAGCGGCAACCTGCTGCTGGGCGGTCGCGAGTCCCTGCTGACTGAATTGTCCGAGCTGGATGCCAAGCGCAACAAGCTGGCCCTGGAGCAGGGCAAGCTGATGCTGGAAGCGGCTGCCGGTCGCGCTATTGAAAAAGGGGTGAGCGAGCCCAAACAACGTCAGCGCCATGGCGGTCTGGTGGAAACACTGGCCGGGATGCAGGAGCAGACCCGCATTTTGGTGATAGGCAAACTGGGCGAGGAACATGCCGGTGAGGCCGCCCAGGTGGGCGACCATGTCGAGCAGGTGATTCGTACCATGCACAAACCGATTCTTGTTGTGCCTGCGGATTTCAGCGAGCCCGGCAACATCATGTTGGCGTTCGATGGCAGCCCGACCTGTCGTGAAGGGGTGAAAATGCTGGCCGCCAGCCCGCTGTTCTTGGGATTGCCTTGTCACCTGGTTGCCGTTGGCAAGGACAAACAGCTGAGCGACGATCTGGCCTGGGCTCGTGACACCTTGGAGCAATCCGGTCACGAGGTGCAAGTGGCGCAGCTGGAAGGGGACGTGGAGCCTTCCTTGCATCAGTACCAGCAGGATAAGGGTATTGATATGGTGGTGATGGGGGCCTACGGGCATTCCCGTATCCGTGAATTCTTTGTGGGCAGCACCACCAGCAAGATGATCAAGAATGCCACGGTGCCGCATTTGTTGCTGCGATAAGCATGTACCCCGGCGAGGCTTACTTCGCCGGGGCTCTCGTCCCCCGGGGGAGCCAAATGGAGCAGGCAGAACAGGAACGTTTTCGCCTGAAATTGTTGGCAGAGAAACAGGCATTAGGCGAAAAGAATGATGCGGCCGATTCAGCCACCACGCCGGTGGAGCTGGATCAGCAAAGCGTCGGGCGCCTGTCGCGCATGGATGCCATGCAGGGGCAGGCCATGGCCCTGGCAACCCGCCAGCGTCAGCAACAGCGGATGCGCCAGCTTGTTGCCGCCCTTCGCCGTATTGATGAGGATGATTACGGCTACTGCGAGGATTGCGGCAAGCCTGTCAATCCCAGACGTCTCGAGATTGATCCCGCCACCCTGTTCTGCCTTGAGTGCGCCAGTGCCCGCGAATAGGCCTGAGCTTTCGGTTCACTCTTTGTACTCTCTTCATGCTTTGCTCCGCTGGTGCGTTGCGGTGTGTTGATCTGACGATATATCGGGAGGTCTCCTTGCCGGAGTTGAAGATTCTGGGGTTGTTTCTGATCACGGCGGTTGCCGAGATCGTGGGCTGTTATTTGCCCTATCTGTGGCTTCGTGAGGGGAAATCCGTCTGGCTGTTGATTCCAGCTGCGTTGAGTCTGGCGGCCTTTGCCTGGCTGCTGTCTTTGCACCCCACAGCGGCGGGGCGGGTCTATGCGGCCTATGGAGGCGTGTATATTTTCGTAGCCATTCTCTGGTTGTGGGGCGTTGACGGTATTCGTCCCACGGGCTGGGATATTGTCGGGTCGCTGGTGGCGCTGACTGGGATGGCGATCATCATGTTTGCGCCACGGCAGATAGGATAACGCTTGAGGCATGATGCCGGACGTTTGACGCTGAAAGACAAACCCTTCTGGCGTCCGACGTCCAGCGTTTAATACTTACTCAACCGTAATAGTGATTTTTTCGGACATTACCGGCGGTTGATGGGGTACGTGCATGTGGTCACCCAGCAGCAATTGCAGGGTATGGGTGCCCGGTTCCAGTTCCAGCTCGGTCTGGGTCTGGCCCTTGCCGAAGTGGACCACGTTGTCGTTGGCCGGAAGCGGGAAGTCCATGGCAGGCATGGAATCCTTGTCCATATCGATCAGCAGATGGTGATGACCGGCATGTTCCTGCTCGGTACCGGCGGGCACCACGTCCATGCCTTCCAGGCCGAATTCCACTGCTACCGGGCTGGTCACAGTCGTTCCATCAGCGGGGCTGAGAATGGTGGCTGTGGCACCTTCCGGGGCGCTGCTGCGGGTCATGCCGCTATTGCTGGCGGCATCGTTGGCATTGGTTTCTTCGGCCATGGCGGAGTCAGCCTGGCTTTCAGTGGCGGGCGCTTCGGTCATGGGTTCTTCGTTGTTGTCTGAGCAGCCCTGCAGCAGGGTGGCGCCGGCAATCATGGCCACTAGTAGAGAATGTTGAAAGGGAATACGCATGGTCTTTTCCTTTTCTTCCTGTCGCGTTGATGAAGCCTGCAGGCGGTGTGCCGGCAGAAGAATGAGTTGCGTTCAACCTTAGCAGAAAGGCGCAGGTGGATGTCTATATGGATCACGCTTTGGCAGGTATAATCCGCGCCAGTTTGCCTTATTGGAGTCAGCATGACCGTCCGTACTCGTGTAGCGCCGTCGCCCACCGGTGACCCCCACGTAGGCACCGCCTACATTGCCCTTTTCAATCGCTGTTTTGCCCACCAGCACGGTGGCCAGTTCATTCTGCGTATTGAAGATACGGACCAGACCCGCTCCACTGATCAGTCCGAGCAGATGATTCTGGATTCGCTCAAGTGGCTGGGGCTGAGCTGGGATGAAGGCCCGGATGTGGGCGGCCCCCATGGCCCGTATCGGCAGAGCGAACGCAAGCATATGTATGCGGAGTATGCGCAGGCGCTGATTGAGAAGGGCCATGCCTTCAAGTGCTACCGCACCAGTGAAGAACTGGACACTCTGCGTGCCGAACTGAAAGAGCAGGGCCAGAACCGGGCGTTGAAGCCGATGGATCTGGAACTGCCCGCGGAAGAACAGGCAAAGCGCGAAGCGGAAGGGGCGCCTTACGTGATCCGCATGCGTGTGCCCACAGACGGTCGCTGTGAAATTCAGGACATGCTGCGCGGCACCGTGGAGCTGGACTGGGCGCTGGTGGATGCGCAGATCCTGCTCAAGTCCGATGGCATGCCCACCTATCACCTGGCCAATATCGTCGACGATCACCTGATGGAGATCACCCACGTGATCCGCGGTGAGGAATGGTTGAACTCGGCGCCCAAGCACAAGTTGCTGTACGAGTATTTCGGTTGGGAGATGCCGGTACTCTGCCATATGCCGCTGCTGCGCAACCCGGACAAATCCAAGCTCAGCAAGCGCAAGAACCCCACCAGCATCCTGTTCTATCAGCGCATGGGTTACCTGCCGGAAGCGCTGGTGAATTACCTGGGGCGGATGGGCTGGTCCATGCCGGACGAGAGCGAGAAGTTCACCCTGGCGCAAATGCAGGATGCTTTCGACATAAACCGGGTGTCCCTGGGTGGCCCGGTCTTTGATGTGGAAAAGCTGAGCTGGCTGAACGGGCAATGGCTGCGTGAGCAGAGTGACGAGCAGTTCCTGGATACCTTGCTGGACTGGGCCTACAACCGCGATTACGCCATGAAGATCATCCCTCACCTGCGCCAGCGGGTGGAAACCCTGTCGGATGTGGCGGACAAGGCGGCCTTCTGTTTCAACGGCATGCCGGCGATCAGCGAAGCCAGTTTCGAGCACAAGCAGTATGGTGGCGAGGACATGAAAGTGTGGCTCCAGTACCTGCTGTGGACCTATGAAGCACGCAATGACTGGAACCGTGACGGCCTGTTTGCCGATGCCAAGGCCATCGCTGATGCCCTGGAAGTGAAGATCAAGGACTTCCTGTTTCCGGCCTTCGTTGCCATTGCTGGCACCAGCGCCAGCTTCTCGGTGGTGGATTCCATGGAAATCATTGGTGCCGACCTGAGCCGCGCCCGCCTGCGTAACGCTATCGAGGTGCTGGGCGGGGTGTCCAAGAAGCAGATGAAGAAGCTTGAGAAGGCTTACCGGGAGATAGCTGCGAGCTTCTAGCTGCTAGCTACCAGAAAACAGAAAGCGTGCTGATGGGCTTGTGCCCCTTCCGGGGAGGGGCATCATCCTGAAAGCTAGAAGCTAGAAGCTAGAAGCTAGAAGCTAGAAGCTAGAAGCTAGAAGCTAGAAGCTAGAAGCTAGAAGCTAGAAGCTAGA
>Ga0208703_100095_pt1 | contig 13075 bp, 14 predicted proteins | sample DeeseametaMP0626_FD_184207 | JGI IMG/M metagenome (GOLD analysis project Ga0208703, IMG submission 184207) | Marine microbial communities from the Deep Atlantic Ocean - MP0626 (SPAdes) | ecosystem: Environmental > Aquatic > Marine > Oceanic | place: South Atlantic Ocean | collected 2011-01-26
AACGATTTTTATCTAATGGAAAATTTTCTTTGAAAAAACAAAAAATGTTTTTACTTTCTAATTCTGTTCTTTTAATACATAAAAAATATATAAGAAGTTTTTTTAGTTTATTATGGATGCATTTAGATGGGTTATCTCATGGATTTAAAACAACATTATATGTAAAAGGAAAAGGTTTACGTTTACAATTAAAAACAAGAAAAGGTAAACTATGTATTTATTTAAAATTAGGTTATAGTCATAAAATTTTTTTGCATTTACCAGAAAATTGTTGGGCTAAATTATTTGGAAGAAGAAGAACAATTAGATTGTATTCTTTAAATTATATTTTATTACGTAATTTAGTTTTGAAAATTAGAAGTTTTTATCCTATTGGATTATATAAAGTTAGAGGTTTTTTTGTAGAAAATGAACAGTTTAAAATTGTAGAAGGAAAGTCTAGATTAGGTTCCGGGGGTAGTTATTATGGATAAAAATATAAAAAATAAATTAGAACAATTTCAAAGTTATTTAAAATTAGCAAAAAAAAAAAAATTGTTTATTTATAAATTTAATAATCTAACTTTAGAAAATGGGTTTGAATTAGATTATTTTAGTACAAAAAAAAAAAATAAGTAAAAATGTCAACATTAATTATTTTAGATACCCCAATTTCGTTGGAAAAGGAATTTAAAGTTGCTTTGAAAAATATTTTTGGTTTTAGTTATATAAAATTAAGACATTTAAATAAAGTATTTGGAGTAAATACTCGATCTAATTATAAAATTAAAGATTTGAATGTAACGGAACGAAATTTAATTTCATTTTATTTGCCTGATTTAAATATTTTTGGTTCAGATTTAAAAAAACAAATATCTTTAGAACAAGATAAATTCTTTTCAATAAAATGTTATAGACGTAATAGATTATTATTAGGCTTACCTGCGCATGGACAAAGAACACATACAAATGCGAAAACATCTAAAAAGTTAAGAATTAAATATTAATGTTATTTGTTAAAAAAAAATTATTACTTGATAAATTAAATTGTTCTAAAAAATTACGTAAATCATTATTAACATATAATACAAAAACACTAAACAAAACTTTAGCTATTAAGTTAAATAATTCAACTAAAAATTATATTAAAGAACTTATTTGTCAGTTGAGGAAAAAAACACGTTACGGTTTGCTTCCTAAAAAAAAAAGAAATATAACCCGTTTTTATCATACTGTTTTTTTAAGAACAAAAAAAAAAACGCCCTTCTGGTTTAAATATGTTAAAAACCCTGATCTAGAAACAGAAGCAGCTATCGTTAATTTATTAAAAGTCAAAACTAAATTTCAATATATTTATAAAAAAGGTTTACGTTATTGCAAATTATTTTTTAAATTTACAGGATCTAATTTTTTTGGTACAATAACAAATTCACAGGGAGATGTTATTTTTTCTTATTCTTCGGGGTTTTTTACAGGATTGCGAACTAGAAAAGAAAAAACAACTGTTTTTGTAGCTAAACAATTAGGAGAAGTTTTAGCTTTGCGTTTATATAAGTCTAATGCAAAAGAAATTACTTTTGTTCCGTTTTTAAATCATACAAGAGTTAAAACATTTTTGCGATTTTTGAATAGAGGCTTCAAAACTATTTATATTTTAAATTTTGTAAGATTAGTTCCTCGAAGAAAAGTTATGAGAAATGGAGTAAGATTACGAAAAGTAGCACGTAAGTAAACTTATTGTACGAGGTGTTAACTGGTTGCACACCTGGCTTGGGACCGGGAGGAAGTTGGTTCGAGTCCAGCCGTACTGAAAAAAAAACCTGTCGTTTAATGGTAAGATATGCCACTCATGATGGTTATGATGTTGGTTCAAATCCAGCCGGGTACATTTAAAATTATTTTATAGTATTAATATGATTATTAAAAATTCTTTTCAAATGCGTGTATTTAATGGAAAAGGTTGTGAGCATGAAGTATTATTGTTATTAAAGTTATTTAATAAATATAATGGTATGTATAATATCTTGAAGATGGTAAAAACACTAAAAGTAGTTTCATTTGATACAAATGAAATAATAAAAAAAATTTATTTAGAATTCTTTTCTAAAACTAAAATCTTAAAAATTATCCAGAATAAGTTAGAAATTTTGCCTGTTTTAAAATATATTTTACGTAAATATATTCTTTTTTTATTAAAGAATACTTTAGATTTAAAAGATCGTAAAATGCTTTTTTGGACTCTTAGTTTAAAACAAAACAAAAATTTATTAAACGGTTTTGAAAAAAAAAATGTAAATATGTTAAATAGTTTTTATAAAAACATTTTATTAAAAAAACATCATAAGTTTTTAGCTAAGAACAAATATTATAAATCTTTTAAAACAGATTTTAATTTTAAAAAAAAAAATAATCACAGTATTTTTGTTATTGGTGAGGTTTTTGAATATTATAATGGATCTATAACTCCTTTTAGTAAAGGTAATTATAGTTGGTTCGTATCTACAGGATTAAAAAGTGATGTAGAATGTAATGATATTTTTTTACATCAAGAATTATATACTATAGATGAAGATTATTTTCCAAATTTTTACGAAGATAAAAAGGGGAAAAATATTATTTTTAAAATTGAAAATTTTCAAAAAAAAGTAATAAATAAAATTAAAAAAAATGTTAGACATTTATTATATTATAATTCTAATCATTTTTTTGGATTACAAAGATTTTTAAGTCAAAGTAAAACCACATTTAATTTAATACAGCAATATAGAAGTTTTAAATATTATTTAGATTATTCTAATTTTGATTTGCATTTTTCTCTTTTAAATCAAAAACCAAAAATTAAAAATTTGTTTATAAATATGTTAAATAATAAACATATAAATAAAAGCGTGTTTGGTTTGTATAGCCAACAAACAAAAGTAATGTTTATTTTTTTTAATATTTCAAAAATAGTATTAAATTTTTATTTAACATTAATTAAAACAAAATCTAAAGCGGTTTCTTATGTTTCTTATTTTTTGAAAAGTTTAGCAGGATTTCAATCGATTTCTAAAAGTTTTATTACTATTTTTGAAAATCTTTTTAGAGATTATTTAAAAAAAAATAAAACTTATTTTTTTTTTAAATTATATAAACGAAAAAACAAATTTTCGAAATTTTTGCAAAGTTATTTTTTTAATATTTCATTAACTAAAAATTTAATAAATCATATTTCTAAATTATCTTTTTTTCATTTTTTTTTTGATGTTTTTATTGTTAGTATGAAACGTAATAAATTAACTGCTAAATTGCGGAAGGAAAATGATTCTTTAGAATTAGAAGAAAAATTAATAATTTATAGAAAATTAGATTATAAACCTTATTTTTTTAATATGTATACTTTGTATTATTTTTATTTTTATTTTTTATTAGATTGTCAATTAAATTTGATGTCTGTTTTAAATATTGAAGAATTCAAAACATATAGTAGTTTACGTTCTTATGAAGATATGATTAAACCTTTCAGACTATTGAAAAAAAAATGGGCTTATTTAGGTTATAGTAGTGTTAGGGAGTTGCATAGATTTTTTACATATTTTTTAGAAATATTTTTTGTTAATTTAACAAAAATTTTCTATAAAAATTTTTATAAAAAAAAAGGATTAAATATTCAAACTAAATTTTTACTTAGTAATTTATTTAGTTATCTCTATAAATTAAATTATAAAAATGCTCAAGAAAAAGGTAAATTTTTTTTTTCAAATGATTTGATGAATTTGCTTGATTTCTTTTTAGGTAATTGGTTTTATTATAGACAAATTAATAAATTTTCAGATCAGTATTTGGATTTGCATTATAATTTGTCAAATCCTTCTTATAATTTAAATTTTTCACAAAAAGAAAATTACGTTTATAATTTGAATAAAATACGTTATTTTGGAAAAAATATTTCTGAAAAATTAGATGTTTATTTACGGGCTAATGTCATGGCTATTTCCAATAGAAATTTGGGGAAAGTCAATAAAGCAAAAATAAAATTAAATAAGCTTTTTAATCTACGTGATTTTTTCAAAAGAAAACCCCCGAATTTGAGAAGACATCGTATGTTTTCTAAATATTATTATATAAAAGAACGAAATAATTTACGTTTGCTTTATGGTGTTTTGAAACAAATGAATGTTTATAGAAAAAACCGTTGGTCTAGAAAATTTCATATGTCAAATAATAATTTATTGGAAGTTGGTTATAATTTTCAATTGCCACGTAAATATGAAAAGATAAGAAAAATTAGAAAAATACGTTTTGTAAATAGAAACAAAAAGGTTTTTAGAAGAATGACTAGAAGAATTTTTGAAAAAGCAATTAAAAAAATATATACTAATTCAAAAACAAAAATGGAAGATGAAATTTTGACAAATACATTTCTTTGTATTTATAATAATTTGAAAAAAAAAACACCTTATTCAAAGTTACTTTTTTGGTTTAATTCAAATGTTAATTAAAGGACGATTAAAATTAATTAGAAAACATGATTGTGATTTTTGGAATTTGACGTATTATAGAGTTGCTCAAAATAGATTTTTTCATTATTTTAAGTTCTCATTAATTCACAAAATAAAACAGTTAACAAGAAAAAAAGAATTAAGATTTTTGCCTAGAAAAACAGCTAAAATGTCTTTTTTACAAGGGTATCCTAAATCAAGACGTTATTTCAATCCGTTTTTAAATGCATTGGATAAAAATTTGTTAAATGTAAGAAAACAATTAAATTTTTATAAATTATTTTTGAGACGTGGTTTACGTTTTGTAACTTATATTTATAAAAAATGTTTTTATTATAGACATGCTTTTGCTAATGATTTGTTATTAGGGGTCAAATCGTCTTATAGAATTTATAAGCCGTTTAACCGTACTCCTTTTGAAAAAAAAAAAATGTTTTTTAAACAAGTCACTTTGTTTTATAATAATTTTGACAATACAAAATTGAAACGTTTTGGTCGTTTAGGTAGAAAGGGTCAGTTTGGCGGAATTAATTATTTTTTTCTTTTATTAGAAAGTAGAATAGATAGTATTGTTTTAAGATTAAATTTGGGTAATAAATTTTTAATGAGAGAATTGATTAGATCTAGAAAAGTTCTAGTTGAAGGTAAGCCAATTACTTATTTAAATTATATTGTAAAAAAAAATCAAATTGTTAGTTTTACTGAAGATTTAAAAACATTAATATATGGTAGTTTACATCATAAAATACCTATTAAAATGTTTTTTGTCCAACCTCCTTTTTATTTTGAAATAAATTATAGGACTTTAATGGTTTTAGTTGTTCCTAAATTAATTGATCCTTCTTTTGTGGCGTATCCTTTCTTAAGATCACAATCTAGTTTAGTGACGGGGTTGCATACAGTTTTATGGGGTTGGTAATTTAATTTATGTGTCGTCTTAAAATTAAAGTTAGAGTTGTTGGTAAAAAAAATCAAGAGTTTATTAGATTCATTTTAGTTCCGAAAAATATTAGACAGCGTGGTAAATATCATGTTAGTTTAGGTTATTGGGATATTAGACAAAATAGACAAATGAGATATATTGTTTTAGATATTTATAAAATTATGGTATATTATTCTAAAGGAGCTACACCAAACAAAACAGTTTTGCATCAATTGTACTATTATTTTGTAGGAGCGCATAATTTAAATAATTGGTTTTATTTTAAGGAAGATCAATTAAGGCTTTTTTTAGATGATGAAATTAAAAAAAAGTATTTATAAACCGAACATAGATTTTTATAGAAAATTCGAAAATAAACATCCTTCTAAAATAAAAAAAGGAGACTATCTTCGTTTGCATTTTTTAGCATATAATCAAAAAAGAAGAGGTGGTGATAATTTTAGAATGAATCAACAAACCGTTTTATTGCAAAAAAAGAAAAGAAAAAAAAATTCATTAAGTTTTTTAGTTACTTCTTTATACCAAAAAGAAGTTGTTAAATGGAGGTATTTGATTAGTTCTCCGCATATGGTAAAAGTGATTTTTTTAAAAAAAAGTGAAAAAATATAATATAATTTTATTTATATTTAGTTAGAGGAAAATAATGCCACAATTAGATTTATTAACTCTGTCTGTACAAGTCAGTGCTATTATTTTTTTTAGTTGGGGTTTATTAATTACAATGTTGAATTTAATTTTACCTCAATATTTGTTATTAAATCATTCTAAAAAATTATTATGGTTTTATTTAAACAACTTAATTGTAAAAGTAAAATATTACGCGTTTTTAACATACGCTCATGGTGTTGTAGCTTTGAGTAGTTTTGTTAAAGCATTGTTACAAAAAGTAGTTTTATTAAAAGCATTAATTGGTAATTTTACAAAATTAGTATTTAAAAGACTTAGAAAAAAAAAATATTTATTTTCTTTTTTAAAAGTCTTTTTTTTTGAAAAATTATTTTTTTTGAATGATAATTCTATAAAAAAAAATTCAATAAATACTTTTGGACAAAAGTATAAGTTGAATTTTTTTTTTAATAAAAATTCAACTTATACTTTTGTCCAAAAGTATTTATTGAATTTTTCTAATAAATTTTATTTGACAAAAAGAAAAAGATTAACTATTATGTTAAAAGAGGGTTTACATGCTTGGACTTTTGAAGACAGGGCTCGTGTAAAAAATGTTAAAACTATTGCAGCAAATGCAACACCTATTTTTAAATTATAAAAAATATGTTTTCTATTATTTCTAGATTTATTGTTAACCCAAAGTTTACTTTCGATATTTGTTTTAATGCTATTTTGATTTTAGTTTTTATATTTAATAAAAACTATTTAGAAGAAGATTTAATTATTGGATTGTTTTCTTCTATAATTTTATTTTTTATATTTTTTTCGCTCCATGAGTTGAAAAAAGAAAGTTTAAGAGAATTACGTTTGAAAATTAAAAAAGTATATAGAATTCAAAACGAATTATTAGAAGTTTATTATTTTTTTGTTTCTACTGTTTCTAAATTTTTTTTCAAATATTTGAAAAAAATAACTTCGCGATTTTTTTTTATCAAATTAAACAAAATTCTTTTCAATGCTAAATTGAAACAAAAAACCTTTTTAACTAAACTAATTTATTTAAAATCTTTAAATTTAAAGATTTTAAATAAATTAGTTTTAAAGTTAAGTTTAAAATTAATTAATATTTTGTAGAATTATGAAATTAAATTACCACAAAGCGCCATTATATCTTTATTTGCAAATACAGGAAACGGATGGGTTGAGAAAAGTGACCTTATTCGAAGATTTTGATGAAACTTTTTTAAATTACAATTTAAATTGTAATTTAAAAAAATTAGAATATTTTAGTGATTTTGATACAAAATCATATAGTTTAACAAAAAACAAGGAAGATTATACAAATTTTTATACAAATTATTTTAAATAACATGACTACATTAATAAAAAATAGAAAAAAGGATTTTTTAATTTTTGAAAAAAGGAAGGACGAGTTTTTGAGGTCTATTAAAGAGCCTAAGAATTTAAATTATTTTTTTTTAAATAAAAAAGGTTATAATTTAAATTTGATAAATCAATTTATTAAAACAGATAACCAAAAGAAAAATATATCTATTTTAGATATTTGTATTATATTAAATAATGTTATCCCGCATTATTGCTATCATTTTAATTTATCTATAGCAGGTAATTGTCGTATGTGTCTTGTAGAATTATCTTCTTCTTTTAAACCGGTCGTTGCTTGTGCTGTAGATTTAGCACCTAATCAAAAGATTAGTACAGATACTTTTTTAGTAACTAGAGCAAGACAAGGTATTATGGAGTTTTTATTAGTTAATCACCCTTTAGATTGTCCTATTTGCGATCAAGGTGGAGAGTGTGATTTGCAAGATCAAAGTTTAGTTTATGGTAGTGACCGCGGTCGCTTTTATCATATAAATGATCTTAAACGGTCTGTTACAGATATTATGTGTAATCATTTTGTTAAATTAATTTTAACAAGATGTATTCATTGTACAAGATGTGTTAGATTTTTAAATGAAGTTGCAGGGGATTATACTTTAGGTATGTTAGGTCGTGGAAATTCATCGGAAATAGGATTGTATACTGATTCTATTTTAACCTCTGAATTAAGTTCTAATATTACAGATTTTTGCCCAGTAGGGGCTTTAACAATAAAACCTTATGCTTTAAATAAACGTCCTTGGGAAGAAATATACCTTGAATCAATTGATTTAAGTGATAGTCTTTGTGTCCCTTTACGTGTTTATTCTAATGGAAAAAGGATATCTAGAATTTTGCCGCAATATAACACTGATTTAGATATCAGTTGGATTACAGAAAGAACAAGATATTTATCAGATGGTTTAACTGTACAACAATTAGATTATCCTTGTATTAAAGTTTTTAGTTCTTCAATTGAAAAAGAAACAATTTATGAGGAAAGCGTTTATTATGATATGTTTTATGATGAAAATTATTCAATATTAGTTTATGATGAAGTTATAAACTCTGTTTGGAAAAAAAACACAAACATGATGGCTATTAGTTGGAAAAGTATTGGTTATTTTATTTTAAATAAAATGAAAAATCAATACGGTTTTCTTTGCTCATACTATACTGGTGAGTTTTTAGATTTGGAAACTATGGTTTATATAAAAGAAAGCGCATTGTATTATGGATCTAATAGTCTTAAAAGTTTAAGTGAAAAAACAATGAATAATTCTGTAGAATTAGTTAATGAAGATTTCGATTCTAATTATCTTTTAAAATTATCAAATTTTGAAAAATATGAAAATGTTTTTTTTGTAAATTTAAATTTACGAATAGAAAATCCAATCTTAAATGCTAAATTAAGACAAAAATTTGTTTGGGATAATAATTTAAAAATTTATTATTTTGGAGCTAAATATAATTTGACATATAAATATATTCAATTAGGTGTTTCTACTAAAAATTTATTAAAAATGGTTGAAGGACGTTATTCACTTTTAAATAATTTAAAAAAAACCAAAAAATCTAATTTGGTATTATATAATAACAATTTAAAATTGTTGTATAAACCAACATTTCATAGATCTTTGTTTAATTATTTAAAGACGTTAAATAATTCTTTTGAAATAATGTATTTACCTAAAACAGCTGCTTCGGTAGGAAGTTTAGATATTTCATTTAATAGATCTATTGTAAAAAAAAAAACACTTAGTTTAAAAAAAAAACCAAATATGAATTTTAATTTATTTTATTTTATTGGTTGTAATGACATAAAAGTCGATTCTATTTTATTGAATAAATTAAAAATAGCTCATAAAACTTTTTTTTATCAAAATTCACATGGAGACGCGTATTTTAATTTTGTAGATTATTTTTTCCCAAGTTATTCATTTTTAGAGAGACAGTCTAGTTATTATACTAATTGTTTTGGTATATTAAAAAAAAATAGACAATTACTTTTACCTAGAAATGCTTTTGTTCAGGATGATAAAGATATTGTTAAATTAATTCATAAAATGGTTTTTGATATTAATTTTAATTCAAAAGGTTATATGAATAAACAAAACAATATAGCGTTATATTCTTATATTCCTATTTATTTATTTGCTAAAAGAAGGATGAATTTTTATAATCTTTTTGAAAATCAAATAACTTACTCTTCTGTATATTTTTATACATATTCTTCAAAAAACAAAAACAGTTTTAAGAATAGTCTATTAGCTACTTATTCAGCTAATTTGAATATGATAAGTTATTTGCATTTTTCAAAAAAATCTAATTTGAAGCTTTAAAGGATGGTCAGAAGAATTACTAATTTAGATAATCATAATTTAAGGGTATTTTTTACTAATGCAGATCAATTACATTTTTTAATAAGACTATATATCAATTATAATGCGTTTTTCCCCGCACAAATTGTTTATTTGTTGCGAGATTGTTTTTTTTTGAGATTCGAATTCTATTATAATTGTTTTAGTTATTTTTTTTCTTTAGTTATTTCGGTTTGGCATATTAGCGACTTTACGTCTAAAAACACAGATGAACTTATTTTTTTTAAACATGTATGGTATTTAGAACAAAATCATTTTTATTTTTTAAATAATATATATTTTAGAACAGTGCCTAAAATTAATAAAAAAATATCTTTTAGATTTATTTTTTTATTATTAGAGCATAGTGTTATGGATTATAGGGCATTATTTAGAAAATGTATTCATAATGCATGTATGTTTAAATTTCAAAAATTATTTAAAATTGAGCAAGAATATTCTGTTGTATTTAGAGAATATCATTCTAAATATAGGGATGAATTGTTCTTTGAACATAAATATAGACCTTATTTACCTAGGTTAAAAAATATGATTTTCAATTTTGATAAATTATCAAAATTGAAAAAACCTTTTTTTAATTATTTTGAACAAAGAAAATATAACGCGTTTATAGATACACGTAATTTTTTTAATAATCATATTCAAAGATTTTTGCCTTTGATCGGTGTTTTTAAATTTTATGAATGGCAATTAAAATTATTATATTTTTATTTATTGTTGATAAAAACTAAAAATATAATAAAATCTATTTATCTTTTTTCTATTTATAAGAAAAAATATGTTTACGGAGCAAGAGAGCCTTTAGTTGGTTTATTTGATCTTAAATTAAAAAATTTATTATTTATAAGAAACTTTTTGTTATTTAGATTTATTATTAATGAAAGTAGTTGTCGCAATAGAAAGAAAAGACATAGAAAAATTGCTAAATTTGTTAAAATAGTTAGGATTTACAGATGTATCAAAAAAAGAGTTGTTTGGAGTTTTAGAATTTGTAAACGTATGTTTAATTTATTTTTTTGGTTTTTTTTTACATTGCATTTGATCGCGTGTGTAGATTATTTTATTGAATTTCATTTTTTGACAGAAGAGCGAGTATTTATATTACTTTATGAATATTTCGAAAAAAAATATAAAGAAATTTATGATTTCTTTTTTACATTTTATTAATTAATAAAAATGTCAGATTATATTTCGTTTTTAAAATTATGGATAAAAGCACTTTTTATTGGAACTATTCAGACCGCGAGTTATATTGGTTTTAGTTTCTTAACATTATTAGTACCTATTTTGTTAATTATTGCGTATTTAACATTAGTAGAAAGAAAAGTCATTGGAGCTAGTCAGCGAAGAATGGGGCCTAATACAGTAGGATTTTTAGGGTTAACACAACCTATAGCGGACGGGTTAAAGTTATTTTTTAAAGAAACAATAATTCCTAGTAATGCGAATACTGTTATCTTTTTATTTACGCCTGTTGCAGTGTTTTTTTTTAGTTTATTGAATTGGTTAATAATTCCATTTAAATATGGTGTTGTTTTTGCGGATATTGATTTAGGTATTTTGTATTTTTTTGCAATATCATCTTTGAGTGTTTATGGTATTGTTTTAGCAGGTTGGTCTAGTAATTCTAAATATGCATTTTTAGGGGCATTAAGATCGGCTGCACAGATGATTGCATACGAAGTATCTATTGGTTTAATTTTATTATCTGTTTTATTTAGTGTAACATCACTTAATCTTTCAGATATAGTTTATTTTCAAGAGGAAATTTGGTTTATAATACCTCATTTTGGATCTTTTATTTTATTTTTTGTTTCTGCGTTAGCAGAAACAAACCGAGCACCTTTTGATCTTCCTGAAGCAGAGGCTGAGCTAGTTTCGGGTTATAATGTAGAATATTCAGCAATGAGTTTTGCATTATTCTTTTTGGCAGAATATGGTAATATTATAGTTATTTCTATTTTAATGGTTTTGATTTTTTTTGGAGGTTGGTCTGCACCAATTTTTTCTTCATTTTTTTTTATAATTAAAATATTGATTATGTTGGTATTATTTATATGGGTTAGGACAACGTTACCTCGTTTTAGTATGATCAGTTAATGGTTTTAGGTTGGAAGGTGTTTTTGCCTTTATCTTTGGCTTTGTTAATTTTAAATATGTTAGTTACAACTATTTTTTATGTTTAATTTTTCTAACATTCAACGATTTTTTTTTTCTACAAATCATAAAGATATTGGGGTTTTATATTTTATTTTTGCTGCTTTTGCAGGGATAATAGGAACCTTATTTTCAGTTTTTATAAGAATTGAATTAAGTTTACCAGGAAATCAAATTTTAGAGGGAAATCATCAACTATATAATGTTCTTGTAACAGCGCACGCTGTTGTTATGATTTTTTTTATGGTTATGCCTGCAATGATCGGAGATTCGGAAATGTTTTCGTTCCTTTAATGATCGGTGCGCCAGATATGGCTTTTCCAAGATTAAATAATATTAGTTTTTGGTTATTACCGCCATCTTTTATTTTATTATTACTTTCAGCTTTTGTTGAGGGTGGGGCTGGTACCGGTTGGACTATTTATCCACCTTTATCTAGTATTGAAAATCATTCAGGAGGTGCTGTTGATTTGGCTATCTTTAGTTTACATTTATCAGGTGCTTCATCATTGTTGGGGGCTATTAATTTTATTACAACAATTATTAATATGAGAACACCTCAAATGACCTGGAATAGATTGCCTTTATTTGTTTGGGCAATTTTTATTACTGCTTTTTTATTATTACTTTCTTTGCCAGTTTTAGCTGGTGGTATAACAATGTTATTGACAGACCGTAACTTTAATACTACTTTTTTTGATCCATTGGGAGGTGGTGATCCTATTTTATTTCAACATCTTTTTTGGTTTTTCGGTCACCCAGAAGTTTATATTTTGATTATACCAGGATTTGGTATAATTAGTGAGATTGTTTCTGCTTCTGCTGGTAAAAGAATTTTTGGTTATTATGGTATGGTTTGTGCTATGTTAGCTATTGGTTTTTTAGGATTTATTGTTTGGGCTCATCACATGTATACTGTTGGTTTAGATGTTGATACTAGAGCTTATTTTACTGCAGCTACTATGATTATTGCTGTTCCTACTGGAATTAAAATTTTTAGTTGGTTAGCAACAATGTGGTCTGGAACATTTATTTTAAATGTTCCAGTTTTATTTAGTTTAGGTTTTATTTTTTTATTTACTATTGGAGGATTAACCGGAGTTATTTTATCTAATGCTGGGTTAGATATTGCATTACATGAT
>Ga0208703_100108_pt1 | contig 11057 bp, 8 predicted proteins | sample DeeseametaMP0626_FD_184207 | JGI IMG/M metagenome (GOLD analysis project Ga0208703, IMG submission 184207) | Marine microbial communities from the Deep Atlantic Ocean - MP0626 (SPAdes) | ecosystem: Environmental > Aquatic > Marine > Oceanic | place: South Atlantic Ocean | collected 2011-01-26
CACCATGGTCAGCCAGCCGCTGTTGACCAGGGCGCAGCAGAAAATAAACAGCCCCACGAACACCACCACCAGCACATAGCGCCAACGTAGCGCGCGGCGCAGCAATGGCCGGGCGCGGTATTCCAGCCAGCGGTCCAACCCGGCGTTGATACGGGTGGAGAGTTGCTCGGACTTGCGCCAGATGCCCCGGGCCGGGCGGTCATAGCTGAGGTGCGAGGGCAGAATCCACAGGGACTCCACCAGCGACAGCACCAGAATGGCCATGGAAACGATGGGGATTACCCGCATCAAGGCCCCTTCTGGGCCGGGCAGAAACAACAGCGGCGCAAAGGCAAACAGGGTGGTGAGCACCGCAAACAGGATCGGCCTCGATACCCGCTGGGCGCCGGCGATGGCCGCTTCCTGGCCACTCATGCCGCCCTGTCTACGTTGCTGATCGATGCTTTCACCGACGATCACCGCATCGTCCACCACGATGCCCAGCACCAAAATAAAGGCGAACAGGGAAATAGTATTGAAGGATTCGCCCAGTACCGGCAGCAAGGCACAGGCGCCCAGCATGCACACCGGAATCCCCAGCGCCACCCAGCCCGCCAGGCGCAGGGTGAGAAACACCCCCAGCATCAGGGTCAACAGCACCAGCCCCTGCAGGGCATTGCGCCACAGCAGGTGGGAGCGCTCACGGAACTGGGCGGCGTCATCGCTCCACACCCGCAGGGCCACGCCACGGGGCAGCTCCGCCTCCTGCAGATAGCCGCTCACGGCCCCGGCCACGTCCAGCACGTTCTGGTCGCCCACCCGGTAGACATCCAGGGCCACCGCCGGCTGCCCGTCCAGCCAGGCAGCCTGACTGTCCCGGGAGAAACCGTCCTCGATATGCGCCACATCCCCCAGCCGCAGCAGGTCGCCTTGCTCCGACTGGCGGATCACCAGCTGCTCGTAGGCGGTGGCGTCTCCCGGCTGCTGGCCGGTCTGCAACAGCCAATCACCCCGGTCGCTGCGCAACAGCCCTCCGGCGATACGCTCCACGCTCTCGCTGGCCGCAGCAGCCATGCCTTCCAGAGTGAGCTGATAGCGGTAAAGATCATCCCGCGCCACGGTCAGCGCCATTTCCCGTTCCGGCAGGTTCTCGATATCCACGCTGGATACCGCCTCATGATTGAGCAGCTGCCTGCGCACATTGTGAGCGAGCTGATAGATATCCTGGCGGGAAAGGCTGCCGCTGAGCAGCAAGCGCACCACCCGGTTACGCACGATCAGCTCCTGCACCCGGGGCCGCTCGGCGTCGCGGGGCAAGGTGTCCAGCCCTTCCAGGCGGGTACGGATCTGCTCCAGCACGGCGCGGGTATCATGGCCCTTGAGCACATCCAGTTGCACCGAGCACAACCCCTCGCGGGCTTCGCTGATCAGCTCGGTGCCCCCTTCCACATCGTCGATGGCGGTTTCCACCGGCGTGCAGACCATGGCTTCCACGCTTTCCGGGGTGGCCTGGGGCCAGGCCACGTAGATGCCGATGCGATCCAGCGGCACGTTGGGCAAAGTTTCCTGGCGGGTGTGGGGGATGGCCATCAACCCTGCCAGCAGCAGGGTGATCATCAACAGGTTGGCTACTGCGCCGTTACGGGCGAACCAGGCAATGCTGCGATTCACAGGGTTGTCTCAGTGGCAGAACGGTCGGCCAGACCACCGGCAGGAGCACGGGGATCGATACGCATGCCTTCCAGCAGTTGCAGATCACCGGCCAGCACCACCCGTGACGACGCTGTCACTCCATCGTGCAGGTACAGGTAGTCGTCATCGTGATGCAGCACTGCCACCGACTGACGACGCAAGCGCTTGTGCTTATCCAACACCCAGACCGTATTTTCGCCGGCCTGAGCCGCCCGGGGCAGCATCGCCACGTTGCGCGTCGGCGCTCCACGCAACTCCGCCTGCACCAGCACCCCGGGCTCAAGGGGGAGGCCGTCTTGCGAATTGGTGACCTGGACGATCAGATGCATCATGCGGTTCTTGTTCAGGCCGCCCTCACGCCGCACCACCTTGCCCTGCCACTGGCCATCGCGGCCGGCAAAGCGGCCGCGCAAGGTAACGTTGACCCGCCGCAGGGTCGTTTCATCGCCGGGCATGATGCCAAGCAGAGCCAGCCATTCATCGCGCACCGGCAGACGCACTTCCACCATGTCTTCCTGATATAACCGCGCCAGCACACTGCCGGCCTGAATTTGCTGACCGGCCATCACCTGAACGGCTTTGAGCCGCCCGCTGATGGGCGCCACCAGCTCGGTCTGTTCCTGGTTACGCTGGGCCTGGCGCAGCCCGGCACGGGCGGAGGCCAGCCGGCTGTTGGCTTCGTCCAGTTGCGGCTCGAAACGGCCCAGTGCGGAAGACCGTTTGGAGGACCCGGACACCCGCGCTCGCGCCCGGGTTTCTTCCAGGTGCAGGCGCGCGGCGTGGACCGCGTTCTGCTGGGCGGTGACTTCCAGGGCAAAGGGCTCCGGGTCCAGTTTCAGCAGTACCTCGCCAGCAGTGACCCGCCCGCCGTCCGCCAGCAGCGGCGATACTTCCTGCACCCGGCCGGAGACTTCCAGACTCAGGGGTAATTCGTGACGAGCGCGAACCAGGCCCTGACTGTGCACCGGGATCACCACGTCTTTCCATTCCACTTGCCAGGTATCTAGCGCGAGTATGGTGTCTTCCGTTTTCAGGGTGGGAGTAGCCGGTGGCACCAGATAGAGCGCGATCACCGCCAGCCCCATGGCCAAGGACGCTAGCAGGGCCACCAACGCACGCAGACTGAGAATCCGTTTCATGCCGTCACTCCCAGCCCTTCAACCCAGCGTTGCAGGCATTGCTCGGCCACCGCCTGTGATGCCCCCAGGGAGGGGTGCAGCTTCAGCGCCAGATTGAGGCTGCCGTTGACGATCATCATGCCATTAGCCACCGGGTGGTTGGGGCTGCCCGGACCGCAGCAAACGAACACCGTATCCGGAGGCAAGCCGCCAGAAACAAAATCGATTTGCCAGTCTCCCAGGTTGGAAAAGGACCCCGCGTGTTGGGGGCCGTTGAGCAGGCGACCACACAACCAGTCCACCCCCCTCTGACCGATCACCCGGCCAATGCGGGCCAGGTGCCAGTAGCGCCAGTGAATATTGGCTTTCAGGTAGCTGCGGATAGTGCGATCCAGCTGCTCTGGCGTGTCATCCCGATCCACGGTCAGATAAAAGGCGCTGGACAGGTTCATCCCCGGCCGCCCCATGGGCACTACCCCGCGCATATTCACCGGGAAACACCAGCTCACCGGGCCGGGGCCCGTCATCAGGGTCTCCGCCACGGCACGATGCAGAGCCAGCAACAGCAGGCTGTTGAGCGACACTCGCTTGGCGTCGGCAAGCTGCCGTAACCCACGGGTCTGCTGCGGGCTCAGCCACTGCACCAGTGGCTCATCCGGCTGTTCCTGCAAAGACGCGTCAAAAGCACGCCATTGTGGCGATTGTGGCAGACGTTGCTCTGGCCGTGACTGCCAGCGCCGCCAGAACGAGGGCGCCCGTGTCTGACGGCTGAGGGGCATGGTTGGCTGACGAACCCCCATACGCTTGAGGGACTCGGCGATACCCCCCACGCCATCATGGTCTCGATGGCGCAGCGCAACGGTATGGCGCTTGCCGGTACCCGGCGTGATGAAGATAAACTCGATACGATCATCAATACCGAGCCGGGCGCGGGCCCGATACCACATGCCGATGTAGTCTGTTGCGCTGGCACTCACAGGCGAGCGACCTCCACATAGGGCAGGCGCCCGTCGAGCTGGTCTCGCGGATCGCCGTCATAGCTCACCAGAAAATGGTCGCTGAGCAACAGCCTGCGACGGTAACTCGCTGGCACCCGGGCCAGCGGGTCCTGGGCAAAAAAACCACATACCAGTGCATCATAGTGACCATGGAAGCGGCTGATGGCATCGTCCAGCAACAGCCGGAGCAGCTCCGGGCGATTGTCCTCCACCACCAGGCTGTGCAGAGTCAGGTAGGACAGCACACCGCCCGGTGCCGGCAATTTCATACCGCCACGCAGCAGGCTGTGGGTGTTGTAAAGATGGCGCATGACACCCATGCCGCGGGCATAGGCCAGGACTCGTGTCTGCTTGATACCCTGCTGATCCCAGAAGCCGATCAGCCCCTTGAGCGTTCCACCAATCCACAAGCCGATAAAGTTGCTCGGGCTGAGCCCGTAGCAATAGGCATCACCCCGCACGCGAGACACATCCCAATAGGGGAAAAACTGTTTCTGGGCGCCTTGATAGCGCAGCAGCTGGGAAATCGCATCCAGGTCTGTCTCACCAGTCTGGCGAATGACCACATCGTCAGGCAGTTTGCGGGGACGAGCCCGGGTATAAAGCATGCTGGTTTCAATGGTGCCCGACGGATAATAAGTGGGCAGCCCGGCTCGACCACTGGCCACCGTGGACAGGGACGCCATGTTGTCGCGCAACACCGTGGTCTGCATCCACTCACCGTCCGCCAGTTGCTTGCGCAATTGGCGAAACAGCCGGTGCAGAATCATGCCGTCGCGACAGTGTGGTGCAATACGCAAATCGTGGGCGTAACGCACCGGCTGCGCCTGCCCGTTTACCCACACATTGCGCCAGCCTACATTGTAGACTGCGCCGATCGAGCCCTCGCCCTCGCGGGGCTCCGCCACCCAGACATCCGGCTCTTCACAGGTCACCCGGGCGCCACGAAAGTAGTCCGGATTACGTTCGAAATTCAGGGTGACTGCACCGGGCTGAGGCGTGCCCTGCAACAGCGACAGGATAGCGCCGTTATCTTCCTGCCGGGCCTGGCGTATGCGGTAACTCACAGCACTGCCTCCCCGACTGCCCGAGCCGATGCCTGCGAGTGGCGAAGCCATACCGGCAACTCTCCGGGCCAGTACTGCAGGGACTCCATCTTGATGTTGCCTTCGATCATGCCGCGCTCGCGGCACTGCTGCAGGTAACGCTCGCGCATGTCCGGGTGAATGACGCAACGCAGCGGTGCCAGCTGTTCCAGATTGCGGGCCAGCTGGTAATGAAAGTGTTGCTGCAGGGCAATGTCGAGGGCACTTGCCACTTTTGCGCTTTCCGCGCTCTCCCCTTCCAGCAACAGCACATAACCGGGAATACCCTCACCGGCATCCTCCACTGCCACCGTGCACACAGGCAGGGTTTTTACCGGCAAGGCGATACTGGCAAGCGCGGCATCCAGCGCCGCCGCGGTGAGTTTTTCACCGACCATGTCCGTGGTACCAGCACGCCCCAGGAAGGTCAGCGCAGGAATCCCCCCCGGCATGCCATCAACACGGACCAGATCTTTCAGGCGATAGCGCAGCAGGCCACTACCGGTACTGAGCAAGGGCATCACCTGCTGCCCCTGCTCCAGTTCCCAGGGCGCATAGATGGTGCCATCGGACGGGTCCTGAAATTCATACACATGGCTGCGATAGGCCAGCGCGTGTTGCCCCTGATAGGGAATGGTGACCACCCCTTCGGTAGCCCACAGCCCCTTGCCCTGGAACGCCGCCTGCGGCAACAGGGCGTGCAGCTGCCGGGCCCAGGGCCCGGACGCAGCAGTATCCCAGGCACTGACCAGCGCCAGTGACGGCCACAATGTCATAAAGAAATCCGCACTCAGGCGGCCATCCCACTGACGCAGTAGTTCCGCCCCCCGGGTGGATCGGGGGCAGGACTGGGTATTGCTGCCCAGCATGCGGTTGCCCCAGGAGCCGGTCGCCAACACCTCGGCCAATTCCTCACGCCACGTGGCCATGGACTTGAGCAAGCCCAAACCGAAAGTGGGGCTCCAGATGGACATCATAGACAAGGAAGAATCACTGATCAGATAGGCCAGCGTGGCAAAAAGGGAATCCTCGGACGTGCGCGCCAGAGACACATCCTGGGGTACTGCCTGGGTAGCACCAGCCAACAACCGCTTGCCCATGGACATGAGCTGAATATCGTCGTTGATATCCTCCCGCATGTTGTCCCGCAGCGAGGTCGGCACCCAGGACATGGACCAGTAGTGACGGCCCTGCCTGAGCCTGGGGAACTGACGGTACAGGTCCACGATCCAGGGGCTGATGGCGTTATCCAGTTCCGAGAGAAAATGGCGGGTATAGGGAATCCACTTGATCGCCGAAGTGGATCCGCTGGTGGGCTGATAGCGAACCACAGGAGACTGTATCAGGGCATTGCCACCAGACTCGCGAGCACGATCAACCGGGTTACGCCAGTGCTCGTAGTCGCTGACCGGTACGCGCTCGGCAAAGGTCTCCCAGTGCCAGTCTGCCGTTATGCCCTGGCGCTGCCCGACCTCACAGGCTGCCACCTTGCGCAGCAGCAACGTCAGTTTTCGCCTTTGCACGCTTTCCAGATGTGCCCGCCCGGCGGCAAAGCGCCGCTCCCCCGGCCAGGCGGCCATTTTGAGCAAACGATGTCCGAACATGGTTACCCCGGTTTTATTCGCAGGCTACAGCTGCAATTTGCGTTTTTGTTTTTCTTCGTTGTTTACGCCACAGAGAGAACGGGTATCTGAACAGCAGGGAAAAGTTGATTTCCCCGATACAAGGCAATTCGGTACCCCGGTTCCAGGTAGGATTACGTGTTTCGAAAAATTGAATCTTTTCATTTGCCTGGCGCATTTCTGCGGTAATGTTTGCCACATCGGATTTCAAGTGAGTATAACCCTCACCGAAATCCAGCAGTTTTTTCTCTTCACAGTAGTAATCGGCAAACAAGCGCTCACAGTAGGAATCCACCAGGGGCGCAAGCTGGTCACTCTTTCCTTCCGGATGCGGGTAGTAATTGTGGAAGTTATTCGCCATCAACAAATAGGTTTTATAGCCTTTTGATATCAGCAACCAGAAAAGGGGGCGAAAAGGATGACGCAACTTCTCACGAATCATGCGAAAGAAAAAAGTCACCTGCAGAGCCCGGCTACCCCAGTATTTTTCTTCGATAATGGTATCGCCACTAAAGACGCCTTTTACCTGGCGGCCGGCCACATTCATGTCCAGGGTTTTCAGGGTAGAGAAACCAACCACGCGCTTGGTCGGTTTTTCCTCCACCAGGATCACGCCACTTTTTTCCACCATGTCCCGACAAAAAATATCCAGACTTATATTTTCGTAGTACCCCGAATAAATCTCATACATTCTTCGCATGATAGGAACTGATACTTTGGAAAGGGGTAGATAACGAGCTTTAAGGGTTTCTGTTTTTTCCCTTTGCATTTTTCTGCTCCATGATTATTTTTATGCACAAAAAAGCGGGGCTCATCATCTCCATGGAAGGTGACCGACTTAATAGTTAAAGCGGCCATTTTTTTGTTAAAAAGGGCAAGCAGTATTTAAAACCGGCAAGATAGCCAGCCTAATGAGAGCTTCATCACAAGCATAACAACAACTGCATCAGGCATAATAAAAATGAAAAACGACGGAATGGCACTCGACGTTCCTCTCATCTCAGTCCGTTATGCCCGCCGCTTTTTGCGGTTTGTACAAAAACATGGAATTAATGGCACGGTAGTGCTCGAAGGATCTGGCATTGATGGTCATATGCTCGACAATCCGGACGCTTATCTTTCCATGCGGCAGGTGCAACATCTGCTACACAACGGCAACCGTCTACTCAACGATCACACCGCACCGTTTCGTTTCGGTCAGGAGCTGGACCTGCAAGGTCATGGGCTGTTCGGATTTGCGCTGTTGCGACAACAGGATTACCGCAAGCTGGTGAACATGGTGGTGCAGTATCTACGGGTATCGCTGCCACTGATGGATATGGAAATTCACTGCACTGGCGAACTGATTTCCATCCGCCTGCATGACAACTGGGACCTGAAAAAACTAAAACCCATGGTGGCCAAGATCTACATGGGCAGCATCCATGCACTGGCATCACTGGTCTGTCGAACGTTCACGTTCGAATTTGATTTTGCCTGCCCCGGCAACAGTCTCGCCTGGCAGCGGCTGGCCGACGGTGTAGAGGTAAAGTTCAACCGGCCACATAACCAGGTATTGATGCCGCTATCGGGGCGTCAGGCCAAGGATGACGATGCCAGCGTAGCCACCTACCTGGCCGCCGCCCGCTCCCGGGAACAGATCCAGGGCGATAACAGCCTGAAGGTGGTCATCAAGGTGCGCCACGAAATCATGAACGGCCCGGGCCGTGACAGCACCCTGGAGCGGGTGGCTCAGAAACTGGGCATGAGCCCGCGATCAGTACGGCGTCATCTGGGTCTGGCCGGTTTTGCCTTCAGCGGCATCCGCAATGACATCCGCGAAACTTTCGCAAGCCGCTATCTGCTGGAAACGGACATGCCACTGGAAAAGATCGCCGACCAGCTCGGTTACAGTGATCAGGCCAGCTTCAGCAAGGCCTACCGCAGCTGGACCGGACGTACCCCGGGGGAAGTCCGTCGTGCCAGTCGCCCTGACCGTAACTGATGGAAATTGACCTAATCGCTCCAGGGGCAGGCGCTTGGGTTTTTCCATTTCCCCATCATTCCCACTAGTATCAAGGGCACCATGCTGCACACCTTCATACCAGCAATAACAAGCAGGATAGATCCATGAAGAAGTTGATTATCGCCGTCACTACGGCCTTTGCCCTCACCGCTTCGCTGGCCGCCCAGGCCGAATCCATCAAACGCAAAATCTGTGTCTTTGATATCGTCGGCAACGTGGGTCCGGTAATGGGTGCCATGAAAGACTGGCAGACTGCCGCCCTGGGCTGGGGACTGGAAGTGGAGCTGATTCCCCATACCAACGAAGCCATTGCTGCTGAAGATCTCAAGGCCGGCGTCTGTGATGCTGCCCTGATCACGGGTATCCGCGGTCGTAACTTCAACAAGTACGCCGGCACCATCGATTCCATCGGCGCCATTCCCTCCATGGAACACATGAACGTTGTCCTGAAAGTGCTGGCGCACCCGCAAACCGCCGACAAACTCTCCCAGGGGTCCTATCAAGTCATGGGCGTGGCCCCGGCCGGTGCAGCCTATGTCTTCGTGAACGACCGGGAAGTCAACTCCCTGGCCAAGGCGGCCGGCAAGCGTGTAGCAGTGCTGGAATATGATGAAACCCAGGCCATTCTGGTTTCCCAGGTTGGCGCCACCCCGGTGGGATCCGACATCACCAACTTCTCCACCAAGTTCAACAACGGCGTGGTCGATGTCATCGTCGCTCCACTGGTGGCCTATGATGCGCTGGAACTCTACAAAGGGCTGAGCCCGGATGGCGGCATCATCGACTACCCGCTGGCCCAGCTAACCATTCAGTTAGTTGCCAAGAAAGACCGTTTCCCCGCCGATATGGCACAGAAATCCCGCGAGTATTTCTACAACAACCTGAACCGCATCACCGAGCAGCTGGACAAGGAGGCCGAAAAAGTCGACAAGCGCTGGTGGGTGCAGATCCCGGATGCCGACAAGAGCGAATACGAAGTGATGATGCAGGAAGCCCGCGACCAACTGCGCGAGCAAGGCTATTACGATCCGGACATGCTCGGTCTGCTGCGCAAGGTACGCTGCAAGATGGATCAGACACGGGCGGAGTGTACCTAGGAAAACAGTTGAAAGTTTCAAGTTGAAAGTTACAACGCGAGATAGTCCGTCTCGTTGTTAACGCAAAGAGGCCGCGCCCAAAGTTTGGGCGCGGCCTCTTGCATTTCAGTTCCTGAAACAGGCAGGCGCGTTGCAACTTGGAACTTTCAACTTGTAACTCATCAAAGCCCCAACTGCTTGGCGATCACCTCGTTCATGATCTCGTGGGTGCCACCGCCGATGGAGAGGATGCGGTTGTCGCGATACAGGCGTTCGACCACGGTACCGCGCATATAGCCGCTGCCGCCAAACAACTGGACCGCATCATAGGTCACCCGGTCGGCACAACGGGTAGCCACGTTCTTGGCCATGGACACATCCAGCACACAGTTTTCACCAGCGGCAATCTTGGCAGCCACCCGATAGGTGAACTCGGTGCTGGCTTTCACATCGGTGGCCATTTCCGCCAGCTTGTGACGAGTGACCTGGAACCCGGCCAGGGGACGACCAAAGGCTTCCCGCTCTTTCACGTACCGCATGGCCTCATCCAGCGCCAGTTGGGCTGTGCTGTTGGCGGTGACCGCCAGCACCAGACGCTCCATCTGGAAGTTGCTCATGATGCAGTAGAAGCCGCCGTTTTCCGGGCCGATCAGGTTTTCCGCCGGCACCCGGCAATCCTCGAAGAAAAGCTCGGCGGTGTCTGACGCCCACCACCCCATCTTCTTCAGCTTGCGGCCCACGGAAAAGCCCGGGGTGCCCTTCTCAACCAGTAACAGGCTGATACCGCCGTAGCCCTTGTCCCCGGTGCGCACTGCCACGGTGTAATAGTCCGCACGCACACCGCTGGTGATGAAAGTCTTGGCGCCGTTTACGACATAGTGGTCGCCATCGCGTACCGCGCGAGTGCGCAGGTTGGCCACATCGGAGCCGCCATTGGGTTCGGTAATGGCCAGGGCAGAGATCTTCTGCCCGCCGATCACCTCCGGCACCACCTTCTGCTTCATGGCATCACTGCCCCACTTCCAGATCGGCGGCAGACCAATATCCAGCGAGCCCAGGCTGGCGCACAGGCCGCCGGACGAACACCGCACCAGCTCTTCGCAGGCGGCGATCTTCATGAACACATCTTCGCCGGTGCCACCGAGCTCTTCCGGGGCATTGATGCTCAGGATGCCGGCATCGGCGGCCTTGTTGTAAAGCTCGCGGGGAAATTCACCGGCTTCTTCCCAGTCATCCACATGGGGCAGGATTTCCCTTTCCACGAATTTGCGAACGGTCTCGCGCACCATCTGGTGGGTTTCATTGAAATAATCCAACGCGCTCACAGAGCCTCCTTTTTATTAGCTGACCTAGCGCTTGCTTGGTGGCTAACATAGCAGAGGGAAGCAGCAAGAGGCCAGAGGGGGTATCTGGCGCTCTTCTGTGAGAAGCGATGCTTGGGTTAACCGGGTGGGCTTATTCGCGATGCAAGCATCGGTTCCC
>Ga0208703_100111_pt1 | contig 10774 bp, 9 predicted proteins | sample DeeseametaMP0626_FD_184207 | JGI IMG/M metagenome (GOLD analysis project Ga0208703, IMG submission 184207) | Marine microbial communities from the Deep Atlantic Ocean - MP0626 (SPAdes) | ecosystem: Environmental > Aquatic > Marine > Oceanic | place: South Atlantic Ocean | collected 2011-01-26
AGGTGGGGATTTATCATTAATAAACTTGGGGCAACCAGGTAAAGGTCAATGGGTGGAAGCTGTTCGAACCTTGAAGTTAGGCGGGGGAGGCGGTGTGACTATGGATAGTTTGATCGAGGCTGTTGCAGAGGAATATGGATCTAATCAAGATGTCAGAGAAATTCTCTAGTCCGGTCTGAATCATTCTTTAGCAGTGCATTTTCTCCAGATCTAGGGAGAGGGTGTTAATATTAGTCATAATGATAATTTTTGATGACCCCAAAAACTATTGAAATATTGATTTCGTGGGATGACGATTTGGTTCATGCTCTTGTTTCTCAGCTGAACGAAATCGGTGTCGTTTCTGACGAAGATGACGGTGTGCATGGTTTATCTTCAACAATGATTGAGCGATGGAATATACAGTGCGATCAGTATTTGAAAGAAAATGGCTACACGGGTGGCTGCCTGCAAATCGGTGGTGACTTTTTTCCTGGTCACGGTGCTATATACGTAATCTACGATGAAGAACGACATAACCTAAGAAGCATTTGTAAATATATGCTCAGTTTAGTGGCCATTAGTGATAATGATTAAATTCGCCGAGTCGGAAAAGTTATTTTTGTCAATTGAGCGTTTTCTAGCGTATCAATCCCGCCACTCCCAGTCTTAGCTGAGCAAGCTATTGCTGCATGGATCTGTCTAAAATGATTTGATACTCTTTACTGTTAGTTGGCTTCTCTTGGCTCCAGTGCCCGTATTTATCGCAGTCCCAGCTGTTGTTCATTAGCGTCAATGAATGTCCTGACAAACCCATAATATTTGTGTAGGTAATTGTGTATTAAATTTAAATTTTTCTTATCAATTTACGAAAAAATGATCTAAATACACCTTTGTATTATTGGTGTTTATCAATAAACCTATTCTTTGACTATTTTTCTTGTAAATCTTTGATCTCTGATGTATCGATTTATCTGCCATTAAGAAAATTCGATCTATATTTAAAATTCGAATTTGTAATAGGGATTCGATCAACAGGGAGCTTTCAATCTCGTGCCAGGATCTTGGCTGCAATAGGTGAGGTGATCATCTGAATCACTGCAAAAAAAGCGGCTGGGATCGCTATTTCAGAGGGTAATCCGGATGCGGCTACAAAAGCAGCTGCGATGCTGAATTCTTTTTTACTTACAGTAAAAATATATGTAATGACTTCTTTTCGGTCAATGGTTATCAATCGTGATGCCATTCCTACTAGATAACCAATCAGGTTCAGCAATAAGGCTGCGCCAGCAATCACAAAAGCGTACCAGCCATAGCCAATGATAGTCTCTGCGTTGGGGCCGACTACGGCTAGCAATATCAAAAGATATATAATTGATCCAAGCCCGGCATAAGCGGAATCATGTCGTCCAAAGAACGTAGGAAATCCTGTGCGTAAGCTCACACCTATGATAGTTGGGATGAGAACAATCAAGACCAGTTCGAGAATGATCGAACCGAGCGGGACTTCCAGTTTTATGCCTGTAAGCCATAGAAAAAGGAAAGGAACTATAAAAGGGGATAGCGCAGTGTTAACTGCATTAAAAACGGCAGCAAGGGCAATATTGCCTCGTGCCATCAGTACGAGGAGAGGGGACGATACATCTGTTGGCAGTGTGCCAAGTAAAGTCTGGCCTGCTGCCAGTGAACCGCTCCCAAAGAAGAGGCGACCCGTTAGCAACCCGGCAATCGACATTGGACCATAAACCAGGATCAGTGCCAAAAACTGCCTGGATGGTTTACGAAGTACCAATCGCACATCATGGGCGTCGAACGTCAGGCTGATAACAAGCATTAACAATGCAAGTAATGGTCCTATGAATGATGCAAAGAAATTCCCAGTCTCCGGTATTATTAATCCCAGTCCAGCTGCAACGATGACAAACCATACGAGGTGAGACTCAACGAAAGAGATTAGTCGGCTCATATTTCCAAGTTCCAATTGATGGTTTTTAACCGATGGCGGCGGGGCATTATCAGGTAATTTTTTTGAGCTGTTTTAGATGATTTCTGAGAGGGGGAGGCCCGCCATAGCCCCTTGAACTGAGCGTTTTGGCGGGCGGATCATAACATTAAGCGCCGATTGGCATCGGCGCTCATTCTTTCAGACTACAGAATCATCCTCTGCGCCATCCTCGATCCTGATGGCGCGATTGACGTCACTGACGAAGACGCGGCCATCACCACGCAGGCCCGTGTGGGCCTCGGACTTGAAGGCCTGTACAACCTCGTCCACGTATTGATCGTGGCAAACCACCTCAACTTTAACGTGTTTGACGAAGTCGGCGGCACCGTCAATCGGATTTGCCGCGCTGGTATGCACCTTACTGCGCCCAAAACCGCGCACTTCCGACACGCTCATGCCGGTAACGCCATCGATCCGATGCAGGGCTAGTGTTACCGCTTCCACCTTGTGGAGCTTGATGTAGGCTTTTATCTCTTGCATGTGACTATCTCCAGTTAGTGGCTTGCGCCGATATCAGCGGGCTTGTCGGCAAACCACTGATAGAGTGCGGGGAGGACAAGTAAGGTCAGCAGCGTGGCGGTTACCAGGCCGCCAACAACAACTGTTGCCAATGGCCGCTGCACCTCGCTGCCCGTACCACTGGCAAACAGCAGCGGGAACAGCCCCAGGGCGGTGGTTACTGCCGTCATGATGACGGCGCGCAGGCGTGAGCAGGCAGCTCTCACACTGGCTTCTGCAACGGGAACCCCGTCTCTGACCAACTCATTGAGATAACTGACCAGTACGAGGCCGTTTTCCAGCGCGATGCCAAACAAGGCGATGAAGCCCACGGATGCGGGCACCGACAAACTCTGGCCGCTCAACCACAATCCGACAATGCCGCCCACTAGGGCCAGCGGGATATTGAGCATGATCAGCAGGGCATTGCGCAGTGAATTGAAGTTCGCGTAGAGCATGAGGAACACTAGGCCTAGGGTGATCGGTACCACAATCATCAACCTTTTGTTGGCCTGTTGTTGAAGCTCGAACTGACCGCCCCACTTGAGAAAATAGCCAGGTGGCAAATCGACCTGCTCAGCAATGGCGGCATCGGCCTCGGCCACAAAGGAGCCTATATCCCGTTCACGTACATTGGTCTGAATGGTTATGAATCGCTGATTATTCTCACGCGTGATCTGCCGTGGGCCGACCACTTCCTCGATGTTGGCCAGCTCTTCCAGCGGGATGCGCTGGCCTGCGTCATTCTCGATGATCAGCTGCCGGATCACATCCGCTTCATCGCGTGATTTTTTCTCCAGGCGAACATAAATATCGAAGCGTCTGATTCCCTCAAACACCTGGCCGGCTTCACTGCCACCCACGGCAACGCTCAAGGTTTTCTGAACATCACTGACGTTGAGGCCATAGCGAGCAATCGCGTTGCGATTTAGGGTGATGCGCAGTTGCGGTGTGCCACCGATTTGGTCACGCTGAACATCCTGAGCACCGGGTACTGTGCGCATAACCTGCTCAATGGCCTGGGCTTGTTTGGCGAGCACGTCCAGATCATCACCAAACAGCTTGGCTGCAAGCTCTGCTTTGGTGCCTGTCAGCAGTTCATCCACCGCAGCGGCGATAGGCTGAGTGAAGTTGAACTTGGCGCCGGGAAAATTCTCGAACTTTTTGCTCATGGCTGCGTAAAGCCCGTCCAGGGATTCTGCGCTGACCCATTCCTCCTGTGGCTTGAGAGAGACGAAAATCTCCGCATTATTGACCGGGTCGGCATGAGCGCCGACCTCGCCACGACCAATGCGTGAGACCACCTGGGTTACCTCGGGAAACGCCTTCTTCAGCTGCCGTTCGAAGACGGTGATGGTGTCTTCGGCTTTCTCCAGAGAAATGGACGGTGCCATGGTGGCGCGGATCAGCAGGTCGCCTTCGTTCAGCCGTGGCACGAACTCCGACCCAAGAAACGGCGCCACTGCAATACCTACAGCCAACACCACTCCGGCCACAGTTACGGCGATCCAGCGACGGGCGACCATGAGTTGCACCATTGGCTGATAGCCTTTCATCAGAAAACTGATGATGTCCTTGCGCGGCTTATCATCTTGTTTCTGTGGGCGTTTCATCAGCAATAACGAGGTCACCGGTGCAACCACAAGGGCGAAAATCAGTGAACCGAGCATAGCCACCGCCACGGTATAGGCCAGCGGTCGGAACGTTGCCCCTTCCACGCCCTGTAGGGTAAACAAGGGCAGGAACACGATGATAATAATACTAATGGCGAAGAGGATCGGACGTGCAACAGCCTGACAGGCTCGTGCGACGATATGCAGACGGGATTCATCCGGCGAGGATTCGCGCAGCATGCGATCAACGTTTTCCACTACTACGACCGCCCCGTCCACCATCATGCCAATGGCAATGGCTATCCCGCCCAGTGACATCAGGTTTGCCGAAATGCCGAAGAACTTCATGGCAAGGAAGGTAAAGCCCACAGAAAAGGGTATGGAGAGCGCTACTACCAGGCTCGGGCGTAGCCCTCCCATAAAGGCCAGTAGGACCAGTGCTACCAGAATGATCCCTTGTAACAAGGCGTTGATTACGGTGCTTACGGCGGCTTTCACCAATGTAGCCTGATCATAGTACGGCTGGACCTCAATCCCTTTCGGGAGGTTGTCGTTGATCGTTGCCAGCTCCTTCTTGACTGCATTGATCACCTCGGAGGTGTTGCTGCCGATCAACTTCAATACCATGCCGACAACGACTTCACCGTTGCCATCCTTGGTGGTAAGTCCGCGTCGAATCTCGCCACCAATCTTGAGCTCGCCGAGCTGCTCCAGATAGACGGGCGTGCCGTCGATGGTTTTGACCACGATGTTGCGCAGTGAAGCCAGGTCCGTGGCGAGGCCCACGGACCGCACGATGTACTCCTCATCGTTCTTGACAATAAACTGGGCGCCGGCATTAGCGTTGTTCTCCTCGATGCGCTCCTTGATCTGCGGTAGCGATACGTCGTAACGAATCAAGGCGTCCGGGTCCACGCGGACCTGAAACTGTTTTACCTCGCCGCCAATGGAAAGTACTTCCGTGACTCCCTTGACTGTTTGCAGGTTGAACTTGACGATCCAATCCTGGATTTCACGCAGCTGGGTATTGTTGTATTCGCCGCTAGTATCTTCCAGTACATAAAACAGAATCTGCCCGAGGCCGGTGGTGATCGGCCCCATGACTGGTTCCCCAAAGCCGTCAGGAATTGACTCACGGGCAACTTGCAGACGCTCACCCACCAGCTGTCGAGCGAAATAAATATCGGTGCCGTCCTCGAAATAGATATTTACCACCGACAAACCGAAGTTAGAGACCGAACGTACGTGATCCAGTTTCGGCAAGCCATTCATGGCGCTTTCAACGGGGTAAGTGACGTATTTTTCGACTTCCTCCGGTGCCAGCCCTTCGGTTTCTACGAACACCTGCACCAGAGACGGTGAGATATCCGGGTAGGCGTCCACAGGCAGGGTGCGATAAGCGAAGTAACCGCCGATCAGTGTTGCCAGAGATAACACGACCACCAACAGCCGGTTCTCCAGCGCAAAACGGATGATGCTTTGCATGCTGTTCTCCTGTGTTAGTGGTTGTGACCTGATTCAAATTCGCTTTTCTGCAGCTCTGCTTTGAGCACAAAGCCGCCCCTGGAGACATATTTTTCACCCGCTTCCAGGCCTTTCAATATTTCTACCTGATCGCTGTCATTGCGGCCAAGCTTGACCGCTCGTGGTTGCCAGCGCTCCCCTTGTCGCACAAATACGGTGGGCTGGTTTTCGAAATCAATAACAGCGCTTCTGGGTACTACCACGGCTGCAGGGAATTTACCGACGGTAATGGTCGCCTCGACGAACATACCAGGCTTCCACTCTCGGTTTTTGTTGGTGAGAAAGATGCGAGCTAGGCCGGTACGCGTCCCTTCATCTACCAGCGGGGCAACATAATCGATACGGGCGTCGACCGGTGCTGGGCCGTGTGAGGTTGTGATGCGCACAGGTTGACCGGTTTTCACGCGCGGTATCTGTTTCGGATAAAGGGCAATGTCTACCCACAGAGTTGATAAATCCGCGACAACGAAAGCGGTGTCGTCAGGGGATAAATGTTCGCCCGTCGCCACGTGTCTTTTGATCACCACGCCGTCTATCAAGGATTTCAGCGAAAAACGCACCAGTGTTTCTGAGCTTTCTGCCGCCGCAAGGGTTTCTCCAGCCTTAATATTGTCACCAATATTGGCCCGTACCTTGGTGATTTTTGCCGCGAAACGGGGAGTGATGTGGGCAACGGCTTCCTCGTTGAGTCGCACTTCCCCAGGCAGGGATACTTGCTGGTGAATCACCCCGGCCTGGGCAGACGCAATTTCACCACCGAATTCACGTAACAGCTCGGCGCTAAATGTCAGCTCGGGCTCTTCACTTTTCCCGTGGTCCTCATGGCCATTTTCTGCTGCGCGGTCCTCTTCTTTGTGTGCGCCATGGTTATCCTTATCGTGTTGCTCTTCGTCGTGGCTTTCCTCGTGCTCCTCTTCGTGGCCATCCTGGTGATCATCAGGCGAGCCTGATTCGTGCTGAGCGTGTTGCTTTTTTTCTTCTTTTTCATGGTGTTCTGATGCATAGACGGTACTGGAGCTAGCCAGCAGTAGAGTTGCCATCAGATGTGGGATAATTTTCATTGTGCGGTCTCCTGTTCACCGGCGTTGGAGAGCGTCATGCCGGTGAGGCGTTCAATCTCGTTACGGTGCTGGTGGAAGCGAGCTGCTAGGGCAATGGCACGCTCTTCAAGGGCAACTTGCTCTTGCTGGGCACTAGTCAGATCAAGCAGGCTGTAGCGGCCGGCCCGGTAACCTTGCTCAATATCGCGATACAGTTGCCGGGCAAGGGGCAGGGCGGTGTCCTCGACCAGGGACAGTTCTTCGCGGATAAGCTTCAGGTTTCGGTAGAGGGCTTCCAGGGTGGCTTCCAGCTCAATGCGGCGTGCCTTCTTTTGTGCCTGGCTTTCTGCCAGTTCTGCCTGGGCCTGGGCAATGTTGCCGCGATTGGGATTCCGTAGGTTTAATGGCAGTGAAAATCCAGCGACCAGGGTGTTGTTGTCGCTGAGCCGATCATGGCGAGCCCCCAGGGTGACTTCGAGGTCGCGTCGGCCATTGGCTTGTGCCAGGCGTATCTGGGCTTCACGCAGGCGGGTTTCGTTGGCCAATCTCAGCAAGTCAGGGGCCTGCTCCAGTTGCGCCTTGATGTCTGCCAGTGGCGGAAGCGTGGGTAAGGGACGCAGGGCGGTAGTTGGCAGCAGGTCCGCGACTCCCGTTTCTCCCCAGAGTGCAGCCAGCTGCTGGCTGGCGGTATCGCGTTTGACCTGGGCGCGTTGCAGAGCAATGCTGGCTTGGCGGCTGGCCAGGGTCAGGCGGGTAAGATCGGATTGCGGGGCCGCACCCGCATTGACCCGGCGTCGTGCGGCCGCTTCTGATTGCCGCGCCAAAGCCAAGCTTCGTTCTGCCAGTGCAACCCTTTCCTGGGCTTCAGCCAGCATCACATAACGACGCACGGCTTCGCCAAGCACCTCAAGCCGGGCCTGATCATAAGCGAGTTGAGTGTTGTCCAGCGACAGGCTGGCCACTTGGGTACGTTGACGTCGTTTGCCACCAAGTTCGATCAACTGACTCAGTGCTACGGTTATTTCCGCGCCATTGATGCCATCAGCTGGCTCGTCACCGGCCAGGTTTTCCGCCTCCACAGACAGGGAGGGCTGTGGCATCAGACTGGCCTGCAATTTTTCGGCATCAGCAGCACGTAATCGATAGGGGAAGGTAGCGAGCCCTGGATTTTTTTCGAGGGTCTCTGCTATGACTTCTTGCAGGGAAATCCGTTGCCCTGTATTGGTTTCTGGCGGCTCTGTTGCCATGGCAGATTGCCATACCAGCACTGCCGCCATGGCTGCTGCCCACAGGCAGGCGCCGCGTAATCGGTAAAACATGGGATTCTCCCGTTCAGACTGTGTCGAGCGGCAATTGTCGCCGCAGAAAAGCGTCAGACGAGCGGTTGCTGATCGGGAGGGGGAACCGGGGGACGGTTATGGTTGGAAATCAGGCGAGTGCGATAATGGCTTTCCCAGTCTTTTTGAGCACCACTGGGATAGTGTGCAAAACCGACAACAGGCAGGTTCATCGGTGAATGGCTGTGGCAGCCGTGGTGGCTTTCGCAATCAACGTTGTCGGAGAGTGGGGGGTGTGTGCCTGCATCGTGGAAGGCGCCATGCTGGATGTCAGCCAGAGTGCTGTCGTGGACAGAATGATCAGCTTCCTCACCGACTACGACCACAGCATTCAACAACATGAAAAGCGCAAGCACCATTGCCGTTACAGCGCTTTTTGGAGTATGGCGATGACTGGACATGGCGCTCTGTATCCAATGTTGGCTTTTGAGCAAGGCTAAGTATGCTAACAAGTCAGGCACACCTGTCAACCTGCCAGCATTATGAAGACTCATGGCGAGCCTGGCGCAGTATGGAGAACGCGCTGTGAGTAAATAGGCTCGCCATCACCAAGGCAAGAATCAGATCCGGCCATGGAGAATTCAGCCAGGCCACCAAGCCTGCTGCGGCTATAACCCCTACATTACCGATGGCATCGTTGCGGGAACATAGCCAGACTGACCGGATATTAGCGTCGCCGTTGCGAAAGCGCATCAGCAGAAGGGCACTGGTCACATTGGCCGCCAGGGCGAGTAGAGCAATGCCTCCCATCCAGCCTGCCAGGGGGGGTGCAGCGTTACCAAAACTCAGCAGAGTAGTAACTAGGATTACCAGCCCCATGACCAACAGAGATGCGCCTTTGAGGGTAGCGGCTCGGGTACGCCAAAGTAATGGCTTGCCGATTACCCACAGGCTAAGGGCGTAAGTACCTGTATCTCCGGCAAAATCCAAGGCGTCGGCCTGTAACGCCTTTGAGCCGGAGAGGGCGCCCGTCACAATTTCCACCGCAAACATAACCGCATTGATGGCAATCACAGTCCACAGTACCCGGCGGTATTGCGGACTCTGGCCATCGAATTCAATCTCATTGTTGCAACAGCCGGGCATGGAAACACTCCTTGCGATCTTGCCAGTTCGGGTGCCAGTATAAAACCTACAATAGTTGCAGGTTCAACCATATGCTCACTATCGGGAAGCTTGCGGATGCCTCAGGTTGCACCGTTGGTCTGATTCGCCACTACGAAAAAGAAGGGTTGTTACCGCCGGTGGCACGTAGTGAAGGCAACCAGCGGCGATATATGCAGATCCACTTGCAGCGCTTGCTGTTCATTCGTCACGGACGAGAGCTGGGCTTCACCCTCACCGAGATTCGTGAACTGATCGTGCTGTCCAGTGAGCCCCAGGCGTCATGTCAGGCTGTCGATGAGCTGACCCGCGCCCACCTAGAGCAGGTGAAAAACCGAATAAAGCGATTGCATGCTATGCGTGACGAACTGGAAAGGATGCTTGGCCAGTGCCAAATTGGCAGGGTAGCGGATTGCCGAATCATCGAAACGCTTTCGGACCATGAGCTTTGTGATCATAGCCAGGCTCAGGCTGATCACCTTCCAGGCTACCGAACGTTGTCGATGGCTTCCAGCAGCGAGTAGCGACGCTGACGCCGATAAAGTGACTGACAGCGTGAATCAGGGGCTGATCAACTCAACCGCGTGTGGTGTCGGGTTCCTATTGGAGGCCGGGGTGTGGTTAAGCCTGCCGGATGCATTACGGTATCAGATCTCAATGCGGAAAAGTCAGACCAGTAGACCGAGGAATACAAAGCAAACAATTGTCAGCACAATGCTACAAGCTGCTATGGCAACTAGGAATCCCCAGCGATCCAACATTAAAGGAAACAGGACAAACATGGGGGGGCGGAATTGGTCCTACCCACAAAAAGTAGACACTGTTATGCGCACCTGCGCTCAAACTCTGCTGGACTGATGTTTCCAATCGCAGAGTGTCTCTGTTTGCGGTTATAAAAGATTTCTATGTATTCAAAGATACCGGATCGGACTGCTTCGATGGAAGCATATTGCTCCGCATAGATCAGCTCCACCTTGAGCCTGCTATAGAAAGACTCCATTACCGCATTATCCCAACAATTACCCTGGCGACTCATGCTCGGCAAACAGCCTCGTGAACGAACCAGATCGAGATATTTCACGGAACGGAACTGAACCCCACGATCAGAGTGAATTATCAGTCCGGGCTGGATATCCCGATTTGCGTACGCCATTGCAAGTGCATCCATCGCCAGCCTCTCTGTCATTGAGGTATCCAGCTTCCAGCCAACGATGGCACGAGAATAAAGATCCATTACCGTCGCAAGATAGAGCCAGCGCCCATTGACCCAGATATAGGTGATATCCGTCACCCATTTCTGATTTGGCCCCTCCGCCCGAAACCGACGACGCAACCGGTTCTCTTCCACATTGATCATCGTCGGGCTGGCTGGGCGATAGTGAAACCCCTTACCGTTGCGTGCCCGGATACCCCGCAACCGCATGATATTGGCTACAAAATTCTTCGAACATGGCAGACCCGCATCTGCCAATTCATCAGCAAGCCTGGGGGCGCCATAGCGGGCCTTGAACTCCGCAAACAGTTCAACAACCTTGCTCTCCACCTGTTCGCGCCGTAGCTGAGCAGCACAGGGCGGGCGCTTCAGCCACTTGTAGAACCCTGAGCGGGATACGTTCATGGCTCGGCACATCAACACGACGGAGTAATGTCCCAAATACTCGGCAATGACCGCGT
>Ga0208703_100122_pt1 | contig 9900 bp, 8 predicted proteins | sample DeeseametaMP0626_FD_184207 | JGI IMG/M metagenome (GOLD analysis project Ga0208703, IMG submission 184207) | Marine microbial communities from the Deep Atlantic Ocean - MP0626 (SPAdes) | ecosystem: Environmental > Aquatic > Marine > Oceanic | place: South Atlantic Ocean | collected 2011-01-26
CAGCGACTTGAGACATTGGTAGAACTGATCGCCGAGCAGGGCATCGGTCGCGGCGGTCAAGTGGCGGCGGCTGTCGGTATCGGTGAGGATCTGGCTGAGTTCCTCGATCCGCCGCAGCAGCTGCAACCGGGTTTCATCCGGTTCGGCGTCGCCGGTCAGCACAAGCTGCGTGGCGAAACAGACCCGGCGCACCGGCGTATTCGCTTCTTCCGGATGAATGGCGTCGCGCAGGCGCAGGATATTGGCGTTTGGGGTCACGATGTTGAGCCGGCTGCGCCGGTCGCCGTTTTCGATCACCGCGCCATTGATCAGCACTCGTTCCTTGGGCCCGAGTTTGAGAACGAGCCCGGTCATGTTCTCGCGCTCCCGCGACGCAAGCCGCGCAGGATCGCGGTGTTGATTTCCAGAAGCGGCACGACAGTGGCTTTCCGGGCCAGCACCTGTGCACTGTGGCGCTTGGTGAATTCCGACAGAAAGAAGATCCGCGCCTTGAGATCCTGGGGCAGGGGGTTGTCGCGATCGGCGACGTCGGCGGCGAGGATGGTCCAGAGCCTGTTGTTGCGGTGCAGGGCGCCGGCAAGACGGGGAAAATCCGAGGTCGCCTTTTCGGCGGCGGCCTTCAATTCGTGGGTGGTGCGGGCAATGGTCTCGTATTCGGCCCGGCGATCGGTTTTCGTGGCGGCGGATTGCGCATAGGCGCGGTGGGCCATGGACTGAGCGTTCATGCCGCATCCTTCCTTCTGGAGTATGAATTGTTGTCATCGGGCGGTCGGGGGGCGAAGACGGCCTTCGCCCCCGTCCGTCTCGGTTACCGGAAGAGCGACAGGAGCTGCTGCGGCGCCTGATTGGCGATCGAAAGCGCCTGCACACCCAGTTGCTGCTGCACCTGAAGGGCCTGGAGGCGGGCCGAGGCCTCTTCCATGTCGGCGTCCACCAGGCTGCCAATGCCCGAGGTCAGTGAATCGGCCAGGTTCATGATGAAGTCCGATTGGGTCTCGATCCGGCTTTCGACCGAGCCGAAGGCCGCCGCGGCTGACGTGGCCGCCTGGATCATGCCTTCGATATTGCCCAGCGCGGTTTCCGCGCCGGCCTCGGTCGAGACATCCATGCTGGACAGCTGCGCCAGGGCGCCGGTGCCGCGTTCCTGGGTCAGCGTGACGCCGATGCCGGTCTCGGAAGTGAGGTTCTCGACATCGAGCGTGCCCGCCCCGAGCGTCAGCGAGAAGTCGTTGGTATCGAGCCCGGCTTGCAGCATGCCGTTTTTCAGACCGGCCAGGACGGCATTTGCATTGTCGCCTTCCCGAACGACATAGCTGCCCTCGATATTGCCGATTTGCAGACGCATGGTATCGCCGGCGACAAGGCCGGTGGTGACCGCATTGTCGACACCCGCGTCAGAGGCCTTGAGCGCCGACGTGCCGGTTGCGCCGCCGCTCGTGTCAAGGAAGGCCGAGCCGAGCGCGATCTGGACATCGTCGTCGGTGCCGCCGTTTTCGTCCAGCGATGCGGTGTCGGCGGTGGCCGCCGTGATCGTCGTGCCGGTATCTGTCGACAGGTTCTGAGCATCGACGCCGATGTTGGACACGCTGATCGCGCCGGAATTGTCTCGGTCCAGCGACGACAGCACATCGGCGCCGAGATTGCCGTTGGAGTTGAAGGCGCCGGCCGTGCCGTTGACCAGATTCAATCCGTTGAACTGCGCGGCGCCGACCACCGATTCGATCTGGCCGATGATGGCCTGGACGTCGTCCTGAAGCGTTCCGCGATCGAGATTGTCCGCCTGGGCGCTGACAATCAGATCCTTCATGTCGGTCAGAAGATCTGTGACGGTCTCGGAAGCGTTCCGCGCGACAGCCACGGTCGATTGGCCCAGCGAGAGATTCTCGCCGATCGACTTGAAGCCTTGCACATCGGATTCCATGACTTTGGAAATTGCCCAGATCGCGGCGTTGTCCTTGGCATTGGCCACCGATTTACCGGTCGAAATTTCCGATTGCACATCCGAAAGGCTTTTGTTGATCCCCTTGAGGGTTTGAAGCGCGACCATTGCGCTGGAGTTGGTCAGAATACTGGACATAGATTATCCTCATAAGCGAGACGCTTTTGCGTCAATTTCATGCCACAGCCGGTCTCCCGGCATCTCTGTCATTCTGACACTTGCAATCTGCACGAACTTCGCGTTGATTGCGCCACCATCAGGGGTGCATCGCCACCATGGAGCCGTTGTCCTAAGGGTTTGCTAATGCGTGCCTCATTGTTTGGCAGGATTCGCCTAAAAACGGTCAGGCCCGTTTTTCAAGCCGGCCTCCGGGGGATATATCGATCATCTTGCGCCGGCCGGAGCGGTCATAGGTCTCAAGCGACCTGCGCACCTTTCGAATCGCTGCGAATCTCTGTGCGACGGCCTCGATCCCCTTCATGGCGCTTTCAATAAGTTCTTGATTACGAGTGATTTTGATGCGAATCTCGTCAAGCCCTTCGGTGTCGGAGGCGGCGCATTCAGCCAGGTCACGCAGCAATTTCTCCTTGGTGTCGAGCACGCGCCCCACGGCATCAATGTCGCCCGCGAGAAGCGCCGCCCGCTCGGTCTCCAGAAGATCGTTCAATTCGTCCAGAATTGCTATGTCGCGATCAGCCATTTTCGACCTCGATCATCGTTTTGACGAACGCTTCGCTCAGCCCCAATCCACCGGCTTCGACCATCGCATTCGCCTGCGCGCGAACGAGAAACGATGAGAATTGTTCTTCTCCTATTCCACCGTTGAAACTGTCCGGTTGTCTGCCGAATCCGGCGGATTTCAACATTTCCGCCAAAAACGTCACTTCCAATTCATGCGCCACTTGCCTTGCTTCTTCGGAGGTGGCTGGTTGCCGGGCCACATGTGGGCCAATTGGCTGAATCAACAATGACATTGGGCAGTCCTCACAAATTGTTCCGGTTTTTTCCAATTTGCCGCAGGACCGGTAAAGAACTGGTAACCGTCATCGCGGATAAAGGCTGGAGTTGGGAAGAATTCCTGGAGTCCTTATGCAAATTGAATCGATTTCCGGCGGCCTCGGGTTTCTGCGCGCTGTGCCGAAGCTCGAAGGTCTCCCTCCGGGCGCGGAGCGGACGGTCAGCTTCAGCCAGATGTTCCTGACTGGCCGGAGCGCTTTTGCTGACAAGGAGAAAGGCGCCGCAGCCGCTCCTGGCGTTGGCGGAACGGGGGCTGCGCCCGATCGGAAGGGTTCGGATGAAACCGCCCCGGAGGCGGCCGACGCCGAATTGGCCCAGCCCCCTGCCGCCAAGGTGAGCTCGCCCGAAACGATCGGGCCTGCACCGGAAGGCCGGGAAATCGCGGCGGACAGGGCTGATGCCAAGACGGTGGCCCCCCTGCCCGCCGTGCCCGAGGCGGAGAGCGGCGGGTCGTCCTGGCCTTTGCCTGCGGATCGGCCCGTGCAACCCGATGCCGATATCCTTGCCGATGGGAATATCGCTGCACGCCGTGGCGGCGACGGCTTGTCGACACAGCCGCCCGCCTTGCTGTCCGGCGACGGGGATGCGCCCGATGCACAGTTGCTCAAGCTGATCGAGTCGACGCCGAAACCGCGGGGTCAAGGCGCTGACATGGACGCAGATACGCGGATGGCTATGTCGCCACAAGCATTTGAGAAGTCAAAGAAAAACTCGGAATCTCCGACGGATTCGAACTGGAGGAAAGAGCCCGATCAGGCGGATCGTGCCTTCCGAAAAATCGATCCCTCGGAAACGGGCTCCGCGCGCGGGAGCGTGCCGGATATGATTGTGCGCGCCGCCGCGGTGGAAACCAGGAATTCCTCTGGCATTGCGCCGCTGACGAGTGGCAAGCCGGCACCGCACAATTGGCCCGGACGCTCGGTTGGGCCGGAGCCCGCAGCGGCGCAACCGGCATTGGCTGATCGGCGCGCCGCCGGTGAGGCTCGCGCATTCACGGACACGGCGATGGGCGCAGAGCGCGCCTCGAGGCAGATGACCGCCATGCCATCGGAACGCCCGTCGATAATTTCTGAACCGACCCGGAAGGATGCGCGCGCGGCTTCGGGCCTCGCCGCACAGGCTTCACCGTCCCGGCTGCCTCGCGAGCCCACCGAGGCGAAATCCCTCCCGGAACAATGGCACCAGCCGGCAGGCCGCCAAAACACCCATGTCCCGCCTGCGGGTTCTAGTCGGTCGGTTCAAGACGCGGAAATGCCGGATGGCAGCCCCGGACATCGCAATCCGTCCTCACAGAAGGCGGCGGTTCTTTTTCCGGCGGCAACCGCTGAACCGAAGCCGAACCCGGGGCGGGGTGCGACGGATGTGCCTGACTTGCGCTACGGCAATTCCACCCAGAGCGTGTCACCACGGCACGCGGCCGTTCCGGCGCTGACGATCCCGTCGAGCGAAGCCAGGTCAAGCGAGGTGAAACTTTCGAGTTCGATGCGTCCGGCTGTACCGGAAAGCACTGGAGATATGTCGAATTTTCGGCGCGTTAAATCTCCGATGGTGGCGGCTATTGGGGGCTCTGCTCTATCGGAGGGGGCATCTGGACCGCCGTCCGCAAATTCTGCCCGAGATTTGGCCGGGCTGCGGGATCGGCCTTCGACGGAAATGATGGCCGGCGCCGAGGGCAAGACGACAGCGGCCGGGAAAAGTGCAGAGATGAGCGGCGCCATCTCGCGGCCGCCGGGCGACATGCCGCAGCCGGCTGCGGCGCCGGTCAAGGCAGCGGAGGCGAACCGGGGTGGGGGGGCTCGCTTTCCGGCAAACGAATACTTCTTCGAGCCGGACCACCCGCGCCCAAAGGCCATCCCGCGTGACGTGCAGACTGAAGGCGCGCAGGTGCATTTTCGCGACCGGCTCTCCCGGCTTGCCGCCATTTCAGCAGACCGGCCAACGCGCGAACAGCCCGCTGAAACCGAGCCGATGACGCACGAGTTTCCTGACCCTGGCCGGGCGGGGCGTCGCGCCGGGCGGGAGGTTCCAACTTCGGCACCGGTGTTCGGGGCGTCCGGTGCGGTCGCAAGCCTTCCTTGGGCAAATTCCTCTGGCGGTGCCGGGACAGGCGACAAGTTTGTCGCCAGGTCAGCTGCCGATCCGGCTGCCTTTCCGCCCCGCAATGGCCTAAGCGGGCCAGACGAAACCGGCGAGGATGCTCGCAGGCCTGTAACCACAGGTGATCCTGAGGTATCGACCCACCGCCAGCGGAGGGAGCCTGCGCCGCGAGGCCATGATCGGATGGACGCCACGCGCCCAGGGATCTCGACCGGTTCCGACCCCTTGCCCGACCATGTGTCGACGGGCCTTCAAAATCGGGGTCCCGATCGGGGGGACGAAGCGGAAGCTCCCGGCGACCGGCTCGCAACGGACCGCGGTGAGCTCTCCGGCCGCCCGCTTGCCGAGTGGATTGTCAGGGCTGGGGCAAGACAGGTGGCGGCGTCGGGCGAGCGGCCCGCCTTGGTGAGCCCGGCCGGTTTTGCGCTAGAGAGCCCGGGCGTGCCACAGGCGGAGAGCCTGCTCAGGCAGAGCCGGTCGCAGGGGCCGCCGACGGCCCACGCCGCGCAGACGATGGCGCGTGAGATTGCCCAGCAGATGGCCCCGGTCGTGCGCGCCATGCCCGGCGAATTCACCGAAATCACCCTGCGACCGGAAGAGCTCGGGCGTGTCCAGATGCGGATGCGCGGGCAGGAGGGGCAGATCCTGCTTCAGGTTGTCACCGAACGGCCCGAAACCCATGATCTCATGCGGCGCCATATCGACGTCGTCGAACGCGCCTTCCGCGACCTCGGATACAGCGAAATCGCTTTCGAATTCTCCACTTCCGGTCAGAGCAAGCGCCAGCCCTGGTCCGACATCCCGGCGGGTGACCCGGAAGTTTCGCCAGAAACAGCCGAGGCGGAGGATGCCGCGCCCGGGCCTGAAACCGAGGGCGCGGCCGCGCGCCTCGATATCCGTGTATAGGAGAGCGAGATGATCCCAGCCACCAGCCCTCAGGCACAGATCACGGCGCAGGTTGCGCCGCCGGTGCCGACCACTTCGAGCAGAGGTGCGTTGTCTTCCGACTTTGACACGTTCCTGCAAATGCTCACCGCGCAGATGCGCAATCAGGACCCGCTCAACCCACTGGATTCCACCGAATTCGCCTCGCAACTGGCGACGTTTTCCTCTGTCGAGCAACAGGTTGTCACCAACGACCTGTTGGGCAACATGATCACCCTTCTGGGGGTCGGTGGGCTGGGCGATATGGCGAACTGGGTCGGTCGCGCGGTGCGCTCTGACGCGCCGGCCCATTTCGACGGCACGCCGATTGCCCTCTCGGTGGCCCCGTCGCATCTGGCTGACGAGAGCTATCTCGAGGTCTATGACGACACGGACACTCTGGTGCAGCGACTGCCATTGACGCCCGGACAGACCACCTTTGAATGGGCCGGCGTCGATGACAGCGGCACGCCGTTTGTGGCCGGCCACTACAACTTTGTGGTGGACAACATTTCGCAGGCCGAATCAATCGGTCAGACACCGGTTTCGAGCTATCAGGAAGTGACGGAAGCCCGCATAAACAACGGAGAACTTGTGCTTGTGCTCAACGGTGGATACCCCGTAGACGTGGAAAACATCACCGGAGTTCGCGCTCTGGGGTGAATGCTACACCAGTTGACCGGTATTTGAGCAGCGGAAATTGGGCACATGATGCATTCTCGACACAAAAAACCTTGGGTCACGCCGATTTGTTGCACAAAAGACGCGGTGCGCGGGGCAGCGAATTTTCGCAGGATTTTCACGATGAACGGGTTTGAAACCAAAGGGCCTTCGTAGTAGCTTCTTTCCGCGTGGGGTGCGTGTTCACCCAAGAATGTCTGGAGAACATTATGAAAAAATTTGCCATGGCAGCAGCAGCTGCTACTTTTATTGCGTCGGCTGCACCTGCTGTTGCTCAGCAAGCTGATACGGCCGCAGATCCCTTTGTTGCGACTCAAGGTACCACTGAACTGGCCGTTATTGGCGCCGTGACCACCTTGGTGATCATTGCAGCAGCCTCGAATGGCAGCGGCAGCTCGTCGGGCACCGACTAAGTTTTTTTTACAGAGAATTCCTGATGCGGCGGCCCGGATGGTCGCCGTTTCTGCGTTTGGGGGCCAAAACCGAGCCGCTCGGACCTGAAAGCCCCGGCCCGGGCCGTGACGCCGCCGTTCAGAACAGCGGCAGCAGCACGGCGGCGGTGGCGAACCCGGCAAGAAGACCGGTCGCGAGATAGGCCCACCGGGACTTGCGGCCCTTGTCGGGGGCGGGATCGGTGTTGCGCCCGGCCTCGGCGAGCAGCGCGTTTTCCACCAGCGCCGGCAGTCGCGGCCCGAACCGCGCCAGCACCTGCGCGGTGCGGGCGAGATCGCCGGCAAAGGCGCGCGGCCCGAGACTGCCACGGATGTAATCCTCGACAATCGGATGGGCGACTTCCCAGATGTTCATGCGTGGGTTCAGCGCGCGGGCCACGCCTTCGACCACCACCATCGTGCGTTGCAGCAGGATCAGCTCGGTGCGAGTCTCCATGCCGAAACGTTCCGTCACTTCAAAGAGGTACGAGAGCAGCTTGGCCATGGAAATGCGCGTCGCATCCATGCCGAAAATGGGTTCGCCGACGGCGCGCAGGGCGCGGGCAAATTCATCCACATCCCGGTCGGCGGGGACATAACCGGCCTCGAAATGCACTTTGGCGACGCGCTGATAGTCGCGGCGGATGAAGCCAAAGAGGATCTCGGCATAAACCCGGCGGGTGTATTCATCGATATGGCCCATGATGCCGAAATCATAGGCGATGATATCGCCGCTCGGCGCGACCTTGAGGTTGCCGGGGTGCATGTCGGCATGGAAAAAACCGTCGCGCAGGGCGTGGCTGAGAAACAGCTGCAAGACCCGCTCGGAGAGCGCCACGCGGTCATGCCCGGCGGCGTCCAGCGCGGCGTTGTCGCCCAGCGGCACACCCTCGGCCCAGCCCATGGTCATTACCCGGCGATCCGACAGGTGCCATTTGATCTCGGGCAGCTGAAAGCCGTCGTCGTCCTTGGTGTTGGCGGCGAATTCCGAGGCGGCGGCGCTTTCCAGTCGCAGGTCAAGCTCGCCCATCACGACGCCCTCGAAATGACGGATCACTTCCATCGGGCGCAGACGCCGCGACGAGGGCGATATCAGCTCGATGGCGCGGGCGGCGAAATAGAAGGCGTCGATGTCCTGGCGAAAGGCGCGTTCGATGCCGGGGCGCAGCACCTTGACTGCCACGGTCTCGCCGGTCTCGCGCACCCGGGCCTTGTGGACCTGGGCAATCGAGGCGGCGGCGACCGGCGGGCTGATCTCGGCAAAGATCTCGTCGGCGGGGCGGCCCAGCGCCTGAGTGATGCTGGTGCGGGCGGCCTCGACGGTGAAGGGGGGCAGCTTGTCCTGCAAGACGCGCAGCTGTTGCGCCAGATCGTCGCCCACTACGTCCGGCCGGGTCGAGAGGATCTGGCCGAACTTGATATAGGCCGGCCCCATTGCCGTCAGCGCCCGGGTCACCGGCGGCAGGCTGGGGTCGCCGCGAAAGCCCAGCCATTTGAACGGCCAGCCCAGGGTTTTTGCAGCAGCGCGCAAGGCCGGCGGCGCATCCAGCGCGTCGAGCACGTCGTTCATCGCGCCGGTGCGTTCCAGCGTGGCGCCGGTGCGGATCAGCCGCAGGACATTGTGCGGGCCGCGCATCAGAGCTTCCAGCCGGAATGCAGGCAGGCAACGCCCAGCGTCAGGTTGCGATACTTGGCCTGTTCAAAACCGGCGGTGCGGACCATCCCGAGAAAGGTGTCCTGATCCGGGAAGCGGCGGATCGATTCGACCAGATATTGATAGCTGTCGCGGTCGCCGGCGATCGCCTGGCCCATGGCGGGAATGACGTTGAAGGAATAGCGGTCATAAGCCCATTGCAGCCCGGGATTGGGAATCTGGCTGAATTCCAGCACCATGAGCCGGCCGCCGGGGCGCAGCACGCGATAGGCCTCGGAGAGCGCCTCTTCGGGCCGGGTCACGTTACGGATGCCGAAGCTGATGGTATAGACGTCAAAGGTATTGTCGGGGAAGGGCAGGGCCATGGCGTCGCCCACCACCCAGTCGAGGCTGCCGGCCATCTGTTCGGCTTCGGCACGCTTGCGGCCTTCGATCAGCATCGGTTCGGTCAGGTCGAGCACGGTGGCATGGCCCTGGCCCGCACGTTTCAGGAAGCGAAAGGAAATGTCGCCGGTCCCGCCGGCCACGTCGAGCAGCCTTTGCCCCGGGCGCGGCGCCAGCCAGTCCATCATCGCATCCTTCCAGATCCGGTGAATGCCCATCGACATGGCGTCGTTCATCACGTCGTAGCGCGAGGCCACGGAATTGAAGACGCCCTGCACCCGGCCGGCCTTTTCCTCTTCGGGCACGGTCTGATAGCCGAAATGCGTTGTCTTCTGCGCGTCGTCACTCATGGGGGCTTGCCGTTTTATTGTCTCCGGCTTTCTTATAGAGCGCTGAATGGCCGTTACAATGCGGCCCCCCGAAAGGAAGGCCCGCCAATGCCCGAATTGCCCGAAGTCGAGACGGTTCGTCGCGGCCTGGCCCCCGTGATGGAGGGTGTCGCCATGTCTCAGGTGGCGGTGAACCGGCCGGATCTGCGCTGGCCGTTCCCCGAACGGATGGCCGAGCGGCTGCAAGGGCAGATTGTTCTGCGGCTGCGGCGGCGCTCGAAATACATCCTGGCCGATCTGGGCAGCGGCGAGACGCTGCTGATTCACCTGGGGATGTCGGGGCGCATCCTGATTTCCGGCGATCCGCTGGGGCGGTTCGTGCATGACCACCCGGCGCCGGAAAAACATGACCATGTGGTCTTTGACATGGCGGGCGGAGCGCGT
>Ga0208703_100139_pt1 | contig 8732 bp, 7 predicted proteins | sample DeeseametaMP0626_FD_184207 | JGI IMG/M metagenome (GOLD analysis project Ga0208703, IMG submission 184207) | Marine microbial communities from the Deep Atlantic Ocean - MP0626 (SPAdes) | ecosystem: Environmental > Aquatic > Marine > Oceanic | place: South Atlantic Ocean | collected 2011-01-26
CCACCAGCCGCAACTGGCTGGCAAACACGGATTTCGGCTGGCCCAGCAGTCGGTGCGCCACCCAATAAATGGCACCGGTATCACGCAAGGCGGCCGCCACCACATAGAGCGCGGCAATGGTCATCAAGCCCGGGTTGGCAAAACCTGAAAGCGCCTCGCCAGGGGAAATTACGCCAGTTACCAGCACCAATACCAGTGCGGCCATCATGGTGATATCCGCCGGCACCCGATTACTGACCAGCGCCCCCAGCACCGAAGCCACGATAAGCAGGGTTATCAGGATATCCATATTCACGGGGCGAATTCCCTCAGAAGACCACCAGGGCCATGGGTTGCGCAGAAAAAAGGCATTTTACAGGGAAAAAGACATATAAGAAGGGGAATTCAATTCGAAATAGCTATAAGCAAAGAGGCCCGGAGTCCGCCAAACCAATCCGTTGGAGCCTCGCTCGCACGGCGAAGAGGTCATCAACCTTGTGCCTTCGCCTTGCGAGCGAGGCTCCAACAATGTGAGAAGCCGACTAGTCCGCCAGAGCCCGGTTATCCGACACCAATCTCGGCAGCTCCCGGGTCTGCATACTTTCCAGCGAACGACTGCCATTAGTACCCGGCTGGTAGCCAGCCACATAACTGCGCAGCAGCGCTTTAAGGGCGTTCTTGTCGCCTTTCTCCAGGGCCTTGCGGAACGACTCCAGCGCAAACTGGATTTCATCCCAGCTCAGCCTCTCTTCGGTGGCCTGCATGATCATTTCATGCTCCGTGCCCACACTACACTCACCGATCAACAGCTCCTCATAGAGCTTTTCGCCCGGGCGCAGGCCGGTAAAGGCAAGCTCGATATCCCCGTTGGGGGTCTCGTCGTCCTTCACAGACAGCCCCATCAGGTGAACCATGGTCCGCGCCAGATCCACGATCCGAACCGGCTCCCCCATATCCAGCACAAACACCTCGCCGCCTTTAGCCATGGCACCAGCCTGAATCACCAGCTGGGACGCTTCGGGGATGGTCATGAAATAACGGATCACATCCGGGTGTGTCACCGTCAGTGGCCCACCACGCTGAATTTGATCCCGAAACAGCGGCACCACTGAACCGGAAGAGCCCAGCACATTACCAAAGCGCACCATGGAAAAAACGGTATCGGATCCACGGTCCGCCATGGCCTGCAGCACCATCTCAGCAAAACGCTTGGTGGCTCCCATCACGTTGGTGGGGCGTACTGCCTTGTCAGTGGACACAAGAATAAAGTGCTTCACCCCGGCCGCTTCTGCGCCCTGAGCCGCCTCCAGCGTACCGAGAATATTATTACGCACCCCTGCTGAGGGGTTCGCTTCCACAATCGGCACATGCTTATAGGCCGCAGCGTGGTAGACCGTATCTACCCGGAACTCCCGGCATACCCGCTCGATATGCCCCCGGTTCACCACCGAGCCCAGCATGGGAAACAGGTCTACCTGAAGCCCTTTGGCGTCGATAAACGCCGCCATCTCTTTTTCAATGGCGTACAAGCTCAACTCGCTCTGCTCAAACAGAATCAGGCAAGAGGGCTTCAATTTCAGAATCTGGCGACACAATTCACTGCCGATAGAACCACCGGCACCGGTGACCAACACATGCTTACCGCTGATACAGCGATGCAGCAACTCCTGCTTGGGCGGCACCGAATCCCGACCCAGCAGATCTTCAATGGACACATCCTTGATTTCTTCGATGCGCGCCTTGCCGCTGGCAATATCGGAAAAGGCAGGCACCGTCTGCACCTTCACGTTCAGGGTTTCCAGCCAGCGCACAATAGCCATTCGCTGAGAGCGGCTCAGCGAGGGCACCGCCAGCAATACCGATGTCACCTTGCCGCGACGGCAGGCCTTCTCCAGCGCCTTGCGATCCACCACCGGCACCCCAGCCAGCAGGGTGCCCTGCTTGTTATAAGCATCATCCACCACCATGGCGGGAAAAAGTTCAGCACTGGACTGCAGGCCTACAACTAGCTGCGCACCGGCACCACCAGCACCGAAAATTGCCACAGACTGGCGATTCAAGGCCCCGCCCAGAACGTACACCAGAAAACGGCGCATCAAGAAACGACTACCCCCAAGATACAACAGGCTGAGCATGCCCCAGATCAGAAAAACCGAACGGGGGACCGCCACGTCTGGCAACATGTAGGAGGCTGCAGCCAAAATCACCACCGACGACATGACGCCCAGCATCATCGACCATGCGACCTCTGCCCCCAGGTAACGGACGATAGATTTGTAGAACCCCGCCAGATACAGCGCCGGGATCAGCACCCCAGGAGCGGCCCAAAAAACCCACTTGTCCTGGATATCCGGGGCATATGAATTAAAACGAAGTGCAAACGCCAGCCATATCATCAGAGGCACGGCCATCAAATCGGCACAGAGCATGACCGCACGTTTGGATCGGCGAGATAGAGAAATCAGTCGATAGACCGAGGGGTACAATAATTTAGAGGGCATTGGGTCCATCCATGTGACCAAGCTGGCCAACGTCATCGCGAATTCTAACAGCTCGAATGTGACAGAACGCACATTCCAGAATCGGGGAAGCATTATAAGCGCTTTTTGGCATTATCCAATGGTCATCGGCTTCATGAATCTCATTCAGAGAAAATATCTTCTAGTTATGTAATCATTTCAAGTCGGCAATATCTGCGAAAGCGGCCCACAATACCGCTAATTTTGCGATTGCTTACAATGTCCGCTCCCCCAGCCACCAGCAGCATGTAAGGAAAAACCTACAGAAGACGGCTGTTGTCACCGACATCCATCGCTTCCCCAGCCAGTTAACCTAAGAAACCTCTGAAAACTCATTTCTCCGTGGGAAGCGATGCTTGCATCGCAAATGACGGCGGTCTTGCAGGCTCCTTCGCGATGCAAGCATCGCTTCCCACAGAACAACCGGGGATGTTGAGAGTTTTCAGGGATTCACTAGCTAATTAGTCTACCTACTACCTATGTGGGCAACCTGGCCGTGACAACCGTCCGGAGCAAGCATTCATAGCATTCAACAAGGCCCAGCCATGCCCCTATACCGCGCCAGCTTCCGCCACACCTTCAGCAACGGAGACACCGTAGAGCTCACCTCCACCCCCTACCCTGCCAAAAGCTGGGAAAATGCAATCCAACTGGCCGATGCCTTCGGCTATGAAGACGTTCGCATCGCCGTAGCAGATTATCCCCAACATGGAATACGCAAGGAATACCCTATGCTGACAGCCGTGAAATAAGCCTCCGCTCAGTCGGAACAACCGTTATTCTTTGAGCGGTCGTCCGGCCGCGATAACAGCACCCAAGAGAAACAAGTGAGAATACTAGCGCTAACCAGTGGATTGTGTTTGATTCGCCATTCAGGGATGGGCCGCGCCCGGGCAGGCTCTTAACACTACGTCCGTGACTCCACGGGGTTCCGTTTCAACAACATCAAACCGCCTGACCCATCACTGTTCGAATCACAGAACAGGTTTTCTCGATCTCAGTTTCGGTCAACGTGGGATGAACCAAAAACATCAGTGAGGACTCACCCAACGTTTTCGACACAGGCAGCCGTTCTTTCGGCCCAAACCCAAGGTCAGTAAATGCCTTCTCCAGATATACCTCAGAGCAAGAGCCCGAAAAACAAGGCACACCTTCAGCAACAACAGCATTCATGATGCGATCCCGGTCCCAACCGTCAGCAAGCTCGGCCTCATCAACAAACACATAACACTTGTAGCCAGCATGACCAATCTCAGCCGGCACAACGGGGACACGCAACCCCGGCAATGCCGCCGCAGTCTCCCAAATCGCCTGGCAATGTGCCTTGCGAGCGGCAGTCCATTCAGGCATACGTTGTAACTGAATGCGCCCAATAGCCGACTGCATTTCCGTCAGGCGCCAGTTAGTGCCCACCGACTCATGCAACCAACGAAAACCGGGCGGGTGATCACGTTCATATACGGCATCCCAGCTCTTACCATGATCCTTGAAGCTCCACATGCGAGACCATAAGTCGCGGTCGTTAACCGTAACCATGCCACCTTCACCACCGGTGGTCATGATCTTGTCCTGGCAGAACGACCAGCAGCCTACATGGCCAAGCCCGCCAACAGGTTTACCCTTATAAGTCGCACCATGGGCCTGAGCACAATCCTCAATTATAAAAAGCCCGTGTTTATCGGCCAAACTCATCATGCCATCCATGTCACAAGGCCAACCTGCCAGGTGAACACAGATAACCGCTTTGGTCCTGGCCGACAACACTGCCGCTACAGTTTCCGGAGTGATGTTTTGGGTATCAGCATCCACATCGGCAAAAACAGGAATTGCCCCGGCGTTAATCACCGCCGTTGCTGATGCCAGGAATGTGCGGGGGGTCACCACGACTTCATCCCCTTCGCCGATCCCCAGCCCTTTCAAGGCGAGATCGAGAGCCACTGTGCCATTGGCTACAGCAATGGCATATTCTGTACCCGCGAAGTCCGCAAATTCCCTCTCGAATTCACGACATTCCTGTCCCGTCCAGTAATTCACCTTGTTGGAAAGCAATACACGCTGTACCGCATCAGCCTCTTCCTGGGTATAGGAGGGCCAGGGAGGAAAAGGACCGTTAAGCATAAAAGAGTCTCTCTTGCACAATTAATTAATGCCGAAAATCAACCTAAAACTGTATCTAGTATGTAATGTAGATCCCCAAGGAAGGACCATTCACGAATATACTGTAAATTGATTTTTACTTTATCCGGGTATATTACTTCACGGTTATATCGCTCGGGATCACCCTGGAGAGCAAGGATTTCCTCTTCATCACGATATTTCAGCGTTGCCGGCCCAGTAATGCCGGGACGTAGGGACAACACAGCCCTTTCCGCACCAGTTAGCTCGTCAGCATATCCGGGCACATCCGGGCGCGGCCCGACAAAGCTCATGTGACCCAGAAGAACATTCCAAAGCTGCGGCAACTCGTCAATTTTGGTTTTTCGGAAAAAACGTCCCAGGGGCGTAATCCGGGGATCACCGGAACGCGTCACTGTAGTAGTGGTTCTGCTATCCGGCCGCATGGTTTTGATCTTTACCACACGAATGATATTGCCATCCTTACCCACACGATTCTGGATAAAAAAACCGTTGCTGCGTGTATCCAGCGACGCCGCCAGGAAAGCAATCAGGATCAACCACCATGAAACGAGAAGCCCCAGCAAGGCCGCGGAAAAGTCAAAAGCACGCTTTATCATCGCCTGCGAAGGTGTCAATGAAGGCGCCATATATTCCATTTCAGAGATAGCCATAACGTTTAAGCGTTTCACCCGTTAATGCTTCGAGACGAGCCACTTCCTCCTCACCCAACGCTTTTCGCCCTTTACCAAGGCTGCCATTGGAAACTCCAGCCACAGCAGCCTGAATCAAATCTGACGGAGCCTTATAACCAAGAAAATCAAAGATTCTCTCTAATTCCGGAGCCGGATCAGAAACAAAATCTTCGTAACGAATCCGAATTACCCTCTCCGGTTCAATTTGAGAAAGATCACTGTCGGCCTTCTCAACACAACGTTGCCATTGCAGGGCGCAGACCTCATTCAGGGTATGCTTCTCAAGAATCTCATTCATGTTATCGAGTTTCGGCCCCCAGAATGCCAAACGCTTCTCCCGGGAAAACACTCGATAAATGCGACTCCAGAAATAGCGCAACCCGTAGTACGGCAAATCCGTCAACGGCACAAACCGGACCTTTTCCATGAGATAGGGAATGTCCAGCTTGGCCGTCCAACGTAATTTGGCTGAACCCGTAGCATCAATACCATCACGGTAAATATAGACGTAACGAGCCTCGGGCAGCACCTTGTTTATGAAAGGAACGCGTAAACAGCTGGCACAGGTTTTCTCCACCACGATCCGGGCATTCTGCGTACGCCGAATGTCCTCGAAGCGAGCCCTGATATAAGCAGCTGCAGCGGGTGTCGCCCTGTCTGCGGGGATCTCATCGGACGGATACCGGACATTACCGTGACGCCAGATATAATTGATCTCATCACAGGGCCAGGTGCCAATACCGTCAAAAGAAGTGAGCACATCACGCAGCATGTTGGTGCCCGATCTGGGTGCACCGATAATTACCAGATCCATATTTTGCATCATCAATTCTTGTCCACGGGTCTAACCAGCGAAGCCCAGCGGGCCAACACCACTTCCGGTGAAAATGCCTGCTCAGCCAGGCCGGCAGCATTTTCCTTCATCTTCTGCAGTTGCTTATCGTCATCTGCCAAACGGGCAATTGCCTGTGCCAGTTCATCTGCATCGCCACCCTGCACCGCCAATCCGGCGCTGTTCTCAACAATATCTGCAGCCAGGCGGCTTTCTGGCTCCACCGCCACCAACACCGGGCAACCTTGCTCCAGGTATGTCATGGTCTTGCTGGGATAGGCATACCGGTACAGCTCCGGGACCAGGCTGACAAACCCTGCGCCAGCCTTTTTCATGGCAGCTTTCGCAACAGATACAGAGTGGTGGCCCACGAAAGAAACCCGGGCACCACTCTCGGCGGCCTGCTTTTCCAGGGCCGCTTTTTCCGTTCCTTCACCCATCATCAACAAGCGAATGTCTGATCGCTCGCAAAGTTGTGCCATGGCGTTCATGAGCACATCCAGGCCCTGGAAACGACCGATGTTACCGGCGAAAAGCAGCACAAAGGGCTCATTCGGCCATGGGAATGGCGGATCACCCACAGCTTCAGACTCGGAAGGCAAGCTGAAATTATTAATCACGGCAGTCTGCGGAACAGCGCCCGACTCAGAGCGCCGATCAAGGCTGTCAGCCATGTCCTGTGACAAAACCACCACGGGATTGGCCTGCCGGCATGTCCAGGCATCCATTCGTGCAAGCTGACGGTATACCACCGGGTTGCGAAACTCTCCGGATATCCGGCCAATTTCAGGGTGCACATCCATGCAGTGATACACAAATCTTGCACCGGAAAGGCGCGCCGCAAGTGCCGTAAACCAGCCAGCCAGCACCGGCGGAGAGGTTGAGACCATAATGACGTCATAGCGCCGCAGAAGTACCGCACGAATGAAAATGCCCAGCCCAAGTCGCAGGGCATTAAGCATCCGTATCAACGGCCGACCCGCCTCTGAAGGCAGAGTCATACGGTAGACGGTAGCACCATCAACAACTTCCTTGGCCGGCTGCTTTTCATTATCAAGCCCGGCCTTGTAGGAAGGCTGGGATGACAGCACGTCGACATGATGCCCCTCACCCACCCAACGACGTACGATCGCGCGCAACATGGATGCATAAGGGGGCGTGTCAGGCCAGTAATAGCGATGTATCGCCAGAATTTTCAGGCCATCGGCCTCAGTTCCAGTCATACCGGCTGAACTCATCCATATTTTTCCAATGACTGGCCAGCTTGGCCGTCCCGGTGATCAGGCGTACTACGCGCTCTGAAACATTGCGTATCTTGTAGGCTTCAGGGGTTTCGCGCTCTGTTCCAGAGAAAATATCCCGTGATGCAGTAGCAATACGCACACCGTCAATCAGCACCTCTTTGTCCAGCCCGGTCAACGCAATAGCCCCCGTGTCCAGCGCTTCAGGGCGCTCAATGGAACGGCGCATAGTTACCGCAGGGAAGTCGAGAATAGAGGATTCCTCGCTGATGGTGCCGCTATCAGAAATGGCACAAAAAGCTGTCATTTGCAGCTTGTTATAATCAAAGAACCCGAACGGCTTCAGGAAGCGAATTGCCTCACTGTCATCCGCCAGACCCAGTTTCTCCAGGCGATTACGGGTGCGGGGATGCGTGGATACCACCACCGGAAACCCGAACTCTTCGTGAAGAGCCTGCAACGCTTCAACCACCTTCTTCAGGTTCTCACGGCTGTCCACATTTTCTTCCCGATGAACGCTGACAATAAAGAAGCGGCCTTCTTCCAGCCCCAATCGCTCGAGGATGTCTGATTGCTGGATACTTGGCAGGGAGTGCTCAAGCACCTCACGCATTGGGGAACCAGTAAGATAAATAAACCGGTGTGACAAGCCTTCACTGATCAAGTGCCGACGCGCATGTTCTGTGTAAACCAGGTTGAAATCAGCCAGGTGGTCAACCAGTTTACGGTTAATTTCTTCCGGCACATTGGCGTCGAAGCTGCGATTGCCTGCTTCCATATGGTAAGTGGGGATCTTCATACGCTTGGCCATAAGCGTGGCCGTAGCACTATTGGTATCACCCAGAACCAGCACTGCATCGGGCTTTTCCTTCAGCAGAACCTCTTCCGTCTTGATAAGGATCTCACCCAGGCTTCGCCCCAGTGAAGAGGTGTCAACATTCAGGAAATGATCAGGCTTGCGGACGCCGAGCTCCTCGAAGAAAACATCATTCAGCTCGTAATCGTAATTCTGACCGGTATGGACGATCTTGTGATCCACAACCTGATCCAGCGCCGCCATCACACGGGCAAGGCGAATAATTTCCGGGCGTGTACCCAGAATCGTCATTACTTTCATCAATCAGCTCTCCTGATCCTGAAGGACCGGCAGGAAATAGGTGTCTGGCGATTCAGGGTCGAAAATCTCATGGCTCCAGAACAAGGTCATCAGCTCACCGTCACCCACATTGGTAATGCTATGTGTGTGTAGTGTCGGCATATCGATATAAACTGGCTCATCACCTGAAACCCGGAATTCCTTTACTTCATCATCAAATAACCGGCGCAAGCGAATCACGGCTTCACCACGAAT
>Ga0208703_100142_pt1 | contig 8588 bp, 7 predicted proteins | sample DeeseametaMP0626_FD_184207 | JGI IMG/M metagenome (GOLD analysis project Ga0208703, IMG submission 184207) | Marine microbial communities from the Deep Atlantic Ocean - MP0626 (SPAdes) | ecosystem: Environmental > Aquatic > Marine > Oceanic | place: South Atlantic Ocean | collected 2011-01-26
AAGCCTCACCCTTCGAGCAACGCCAGAGCCAGGGGCTTGTCCACCACCAGATGCGTCGCCAGCCCGCCGCGAATGCAGGCCAGCGTCGCCTCGGCCCGGTCCACCCCGCAGACCACCAGCAGCTTCTTGCGCGCCGCCCGCAGGTCGGCGACCTCGGCCGCGATCAGCCGGTCATGCGGCGGCAGGTCGATCTGCGCGCCCTCGGACGAGAGATAGCGGCAGCACAAAATGCCCGCCGCCCCGGCCGCCACCGCCTCGGCCAGCTCCGCCTCAGAGGTCATGCCGGCGGCCACCAGATGGGTTTCGGCCTGCACGTTGCCGACCGAATAGATCGCCATGTCGAGCGATTTCAGCCGTTCGAGCTGCATGTGGATCGTCGGTTCCGAACAGATCTGCCGCGCCAGCTCGACCGAAGAGATCAGCCCCGGCGCATGCAGGGTGAAACATTGCGCGCCCAGCTTGCCGGCAATCTGGATGGTGCAGTTCTCCGAGGCCGGCACCCGGTCCGAGATCATCGAGCCGATCAGCTGGCAGACCTCCACATCGGCCACCGCATTGCGCGGCATGGCATCGGCCACCGCCATGATCGTCTCGCCCCAGGCCACGCCGCAGCGGTCGCCCGACTCGACCACGTCGAGCACCGCCATCGCCGCCACCCGCGCCAGTTGCCGCAGGCTCTCGTCGCGGCTGAGCGCCACGCCCTCCGCCGCCGGCTGCGCCACATAGACATCCGCCAGCCCGTATTTCTCGCGCAGCTCGCGCGCCAGGCTCGATCCGGTGAGGAACTGGCCGTCGACACGGATCTCCACCACCCCCAGATCGCGGCTCTCGCGCAGCATGTTGACGATGGTCGCACGCGAAACCTTCATGCGCTTGGCGATCTCGCCCTGGGTCAGCCCCTCGCCATAATAAAGCAGCGCCACATTCGACAGCAGCGCTTCCTTTTCGGCAGAATTCCGTTGCGGCGGCGTGGGTTTGTGCATCTTCAAGCGTTTACCTTCTTTGCCCCGGCTTGGCCATAGTTCTGGCGGAACCAGGCGTAGCAGCGGTCGATCTCGTCCTGCGGCAATTCTTCGACCGGACCGCGCAGCATGGCAAGATGCGTCGTCATCGCCGCCTCCTCCAGATACATCGCCACCGAGGTCGCCTCGGTGGCCGATCTGCCCATGGTAAAGACCCCATGCGCCTTGACCAGCGCCGCCATGCCGCCCTCGGCCGCCTCGAGGATCGCCGCGCCGGTATCAACTTCGCCGGGCGTGGCATAACGCGAACAGGGCACGTCGCGGCCCAGCATATGGGTGATCGGGGTCAGCACCGCCGGAATCCGCTCGCCACGCGCCGCAAAGCTCGAAGCATAAGGCGAATGGGTGTGGCACATGCCCATCACATCGGCGCGGTGACGATAGATATAAAGGTGAATGCCGGTGTCGACCGAGGGTTTCATCGCGCCCTCCACCACGTTGCCATCAAGATCGACCACCACCATGGTATCCGGCGTCAGCTTGGCAAACTTCACGCCAGAGGGTTTGATCACCACCAGCCCGGTCTCGGGGTCGCGCCCCGAGACATTGCCGCCCGATCCCACTACCAGCCCGTTGCGCGGCAGCTCGTGGTTCTGTTCGCAGACCTCTGCCTTCAGCGCCTCCAGCATCACGCGGCCTCCTGCTTGGCGGTCGGAATCCCATGCGGATAGACCACGATCTTCAGGCTCTTTTCCGCCTCGACCAGCATGCGAAACGCCTCTGGCGTATCCGCCATGTCGAACCGGTGCGAGATCGCCTCTTCCGCCTTGATCCGCCCGGCTTCGAGCAGGCGAATATAGCTGTAAGTGTCGGTATGGTCCGAGGAATAGCGCGAAGTCACGGTGATCTGGTCGAAATAGGCGGCATTGCCGTCGCGCGCCCAGGTCTCGCCCGGCGGCATCGGCGCGCCGAGGTGCAGGCAGCCGCCAACCTCGGTCAAGGCCAGCGCCTGCTCCCAGGCCGGGGCAAAGGGCGCGATCACGATCACCGTATCGGCCAGCCGGCCATTGTTGAGCGCGCGCATCGCCTCGACCGCATCCTCGGTCTTGGGGTTGATCGTATGGGTCGCGCCGAACTCCCGCGCCTTGGCCAGCCGCCAGTCGGAGAAGTCGAGCGCCACCACCTTGCCGGCGCCAAACAGCGGCGCCATGTGCACGAACCCCTGCCCCATGAAGCCCGCGCCCACCACCGCGACGGTATCGCCCGGCTGGATGTTGCAGACCTTCAGCCCCGAGAGCACGCAGGACCAGGGCTCGATCGTTACCGCCGCCTCGGTCGAGATGCTGTCGGGCAGCTTGTGGGTATCCATCGCCAGATGCTGCGCGGTGACGCGGTAATAGTCGCAGACCCCGCCGGGATCGAGCTTCATCGACTTGTAGAACGGATCGCGGGTGAAATGGCCGCGCCGCGACAGGTGGGAATCGACCCGCCCGACGTGGTGATTGACGAAAACCCGGTCGCCGATCTTGTAGTCGGTGACACCCGCGCCCACCTCGACCACCTCGCCCACCGGTTCGTGGCCCAGCACCTTGGGCACGGTCTTGTACCAAGCCATGGTCTCGCCGCCGCAGAGCCCGCAGGCCAGCGTCTTGAGCAAGAGCTCGCCGGGGCCGATCTCGGGAACCGGGCGTTCCTCGATGCGGATGTCATCGATGGCATATTGCACGGCGGTGGTCATCATGTTGGTCATGTCTGGGTCTCCCGCAAGGTATTGAGGTCTGCCTGCAAGGCGCGGTGATGGCGCGAAATCAGGGCGTATCTGGCGTAAACCGGCTCATAGGCCGCGTGATTGTTCGGTGTGTAGCTCTGCAAAGCCTCGTCGCGACGGGAAAGCTCGACCGCCGCGCCGCGCCCGGCCGCCGCAGCGCCGAGACAGGCCGCCCCCCAGAGCCCGTGATCCGAAGCCGCGCTGACCAGCACCGGCTGGCCCACGACATCGGCGATGATCTGGCACCAGACCGGGTTTTTCGAGCCGCCCCCGGTGAGCTGAACCGGCGCGGTGGGCAGGCCGGTTTCCTCTTCGAAGCAATGCCGCAGGCTCAGCGCCGCGCCCTCCATCACCGCCCGGCCCATGTCGCCGGTCGAGGTGGTCGACGACAGCCCGTGAAAGGCGCCGCGCAGGTTGGGCGCCACGAATGGCGCGCGTTCGCCATTGAGATAGGGCAGAAAGGTCACCCCGTTGGCCCCCGGCGGCACCGTCTCGACCAGCGCATTCATGCGCGCCGCCACCTCGCCGGCCGAGGCGCCGCCAAGGCTCTTGGGATGCAGCGCCGCGAACCAGTCGAAGGCGGCGGCGCCGGTGGTCGGCGCCAGAACGCGGATGGTAACCGGCGCGGTGGGGTGCAGACAGCTCGCGCCGACCGGCGCATCGCTCGGGGTGATCCGGTCCGTGAGGATATTGACCACGGCGGTGGTGCCCATGATCATCATCGTCTCACCCGATTGCGCCAGCCCCATGCCGACGATCATCGCCGACAGGTCCAGCGTGCCGACCGAAACGGTCAGCCCTTCGGGCAGCCCCGTGGCGCCTGCCGCCGCATCCGTCACCTGCCCCAGCACGCTGTCGGCGGTGCGCGGCGCGATCAGCTTGTCGGCCAGCTCGTCACAGTCGAGCGCGGCGATCTGGCCCGCGTCATAATCGCGGCTGGCAATGTCGAGAAAGGGGATCGTCGCATCCGAGAAATCGGTGCCGAGCGCGCCGGTCAGCTTCAGCCCGATCCAGTCGACGCAGGTCATCACATGCGCGGTCTTCGCCGCCATCTCGGGCCGGTTCTCCCGCACCCAGCGCCAGAGCATGCCGGACGTGCCCGACCAGAGCGAGGTGTTGCAGCCCCGCCCGATCACCCCGGTCGCGCCCGACGCCTCGAGCGCCGCCAGATCATCCGCCGTCCGCGTGTCGTTCCAGAGCATCGCCGGGCCGGCGGGCGCGCCGTCCTCGGTCACGCACCAGAGCCCGTCGCCCTGCGCCGCGATCCCCAGCGCCTCGAATTCCGCGCCGTCACAGCGGCCGACCAGATCGGCCAAGACCGCCACCACCGTCGCCCAGACCTGGCCCATGTCCTGTTCGCTGCCGCCGCCGGCCACCTGGGTGACCTGGCTCGGCGCCTCGGCCAGTGCCACCTGCCGGCCCTCGGGCGTATAGGCGGCGGCCTTGACGGCGGTGGTGCCGACATCCAGCCCCAACCAGAGTTTTGTCATGCTCCCCTCCTTCATTCCGCTCGGCCCGCGATCCGCGGCGGCCGGTCGACGCTCAGCGCCGGCAGCGGCCCGGTCCATTTCTCGACCCGGACCAGAGCGGTATGGGCGATGTTGCCCTGGCTCAGCTCCGAGCAGCCCTTGTCCAGCGTCAGCACATTGGGATTGCCATGCACCTCGAGCCTGTCGCCGCCCACCTCCTGCGGATCGAACCAGGCGCCGGTGGCCAGCGCCACGCAGTCACGCCGGAGCAACGGATCGAGCCTCAGCCCGGCCAGACAGGCCCCGCGCGCATTCCACAGCCGCAGGATATCGCCCGCGGCCAGCCCGTGGCGCGCTGCCGTCTCGGGATGCAGCGCGGCCGGTTCGCGCCCCCCGATCTTGTCGCCCTGCGCCTCGCTGCCGCGGTCATTCTGTGAATGCAGCCGGGTGTCGGGCTGGCCCGAGATCAGGTGCAATTCGCCCGCGTCGGCCGTCAGCAGGCTCTCGGCCGGCATCAGCCAGCTCGGATGACCGGGGCAATCCTCCAGACCGAAGCCCGCAATCGTTCGGTTGTGCAGCGTGATCCGCCCGCTTTCGGTATTCAACGGATGCGCTTCGGGATCGGCGACAAAGCCTTCAAACGCCACGGTTTCGTCAAAGGCATCGGGCACGTCGAAACGGCCCTCGTCGCGGAAGGTCTCGAACGCCGGCAGGGCAAAACCCGCCTCCTGCGCCACACCCTGCGCCCGCGCCCAGAGATGGCGCAGCCAGCCTTCCGCATCGCGGCCCTCGGTAAACGCCTCTTCGACACCGAAATGCCGGGCAATGCCGCGAAAGATCTCGTGATCGTCGCGCGCCTGGCCCATCGGTTCCTGCATCTTCGACATATAGAGCAGTGACGGGTCGCGCCGGTTGATCATCAGGTCGTCACGCTCGAACGGCGTGGTTGCCGGCAGCACGATATCGCCGCGCCGCGCCGTGGCGGTCCAGCTGTGATCCTGCACGATCACCGTCTCGGGGCGGGTCCAGCCCTGCTCCAGCCGGAAAAGATCCTGGTGGTGGTGAAACGGGTTGCCACCGCACCAATAGACCAGCCGGATATCGGGGTAGCTCCGTTCTTCGCCGTTGAACCGATAGGCCCCGCCGGGATTGAGCAGCATGTCGGCGATGCGCGCCACCGGAATGGCCTCGGTCACCGGGTTCTGCCCCTGGCTCACCGAGGGCCAGCCGATCCAGCGCATCGGCCGGCCGACCGGCGTGGTCGAGCCGTAGCCGAAGCCGAAGCCGGTGCCGGGCTGGCCGATCTGGCCGAGGATGCAGGCCAGCCCCAGCGCCGCCCAGATCACCTGTTCGCCATGATCGGCCCGCTGCAACCCCCAGTTCACCGCGATCATGCTCCGGCTGGCGCTCAGCGCGCGGGCCAGAGCGCGGATGTCCTCGGCCGGCAGGTCACAGAGCGGTGCCGCCCAATCGGCGCTTTTCGCCTGACCGTCGGTCTCGCCCAGCAGATAGGCGCGCCACGCCGGCCAGCCGCTGGCGCGCGTGGTCAGGAAATCCTCATCCGCCCGCCCGGCCGCCACCACCTCATGCGACAGCGCCAGCAGCAGCGCCGCATCGGTGCCCGGCCGGATCGACAGCCATTCGGCGCCCGGCAGGTCGCTGCCACGCGGCGAGACATTGACGATCCGCCCGCCCCGCGCCTGCATCTGCGCCAGCGGCCCGCCAATGTCGTGCCGGGTGACCCCGGAAGAGGCGACCTGCGCCGTGCGCTCGGAGATGCCGCCAAAGGCCAGCAGCAGATCGCAATGCTTGCCGACAAGGCTGAGGCTGGTCATCGCATCGAACATGCCGCGATTGCTGAGGCCGAGGATATGCGGAAACAGCACCTCTGCGGCGGCATGGGAATAGGTCTCATGCGAGGCGGTGAAGCCGCCGACGAGATTGAGGAACCGCCGCATCTGGCTCTGCGCGTGGTGAAACCTTCCGGCGCTGGCCCAGCCGTAAGAGCCGCCAAAGATCGCCTGGTTGCCATGCGCCTTGCGCACGCAGCGGATCTCGCGGGCGACCAGCGCATTAGCCTCGTCCCAGGTCATCTCGCGATAGCCGTCGCGGCCGCGCCCCTTGCCGCCATCACCGTCAAGCCAGCCATCGCGCACCATCGGCGCAAGGATGCGGCTGTTCCGGTCCCGCGCGGCCGAAAGCCAGCCACGCCCGATCCGCGAAGGGCGCGGGTCGTCGTCCAGCGGGCGCAGCGCGTCACCCTCGATCCGGTAGGCGCCCCAATGTGCTGCGGTGTATTTCATTATCCGTCCTTTCCGCCGCACGACCGCGCGGCGCTTGACTTTTACATATGATCGATTTACTGACTTTTGTAAAGCAGCAAATCAGAGGAAGCCATGCAAAACGAAAGAACCACAGAAGACGTCGCGCTGGGACTCCGGCGTCGAGTCTTCGAGCACACGATCCGCAACAACGGCGGCTATCTGAGCCAGGCCTGTTCCGCCGCCGAGCAACTTGCATGGCTGTACAATGAGGAATTGAAGCTGGGCGACCCGACGCTGCCGATGATTCCCAAGCCCTTCGAAGGCGTCCCCGCGCCCACGAACCCCGGCTATCACACCGGCGCCGGCTACAACGGCCCGGCCGCGCCCGAATATGACCGGCTGTTCATCGCGCCCGCCCATTACGCGCTGGTGGCCTATGCCACGCTGATCGAGGTCGGCCGGATGGCGCCCGAGGGGCTCGAGATGTTCAACAAGGACGGCTCGTCGGTCGAGATGATCGGCGCCGAGCATTCGCCCGGCATGGAGGTGCACAACGGAACCCTGGGCATCGGCCTCTCGACCGGCGCGGGCCTGGCCTATGGCCGCAAGCTGCGCGGCGAGCCGGGGCGGACCTGGGTCTTCATGTCCGACGGCGAGGTCCAGGAGGGCCAGACCTGGGAGGCGGTCGCAGCGGCGCAGTTCCACGGCATCGACAATCTCTGCGCCATCATGGACGTCAACGACCAGCAATGCGACGGCGCCATGGACAGCGTGATGGAGGTGGGCGACATCCGCGCCAAGTTCATCGAATTCGGCGCCACCTGCGTCGAGATCGACGGCCATGACATTCAGGCCATGCGCGACGCCGCGAAGGAACCGCATGACGGCAAGCCGCTGATCATCCTGGCGCGCACCTCGCCCTATCAGACCATGCCGATCCTCGAGGAACGCTTTCCGCGGCTGCATTACGTGCGGTTCAAATCGCCCGACGAACGCGCCCGCTTCAACACCTCGATCGCCGCCGACCTGGGCGTCGATCCTGTCGAATACGCCCATTGAGGAGCTCTGCACATGGTTGAAATGGTATCCCGCCCCTACGCCGCGGCCTTCGAGAAATTTGCCGCCGGCAAGCCCGAGATCCTCTGTCTCTCGGCCGATCTGACCTCCTCCTGCGAGATCGACGGTTTCCGCGACCGCCACCCCGAGCAGTTCCTGTCGATGGGCATGGCCGAGCAGAACATGCTCAGCTTTGCCGGCGGTCTCGGACTGGCCGGCTTCCGGCCGTTCATCCACACCTTCGGCGTCTTCATGTACCGCCGGCCTTATGACCAGCTGATGGCCTCGATCGCCTATCCCCGGCGCAAGGTCCGGCTGATGGGCTTTCTGCCCGGGGTCACCACGCCGGGCGGCATGACCCACCAGTCGATCGAGGATATCTCGGTGATGCGCTCGATCCCCAACATGACGATCCTCGAGACCGGCGACGCCACCGAGGTGGATAGCATCTGCGAAGCCGCCGACAGCATCGACGGCCCGGTCTGGTGCCGGGTGCTGCGCGGCTCGGTGCCGCGGCTGTTCGACACGCCGATCAAGGTCGGCGAAATGCGCGTGCTGTCGGAAGGCACCGACATCCTCGTCGTCTCCTCCGGCATCAGCACCGAAGAGGCGATGCGCGCCCGCTCGGCCCTGGCCAAGGCGGGCCTGTCGATCCGCCACATCCACCTGCACACAATCAAGCCTTTCGATCACAAGCAGCTTCTGGACCATATCGGGTCGGTCAAACATGGCGTGGTGACGCTGGAAAACCACGTCACCGAAGGCGGCGTGGGCTCGCTGGTGGCCGAGACCATGGCCGACGCCGGCATCGGCAAGCGGCTGGTCCGGCTGGGGCTGAAGGACACCTATGCCCACGGCGGCTCGCGCGCCTATCTGATGCGCTATTACGGCCTGGACGCGCTGGCGCTGGTCGGCGGCATCGAGGATCTGATGGGCGCGAGGTTCGGCATCACCGAAGACGACCTCGCCACCGCCCGGGTCGACGACGTGCATTCGCTGGTCAAGGCCGAAGCGCTCTGATCGCCAGCCTATCCCCGACCAACGCCCCCGTCCCGGCCCCCGCGCCGGG
>Ga0208703_100148_pt1 | contig 8348 bp, 6 predicted proteins | sample DeeseametaMP0626_FD_184207 | JGI IMG/M metagenome (GOLD analysis project Ga0208703, IMG submission 184207) | Marine microbial communities from the Deep Atlantic Ocean - MP0626 (SPAdes) | ecosystem: Environmental > Aquatic > Marine > Oceanic | place: South Atlantic Ocean | collected 2011-01-26
ATCGCCCGCTTTTACCCCCTCGGGCAAGGCCGTGCCACGCTCCATCGCGCCGACCGAGAAGCCGGCGAGATCGAAATCGCCTTCTGGATACATGCCGGGCATTTCCGCCGTCTCGCCGCCGATCAGCGCGCAGCTCGAAAGCGCGCAGCCCTCGGCGATGCCTTCGATGATCCGCGCGGCGGTTTCGGTCTCGAGCTTGCCGGTGGCGAAGTAGTCGAGGAAAAACAGCGGCTCGGCCCCCTGGCACACCAGATCGTTGACACACATGGCAACGAGGTCGATGCCAACGCCATCCACCTCGCCGGTGTCGATGGCAATGCGCAGCTTGGTGCCCACGCCGTCGGTGGCGCCGACAAGGATCGGATCTTCGTAGCCCGCGGCTTTGAGATCGAAGAGCGCGCCAAAACCGCCCAGCCCCGACATCACGCCGGGCCGCGCCGTGCGCTTGGCGGCGGGTTTGATCCGCTCGACAAGGGCATTGCCCGCATCGATATCCACACCGGCCTGGCTGTAGGTCAGCCCGCTCTTGCCCGTCTCAGCGCTCATCGCCCGCTCCGTCCTGTCACTTGGTCTGCGCCCGGTTAAAACATCGCGTCGACAGGCGCAATCTGAAAGCCTTGACCCTGCCGGCGTGGCTGGATACTCCAAGCGCAAGGCGGGCCTGTAGCTCAATTGGTTAGAGCAGAGCGCTCATAACGCTTTGGTTGCGGGTTCAAGTCCTGCCGGGCCTACCAAGCCGTCTTGCTGATGGACTTGCCTTCGCCGATCCCCTGCTGCTGCCATATTTGCTTTCGCGAGTGGCCTGAGTTGACGTAACGTCAATCGCATGACGTGCACGATTTTTTCCCTTTTCTCCTCCTGATTGATATATTCATCCGCACCATCTCAAAGCGGTTTGCACGATGTTTGTCGTTTCATGAAACTCGCAATTATCCGCCAACGCCTGCCGTCCGTGGCGCCGACGCTGGCCACGGCAGCGGCGATCGAGGTCGGTCACCTTGGCAACTTTCAGTTGCCGATTCCGTTTCTGCTCTTGATCGCAAGCATGATGTACGCCGGCACCACCGGAGGCCGGATCGGCGGCATGCTGTCGGCGGCGATCTGTAGCGTGATGCTGCTGCACGGGCATGTCAGCGGCTTTGGACCGCAGATGATCATCGCCTCGCTACCGCTCACCCTGGCCTCGATCGCGATTTTCGCTACCATGGGCTATTTCGTCGGCCGCATCGCCGATCAACGCGATGCGCTGATGGAAAAACGCCTGGAGGCGCAGCGCCGCGACCAGGAACAGCCCCTGTTGCTGGCCGCCAAGGTCGCCGGGATGGGCTATTACATCTGGGACACCGTAAACGACCTGCCGGTGGTGGTCTCCGAACAGCACGCCCGCAATCACGGCGCCAGCGTCGAAGCCTTCCTGGCCACCGCGGCCTCTGTCGGGGGCGCAATCGGCCTGGTGCATCCAGACGACCGGCAGCGGGTGAAGGAAGGCTGCCGCGAGGTATTGAAAGGCGTGCCGGTGACGCTGGAATACCGTGTTCCCGTCGGCGACGAGACGCGATGGATCCGGGCCAGCGTGGAACCGCAGACAGACGACTGCGGCAATGTCGTACGAGAGGTCTGCGCCTCGCTCGACATTACCGAGCAAAAGACCAACGAACGCATTTTTGCCGAGGCGCAACGGCTTGATGCCGTCGGGCGTTTGACGGCTGGAATTGCCCATGACTTCAATAACATACTGACCGTTGTTACAGGAAACGTCGAACTGTGCCGCCTGGAGAGCGACAGCGCTGATCAACGCGAGCTCCTGACCCAGGCGCTTGACGCTACCGCCCGCGGGGCCAAGCTCACGAAACAGCTTCTGGCCTTTGGCCGCCGTTCCGTGCTGGCGCCAGAAGCGCTGGACGCCAATCGCGTGATCAACCGGCTGGATGGGCTGTTCCGGCGCACCCTGCCTTCGACGATCCGCGTTGAAACCCAGTTGGGGCGCGATCTGGGCCCGGTCAAGGCCGATCGCACCCAGCTCGAAAGCGCGCTGTTGAACCTTGCTATCAATGCGCGCGACGCCATGCCCGACGGCGGCGAGCTTATTGTGACAACCCGCAGCCAGACGATCACCGAGGCCGAGCCAACCGCGGGATTGGAGGCGGGCACCTATGTCGTCATTTCGGTCGCCGACACAGGAACCGGCATCTCGGAAACGGCGCTGGAGCGGGTGTTCGAACCGTTTTATACAACGAAGCCAATCGACAAGGGTTCGGGGCTCGGGCTGCCGATGGTCTATGGGTTCGTGATCCAATCCGGCGGCCATATCACGCTCAAGAGCCAGCCGGGGCATGGCACACAGGTCGAGATGTTCCTGCCCCGCGCCACCAGCGAGTTGGAAACCGCCCCTGACGACGCGCCTGCGCCCGCATCCGAGGCAGTTTCTTCTCCGGTCGATCTGCCTGAAATGGGCCTTCTGATCGAAGACCCCGCGGCCTGGCAAAAGACGGCACAGACCCGCCGGGCCCCACAATGAATCAGGCTGAGGCAATGCGTGAAGTTTGCCCGGCATCCCTATGAAATGAATACTACCTTGCCACCACGATGTCGGCCTGAAGCCCGCCAAGCCGCTCTGAGTGCCCCAGTCGCAGCACCCCGCCATGGGCGCGGGCGATATCGGTCGCAATGGCCAGCCCCAGCCCGACCCCGGGCGCCCGGTTCTGGTTGCGGGAACTGTCGAGCCGCACGAAGGCCCGCGTCGCCGACAGCCGCATGTCTTCGGGAATACCCGGGCCGTCATCTTCGACCCGAATGCGCAAGGACGTCGCCGTCAAGCTCGCGCTCAACTCGCACTTTGCCCCGTAACGAGTTGCATTTTCTATGAGATTCTCCACCGCGCGCCGGATTGCAATCGGCCGCAGCGCGATCTGTCCCTCCCCCTCGATCTGACCCAGGGTCACCGGTTTTTCCGCCCGCTGCGCATCCTCGACGATCCGTCGGATCAGCCGCATCGGATCGACCAGATCGGGCGTGCTCTCTTCGGCATTGCCGCGCACGAAATCGAGGAATTCATCCAGCATCCGCTCCATCTCGCGCACGTCGCGCTGAAGATCGGTCACCTCGTCGTCCTCCAGCATCGACAGCCCCAGCTTCAACCGCGTCAGCGGCGTGCGCAGATCGTGGCTGACCCCCGAGAGCAGCAGCGTGCGCTGTTCGATCTGCCGCTCGATCCGGGCGCGCATATCGAGAAAGGCATGCCCCGCCGCCCGCACCTCGACCGCGCCGGAAGGCGAATATGGCACCACCCGTCCGCGGCCGAAAGCCGAGGCCGCATCCGCCAGCCGAGTGATCGGCCGCAACTGGTTGCGCAGGTAGATATAGGCAATCGGCGTCATGATCAGGCTGAACAGGATCATGTTGAGAATCAATTGATGCGGGTTCGAGGCCGAAACCCCCTTGCGATCGAACCGCAGCTCCAGCACCCCCTGCGGCAGATCGATATAGACCAGCGTGTCGCGGTCGTTGGGCAGCGCGATGGCGGCGATCCCCTCGAGTTCGCTGCGCAATTCCCGGATCACCACCAGACCCGACAAATCGAACCAGCGGCGGGTGTCCTGCTCCGGCGCGATTTCCTGCCAGCTCAGCGTGTAATCCAGCGCCTCGGCCAGCGGCTGCATGGCCGCCGTCGCGGCATCGCGGCTGTCTCCGGTCTCGACCTGCGCCACGATCAGCCGTATCTCGTCGCGGACCGAACGGGTGAGCTGTTCGGTCACGCCTTCGAAGTGACGCTGGACAAAGATCACCGTCACCACCAGCTGCAAGGTCACCACCGGCAGCACCAGAATCAGGGCGGCGCGGCCATAGAGGCTGCGCGGCATATAATGTTTGAGCCATTCGAACGACATGGGTAAGGCTTAGCCGCACAATCCGCCGCATAGAAGGAAAACCCGCATGGCCGCCGAGGAAAACCCGCCCGTTCCGGGGCTTGCAGAGCCACTTGCCCCCGGACTGCTCCGCGTGCTTGCGCCCAATCCCTCGCCGATGACCTTCTGGGGCACCAACAGCTATCTGCTCGGCCGCCGCGAGATCGCGGTGATCGACCCCGGCCCCGACGATCCGGCGCATCTCGAGGCGCTTCTGCGCGCCCTGCCCGCCGGTGCGCGGATCCGCCATATCATCGTCACCCATGCGCATCGCGATCATTCGCCCCTGGCGCGGCCGTTGGCCGAGGCCACCGGCGCGCCCGTTCATGCCTTCGGCCCCGCCACCTCCGGCCGCAGCGCCGTGATGGCCGCCCTGGCCGACAGCGGGCTGAGCGGCGGCGGCGAAGGCGTCGACCGCGGCTTTGTGCCGGATGAGATCCTGGCCGACGGCGCCGGCCTCCGCACAAGCGAATGGGAGCTGACCGCGCTGCACACGCCCGGACACATGGGCAATCACATCTGCCTGGCCTGGGGCGACGCGCTGTTTTCCGGCGATCACGTGATGGGCTGGGCCTCGTCGCTGGTTTCGCCGCCCGATGGCGACCTGACCGATTTCATGGCTTCCTGCGCGCGGCTCGCCAGTCGCCACTGGCAGCGGTTCTACCCCGGCCACGGCGCCCCAATCGCCGATCCCGCCGGCCGGCTCGCCTGGCTGATATCGCACCGCCACGCCCGCGAGGCCGAGATCCTCGCCGCCCTGGCCGGTGGCGCGCTGACCGCGACCGAGCTTGCGGCGCGGATATACCGCGACCCCCCCCCCCCCCGCCCTGCTGCCCGCCGCCAGCCGCAATGTCTTTGCGCACCTCGTTGATCTGACCGGCAAAACCCGCGTGGCGCCGGTATCAGAGCTGGGCTTCGACGGTGGTTTCACCCTTTCCGCGGGGTCATGAATTTTTCTGCAATTTTCTGCCAAAACCCTCTGGACGCCCTGAACCGGCCTCGTTATATCACCCCTCGTGTTCCGGCGTAGCTCAGCGGTAGAGCAGTTGACTGTTAATCAATTGGTCGTAGGTTCGATCCCTACCGCCGGAGCCAAAATCCCCTAAGTGGTCGATTTCATTGGTTGAGCCCCGACCGGAGTCGGAGCCACAAGTGCACGTGCCCAGAATGGTGCACGGACCCGTGCACTCATCGGTACGCAAGCGCGACTCCCTGATGCCCTGGAACCCGTTCCGGAGCACATACCATGGCCGGAGCCGCACACCCCCCCTACTTCGAAAAACGCCCCTCGGGCAATTTCTATCTGCACTGCCTTCGGCAAGCCGCTCCGGCGACAGGTTGCGCAGCGGCCATTTGCCCGACACCTCGGCGATCCGCGTCCGCGTCGCGGCAGAGCAGCTGCTCGCAGTCACCAGCGCGCTTCCCTCGATGTCGGGCAGGCTGGCCGCGGCGGCTGCGCCCAGCAGGCCTTCCTCCCGCAGGGCCTCGGGCAAGCCCATACCAAGGCCCGAGCCGCCGGTGACCAGCGGCATGCCCCGCGCCGCGGCCGATGGCGCGCAGGTCATCATCGCTCAGCGCGTCGATCACCGGATAGGGACAGCCCGGCTCCGCAAAGGCCGCGATGGCCGCCCGGATCGCGGCAGCGCCCTGCCGCACGGCCTGATGCGTGACACGTCCCGCCGCTTGGATGCTCTGTGCCGCCATCAACGTCATCAGCCGCGCCTCGCGCATCGGGTGAGCGGATGAACCGTCGGGCACGCCGATGATCTGCGCGACTCGCACGCCCGCCTTGACCCAGGTGTTGGCCAGATCGGTCGCGCCGGTGAAATCCTCGGCGATGGCGCCAAGGCAAACGGGCATTTCGATGCCTCCTATCCGGCGGCCAGATCTTTGGCGGCGACGCATTCGAGCAGTGCGTCGGTCATGGCACGGGTGCCCATGTCGCCGCCGAATTCCATCGGACGCAGGCGGTTGGCCGCAAACCCCGCATCGACCGCGCCTTCAATCAACGTGGCGGCGCGGGCATATGATGCGTCGTTTGATTTCTCGGCCAGGTAATCCAACATCAGCGCCCCCGAGAGTACGGCGGCCAGCGGGTTGGCCTTGTCCTGCCCGATGATGTCGGGCGCCGAGCCATGGGCCGGCTGGAACAACCCGGTCTCGTCGCCGATCTCGGCGCAGGCGGCCATGCCCATCCCTCCGACCAGCCCGCCGGCGAGATCGGACAGGATGTCGCCGAACATATTCTCCATCACCAGCACATCGGCCTCCCAAGGCGCTCGGACGAGGTGAAGCGCCTGCGCGTCGACATATTGATAACCGGTCGGAATATGCGGAAACTCCGGCGCAATCTCGTCAAAGATCTTTCGGAAGAAGGCCATCGAAGCAAAAACGTTTGCCTTGTCGACACAGGTGACGCGCCCGGGCTTGCCGCGCTCTTTCCGCTTTTCGGCGAGGCGAAAGGCAAATCGGTGCAGCTTCTCGGTCGTCGCGCGGGTAATGCGCAGGGTATCGCGCACCTCCTCGTCGCCGCGAATGTCGCTGCGGCCATGGGCGGCGGCGGAATAGAACAGCCCTTCGGTGGATTCGCGCAGGATCACCATGTCGATCCCGGCGGCACGCGGATCGGCCAGCCTTTGCGGCGCATTGGGATAGGCCTTGACCGGGCGCACCCCGGCATAAAGCCCGAAGCGGTCGCGCAGGCGCAGGTGGGGGCTGATTTCGGTGCCGTCCGCATGGCGGACCGACGGCAGGCCGATGGCGCCAAGAAAGATCGCATCGGCGGCCCCGGCGCGGGCTTCGCCGTCCGGCTCAATGTCCTGGCCGCTCTCGGCAAAGCACCCTGCCCCGGCGCGGATTTCGTCATATTCCAGCGGCTGCGCGCCGGCCCGCGCCAGGGCGGCATCCACCACCTCGACGGTGGCGTCGGACACATCAATACCTATGCCATCGCCCTTGATAAGGGCGATTTTCAATGTCGTTCCCATGTATAGTGCTCCAGTGTCGTCCGACCGTCAGAGATTTGCGAGCCGGTAGTTTTCCAGGATTGCCAATAGCTCCTGCGCGGCGCGCTGTCGGTGCTGTCGGAAGGCGGTGCGCGCGGCATCGGGGTCGCCGGCGCGGATATGTTCAAGGATGGCACGATGATCGGCGGTGGATTTCTCGGGCAGGTGGCGCATGCGCAGCGTCACCATCCGGGCCCGGTGCGCCTGGTCGTTGAGCAGGCCGATGTATTCCATCAGCCGCCGGTTGCCGTGCAGTTCCAGCAGAAGATGGTGAAACCGGTCGTCCGCCTCGGCCCATACATCGAGATCCCTGGCTTCCAGCGCCGCCTCCATTTCGGCGGTCGCCTCTTCCAGCGGCTTCAGCGCCGCCTCTGTCGGCCTGCGCCCGGCCAGCGCCGCCGCCGCCTCCGGCTCCATCGCTGTCAGGATCTCGTAGATTTCGGCCATGTCGGAGGCCTGAATCGGCAGCACCCGTGCACCGCGCCGCGGGATCAACTCCACCAGCCCCTCGATCTCGAGCCGGATCAGCGCCTCGCGCACCGGCGTGCGACTCATCCCCAACCGCAGGGCAATCTCCGGTTCCGGCACCTGATAACCGGGCGGCATCCGGGCGGAGCGGATCTCTTGCTTGATCTGCGTGTATGCGTCGCTGACCCGTGTCGGTTTTGACGATTGCGCCATGGTGCCTCTCCTTCACTGACTCACTGCTAACTTATATCGGCATACGTCGTCAAATAAAATAATGCATACATTGACGCGTTCGTCGAAAAATGCTTTGTAGTCGAAACCGGCCCGACTCGCTCTTTGCAGTCGCTGCCCGGAGCAAATGAGAGGCCTGGCATCGGGCCGGAGGAGGAAAGACATGACACAGAAATTCATCATCGCCGCCATTGCCGGCCTGCTGGCCAGCGGTGCGGCGGCGCAGCAGAACCTTCAGGTCCAGACCTCGACCCAGTCGGGCGGCTTTTCCTTTGGCTACATGAATGACAACTGGACGCAGAAGCTTCCCGAGATGACCAACGGCGAATTGACCGTGGAATTCCTGCCCATCGGATCGGTCATGCCGCGAAACGAAACACCCGATGGCGTGGCTGCCGGTGTGCTGTCGGGCGATCTGACCTCGATTGCCTATTTCTCGGGCCGCAACCCGGCCTTTGCCATTCTGGGCGACCTGATCGCCGGCTACGACACGCCGCAGCAGGTACAGCAGTTCTGCCGCGAAGGCGGCGGTGCCGAGGCGCTGCAAGAGCTCTGGAATGCCACCCTGCCCGGCCTGATCCATGTCGTCGGGTGTGGCGCGGTATCGAAAGAAGCGCTGGTCTCGACCGTTCCGATCCGGTCCATCGAGGATCTTCAGGGCCTCAAGATCCGCTCGCCCGAGGGCCTCGCCGCCACCGTTTTCCGCAAGGCCGGTGCCAGCCCGTCGAACATCCCCTTT
>Ga0208703_100158_pt1 | contig 8113 bp, 10 predicted proteins | sample DeeseametaMP0626_FD_184207 | JGI IMG/M metagenome (GOLD analysis project Ga0208703, IMG submission 184207) | Marine microbial communities from the Deep Atlantic Ocean - MP0626 (SPAdes) | ecosystem: Environmental > Aquatic > Marine > Oceanic | place: South Atlantic Ocean | collected 2011-01-26
CCCGCCACAATGTGCGGCAGGCCGGCAGGCGGCGTTAGCGTCTGCTGATCCGGATGCAGCATGGCACAGACCAGTTCCTCAAAGGCAAGGCCGCCACTGTCCGGGGCCACTGCCATCTGTTGCAGCGGTTGCCCCTGACGATCGAAAAACACCAGGCTGCGGGCCGGCAAGGCGCCGGTAGGTTCCAGTACAGCCAGCACGGAATGCCACTGGGATACCTGCAGACTTTGTCGTAATCGACAACGGTCGCCGACTGACTCCAGCCACCACTCACCCTCATGGAACGCCGGGTAGTGCATGTTCTGGGAAACCCGGGAACCACTGGTAAAGGTGGTCACCACCAGGGAGCCGAGTCGATAGAGGGCCTTGAGAATGGCCAGCGGCTCGTCCTGCAATCGCAAAACCCGATCACCGAGTGCAGCGCCGCACTGCCGAAGCAGAGGAGATGCCGCCGGCGCCGGGGACCACGCCATCACTGACATGCTACCTCCAGATCGCCGCACCAACGGTCAAGGAACCGCTGAATAACCCTGTGCATGTTCAGCAAGGTGTTATTCAGAAGCGCCTTAATGGTCGATGGTGCTTGTTGTTAGGTGTGGAAAGCTGGCGGCGGCTGGCGATCCACGTCAGGGAGAAAAGAAAGCGCGGTATGCAACACGTCCCGGACAACAACGCGAAACAAGAATCCCGGGAGTTGGCGTAACTGACTCCGCGCTGGACCGCTTGGCGCAGCGCAAAGGCGTTAAATGTTGTTGCGTAAAGCGTGTTGCGTACCGCGTTATTTTGTCAGAATCAGCCGGTTATTGGAGGTGCGTCGCAACTGGTAACGCTCACCGGCATGCTCAATCCAGAGCTTGCCCTGATGATTGAGCAGCAAGCTGCTGGCAACACTGCTTTCTGCATTGATGGCAACCCGGCGGGTCGTCGTGGTGACGTTCTTCTTGAGCTGAGTCATGCTGGCCTCCTTGTCTGTATATGAGAATCATTATCATTACTGATTGAGGGTCCGTCAATCCTCTTCCCGAATTTTCTGACGGGAATCACAAAGCAGGCCTGAGTGTGTCTTTTTACGTGAACCCTTTACCTTGTCTGGCGTCCGCGATCAGACGTCTGCGCGCGTTGCTTTTCTTCGTCCGCCGTCCAGCATTCCCACCGGCAAGTGTTTTTACGTTCCCCTATCGAAAGCCCTGCACAACCGCGCTAGACTGAATTCATGAATACCGCGATGGCACACCCCATGACTGAATCCCCCCAGGAACGTCTGGCCGCTATCCTGGATAGCCACCAGCCTTCCTCCATTGTTACCGTCAGCCTCAACCCCATCCCCGTCGTCAGCCAATGGTGCAAAGACCATGACTGCAATCTGGTGGAAATCCAGGAGCAGGATCCCTTTGCGGCACTGGATGATATCGAGCGGGTAGATATGGCGATTGTGGCCGACCAGCTGGAGTACATGAGCCAGCGGGACGGCGAGGCGCTGATGGGCCTGCTGCGAAACCTGCACACCGATTCCATGGTGGCGGTGTACCAGCCCACCCTGGCCCCGCAGAAACTGCGCTGGCCCAGCAATGGATTTCTGGCACTGGGTTGCCGGGAACAGGGGCACTTTGCCCAGGATGGCCGCGAGCTGAACATCTACAGCTACGACCTGGACAACTACAACTTCGAGCGCAAATGGAACAACCCGCGTTTCTGGGCCAACCCGGAAAACTGGGGCAAATACTGGTGGTGAACACCCCCAAGCCCGACTGTAACGTAGGGTGGATTAGCCGAAGGCGTAATCCACAACCCTCCCTCTGCCGTTGACTCCAAAGCTATGGAGGCGCGACATCAACTCGCTGGCGAGTTAAAGGGAGGCCTGGATTTATCTCCACTGTGGGCAGGTGGATTACGCCTGCGGCTAATCCACCCTACTGGCCACCAAACGTCCCACCTGCAACGACCGACACGAATATTGCCGCCTTTCCCTGTGCACATCCCGCCCGCTGTGGTGAAATAGCGCCTTTCCGGCTACACCTTACAACCGACATGATCAGCCAACGTTTTCGCGAAATCCTCTATTTCTGGTGGCGCAACCTGGGGCCCATTTTCCTGGTCACGGCCCCCTTTGCGCTGCTCACCGAAGCCAGCCAGTGGCTGTTTGGGCCCAGCTTTGTGTTTCCGGAAGAAGCCGGCGGCGCCCTGCAGTTCAGCGGCATCAGCCTGGCTATCGTGCTACTCAGCCGGCCCCTGGCGGAAGGCGCGTTGATCGCCCAGCTCGCTGCCGCGCGCACCGGCAAACCGGCAGGGCTGCTGCAGTGTCTGGCCGCCGCCTTGCTGGTCTATCCGATGCTGTTGGCCACCTATGCCATCATGGCCGTGGGTGTCTCACTGGGCTGGCTGGCGTTTTTCTTCCCTGCGCTGTGGGTCTACACCCGCCTATGTTTCGCGCCTTTCCTGGTCGTCCTGAAGCGCCGCAACCCCATCGATGCGCTGCGTCAGTCCTTCGCCATGACAGAAGCCCAGCAGTGGCCGCTACTGCTGATACTGGTGCTGGTATTCCTTGCCTATCTGCTGATGAGCAGCATCCTGGCCAGCCTGGTCACGTCCATCATCAGCCAGCCCCAGGCTACCGCTCTGCTGGTGGGTTTGCCGATCAGCCTGATGAGCGCACTGGTGAATGTAGCCGTATTCCGCTATTGGGAAATGGCACAGGACAGTGCCACGTAGAACCGGTAAGAGGTGACGGTAATGTTTTGACTTTCCCGCCACCACCATTGCCCGCTTTTTGGCCATGCCGACGCTCGCCCTTGCGGATACACCCGACACCGCCCACTGACGTTTTGTCACCGACTTCGACCAAAGCCGCCATGGCAAGTGGCTGTTTTGATGGCATACTGCCCTGAAGAATAAACCAACCGGGGATATCGCGTGCCACAACACACTATGCATCTGAGCTGGAACGCCCATGGCGAGGATCACTACCTCTGGCACCTGGCCGATGGCAATGAAGTCCGTGTGGTGGATGGCCATCATGGCCAGCAGGAATTCATGGAACCGGAAGAGGCCTTTATTGCCGCCCTGGCCAGCTGCCACCTGTTGTCGTTTCTCACCGAAGCGGCCCGCGAAGGCCTTTCCGTGACCAGCTACGATGACGCCCCCGAAGCTGTCCTTGGCCAGAACGAGCAGGCAATGATTTATGTGCGGCAGGTATTGCTGCAGCCGCTGGTGACTTTCAGCGGCGAACAACCGGACGCCGGCAAGATCCAGGCCCTGCACCAGCGCGCCCACGAGAAATGCTTTATTGCCCAGTCGGTGAAAAGTGAAGTGCTGATCAAACCGAGAGGATAAGAGTTGTAGGAGCGGCGCTTGAGCCGCGAACCGCGCTTGCGAGGAAATCGACCGCAGGGCGATCAGGACTTTCCGCGCTCGACAGACTCAAGAAAGAATGGCGGACAGACGTTGGTCTTTGTCGTCTCGCTGCACTCGGTTCGCACCTCAAGCGGTGCTCCTACAGCAGCTTCGTAGAGGTGGCGAACCTTTTGCTTTCAAGCCGAGCTTAACTCGTCCCTCATTTCCGCTCGTAAACCACGAACGAATAATCGTACGGATTCGGCCCTTCCGCGGAAAAATCTTCCCGGCCGATCTCTTTCCATTCAGCGGTGTCGTACTCCGGAAACCAGGTATCGCCGTCCACCTCCGCATGCACTTCGGTGAGATAGAGCCGGTCCGTTTTCGGCAGGGCCAGCGCATAGATCTCTGAGCCCCCCATCACCACTGCCTCGTCCTGCCCTTCGATAAAGGCCACGTTTTCCGCCATGGTCACCGCCTCTTCCAGCGTCGCCACCACCTTGGCGCCTTCCGCCTGAAAATCCGGCTGGCGAGTGATGACGATATTGGTGCGACCGGGTAATGGCTTGCCCAGAGAATCCCAGGTTTTGCGGCCCATGATCACTGGCTTGCCAAAGGTGACCTGCTTGAAGTACTTCAGGTCGTTGGGCAAATACCAGGGCAGCTTGTTATTGCGGCCGATCACATTATTGCTGGCCTTGGCGACCATCAGGGAAAGACGAATGGACATGCAAACCTCACTGACACGCAGCACGCTTGCATGCACCACGCGTGGCGGCGTGTTGCGTGAAGCGCAAAAGCGTTTTTTTAAATCGCCACCGGCGCCTTGATATGGGCGTGGGGCTCGTAATCGCTCACGGTGAAATCGTCAAAGGTAAAAGCGAACAGGTCTTTCACCTCCGGGTTCAACGTCATGGTGGGCAGCGGACGCGGATCCCGGGCCAGCTGGGTATCTGCCTGCTCCAGATGATTGGAATACAGGTGCGCATCACCCAGGGTATGCACGAAATCACCAGGCTCCAGACCACAGACCTGCGCCATCATCAACGTCAACAACGCATAGGAAGCGATGTTGAACGGCACGCCCAGAAAGATATCGCCGCTGCGTTGGTACAGCTGACAGCTCAACTTGCCGTCTGCCACATAGAACTGGAACAGACAATGACACGGCGGCAGCGCCTGCTTGCCGGCGGCCGCATTGGCGTCCGGGGAAATGGACGGATCCGGCAGCACCGCCGGATTCCAGGCACTGACCACCAGGCGACGGGAATCCGGGTTACGCTTGATCTCCGCCAGCACCTCACTGATCTGGTCAATCACCTGGCCATCATGGGTTTTCCAGCTGCGCCACTGCTCGCCATAGACCGGCCCCAGCTCACCCTCCGGGGTCGCCCAGCCATCCCAGATCGACACCCCGTTTTCCTTCAAATAACGGATATTGGTGTCGCCGGAAAGAAACCACAGCAGCTCGTGAATGATGGAGCGCAGGTGCAGCTTCTTGGTGGTGACCATGGGAAAGCCTTCACTCAGATCAAAACGCATCTGGTGACCGAACACCGCATAGGTACCGGTACCGGTACGGTCTTCCTTGAAGGTGCCATGCTCACGCACGTGGCGTAGCAGATCGAGATATTGCTTCATGAACGACTCCGGGAAGGGGTAGCGACACGATCATCATGGCGGTAGGCCCACACCATCATGGCGGCACCGAGAATGATCATCGGGATGCTCAATAACATCCCCATGGTCAGCCAGCCACCGCTCAGGTAACCAAGGTGGGCATCCGGTTCACGGAAAAATTCCACAAAGGTTCGGCCCAGACCATAACCCACCCCGAACAGCCCGGTCACCGCCCCGGCCGGGCGGGGCTTGGCCGAATAGAACCACAGCACGAGAAACAGCAGCACCCCTTCCAGCGCAAATTCATACAGCTGGGAAGGGTGCCGTGGCAGGCGATCAGGATCAGTGGGGAACACCATGGCCCAGGGCGCATCACTGGTGCGCCCCCACAACTCTGCATTGATGAAATTACCCAGGCGTCCGGTGGCCAGGCCGATCGGCACCATGGGCACCATGAAATCTGCCACCTGGAAAAAACGCTTGTTGGTCTTGCGGCCGAACAACCAGAACGCCACCAGCACCCCGATGGCGCCGCCGTGGAAGCTCATGCCGCCATCCCACAGCTTGAACAACCAGATCGGATCATCAAGAAACTTGCCGAAGTTATAGAACAGCACATAACCCAGCCGGCCACCCAGGATCACCCCCATGGCGCCGTAGAAGACCAAATCGCCCACCTGATCCTTGGTCCAGCCAGAGTTCGGCTGTTTGGCGCGATACACCCCCAGCAACCAGGCAGCGGCGAAGCCGATCATGTACATCAGGCCGTACCAGTGCACCTGAAGGGGACCAATGGCGATCGCCACCGGATCAATCTGCGGAAATTCCATAATGCCTATCCCAAAACCAGCCTGAGGCCGATGACAAACAACACCACCGCGAACACCTTCCTAAGCATCGCCGAAGGAAGCCGGTGGCTGAGTCGCGCCGCCAGTCTCGCGAACGGAAAACTGGTGAGCACTATACCGGCTGTTGCCGGCAAAAACACATAGCCCAGCGCCCCTTCGGGGAGCCGGGTTTCCTGCCAGCCGGCCACCGCAAAACCCAGGGTGCCGGCAATGGCGATGGGCAAACCACAGGCGGAGGCGATAGCCACTGCCTCCTGCATTTTCAGGCGACACCAGCTCAAAAAGGGCACCGTCAACGAACCGCCGCCAATACCAAAAATGGCAGACCCGGTACCAATCAACACCCCGGCCACACCCAGACCCGCCGCCCCGGGCACCCGCTCCGGCAGGTTACCGTCCGGCGCCTTGCGGCCCGTCAGTGCCATCTGCAAGGCAATCACCATGGCAAACAGACCAAACAAACGGGTCAGCAGTTCCCCTTTCATGGCATCGGCGATAAAGGCCCCGGCGAAGGCCCCCAGCACAATGCCCACGCCCAGCCGCAACACCACCGGCCAGCGTACAAAGCCGGCCGTGTGGTGGGTACACACCGCGCTGATGGAAGTAATCATGATAGTGCTCAGGGAGGTGGCCACCGCCATCTTCGCCACCAGATCAGCGGGAAAACCGAGCCCGTGAAACAGAAAGATCAGCGCCGGCACAATCACCACGCCACCGCCCAGGCCCAGCGCCCCGGCCAGCAGGCCAGCACCCACGCCGACCCCCAGACAAATCAGAAACAGTTCCCACATTGGCCGGCCCTTATGCCAATCACTCGCAAGGCAGGTATGCTAGCACGGTGTGACGCCAGACGCCGGACGCTGACCACCTTTCAGGAGCCCACATCAGGCCGCGGAGCAAGCGGATTCGCCTGCAAGCAGGCTCCTACAATCACCGAAAATGCACGGCAACGATTAACCCTGAACCGCTGCAGGAAAGTTTGAATGTGTATTGTACTACTGGACTGGCAACCAGATTCTCCCACCCCCCTGCGGATGGCCGCCAACCGGGATGAATTCCACGCCCGCCCCGCCGAGCCCGCCCGCTGGCGCGGCGATATCTTCTGCGGTCTGGACCTGACCGCCGGCGGCACCTGGCTGGGCATCCACCGCAACGGCCGCGTCGCCGTGGTCACCAACTACCGGGAACCCATCACCGACCGGCAAACCGGCGAACGCTCCCGGGGCCTGCTGCCCCTGGCATTCCTGGAAGGCAGCGACTCCCCGGAACAGTTCTGCCGGGAGCTGGCCGAAGAACAACACCACTACGGCGCCTTCAACCTGCTGGTAGGCACCCCGGAAAGCCTCTGGTATCTGGGCAATCGCGGCGCCGCCCCGCAAGCGGTCACCCCCGGCATTCACGGCCTGTGCAACGGCCTGCTGGACGACCCCTGGCCCAAGGTACAGCGGGCCAAACAACGCCTGGCCAACGCCATCACCGCCGACTGCAGCACAGAACAGCTCATGGACGTGGTCAACGATCACTACCAGCCCCCGGACAGCGAACTCCCCGATACCGGCGTCGGCCTGGATCTGGAACGACTGGTGGCACCGGTCTTTATCCAGTCCCCCACCTACGGCACCCGCGCCAGCAGCGTGGTCGAGCTGCATCGCGACCACGACCCGATCATGCTGGAACAGGGCTGGCTGCCGGACGGCAGTGCCAACGGGAGCATCCAACGTAGCTGAATTGCGTTAAACGGCTCTCACTGGCGACAACTGTCAGCGATTTCCTACAGATATCCACTGGGCGGCCTGTTAGCGTTCCCTGCTTTGATCCGGCAAGGAAGCAGGAGAGGCTCATGGTCACGTCATCATTACGGGCAGCGGACCCGTTGCCCGGCACATCATCCCCTTACATCGCCACCATCATTTGCCGGGATGGCGCCCTTCTGGTCACCACCCCGAATCACGACAATCCGCAGCCGGTCCGTCACGTCGCCGAAACCGTCACCACCCTGCAGGAAGGTGACCGGGTACTTTGCCTGCTTGATGACACTATCGGGGTGGTGGTCACCGACCGCATCGTTCCACTGGCCGATAGCCACCCGGGCGCGGATCTGGTCACCGAACTGGACAATGGCCAGCTCCTCTTCGATGCCCCCAAAGGCCTGCTACTGCGTACCGGCGACGCCCAGATAGAGCTGCGCCCGGATGGCACCCTGCTGCTTGATGGGCGGGAAATCCACGCCATCGCCGACGGCATCAACCGCCTGCTTGGCGCCCGTATCGAACTCAACTGACCGCCCATGCCCGCAGCCATCCGCCTCAGCCACT
>Ga0208703_100160_pt1 | contig 8100 bp, 8 predicted proteins | sample DeeseametaMP0626_FD_184207 | JGI IMG/M metagenome (GOLD analysis project Ga0208703, IMG submission 184207) | Marine microbial communities from the Deep Atlantic Ocean - MP0626 (SPAdes) | ecosystem: Environmental > Aquatic > Marine > Oceanic | place: South Atlantic Ocean | collected 2011-01-26
GGAACAGCAACCGGATAGCGAGCCCATGGTGTACCGTATGCGGCAGTACCGGGAGCGTTATGGAGTGGAATAATAATGAGATGTATTGCTCTGATTCTGGTGCTGATTCTGTCAGCGCCAACACTGGCGGCGCGATTTGGGCAGCGCGCCAGTGAGCGCATGCCGGACGGTGCCTATTTTCGGCATGTGACTGCCGATGGGGTGGTCCACTTGAACCGTACTCTGACCACCGATGCCATGCGTAGCGGTTATCAGCTGCTGGATCAGCATGGGCGGGTTCTGGAAGATGTGGATGGCGTTAATCTGAATGATGAAGAGGCCCGGCAGGTTCGTCTGCAGCGGGCTCGTCAGGCCCGTGAAGACAAGGAACTGGTGCGTCTGTATGCGGGGCCGGAAGATGCGGTACGCGCCAGGGACCGCAAGATCGACTCCCTGGAGCTGAGCATCAGCTATGAAGAAAACAGCCTGGCTCAGCTACAGATGAAGCTGGATGACGAGATCGCGGTGGCGGCCCGGAATGAACGAGCCGGTCGCGATGTGCCGGAGGGTGTCCAGGAAGCCATTGAGCGTCTGAAGCGCCAGATTGAAGTAACGGAAGAAAAGCTGGTGGAGTTCGAAACCGATATCGACGCGGCAAAAAAGGAATACGCGCCGATCATCCAGCGGCTGAAGGAAATCGAGAAGGCAGAACGTTAAACCCTGGCCCTTATCTGGCAGGGCCTGCCAGCGGGCAGGTTATTCGCTTCGCTCATCCCGTCGGGGCGCGCCCTGCGATCGCTGCGTCGTAACACGCTCCGCCTGCAGAGCTATTCCCGGAACAAGGTGGGGATCAACAATTCCCACTGCGCCTGCCAGTCCTGGCCAGGGCGGATTTTGAAACCTGAGCGAACAAATTGGGCAATGCGCCCCTCGACCACTGCCAGCAACAGGTTGGCAGTAATGGTGGGAGTGGCCCGGGTGCGCAGCCCTTCCTTCAGCTCCGCGTCGCGCAGCACCTGTTTAAGTTGACTTTCCACCCGATCATAGAACTGCAGGATGCGCTGGTGCAGGCGTTCATTCTCGCCGGTCAGTGCATCACCGGTGAGCAGCCGGGTAATCCCCGGGTTGCGCTCGGTAAAGGCCAGCATCAGGGTCAGGATCTGTTCCACCTGGCCGGTGGCATCCCCTTCTTCGGTAATGCGGTTGATGCGGGAGAAGATCGCCTCTTCAATAAACTCGATCAGCCCCTCGAACATCTTCGCCTTGCTGGGAAAATGCCGGTACAGCGCCGCCTCTGAGACCCCCACTTCCCGAGCCAGACCGGCGGTGGTGATACGCCCCCCGGGCCCGGCTTCCAGCATGTGGGCGAGCGACTGCAGAATCTGCTCTTTGCGCGACGGTTTTTTTTCGGTCATGTAGCGTCGTTCCCTTTTTTAATTGCAAGTTTCAAGTTGAAAGTTGCAAGGCGCGAGTAGTGCCTGGAAGTGCGGACCAGTGAGTGCCCGCGCTTCACCATGATCTCAACGTGCCGGTTAAACCCCATGAAGACCATGCTTATTGTTGGAAGTGATGTTTTACATCACGAATGCTCGTCTGTCAGCGTGGGCATGGCCCTTCCAGATAGCACCAAGCCAGCCCGCGCTTTGCAACTTGAAACTTTCAACTCGCAACTCAGTTCTTGCTGATCAGAGTCCCGATACCCTGATCGGTAAGAATTTCCAGCAGCACAGCGTGGGATACCCGACCATCAATGATGTGGGCGGTGTGCACGCCGTTTTTCACCGCGTCCAGGGCGCAGCCGATCTTGGGCAGCATGCCGCCGTGGATGGTGCCGTCCTTGATCAGTTCATCGACCCGCTCGGCGCTAAGGCCGGTGAGTACTTTGCCCTGCTTGTCTTTCAAGCCTGCCACATTGGTGAGCAGGATCAGTTTCTCGGCGCGCAGCACCTCGGCCATTTTGCCGGCGACGAGGTCCGCGTTGATGTTGTAGCTGATACCCTTTTCATCTACGCCGATAGGGGCGATCACCGGAATGAAATCACTGCCGGCGATCAGGTCGATGATGGTGGTGTCGATACCCTGCACTTCGCCCACATGGCCGATGTCGATAATTTCCGAGGTCTGCAGGGCCGGATCGTTTTCGTCCTGAGCCTTGAGCAGCATCTTGCGGGCCTTGATCAGGCGTCCATCCTTGCCGGTGAGGCCGATGGCCTGGCCGCCGTTGTGCTGGATCAGGTTGACGATGTCCTTGTTGACCAGGCCGCCGAGCACCATCTGTACCACGTCCATGGTTTCCTGATCGGTGACGCGCATGCCCTGAACAAACTTCGACTCCTTGCCCAGGCGTTCCAGCAGGCTACCGATCTGCGGGCCACCGCCGTGAACGATCACCGGGTTGAGGCCAACCTGTTTCAGCATCACCACGTCGCGGGCGAAGCTGTTTTTCAGCTCGTCGTTTTCCATGGCGTTGCCGCCGTACTTGATCACCACGGTGGCACCGGAAAAGCGCTGAATATAGGGCAGCGCCTCAATCAGAATCCGGGCGGTGTCGTGGGCACTGTTGGTGTCCATTGGGTCTCCTAGGGCATGGCGTTAGCCAGGGCGTTGAACACTCAACGCCTCGGCTGTCTGATTCTAACTTAAAACGGCAATTCCAGGCTGTCGTCCACGGCCTGCAGGTGCTTGCGGAACTGTTCCTTGACCCTTGCCAGGGCTTCCTCGTCGCGGCCTTCGAAACGGGCTACCAGCGACGGTGTCGTGTTGGAGGCGCGCACCAGGCCCCAGCCGTCCGGGTAGTCCACCCGTAAACCATCGATGGTGTTGGGGCGGCCACCGGCGAATTGTTCGGCGCGAGCGGTGAGGGCGTCGACAAGGGCAAATTTGTTTTCTTCGCTCACATCAATGTACAGGGCCGGGGTGGTGAGGCCGGTCTTCAGGCCGTCGAACACCTGGCTGGCGCTGTCATCCTGAAGAGAGAGGATTTCCAGTAGACGAGCGCCGGCGTAAAGGCCGTCGTCGCAGCCGAACCAGCGGTCGGCGAAGAAGATGTGGCCGCTGATCTCGCCGGCCAGCGGCGCACCGCACTCTTTCATTTTGGCCTTGATCAGCGAGTGCCCGGTCTTGTACATCATCGGGCGGCCACCGTTCTTGCGGATAATGGCCGGCAGAGCCCGGCTGCATTTTACGTCAAAGAGAATGTCCGCGCCCGGGCTGCGCCCCAGCAGATCCTTGGCGAACAGCATCAACAGGCGATCGGGCCAGATGATTTCGCCGCTGTTGGTGACCACCGCCACGCGATCAGCGTCGCCATCAAAGGCCAGGCCGAGGTCCAGATTTTCCTGCTGCACTATCCTGATCAGGTCGGCCAGGTTCTCCGGGTTGCCCGGATCTGGAGCGTGATTGGGGAAGTTGCCGTCGATATCGGTGTAGAGAGGGGTGACTTCACAGCCAAGTTGCCTGAAGAGCTGTGGAGCCAGTTCGCCGCCAGCGCCGTTTCCGCAGTCGATGGCGATTTTGAGGGGCCGCGCCAACACGATATCGCTAAGAATATCGTCCAGATAACGATCGGCGACATCGCGCTCTTCCTCACGGCCCTGGCCTTCGCTGAACGACTTGCTGCGGATACGTTCCTGCAGGGCAGAAATGCGCTCGCCGTAGAGGGTGTCGCCATTGATGACGATTTTCAGACCGTTGTGGCTGGGCGGATTGTGGCTGCCGGTGAGCATGACGCCGCTACGGGTTTCCAGCACTTCGGTGGCGTAGTAGAGCACCGGAGTGGGCACCAGCCCCAGATTGATAACATCGCGACCGGATTCCAGCAGGCCCTTGATCAGCGAACGGCTCAGTTCCGGGCTCGACAGGCGCCCGTCCCGGGCCACCAGTACGCTTTGCTGGCCGGCTTCGCCAGCTTCGGTGCCGATGGCGCGGCCAAGCAGATACACGCCCTGGGCGGTGAGTGTGTCGCCGGCCACGCCACGAATGTCATAGGCACGGAAGATGCTGTCCGGCAGGGTTTCTCCGTGCTCCTCGTCCATCAGCAGAATGCCGTCGTCATTCTCTTCCACCACGACCAGGTCTTCCGACTGTTTTTTGGCAGCCGGGCGAGCTGGCCCGCTCCGCTCGCGGAGCTTGCTTGCCATGCGCGCCTGGGCGTCGTTGACGGTGCTAAAAAGCGGAAAATGGAAGTGATTGCGGGCGCTGACCCCGGGTTGGCGGGCGAGCTCGTCGCAGTAACGGACCAGCTCGGCACAATCCTGCTTGAGAAATCGGGCCAGCAAGCGATTTACCACCAGGGTGCCAAGTAACAACAGCACGATGCCCAGGGCCACAACGATGGTGCTGATCATCAGCAGATTGCTGTCGGTGGGGGGGAGCGTCAGCTGGACCCCCACCGGGCCGGCAGTTGCGTCTGCACGGGTGCCATTGTTGCTGCCGGGCTGCTTGAAGAGGTTGTTGCCAGCGAAGGTTACCTGCAGCTGGCTACCGGCGGGGGCCAGGGATTGCAGGCTTTTCGTCAATGCGTTGAGAGGCAGTTGCAGCAGAAGGGCGCCACTCTGCTTGCGGGTGGCTTTCACCAGAATCAGGGTGGGGGGCTGGCCGGCGATGATGACCGGGCCCGGTGATTGGCCCAGACGCACTTCCTTGAGCAGTTCCTGGGCGGTATAGCTGAAATCATCGGTGTTCGCGCCACGACGCGGCACCAGGCGCAGGCTGGCATCCGGCAACCACTGGTGGTGACGGGCGTTAAAGTTCGCGATGGTGTCAGCGGATAGTGCCTGCTCCACATCGTTGCGGGTGGCCAGCAACGCCAGCTGCTGCTGGTGTGCCTGGATATGGCTCTGCCCCAGGTTGGCGATGGACTGGGCAAGCTGCGTGGCGTTTTGCTGTTGTTGTGCCGCGTCTGCGACCCGGGTCTGGTAAAGCCAGGTAGCGCCGCCGGCCACCAGGATGGCAGCCAGGGCAGCAATCAGCAGGGGCGCCAGTGGCTTGAATACGCTCACGTCGGCGCGTTTATTGTTCTTCTTGTTGTTCCCCATATCCCCTCCGGATCAGGCTCAGTGGCGGCCGCTGTGGCCGAAACCGCCGCTGCCCCGCTCAGTGTTGGTGAAAGTCTCCACCTGTTCCAGTTGCACTTGCATCACCGGCACGATCACCAGCTGGGCAATGCGCTCGCCGGGTTCCACGGTGAATGGCTGGTTGCCACGGTTCCAGCAGGACACCATCAGCTCGCCCTGGTAGTCGGAATCAATCAGTCCCACCAGATTGCCCAGCACGATGCCGTGTTTGTGGCCCAGCCCGGAGCGCGGCAGGATCATGCCGGCATAGCCGGGATCGCTGATGTGGATGGACATGCCGGTGGGCAGTAACTCGGTCTGCCCCGGTTCCAGCGTCAGTGGCTCTTTGACCATGGCGCGCAGGTCCAGTCCGGCGGAGCCGTCGGTGGCGTAATGGGGCAGAGGAATCGTGTCGCCCAGTCGGGTGTCGAGAACGCGGTATTGCAGTTTCATGGAGTCAGTTCCTGATTGGCCGGACACCTGATGCTGAACGCCGGACGCGGCGGGCGTCTGGCATCTGGGGTCAGGTGTCTGGCGTTGTTATTAATCTTTATACCGTATCGCAATCAGTTCGATCAGTTGTTTGGCGATCTGGGCTTTGGAGGCCAGCGGCAGCACCTTGTGGCCACCGGGCCAGATGACGGTGAGGGCGTTGTTGTCGCTGTTGAAGCCCACATTGCTGCCGGACACATCGTTGGTAGCGATCATGTCCAGTTTCTTGTTCACCAGTTTGGCCTGGGCGTACGCCACTACATCCCGGGTTTCAGCGGCGAAGCCCACGGTGAAGGGGCGTTTGTCGTGTTCTGCCACCGACGCCACGATGTCCGGGTTTTTTACCAGTGTGAGGTGAATTTCCTCGGTGGATTTCTTGATCTTGTGGTCGGCGGTGACGGTGGGGCGGTAGTCGGCTACAGCGGCGGTGGCAATGAATACATCACAGCCCTCGTCCACGGTTTTCATGCAGGCATCGAACATGTCCACCGCACGGCTCACGTCCACTCGGTCTACCCGTGACGGGGTCGGCAAATTGACCGGCCCGGCGATCAGGGTGACTCGCGCACCGGCTTCGGCAGCAGCCTCGGCCAGGGCGAAGCCCATTTTCCCGGAACTCTTGTTGGTGATATAGCGCACCGGGTCGATGGCTTCGCGGGTAGGGCCTGCGGTAATCACCACATGCTTGCCGGTGAGCAGCTGGTAATCGAATACCTCGGCGGCATGCTGGAGAATCTCCAGTGGTTCGAGCATCCGCCCTGCGCCGATTTCGCCGCAGGCCTGGCTGCCGCTGCCGGGGCCGAACACCTTGATGCCCTTTTCCTGCAGGATCAGCAGGTTTTTCTGGGTGCTGGTATCCGCCCACATCTGCTGGTTCATGGCCGGCGCGATGGCGATGGGGGCGCCGGTGGCCAGGCAGAGGGTGGCAAGCAGGTCGTTGCCATGGCCGTGGGCCAGGCGCGCCATGAAGTTTGCTGAGGCCGGGGCAATCAGCACCAGATCCGCCCAGCGGGCCAGCTCGATATGGCCCATGGCGGCTTCCGCGGTGGGGTCCAGCAAGGTGGTATGCACCGGATGCCCGGACAGGGCCTGCATGGTCAACGGGGTAATGAATTCGCAGGCTCCCTGGGTCATCACCACTCGCACCTGGGCGCCCACATCCTGCAGGCGGCGAACCAGGTCTGCGGCTTTATAGGCGGCAATTCCGCCCGTGACTCCCAGAAGGATGCGTTTGTTCACCAGACGATGCATGCGAGAACCCTTATTGGCTGACGGCAATCATGGCAAATCTCGTCTGCCGATGCTGCCCCCGGAATGCTACTAATCGAGGCGCATAGGGTAGCACTGTAAAAGAGACGCGGCACGCAGCATGCAAGGACGCAACACGGAAAGATCAGGAGCAGGAAGATGGAAAGAGAGAATCGGCGCTATAAGAACTTGAGAGTTTGCCAGGAAGCGGTGGAATTGGCCGAAGGATATATGGCATGACCGAGGGGTGGTCGAGAGAAGAACGCTTTGGGCTGGCTGGCCAGATGGAAAGAACGGCGCTGGGAATCCCGTCCAATATCACCGTGATCGAAAAGGTGTTTGCGCTGATGTCGGGAATGCTGGGAAGGCTGGAGGCTGCGTGATGTCTGATTATTCCATGTTGCGGGGTCGCATGCCCTGTGAGGCGTTCCTGTGGCCATAACCGACTGGCCGGCGGATGAGCGGCCCAGGGAAAAGTTGCTGGCGAGAGGGGCGGGAGCACTGAGTGATGCGGAACTGCTGGCGATCTTTCTGCGCACTGGCCAACAGGGTATGACAGCGGTGGATCTGGCCAGAACACAGTTGGCGGCAGGGGGCGGGCTGCGGGCCCTGCTGGATGCCGGGCCGGAGCGCATGGCCCGGTTACCGGGTATGGGCACGGCCCGGCGCGCCCTGTTGCTGGCGGCCCTGGAGCTGGGGCGGCGTTATCTGGCGGAACCGCTGGAGCGAGGGTTGCCACTGGATAACCCGGACAAGGCCGGGCAGCTACTCACCGCGCGCTTGCGCGGGCTGCCCTACGAAGTGTTTGCCTGCCTGTTTCTGGATAACAAACACCGCCTGATTGCCTTCGAACAGTTGTTTCAGGGCACCATCGATGCGGCAGCGGTGTATCCGCGGGAAGTAGTGCGCCGGGCTATGGAGCACAATGCCGCTGCGGTGATTCTGGCTCACAACCACCCTTCCGGCGTGGCCGAACCCAGTCAGTCGGACCATGCCATCACCCGGCGGCTGGTAGAGGCGCTTGGGCTGTTGGAGATACGGGTGCTGGATCATCTGGTAATCGGTGACGGTGGCTGGGTGTCGCTGGCCTCGAGAGGGGCTGTTTAGTCAGGCTGAGAAAATCCCCTGTCGGGTATTTTTGCCCTGCCAGGTCCTGGCGGGGTCGAGGTAAGTCCCTGAATCCTGGCCCATCCGGTCGAATATCCAAGATTTAGCTTGAAACTTGACCGGCAGATTGGTATAAAACGCGCCTTTTCCGGGGCTCTACCGTCCCCCCGCAAGAAGATTTACGGAGCAAGACAATGTCCAAGGTTTGCCAGGTGACCGG
>Ga0208703_100163_pt1 | contig 7912 bp, 5 predicted proteins | sample DeeseametaMP0626_FD_184207 | JGI IMG/M metagenome (GOLD analysis project Ga0208703, IMG submission 184207) | Marine microbial communities from the Deep Atlantic Ocean - MP0626 (SPAdes) | ecosystem: Environmental > Aquatic > Marine > Oceanic | place: South Atlantic Ocean | collected 2011-01-26
GCGTCATCATCATCGGTGGCGGCGACTGCGGCACCCTGCGTGAAGTGCTGCGTCACTCAAGCGTGGAAAAAGCCACCCAGATAGACATCGATGAAATGGTCACCCGCTACTCCGAGAAATACTTCCCGGAACTGTGCGAGTCCAACAACGACAGCCGCGCCGAGCTGCTGTTTGAAGACGGCGTGCAATACATGCGCGACTGCGACGACGGCAGCGTGGACGTGATCATCGTGGATTCCACCGACCCGGTGGGCCCGGCAGAAGGCCTGTTCAAGGCCGACTTCTTCCGCGATTGCCACCGCGTACTGGCCGATGGCGGCATCATCGTGCAGCAATCCGAATCCCCGCTGCTGCACAGCGACACCATCATCAAGGACCTGCACGCCAACATGCGCGAAGCGGGCTTCACCACCACCCAGACCCTGCCCTTCCCGCAGCCGGTATACCCCAGCGGCTGGTGGAGCTGCACCCTGGCCGGCAAGAACACCGACGTGAGCGAATTCCGCGAAACGGACGCCACCGGCAAAGGGTTCGAGACGAAGTATTATTCTGCGGCGATTCATAAGGGGGCGTTGGTTTTGCCGCCGTTTATGGAGAAGGCGATTAGGGGCTAAGAAGCTGCAAGCTACAAGCTACAAGCTACAAGCTACAAGCTACAAAAAAGAATGCCCTTGTCTTCGTTGGAAGCAAGGGCATTTTCGTTTAGATATACCGATCACTGAGAACTAGAAGCGCACAGGGCAAGACCTGACCGTCGTTACCCTCATAATCTTTCACGCCTCCCACGAGAAAGTAAGCGTTCGCTTGTCAGTTCGACTATCAACAACTGACAGCTCTTGCCAGGAGGGCCGTCACATACGTGAAATTTGAGTTCTGGCCCATGCCCGGGCAAAGATTGAGGTTGATGCATCGGGCAAAGTCTAAGCCCTGCCCCCCAATGTCCCCTCGTGTCCTATGTGATTCCCGCTAGATGATCTAGAATATGCCCCTTCGGAGGGCGCATGCAGTCAATAATTGAGAGCAACACAACTATTTTACCATTCCTGAAATGGGCAGGCGGCAAACGCTGGCTGGTTAAATATTCGGCAGAATTGATACCTGATTTTAGTGGTAAATATTTAGAGCCATTTCTTGGGAGTGGCGCTATTTTTTTTCATTTAAAGCCAAAGGCTGCGTTGCTTTCTGACAAAAATCATCAATTAATTGAAACATACAAAGCAATTCAGAGCGACTGGAGGCCTGTGCTCGCTAAGCTTAAGGAACACCATAGGAAGCATAGTAAGGAATATTATTATAGTGTTAGAAAGTCCTCGCCGAGAAAAACTCATACCAAAGCCGCCAAATTTATCTACCTTAATAGAACTTGTTGGAATGGTTTGTATAGGGTCAACTTACAAGGTGATTTTAACGTCCCTGTAGGCTCCAAAAAAAATGTCATTCTGGATACTGATGATTTTGAGGCTATATCTGAAAGTATTTCTGGTGTTGACTTCCAGTCAGGTGACTTTGAACAGGTTTTAAGGAAAGCAGGGCCAGATGATTTTGTCTTCGTAGACCCTCCTTATACCGTTAAGCACAACCATAATGGCTTTATAAAATATAATGAAACTCTTTTTTCATGGAGTGACCAGGTAAGATTAAGGAAGTCGATTGACCTGGCTGTAGCTAGGGGAGCGAAAATTTTAGTCAGTAATGCGGACCACCCATCAATTCAAGATTTATACGGTGATTACGAACAGATAAGTCTTGATCGGCTCAATGTGCTATCTGGAAAAGCTGAGTTTAGGGGGCGGTATGCCGAGCGTCTGATTAAATGCGGTTATAGTTGATCCGGCAAAGCCCAGCAAATGCCTGTCTTTATTTGGCAGGACAATGCGGAATTTAAGGCATTTTTCCCATTAACCCAGAGCTCCCTCAAGTGCGCCTCCCTAACCCACTCAACAGCATCTTGTAGTTCTTCAACGCTGTCTATTTTGTTTGAGAAGTCGTCACCGTTATTTAGCGTACCGCATTCCTCTAACCAGGATTTTATCCACTTCAAAGCATTATTGCTTTTTGTTAACTCGATATTGTTAACCAATTTGCTCGTTGCCAAGCGAGTTAAAACGAAAGCTCTGCAGTAAATATTTTTAGGGGTTGTGCTTTCTTCTTGTGCTGACGTGAATAGATCAAACCTTTCATCTGTGTAGTCATGAGATAGTGGAAATAATGATTTAAGAGAATCTTTGGGGATTCCTTTATTGTTAGATAGGCGGGCCAGGATGCTTTCTAATTCGCTATCGTAAATTTCTGGATTCACTCCTTCTTCTTCAGTGGCAAGATCAGTGCAGATAGCGTGCATTAGATATTGAGCATAGATTTTTTCAAACTGAAAATCCTGATCGCCCGAAGGGATAAGGTGTTGCCAAATTAAGTAGACTAAATGTGTGTGCTCTCTTTCTTCAATTTTGGGGATGCCGTCATAAATATACTGGGCATTATAGCTGGCATCATTTCTTGCCGTGTGATCTTTGTCTATATTTGTTAGTTCAAAGCCCCAGTTTTGCAGCGCATTGGTTGTGCTGTTGCTGGAAAGGTTTAACGCTTCAAAAATATCTTTTAAGTTGATAGAGGGTGCAATTTGGAGCTTTTCAAATGCTTCTCTCGCATCACTTCTTTCGGTCCATGCTGGCCAAATATCACGAATGAGCTGATGCGTTGGATTAGTGAACTTCGCTCTAGTTCCATTGTTTCTTAAGAAATAAGAGGGCTTACTCTTTTGAGCGATACCTGTGGCTGCCAGTAATGAGCCGGCAGACCTAACTTCAGCGTAGTAGGACATGTGAACAGCTTGGTTATCTTGACTGTTCAGTAGCGCCCAAGTTGCTTGAGAAAGAAAGTTCCAGGCTTCTAAACAGTGCTCTATTTGTCTTGCAGCAAGGTCAATTTTAAGCTCTTCAGAAGAAGCTGAAGAAGAGTTATCTTGACATAGAGGCTCGCCATTATTTAGACCCTCGAAGCCCTTCTGGGCCGCATTTTGCAAAGCAATTTTTGTTATGTCTACAGGGTCAATCGTTTTATTTTTTGCCATTGTTATATCTTTATTTAACGAGGTTATCTGAAACGGCTTCGGCAGCCGCTCGTATGGCATTGTCAATTTTATTGTCTTCTCTAATTATAGTTACGAGCTTTCGCATCATTATCCCATATCCGCTACTACCTCGATACGCGGATTGATAATGAACTTCATCATCAGTTAGGTTGGGAGCAGAAGAAAGCCTCCAATCAAATTTATTAACAACGCAATTTGCAATTCCAGATATCGCGTCTGTAATCATTCTGTGGTTTCGTATGGAACGAAGAGCCTCCGAGACACTTTCAATGCTCGGGGTTTCTTCGATATCGCTAATTTCCCAAGAGCTCAAAGATAGTTCTTCGTGTGCATCTTGAAAAATCGCATTGAAAATATTGTGAATTGCCCTAACACCTTGATCCGTGGCTAATAAGGTGTGCTGTCCAGCAAAAGCCGCCGAAATATTCTCAATTAGTTCCTCTTGGTTAGACTCAATTGAGAGCTTCCATTCTGCGTTGGAGGATTTGACTGCATATAGAATTTCTTGCCATATTTTAATAAGAAATGCCGCCTGCTGAGACCTTTTCCACGGCACGACTCTACTGGGTTTATTTGTGTCTTTGCTAGCGATAGAACCAAACAATCCCCCGACTCTATCGCTTTGAGACCATTTTTTAATAAAGCTACTGTTCAATGAACGAATGAAAGCAGCATTTGACACATGCCCTTTTACTCTGCGCCCATGCAGTTCAATTCTTCCATTCCAAGGACTATCTGGATGAGACCATAAAGTTTCAGTTAATTCCTGTGAGCGGTGCTCTTGATAAATCTTAATTGCTTCTGATTGCTCAAGCCAGTCCTGTCTTCTGAGTTCCGGGTAAAGGTCAAAGGCCAAGCTTGCATTAATCTTTTTAGGCTCTACATTAATAGTCCAGAATAAATACGCCTGCCAGCCAAGAGAGAGGTTATTAAAGATAACGACAGGAACTTCGTAACTGTCGTCGAATTTGTTTCCATGGTCTATTGCATACAGACGGTGCTGTCCGTCGATGATTTCTATTGGGGGAGTGAAATCATTTTTCCTGCTTCTGTATTCATCGATAGCTTGTGGTGAAGGGTACTTAAGAAAGTAGAGCTCATCATGCTTCGATATGGACACCTCCAACTCTTTCGGAACTGCTATATCTTCACCTTTTATGGGCCGGTATTGGCCTGAAGGAATCACATTGATTATAATTGCGTTTGGAAGCCAACCAGGGTTCATTAAGCTTCGATGCTCATCAGGGTCTAATCCCTTGCCACTTGATAGAGGATATCCATAATGAATATATCGGTTGATTTTTGCTGATCTATTTTTTTCGTGAGCCCTCTGATAGCCGTGAGCGGTATTAGGGTTGCTTCTTTGTTCAATATCTCTAGTGGTAACAGCAGAAAGCTTTCTCAGTTCGCTGAGAGACATCGAGCCTATATAAAAACCTTCTTCTGGTTTTTCTAGCCCTTCTCGCCATTGAATTTTTTCCCATTCTGGGAGCCATTGCTGGACCTGTAGTAGAGGTTTCTCAAGGAAGGAGCTCATTATTATGCCTTACCATTCTTATGATTAGCTGGGTACTCTATTCTGCATAGATTCAAGAAATAAAAAACCAGGCGGCTCACACACAACCATGATTGAGACCAACTCTTGTTTCGTGCGCCGAGCCAAAGAAGAGGAGAACTGCAGGTACCAGCTCCAAGCCAGCATAGAGAAAAACAGACAGGCATCCCGTCCCCCCGATTCGCTTTCGCAGGCCATGCCACCCTGGCTGACCGGTTGTTATTTGTGATCCAGTTCCGAATCTACACAATCTTGGCGTAAAAGCAAAAACCCGCAGCCCCCAGCTATTTCCCCCTTACGTCATACCTGTTGCAGGGAAGTGTCGTCCCTTCGCTTTGCGAGCAAAGCTCCAACGGATGATTGGGGGTTGGTGATGGCCGGGCGGCTAGGCTTCCGGGATCACCGCCGGTTTATCCAGGAACAGGGCGGTGCGGATCAGGTCCACGTAGATCTGTTCCTTGCCGGCGTGGCTGAGCAGGGACAGGGATTCGCCGTTGCGCAGGTTTAATTGAATCTGGCTGTTTACGAAGCTGCGTTCGCCGGTGGTGAGTACCTGGTTGAGCTGGACGGATTCCACTTCATTAAAAGCCAGGGTGCGGTTGTCGCCGGGCAGGGTGATGGTTTGCTGGCGGCGGTCCAGGCGGGCGTTGCTGGTGGTGGAGAACAGTACGAACAGGCCGGCCAGGGTAAAGGAGATGGACAGCATCAGCGCCTGCATAGTGCCGCCCCACGTCATCTGCGCGAAGGGAATATGGGACACGAACAGGGCGTCGGCGATGTAGTAGAGCTCCACCGCCAGGCCGCCCTGGGGGGCGATCAGAAAGGCCAGGCCCATGCCACTGAGTGCTCGGCTGCGGGTGATGCGTAACAGGTCGGCCTTGGCCGGTTTAATGCGGGCGGTGACGAAGTTGCTGCCGCCGCGAACCGGCGCCGCATTGTTGCGGTAGGCGCCGGGGTCGAGCAACAGGCCGGGGATGTCGCGAGGGTGGCTCGTCAGCCACTGCCTCTCTTCGCGGGTAAGTGCCTTGCTGGGGCGCACCAGCAGGCAGAACGCCAGCACCACCATGGCGAGCCCCAGAAAGGCAAAACCCACCCAGGTGCGCAGCAGCCCGCGATAGAGCTGAATGGAGTGGGTTTGCTGGCCGTCGACGACCTTTTCCAGGCCACCGAGGGTTTTCTGCAGGTGGGCGATCAGCCAGCGGTCGTGGTCGTTGAGGGAGGGTTTGGCCTGGGTGCGGGCGATGCGGTCGCGGATTTCATCGTACTTCTGCCGTTGTTTCTGCTGGCTTTCCTGCATCATGGTGATGGCACGCTGCTGGGCCTGCCAGGAATCTTTGGCCTTGCTGACCGCGCCGCCCACCACCATCGCGATAAACGCGGCAATCAATACACCGTAAACCCATTTCAGCATCAGCACGCATCCGTCAGCGACAAAAGATCGGCGACGATAGCAAATAATTGCGTACTTTGCAGGCAAGGCATCGCAATGGGTGCGTGGCCTTAAGTGGCACGGACGGAGAGGTAAGGACGGGCCGCAAACGGCGATGAGCGCGTTGTTGCTTGCGGCCTTATTGAATCAGGGCAGCACGTTGGCGTGGCCGGTTGGCTCCTGCGGCTCTTCCAGCTGGCCACGATAGCGGGGCAGGTACTGGGGAAACTGTTTCTGGATAAAGGCGATCATGTCTTCGCGGATGGAGCACCGGAGGTTCCACAATGTGGTGGAATTTTTGGCGCTCATGAGGAAGCGGATCTGTATGGCTTTTTCCCCGGCTTCCACGACCTGAACGGTGCCGGTGGAACCATCCCACTCCGAGGCTGCTTCCAGCAGGCGATAGAATTCCTCACGCAACGGCTCGATGGGGATACCGTAATCCGCCCAGATCAGGGTGCTGCCGATCTGGTCGGCGGTATTGCGTGACCAGTTCTGGAAGGGGTTTTCGATAAACCATTGCAGCGGCACCACCAGACGACGCAGGTCCCATACCCGCAGGACCACATAGGTGGCCGTGACTTCTTCTACCCAGCACCATTCGCCCTGCACAAACATGGCGTCATCGATGCGGAAGGGTTGGGTGAGTGCGATCTGCATGCCCGCCAGCAGGTTGCTGAGCACCGGGCGGGCGGCAAAGCCGAGGATGATGCCGCCGATACCGGCGGAGGCCAGCAGGCTGGTGCCGATCTGGCGGACGGAATCGAATGTCATCAGGGCGGCGCCGGTGCCGACCAGCACAATGACGATATTCAGGCAGCGAACGAGAAAGCGGGTCTGGGTTTCCACCTTGCGCGCCCGCTTCCATTCGTTTTCGTAGGCCGGGTTCAGTTTGACGATGACGTCGCCAATGGCGGAGGTGAAGCCGACGGCGGTCCAGGTGAGGGCAATGATCAGCAGCAGCGTGGTGCCGTGGCGGATCTGTGCCAGCCAGGGAAGTTCTTCGGGCACGGTATGTAGCACACTGCTCAGGGCGATAAGGGCCAACGACACACCAATGGCCCGCGCCGCCGCGTCAAAGAAGATGCGACCGACGGAGGCAGACTCGGCAAAACGGCCAATCAGGTAGACCAGCGCCTTATAGACAAGCAAACCGGCAATGATGGCGAGCAGGGCCAACCCTGCAGCATCTACCCACGCAACCAGAGCATCCTGAATCATCTGCTGCATATGTCCCCCGCCAAGGCGTCATCGACTCCTTGGTAACTTAACAGGGGCAAAGGGGGCAGGTCTTCCCCCGATTTGCTTTCGCAGCCGACGCCGGTTCGCATGCCGCAGATCCCCTTGGGGGCAAGCATAGCTCCTACAGAGGCAAGCTACGCCCGCACCGGACATTCGACTCCTGTTTTTTTATTTTCACTATTAACTATTCACTGTTAACTATTAATTGCCTTTGACTGCTTCTTCCACAAAATCCAGCCGATCCTGCCCGAAGAACATTTCATTGCCCACGAACAGGGTTGGCGCGCCAAACACGCCACGCTTTACGGCGGCTTCGGTGTTGGCTTTGAGCTGTTCTTTCACTTCGTCGCTGGCAGCTTTTTCCAGCCAGGCTTGCGCATCAAGGCCGGCGGCGGTGAGCACGCGGGTGATTTCTTCTACCTCGGACAGTTTGCAGGGCTCGCGCCACATGGCGTTGTAGAGGGCGGTGATGACGGCGTCCTGTTCCGGGGTGCCGATGGCGGCGGTGGCGATGCGCATGGGGGTGATGGTGTTCACCGGGAAGTGCGGGTTCATGGTGAGCGGCACCTGGTAGCGCGCGGAGTAGCGTGCCAGG
>Ga0208703_100193_pt1:0-5000 | contig 7208 bp, 3 predicted proteins | sample DeeseametaMP0626_FD_184207 | JGI IMG/M metagenome (GOLD analysis project Ga0208703, IMG submission 184207) | Marine microbial communities from the Deep Atlantic Ocean - MP0626 (SPAdes) | ecosystem: Environmental > Aquatic > Marine > Oceanic | place: South Atlantic Ocean | collected 2011-01-26
GAACCATTTTGCCGACTTCCCTTACCCACATTTTTCTATTAACCAGAGGCTTATGACCTTAGAGACCTGATGCGGTAATCAGTACGAATAATATGTAATCGCAATTATATTCACGGCTTTTCACGAGTCATTTAAAGTGTACCCATACATCGTAAAACTACCAATGTTGTTTATGTAATATAGTCCGATCGCAAGGTAAACTTATTCCGTGATCATAATACATATGATAAGAGTAGAGATCTCTCAAAGGAGCCTCAACCACTAAAACTGATATTTACTACGTTACCGTACCGACATCACAATATGAAATTCGGAAATATTATTGGGACACTCCTTTGCTTAAGACATTGTCATCTACTCAATTAATTTCACATTCACTTAGAATCGATTAACCCATGTTCAACTGCTGTTGACATGGAAACTTACTCCTCTTCAGCATTCATTACTTTTGGATGAATATTTGCTACTATCACCAAGATCTGCCCTAACAGTTGCTCTATTATACCTAACGCTCATAATTTCTATACAACCGTCGCGCCCACCTACTTCCTATAGTCAACCTCATTTACTTCAGAAATGTAGTATCATTGAATCGCTTAAGCGCCATCCATTTTTAGGGCTAGTTGATTTGGCAGGTGAGTTGTTACACACTCCTTAGCGATTTTCAACCTCCATGACCATCGTCCTGCTGTTTAAATCAAGTAACAACCTTTATGGTTTCATAATAAGCGACTACAGTAACAGTTTTACTACCCGTCTGGAACATCCCACATCGCCAGTTCTGCTTACCAAAATTGGACCACTGAGAGATCTCATTTAATGTTTTACTACAGTTAAGAGAATACTACCCTACACCCATTTAAAGTTTAAAAATAGACCGAGACTGTTTCAGTCCCATGTGCTCTTATCATTTGCTCTACCTAATGTAATTTTCTTCTCAATCTCTAACTATCCTGAGGGAAACTTCGGAGGGAACCAGCTACTAGATAGTTCGATTAGTCTTTCGCCCCTACACTTATATCCGACAAGCGATTTGCACGTCAGTATTGTTTCAAGCCTCCAACAGAATTTCTCCAGACTTAACCCTGCACAAGTATAGTTCACCATCTTTCGGGTCCCAATAGCTATACTCTTGCTAGAAGTAATCAATGCCCACGATTATATATCATTACAAAGATAAACACGATCGTAATTACCTGCGATTAGAAAAATTTTAATTACAAAGTCTTGCATTCATACTAAACTCCTTGGACCGTGTTTCCAGACGGGTCAGATCAAGATATTTTCAGATTTATACACATCCTATTCTGGAAAACTAAAATTTTGGTATATCTTTCAATATTTGTGTATTATGTATGAATTATATTTTTTCAAAGTAATACCTTCTCATTTGCTTCGCTTTCTACCAACATATTCTCATACTTTTTAAGTCCCTCTCCAAAGTTCTTTTCATCTTTCCCTCACGGTACTTCTACACTAAAGGTCTCTCACCAATTAAATATGCTTATGTGAATATCACCACATACTTCGAACTCCAGTACCAAAGAATTCTATTCAAAAATATAGTTAACTTTAACACCTAACTTCTTAACATACGAGAAATCAACTTTCTCTGATCTCAATCATATTTAAATTTACTTGTAATCAAAGGGCACTCAACTAACTAAACTACAAAGTATATTCCATGATATATAGAATTTATTGATTAGCCAACTTCCATTTCATTCGCCGTTACTTTGGATGTCCCTTTTTTTCCAATCCTCCACTTATTTATATGCTTAAATTTAGTAGGTTTTCTTACTTGACGCTGACTACCTCTCATTTGAAAAAATTGTTTTATCCGTAAAGTTATGGTCGTCCTAATTATGTATACTATCTTTTAGGGAGATTATTGATAGATTCCTCCAAAAAGACACGTTTTTAATGGTGAGGGGATGGGGATATATTGTACGGGGGAGTGGGAGTGGGGAATTCATTATTTAATATAGGATATTAGGATATATGAGAATACACTTATAGAAAAAGTGTAGTTATAGATAATAAGATATTCGATTATAGGGAAAGTTTACAAGTGGAAAGATTATAAATATATCAATATTTAACTATCTAAAAAAAAAATAGTTCATTAAAATAAAACAAATATTCTTAATACTCTTGATACTTTTATTGTACATGGAGTTCTGCAAACATATTTTATATTACGCTACTATAATAATTTAAGGTCAAATATGCATATCTAAAAATAAAATTCACAAGATAAATAGAACATTAAAAAATTAATGACTCTCAAATTCTGCAATTCATAGAACGTTTTCACATTTTGTCGCATTCTTCATCGTTGCGCAAACCAAAAGACTTAATGTCAATAGAATTGATTGCTAATTATAGTATATATATATAATTAATGTCGGATTATATGAATAATATCATTAGGACGAGACAATTAATTTTACTCAACAACAGATAACAAAAATCGTAAGATGAGAATAAAAAACAGATTGTGTTTATTTGAATCATCTGTTGGTACTGATCCTTCCACAGGTTCACCTACGGAAACCTTGTTACGACTTCTCCTTCCTCTAAATAATCTAGTTTGTAAATATTAAAAATTATATTACCATCTACTTAAGAAAATAATTATTTCTCCAAATCATTCACCAATACATCCAATAGGTAGGAGCGACGGGCGGTGTGTACAAAGGGCAGGGACGTATTCAGTGCGCATTGATGACAAACACTTACTGGATATTCCTAGTTCACATGTAAAAATTTCAAAGCGCGATCACAAGTAAAGAATCGTTTAAAAATTTCATAGCAATATTCGAGTAAAGTAGAATAAATTTAATTATTCTCCTATTGTAGCCCGTGCGCCACCCAGGACATCTAAGGGCATCACAGACCTGTTATTGCTACCAACTTCCAGCAATTTAGGGAAAGCCAGTCCCTCTAAGAAGCTACAATTCTATATGAATGATTATACTATTTAGTAAGTAATAGTCTCGTTCGTTAACGGAATTAACCAGACAAATTACTCCACCAACTAAGAACGGCCATGCACCACCACCCATAAAATCAAGGAAGATCTATCAATCTATCAATCTAAGCTATGTCTGGACCAGGTAAATTTTCCAGTGTTGAGTCAAATTAAGCCACAGGATCCACATCTTGTGGTGCCCTTCCGTCAATTCCTTTAAGTTTCAGCCTTGCGACCATACTCCCCCCGGAATCCAAATGCTTTAATTTCTCTCAAGTTTCTGACAAAGATAATTAATCATTTGCCAACTTCTAGCTAATATAGTTTATAGTTGAGACTACGACGGTATCTAATCGTCTTCGATCCCTCAACTTACGTTCTTGATCAAAGAGGAAATTCTAGATAAATGCTTCCGCACTTGATAATCTTTTGTTGTTCCCAGAATTTCACCTCTAACGACAAAATATTAATATCTCCGACAAACTCTAAAAATCATTACATCAACCTCTCAAACATTTATCTGATGTCATTATCTACCATTCCATGCTTTAGTATACAATCATAATATTGCTTAAAACACTCTATTTTTTTCAAAGTAAAAATACACTAATTCAATGATCGGAAAATTAATTCCAACTTTGAAATTGGGAAAATAGAAATAGTCGAATTTTCATATATCGTTATAATCACATAAAATTGACACTCTAGCTTATTCGACTATGAGCTTTTTAACGGCAACAATGTTAGCATACACCATTAGAGCTGGAATTACCGCGGCTGCTGGCACCAGACTTGCCCTCTAATTGTTTATCAATAAAATTTCTATTTTGTTTTCAATACAATTATTTACTTCTAAGGCAAAATATTGTGATTTCTTGTCACTACCTCTCATGATCAGAAATGGGTAATTTACGTGCCTGCTGCCTTCCTTAGATATAGTAGCTGTCTCGCAGGCTCCTTCTCCGGACTGGAACCCTAATTCCCCGTTACCCGTATATGCCTCAATAGTCCTATAAACTACTCACTAACTAATAGGTCAGAAATTCGAATGATTAGTCACGTATACCGCGATATGATAAAGCATTCTTATGATTCATTCGTAATATTAAATCACTCTGGTCTGATAGAAATAAATGCTCATTATGGAAAAATATAAATGGCATGTTTTAGCTCTAGGATTTCCACAGGTATCCATATATAAGAAAATGTCAATCGTAAAAAAACTGATATAATGAGCCGTCTGCAGTCTAACGAAAGACCATCGATATACTTAGACATGCATGGCTTAATCTTTTAAACAAGTGTATGACTACTGGCAGGATCAACCAGATTAACAATAAATATAATTCCAAATTCCTACAAATGAAAATTTAGAGGGAAGAAAAAAGTTTATAGAACGTATCTCTCAATAAAATCGAAAATAGTAGATTTGTATAATATTAATATGATTCAATGCACCCATCCAGACATCATCAATATAATCCAATGTATCTTTTCGAATATTCTTGGGAATTATTGAAATATAATTCCCACTGAAAATATATATATTTTTATCTTTAAGTTTTCCAAAAGTAACCTTTTTAAATATATTATATAAGTATTCTTTGGTAGAGAAATATTAATTATATAAAATACGGTATCAAGTTAAAACCCTCGTATCTATTATGTAAGTAGAAGTTTCATTTATTAATATTTTGTAAATCTTTTAAAAATTTCAAAATTGTATAAACATTCACTTTCTATAAAAAAATAAATACGTCAATAAATGTTTTTTATTTTCGAAAAATAAAAGATAAGATTAACTGAATAAAAATGTCAATAGATGTATTTTATTTATGAAAAGTAAAAGGTAACAATAATTAAATATTTTAAAACAATTATACAGAGATTCAATATAAAAAGAAATAAAGCGTAAAAAAGATATAGAGCAAAAAAAAAAAACCCCCTTTTTTTAATAATATATTTTAAAAAAAATATAAGAATCCCAATTAAATAAAATTTTTAAATAGGCGCGGCGCGCTCAAAA
>Ga0208703_100195_pt1 | contig 7119 bp, 5 predicted proteins | sample DeeseametaMP0626_FD_184207 | JGI IMG/M metagenome (GOLD analysis project Ga0208703, IMG submission 184207) | Marine microbial communities from the Deep Atlantic Ocean - MP0626 (SPAdes) | ecosystem: Environmental > Aquatic > Marine > Oceanic | place: South Atlantic Ocean | collected 2011-01-26
GCGGAACACGCCGAGAAGGGGATGCATATCGGCGCCTTCGACCGAACGACGCAGGGCGCCAAGGGCGTGGTCGCCTGCTCGGTCAGTATTGACCAGTCACTAGGCGCCCGTCTCGCCACGCGTCACCTGATCGGCCTCGGGCACAAGCGCATCGCCTTCATCTCGGGGCCGATCGGCACCTCCAGCCGGACCGCGCGCCTCGATGGCATGCGCCAAGAGATGGAGAAGGCCGGCCTGAGGATCGACGACGATCTAATCTGGCTGGCGCCCAATGCCGTGGACTTCGGCGACAGCCACGCGGCCGAACTGGGCCGCATCGGGATCCGCGAATTGCTGACGCTGGATGACCCGCCGACAGCCGTGTTCACGGTGAACGACATGTACGCCATCGGCGCCTGTTCGGGCGCGCGGGAACTGGGGTTCCGCATCCCCGAAGACCTGTCGGTTGTTGGTTTCGATGACATCATGATCGCCAAGGTCATGGAGCCGCCGCTGACGACCGTCCGGCAACCTGTCGAGCAGATGGCGGAGATGATCGTCGCCAGGCTCATCGGCATTCTCGAGGCGACGGAAGAGCTCGAAGACCCGCATGTCGTGCTGCGCCCGGAACTGATCGTGCGCAGCTCGTCCGCCGCCGCAAACCACCACGACAAACGCTGATCGGGAGCCCGCACCATGACCGCAGACAAGAACCTGACAGGCCGTCACATCCTGATCGCAGGGGCGACAAGCGGCATGGGTCGTGCCACGGCTCGCACCGCGGCCGCTGCCGGCGCAAAGCTGGTGCTTTTGGGGCGCGACGGGGACCGGCTTGACGAGATCGCCACGGAAACCCGGGACCTGGGCGCCAAAGGCGTGCTGGGCGTGCAGGCTGATGCCGCCGACGCGGAAGCATTGAACGCGGCGTTGGAGGGGCATCGCGACGTGCTGGCCGGTGTCGATTCCCTGGTGAATTCGGTGGGCGTCAATATCGTGCAGCGTTCCTTTGTCGACCTGACGGCGGAAAGCTGGTCGTCGATGGTCGACACCAATCTCAACGCGGCCTTCAACCTCGCCAAGACCATGGTTCCGTTGTTCCGTGCACGCGGCGGCGGGCTGCTGATCAACATCTCCTCCACAGCGGCACGCAAGCCCGATCCATCAGGGGCCGCCTACCAGGCGACGAAGGCAGGCGTCATGGCGATGACCCATGCGATCATGGAGGAAGAGTGGCAGAACGGCATTCGCGCCACGGTGATCCTGCCGGGCATGACCGAGACGCCCCTGCTCGAGAAACGCCCCACGCCGCCGACCGAGGAGATGCGGGCGAAGGCGCTGCAGCCCGAAGACATCGCCGAGGCCTGCATGTTCGTGATCGGCCTGCCCGAGCGGGCGCATGTCTCGGAACTGATGATCCAGCCGGCGAAACGGTGAGCGCATTCAAGGGAATACAGACATGAAAACGCATAGCCACCCGACATCCGCCCCTAAGGTCGCCGTCCTGATGCCCGAGGAGGTCCGCTCGCGGATCTTTTCGGCACAGGTCGAGGACGCGCTGAGCGCCTTTGCGCAGCCGGTTTTCGTCAGCGACGAAGACCTGGCGTCGGGGGCCTTTGCCGCGGCCTTGACGGATGTGACTGCGGTCATCACCGGATGGCTCAGCCCGAAGCTGTCGCAGGTGGTCGCGCCGCGCGGAGAGGTCGCCTTCGTCTCGCATGCCGCCGGGTCGGTGAAGTTACTGGACGTGGAGACCGCACTTGTCGACGGCCACATCCGGGTCAGCCACGCGGCGCCGCAGATTGCCCTGGCCGTGGCCGAATTTACCCTGACGCAGATCCTTGCCCACCTGCGCCTGCAGGGCCAGCAGGATGCCGGGTTGCGTGGCACGCTGGGCTGGGCAGAGATGCGGAAGGACCTCCTCGGCCAGCTTCTGGCGGAGCAGACCGTCGGGCTGGTCGGGCTGGGCTATGTCGGTCGGCTCGTGCTGGACCGGCTGCGCCCGTTCGGCTGCAAGGTGGCGGTCTACGATCCCTTCATCAGCGCCGAAGAGGCCGACCGGCTGAGCGTGACGCTGATGGAGCTTGACGCGCTGTTCGCCGGTTGCGCCGTGGTCAGCCTGCACGCCGCGAACCTGCCCGCCACCACAGGCATGATCAAGGGCCGCTACTTGCAGGCGATGGCCGACGGCAGTCTGCTGGTCAACACCGCCCGCGCCGGGCTGCTGGAGCCGGGTGCGCTGGTCGCGGAACTGCAGGGGGGCCGGATTTTCGCCGCCATCGACACCTTCGACATCGAACCGCTGCCGGACGACGATCCGCTGCGGCGGATGCCCAACGTCTATCTGTCGCCGCATTGCGCCGGCCATACCCGCGAAAGCTATCTCCGTCAGGGGTTGTCCGCGGTCGAAGAGGTGCGTCGCTACTTTGCCGGCGAACCGCTGCAACAGGAAATCCGCCGCGAAAAGGCGGCCGCGCTCGCGTGACGCGGCAGCCTCGGGCAACACCACAGGGAGGGGGAATGACATGGCCTCAGTAGAAATCACCGGGCTCAAGAAGAACTTCGGCGCGGTCGAAGTGATCCACGGCGTCGACCTGCAGATCGAGGACGGCGAATTCGTGGCGCTGGTCGGCCCGTCGGGCTGTGGCAAGTCGACCCTGTTGCGCATCATTTCGGGACTCGAACCTGCCTCGGGCGGCGAGATCCGGATCGACGGCACCGTGGTCAATCACCTCAACCCGCGCGAACGCAATATCGCGATGGTGTTCCAGAACTACGCGCTTTACCCGCATATGAGCGTGGCGAAGAACATGGGCTTCAACCTGAAGCTTTCGGGGATGAAGCGTGGCGAGATCGACGAAAAGGTCAAGGAGGTCGCCGGCCTGCTCGAGCTGGACAAGCTGCTCGACCGTAAGCCCGGGCAGCTCTCAGGCGGCCAGCGCCAGCGCGTCGCCATGGGTCGCGCCATTGTGCGCGATCCGGCGGCCTTTCTGTTCGACGAGCCCCTGTCGAACCTCGATGCCAAGCTGCGGGTGCAGATGCGCTCCGAGATCAAGACCCTGCACCAGCGGGTCAAGACCACGTCGATCTATGTCACCCACGACCAGATCGAGGCGATGACGCTGGCCGACCGCGTGGTGATCCTCAACGGCGGCAGTATCGAGCAGGCGGGGCGGCCGATCGACCTCTACGAAAAGCCCGACAACCTGTTTGTCGCGGCCTTCATCGGCACCCCGTCGATGAACCTGATCGACGCCAGCATCGTGAAGACCGACACCGGTCTGGCGGCGGAGCTGTCGGGGGGGCAGATGGTGCCTGTCACCAGCAACCATCCGCACATCCGCGAGCACGAAGAGGTCATCGTCGGGATGCGGCCCGAGCACTTTGCGATGGGGGGCGGCGGGGTGCCCCTGTCGGGCTCCGCGACCCTGGTCGAGCCCACGGGCGCGCAGACTCACATCACCTTCGACCTTGGTGACAAGCCGGCTACGGCGGTGCTTGATGGCGGCGTCGACGTGGCCGTCGGGCAGCCGCTGACGGTGTCGATCGATCCCCTGAAGGTGCATTTTTTCGACAGGACAACCGGGCGCCGCGTGTAGCGCGGGCGCGCCCGGACAAGACGGCGCGGCACGGGTCGCGCGGACAGAAATGCGATGCGGCGGCCGCTGACTGCGGGCGCCGCATTACAAGGAGCAAGAGAGAGATGACGAAAGTATTGATATTCGGAACCGGGTTCGCCGGGCAGGGCCACGCCGAGGCCTTTCGCGCCGCCGGGGCCGAGGTGGTGGGCATCGTCGGCCGCACGCCGCATGTTGTGAAAGAGGTCGCCGAGACGATGGGCATCCCCTATTCCGGCACTGACTGGCAGCAGGCGCTGGACGACTGCAAACCCGACGTCGTCTCGATCGCCACGCCGGGCGGGGCGCATTACGCGCCGATCAAGCAGGCCATCGCCGCCGGCTGCCACGTGTTCTGCGACAAGCCGATGACCCATAGCGCCGAGACCGCGGTCGAACTGTGCCAGCTGGCCGAGGAAAAGGGCGTCAAGACCGCCTATGCCGCGAGCTTCCGCTATGCGCCGAGCGTGCTTCATGCGAAACGGCTGGTGGCCGAGGGCGCCATCGGTGAGCCGACCGAGATCGAATGCATGTCGCACTTCAACCTGGAGCGCGAGATCCCGTTCGGCTGGTCTCATCGCAGGGAAGATGGTGGCGGACGGCTGAACAACAACTTCACGCATACGCTGTCGATTGCGGCTTCGGTGGTGGGCGACAGAATCCTTCGCGTGATCGGCGAGGTGCGCGACGATCTGGGCCGCGCGCCGATTGTCGACGGGGTGCACAACTTCGCCACGCGGCGCGATTTCATTCCCAAGGACCTTGAAGATCCCTCGCTGAAATGGGGCGAAAGCAACGTCGAATGGTCCTATACCGTGCTGGCGCAGCTCGAGAGCCCCTTTGCCGGCAAACCGGTCTCGGTGCTCTTCAAGCATGGCGGGCTGGTGCCGCGCTTCCTTGAAGATCACATTGTCTTCTACGGCACCCGGGGCGCGATCTACATCAAGGGCCACTACGGCAGCGGCGCGCTCTATATCCACGAGGGGAAGGAGTGGCACGAGCAGGCCCTGCCCGATGACATTGCCGTCACCATCCCCGACGTGACGGGCGAAACCGAACAGTGCTGGCATTACCTTGCCCGCGAATTCATCAAGGACATCAAGGGCGAGAGCGTCGACCCCTATCCGACTTTCCGCGAGGGTAGCCAGTATCAGCAGATCATCGAGATTGTGCGCCGCAATGACAATTGGACGGATGTGACCGGCTTGGCATGAGGCCACCAGCGACGAAAGCCAAGATTGCCGACGCCCCACTCCGTGTCGAGACATTGCCGGGCTGGACCCAGCGCGGTTCGACGCGCTGAGCGGGCTGGATGTGTCACAGCGGCAGGCCTTTCCACGGGGAATCTTCTGCGAAGTCCAGAGCGGATTGGCAAATGACCCCGCGCGAGTTTGTCGACTCGTTCCAAGGATTGGGACTATTTCAGCGGTCTGTCAGAACTTGCCAAAGAATTGCGCTTGCAGCGAATGTCGGCAAAGCGGTCTGCGACCTCAGCATCGCAAACGGGCATCGACTGTCTCATTTGGGCCGGTTTGGTCGCTCTGCCTGTCGGCCGATCGGGATGGCGTTCTGATCATCGATGAGACCGGATTTCTTAAGAAAGGCACCCATTCGGTCGGTGTCGCGCGGCAATATTCCGGCACGGCGAGGCGGATCGAGAACTGTCAGGTCGGGGTCTTTGCCGCCTATGCAGCCGCTGGGGCCAGGCGCTGATCGACCGGCAACTCTATCTGCCGAAATCCTGGGCCGGCGATCCGGCGCGCCGCGATAGCGCGCAGGTGCCTGATGAGATGGCCTTTGCCACCAAGCCTGCGATGGCCTGCGAGATGATCGCGCGCCTGCTGGACGAGGGCACGCCTTGCGCCTTCGTGCTCGCCGACGCGGTCTACGGCTCCGATCACAGCTTCCGGCGCATGCTTGAAGCCCGCGGCCAAGCCTATGTGCTGGCGGTACGCTCCAATCACACGCTGCGGTTCCTGGAAGACTGGTCGCTGGTGCAGACCGACCCTCGGACGATGATCGCCGACCTGCCTGCCGAGACCTGGACGCCGCTCAGCGCCGGCGAAGGCGCCAAGGGGCCTCGGCTCTATCACTGGGCGCGCCTGCCTCTCAAGTATCAGGCCGGACAGGGATTTTCCCGCTGGTTGCTGGCGCGGCGGAGTCTGCGTGATCCCGGCGCCATCGCCTATTACTTCGCCTACGCGCCTTCTGACGCCACGCTGGAAGACCTCGCTGCGGCGGCCGGGCTGCGCTGGGCCATCGAGGAATGTTTTCTCCGTGCCAAGGACGACCTGGGTCTTGACCACTGCGAAGCGCGGTCCTGGCACGGCTGGCATCGGCACATGAGTCTGGTGATGGCCGCCGCCGCGTTTCTCGCCCGGATCGGCGCCGACCAGCGCCGCGCGGCCTATGGGAAACAGAACGAAACGAGTCCGAAACGCCCGGCTGCATGATCGCGCGCCTCCGGCAAACCCTGACCACGCCGGAAATCCGTCGCCTCTGCACGCGACTGCTGCATCGCCCGGTCCACACCGCCACCTTCATCTGGGATTGGTCACGATGGCGAAGGGGGCACCAAGTCGCCGCCGCCATCGCCCACCGAAAAGCCCGATCAAATATGCAACTGTAGTGCTAGGGGCACCTCAAAATGTGCCGGGACGCTGCTCAGTTTGGCGAGGTTGCCCGCGGATGAACAAGACGAAGACGGCGGCGATGCCGGCCGTCCGTCTTGCCTCCGTCCAGCCTGCGATCACAAAGAGTGGGCTGAGCAGGAAACCTCCACCGATACCCGAAAGTCATGATCGCGATGTATCCCGACGATCGGCCATGGCCGGACGGAGGCGTAAAGGATTGCCGCCCGTCCCAACACGACGTCAAAGGCTCCTCAGTGAAGCGGACGAGCCAGGTGATGGGCCGGGACAAATCGGCCCATTCCCGACCGGAGCAGCTTAATTCCCGAGGGGGCGAGGAAAGTTTGGACGGTCGGTGTTGTAGTGGGCCGCCAGGTAGTCGAGAATCTCGGTCCTGTCGGGCTCTTCGATTTCGGACATACCCTGTTCTTCGACCATCCACTCGAACATCTCGTCCCACTCGTCGCGGGTCAGGCCCTGCTGGGCGACGATCATCTCGGAATGGCAGGCGGTGCAGGCGTAATACGTGGCCTCTACGCCCGGTGCATCGAACAGGATGCCGAATTCGTACTCCTCGGCAGCGCTGTCTGTCGCCGGTGCGGCGGCCTCGGTCGCGCCGAACGCAAGCGGGTTGTCGGAGAAGGTGTTCAGATAGGCAATCAGGTTCGCGCGGTCTTCCTCTTTCTTGAGCCCGGCAAAGCTCATCTTGGTGCCCTTGACCTCGGCCCGGGGCTTGGTGAGGAACGCATCAAGACGTTCAGGAGTCCATTCGCCACCGTATTCGGTCAGGGCGTTCGAATACTTGAAGCCGTCAACCGCGGCGACCGGCCCGCCTACGATACCATAAAGGTTGGGGCCGACTTTGTTCTTGTCGCCTTGTTCGACAGTGTGGCAGG
>Ga0208703_100196_pt1 | contig 7105 bp, 5 predicted proteins | sample DeeseametaMP0626_FD_184207 | JGI IMG/M metagenome (GOLD analysis project Ga0208703, IMG submission 184207) | Marine microbial communities from the Deep Atlantic Ocean - MP0626 (SPAdes) | ecosystem: Environmental > Aquatic > Marine > Oceanic | place: South Atlantic Ocean | collected 2011-01-26
AAGGCCTGATTGATGGCTGCCGCCAGACGCTTTTCTTCACTGTTCATACCGCAGCTGACCAACCATGCCGCCGCCAAAAACAGACCGATAACCGCTACGCCTCGTTTCAATGACATCGCCCTTCCTCCTTGCGCGTTTCAATATGGGAGTCCCAATCTGCCCTATAGTATGCACGGTAAGAGCCCGGCGTCGACGCCCGCCATTGACAGCCCGTATCATGATTGCACCCATTTGCAGGAGAAGCCCATGACCACACTGGATACCGCGACACGCACTGAATTGGAAGCTGCCGCCTTTCGCCGCTTGCTGCAGCATCTTGACGAACACAAGGAAGTGCAAAATATTGACCTGATGATTCTGGCGGACTTCTGCCGTAACTGTCTGTCCAAATGGCTGGTGGCCGCTGCGGATGAGCGCCAGGTGGCACTGGATTATGATGCCGCCAGGGAATGGGTGTACGGCATGCCCTTCGCCGACTGGAAAGCGCAATACCAGACTCCGGCAACCCCGCAACAGCTGGCCGCGTTCGAAGCGAAACAGAACAAATAGCTTGTTCTGGCGTTTACAGGCGTCGCCCTGGAAGAAAGGCTCTAACGCGGTGCTGCATTTGTCCTGGAAGCCCGGCTGTCAGCACAATGGCTAAACACCCTGATACTGATTTCCCGCCAGTCTACGGTGCACCATAAAAAAGGCGGCCCACAGGCCGCCTCGATATGGCTTACGAGAATTACTCCTCGTCGAATAGCGTTTCCACCCGGTAGATAGCGGTGGTACCACTGACTTCGTTACCCACCACCAGCAACGGCATGCCATTGGGTGAATCGGCGGCGGCGATGAACACCAGCCCTTCCGGTCCCAGATCCCCCACCACGGCACCCACATCGCTTTCTGCCAGCAGGCCATCATCGATCAGATCTTCGATGTCCTCGCCATCACCGCCGCCGCCCCAGAAGTTGCGGCTGTTCAGGTAATCCAGCCGCTGGGGCTGCTGCGGATCGGTAATGTCATAGACCAGAATGCCGCCCATGCGCTCCAGGGCCAGGAACAGGAAAGTCTTGTCGCCAATGGCGCCGATGGTCAGGCCTTCCGGCTCCGGGCCCTTGGCATCACTGCGGCTGTCCATGGCGTTGATTTCATCATGGCCACTGTTGAAGTAATCCTGGCAGGCAATGCTGCGGTTGGTACCCAGCCGGCATTCGTCGCTGGCCAGGAACTGTTCGATGGCATCGCCGCTGTCGAATACCAGGTTGCCGTTTTCGTCCCGGATGGAGAAGGAGCGACCCCCATAGCTGTACAGGGTGTCATACATGATGCGAGTGCCAGCCGGATCCAGCTGCCCCGCATCGTTGTACATTACCGGGGCGCCGGCGGCGTCGGTCTTGTAGCCCATGGTCCAGGTAATGTTGAGACGGCCCAGCACATCGTCTTCGCGGCAATCACCGGGATCACCGGCGCTGGCACCGCAGTAATCGAACACCGCGGGGTCCAGCAGCGCACCGGCAGCCAGTTCACGCAGCTGCGGGGGCAGATCGTCGCCGCAGCGGCGATCGAAGCCGCTGGCATGCACCAGATGCTTGACGCGGAATTCTTCCACGAACCCCTGGCTGGCATCGCCAACACAACCCTCACCTTCGCTGCCCCAGTAGGCATCGTTGTCCTCACCCCAGGCACGGGCGTCGCCTTCGTTGGCGGTAACCAGATAGGTACTGCCGCCAGCGCTATAGGCATGAATGGCGTCAGGCAGGTACAGGCCCACTACCCCGTCCCAGGTCTGGATGTTGATCTCTTCATCATCATCACTGGCATCAATGCCGAAACCTTCCACGCTGCGATCGATTTCTCCCAGCGGCAGGATATCGGTAACGGTGGCGGTATCGATATTGACCTTGGCCAGGGCATTGTTTTCCTGCAGGGTCACCCAGGCGGTTTTTCCATCGGCAGACAGCGCGATATATTCCGGCTCCAGATCCATGGCCACGTCCGCGCCCGGCCCATAGATGCGCACACCCATGCTGCGTAGCGTATCGGCATCAAAGGCACTGAAACCCGCCGTGCTGACCTGAGGGTCTTGCGGATTGCTGATATCGATAATGCTGATGGAGCCCGGCGGGTCAATCTGGTAATCGTCACTGGGCTCACCCTCGTTAGCAGTGAGCACCTTGCTGCTATCCGGGGTAAAGATGATCATGTCCGGCTGGGCGCCCACTTCTACACTACCCAGCAGGCTGAGGTCATCAGCACGGTAGAGGGCCGCAAAGCCGTTGTCGGTTTTCGTGGCGGCTTGAACCGCAATCGCGACCAACCCATTTTTCACCGCCACACTGTTCACGACGGCCCCGGCAGCGATCTCTTCAACACCCATCGACCCGATCAATAAGGGCTTGGCGGGGTCGCTCATATCAAGCACATCAAGCACGCCCTGCTCTGCGTTGACCACAAACAGGCGCTGACTGGCAGCGTCATAGGCAGGAATTTCAGCGGCAGACGTATCAAAACTGCCAGACTCGTAGCGACTCAGAAAAGACAGACGCAGGCTATCCGGCGTTTTTACTTGCTCGCCACCGGCAGCAGGATTGTCGTCGCTGCTGTCTCCGCCACAGGCGGTCAAGGCAGCGGCCAGCAGTACGCCGGCCCCCAGGCTATACCAGGATGTCATTGTGAACTCCCCAACGGTTCGTGTTATTTCATGATCCTGAGGTTATAGCCGTGCGGGATGAAGCCACTGCGACAAAGGCGTGATGCTTTTATGGCAAACGCAGGAAGGTGCGTGAGAACATGAGCCTTGCCGCAAAAAAAACGCGGCCAGGAGCCGCGTTCACCGGAAGAAACCAGACCGAGGAGGTCAAACGGTTTCGTAATCGCGCTCTTCAAACTCTGCCATCTGGGCCGCGTACTGGGTCGCGAAACCCGGGTACATGGTGGCATTGAAGCCATCCTCGGTCAGATACCAGCTTTTGCAGCCGGAATTCCAGTTGGTCCGGGCCAGGCGCTTTTGTATTGCCTTGTTATGCCGACGCTGCACGTCTTCTTTCACGTCCAGCATTTTCAGGTCGTCCTTGAGAATCTTTTCGATCCCTTTCACCGCATAGTCGAGCTGGGATTCCATGTACACCAGCGCCGAGTTGTGGCCGGGCCCGGAGTTGGGCCCGAAGGTCATGAACAGGTTCGGGTAGCCGGACACATTGATGCTCTTGTAGGCTTGGGCGCCGCCCTGCCATTCCTCCCCCAGCACCCGACCGTCACGGCCTTTCACCGGGAATGGCGTGCCGGAATGACTGACGTCGAAACCGGTGGCAAAGACGATACAGTCCACCTGATGCTCGATACCTTCCACGGTGCGAACCCCCTTTTCGCTGAGGCGGGCAATGGGCCAGGTAATCAGCTTGGCATTGTCTTTCTGCAGTGCCGGGTAGTAATCATTGGAGACCAGCACCCGCTTGCAGCCGATGGTGAAGTCCGGTGTCAGCTGACGGCGCAGCCAGCGGTCTTTCACCTGACGGCGCAGGTGCAGCCGCGCCACCCGTTCGGCAATACGCGTCAGCGGCGACTTCCAGATAACCGCCAGCGCCATGCTCTCATGGCTCCAGTAGAGCAGATTGCGCATGGCCTGCTGACTGGCTGGCAGTTTTTCAAACAACTTCTTGTTCCAGGCCGGCGTGGCAAAATCCGGGCGCGGCATCACCCAGCCCGGCGTGCGCTGGAACACTTTCACGTGACCCGCCTGTTTGACCAGTTCGGGAATAATCTGGATGCCGCTTGCGCCGGTACCAATCACGGCCACTTTCTTGCCAGTGAAATCGTACTCATGATCCCAGCGGGCACTGTGGATCTTGTGGCCCGTGAAATCCTCGATACCGGTAATGGCCGGGAAGCTGCAGTTGGACAACGGCCCCTGAGCCATCACCGCAGCCCGCCCGGCAAACTGTTCCCCTTTGTCGGTCGTGGCGGTCCAGATCCCTTTCTTTTCATCGAAGGACAGGTCTTCCACGTTCTTCTCGAAACGAATGTAGGGTTCCAGCTCAAACTCGGCCACCAGATGGTGGATATAGCCGAGAATTTCCTCGCTGCCCGAGAAGCTTCGTGACCAGTTCGGGTTGGGAGCAAACGAATACGAATACAGATTGGAGGGAATATCGCAGGCGGCACCAGGATATTGATTGTCTCGCCAGGTGCCGCCCACCGCACTGGCTCGCTCCAGAATCACGATATCCTTAATGCCGGCCTGCTTGAGGCGAATGGCCATCCCCAGGCCGGCAAAGCCCGCACCCACGATCAACACGGCTGCCGGTTTTACGGCGGGGGTTTTCTTTACCGTCGCGCGCTTGCCCGTGGTGGAACGCTTCCGGGTCGCCGCCTTGCCTGGGGCCTTTTTCGGGGAGGCAGAAGATGTAGTCATAACAGGATCTCTTCAGCAATCAGGTGGCCGCGCCATGCAAAAGGCACATGGCGCGCCGTCATGGGGTCTCTCAGGCAGTGGGCTGGTAGGTCAGCTCTCTCACCCAGGAAGGTACTGCAGGCAGTGCCCGACGCGGGATCAGACCAGTCAGTTTGACCATGCCATCCACCGGCACGTGATAGCCGCCAATTTTTTCGAATTTGGCCATGGCTGCATACAGGCGCTCTTCCGGCAGACCCATGGTAATAATGTTATCGCGCATTTTATTGAGCAGCGGCACATAGGAGGCAATGCCCAGCATCAGGCGCGGGTCCAGCAACGGTGCCAGCATTTTTGTAGCACCAATGAAGGTTTTCCCGCGGCCCTGCATTTCCATTACGCTAAAGCCGACGCCCAGATGACGGGACTCATCGTCGTTGATCTTTTCGAACGCCTGGTGGCAAACCGGATCTTTCACCGTCTCCAGCAGGAAGGTACACAAGGCACCGTCCAGGGCAATTTCCAGCATCGGCACCACTGTGCCCAGCACATACACCGGCATGTCATCGCTGTAACGATCCAGCCATTCAATCACCAGCCGCAGGTTGATGTTGGGCTCGGGAATCTCATCTCCCTCAAGCATGCCCCAGCGCTTCATCAGTGCCATTTCGGCATTGGCATGGCGCTGCTCTTCGGCATGGAAGTAGGTATAAATCTGGCGCAGGGTATCGGTGGGGGCTTTCTTGGCCATGGCAGCAAATGCGCGGGCGCCCACGTGCTCAATCCACATCAGGTCGGCCATGAAATCTTTCAGCTTGGGCCACTGCTCTTCGGTAATCAGCTCGGCACCCGGAGCGTCCCAGTCGATATCCGACAGGGCCCACTGGGTGCTTTTGATTTTGGTCAGCATTTTGTCCAGATCGATGGAAGCCATGATGCACTCCTTACGGATTATTCTGCGAGTTGAGGCGGAAGACCCGAGGGTCCGGCGCTCCGTACAGGTGACAAAAACGTTTACTGTCACATTGGTTGATGTAACAATAAAGCGAATGCTCGTTCGGATTCAACTCGGATAACCTGATGGCACGTAAACCCAAACAACAACGCTCCAGGGCCACCGTAGACGCCATTGTCCAGGCTGCCCTGATATCCATTGCCAACTACGGCCCAAGCGCTATCACCGCCAGACAGATCGCGGAAAAAGCCGGTATCGGCGTAGGTTCACTGTATGAGTATTTTGAAGACAAGGACGCCATCATTGATGCGGCCAGCAAACGCTTTGTCAGTGACACCGTGGATCTGATCAAACCACTGATCCCGGAACTGGTGCGTCTGGACATTCGCCAGGCGATTGAGAAATTGTTGTTCAGTTTTCGCGACTTTCTGGAAGAGAACAACCAGCTCTACCTGCGTTGCGCTCGCCACGCCTTCAGCATGGACATGGTGATCTACCAGTCACCGATCAACAGCGCCCTCATGGAGCTGTTCACCCAGTATCTGATGCATCACCCGGAGCTTCTGAAACTGCCGAATATTCCCACCGTGGCCTATTTCTATATCAACGGCGGCATTTTCACCGTGGTCAGGCATCTGTCCGAGGACAACCCGATACAAAGCTTCGAGGAGCTGGCGACGGTGTTCGGGGACATTCTCGCCAGCTATGTGGACAAGAAAGTGGAATTGGCGGGCTGACAGCCCGCTCGGTGCTCGTCTGCCAAGCGCACAACGCATGAGAGGGAAGCCTTTCGCTTCCCTCTCAGTCAACAGACCTGGCGTCTGATGATCGTCAGGCGGCCTTCTTTTTCTCCGCGGTCTGGTAGACCACTTCGTAGTCTCCTACCTTGAAATCGCTCAGGCGTCTCTTAAGCTCTTTCAGCGACCAGGGCCAGGCGGCGAAGTTGCGGCCGTTCTGATCCAGGTAGTAGCTCTTGCAGCCACCACTGTTGAACACCGTGGTTTTCAGGTGCTTCTGGACTTTGTCATTGTGGGCTTTCAGCACCGGGGGCTTGATGGCAAAGCGGGTAATCCGCTTCTGCTTAACCTTCTTCAGACCATCAATGATGTAGTCCAGTTGGGCTTCGGCCAGACCGATAAAGGAATCGTACACCAGCACGTTGGGACCCAGCACCAGGAAGGCATTGGGCACATCCTTCATGGTGGCGCCAAGATAAGCTTCCGGTGAGGTGTCTTTCCACAGGTCAGAGAGGCGATCACCGTTGGCATCAATCACCTTTCTGCCAATCGGCGGGTGAGACACTTCAAAGCCGGTCCCCCAGATAATCACGTCTACCTCGTGGCGTTCACCGTTGGCGGCAATCACGGTATTGCCTTCCACTTCCACCAGACCATAGGGAATCAGGTTGGCATTGTCTGCCTGCAGGGCCGGGTAATAGTTGTTGGCAAACAGGATACGCTTGCAGCCCAGGGTAAAGTCCGGGGTCACCGCCTTGCGCAGGGTCTTGTCTTTCACCTGCACGCGCAGCAGCTGTTTGGCCGCCGTGCTCACCGGCTTCAGGGCTGCCGGGTTACGCAGCCCGAAGTTGATCACATTCAGGGAGGTGGCCACGGCCTTACGCCAGCTTTTCTGGATGATAGGCAGCTTGTTGATCAGCTGCTTGCTGGTGTCACCCAGATCCATGTCCGGCTTGGGCAGCACCCAGGGGGCAGTACGCTGGAAGACGTGCAGCTCTTTGACCTTGGGCTGGATCTGCGGCACAAACTGGATGGCCG
>Ga0208703_100198_pt1 | contig 7084 bp, 7 predicted proteins | sample DeeseametaMP0626_FD_184207 | JGI IMG/M metagenome (GOLD analysis project Ga0208703, IMG submission 184207) | Marine microbial communities from the Deep Atlantic Ocean - MP0626 (SPAdes) | ecosystem: Environmental > Aquatic > Marine > Oceanic | place: South Atlantic Ocean | collected 2011-01-26
CGCGCAGCCGCCGGTGATCAGGTCGTCGCGGGTGATCTGCGCCGCCTTCTTGTTGTTCGACAGCTCGCCATAGGCGCGGATGCCCTTGAGGATCGCGGCCCAGAAGCCGGCCTCATGGGTGCCGCCCTCGGGGGTGGGGACGGTGTTGCAATAGGACTGGATGAACCCGTCGCGCGAGGGCGTCCAGTTGATCGCCCATTCCACCTTGCCCGGGGTGCCGAATTTCTCCTTGAAATCCACCGTTCCGGCAAAGGGTTTCTCGGCATAGGTCGACGCGCTGCCCAGGGTCTCGGTCAGGTAGTCCGACAACCCGCCGGGAAAGTGGAAGGTGGCTTCGGTCGGGGTCTCGCCATCCTCGATGGCGCTCTTCCAGCGAATCTCGACGCCCGAGAACAGATAGGCCTTGGAACGCACCATCTTGAGCAGGCGGGCGGGTTTGAAGCGGTGCTTGCCGAAGATCTCCTCGTCAGCGTGAAAGGTCACCGTGGTGCCGCGCCGGTTGGGGGCGGCGCCGACCTTGGCAACCGGGCCCAGCGGCAGGCCGCGGGAAAACCGTTGCTCAAAGAGCTCCTTGTTGCGCGCGACCTGGACAACCATGGAATCGCTGAGCGCATTGACCACCGAGGCGCCGACGCCATGCAGACCGCCGGAGGTCTCGTAAGCCTTGCCCGAAAACTTGCCGCCGGCATGCAGCGTGCAGAGGATCACCTCGAGCGCGGATTTGCCGGGGAATTTCGGGTGCGGGTCGATCGGGATGCCGCGGCCGTTGTCGCGGATGGTAATGGCAAAATCTTCGTGCAGCTCGACCTCGATGCGATTGGCATGGCCGGCGACGGCCTCGTCCATCGAGTTGTCGAGCACCTCGGCCACCATGTGGTGCAACGCGCGTTCATCGGTGCCGCCGATGTACATCCCGGGCCGCTTGCGCACCGGTTCCAGCCCTTCGAGCACCTCGATATGCCTGGCATCGTAGTCAGAAGGGTCCACCGGTGTAAGAAGATCGTCGGCCATGTCCGCTGCTCTTTGTTGCTCTTGATTGGCGCGCAGTATGGCAGAGCGCGCCGGGCGGGGGAAGGGTGCGGATCGCCCACTGCGCCCGAACGGGCTTGTCATTGGCGCCATGGTGGCGATTATCCGCAGAACCACAATCAGGGAGGCAGACATGCGCATCGCATTCACCGGCGGCAACGGCAAGGCAGGCAGGCATATCGTTCCGTGGCTTCGCGAGCGGGGACACCGGGTGCTCAACCTCGATCTGAATGCCCCGCAGGAGCCCGACAACCTGTCGGTCGATCTCACCGACAGCGGCCAGGTGTTCAATGCGCTCTCGAGCCTGTCGGGGTTCGACGAGCTTGACCGGCCCGAGGTGCCGAAGTTCGACGCCGTGGTGCATTTCGCCGCGCTGGCGCGCATCCTGATCCAGCCCGACAACGAGACCTTTCGGGTCAACACCCTGTCGACCTACAACATCCTGGAGGCGGCGGTGAAACTGGGCATCCCCAAGGTGATCTTTGCCTCGTCGGAGACCACCTATGGCATCTGTTTCGCCCAGGGCGAGGTAAAGCCCGACTACCTGCCGGTGGACGAGGAGCATCCGGTGGTGCCGCATGACAGCTATGCCATGTCCAAGGTCTGCAACGAGGCTTGCGGGCGGTCGTTTCAGGCCCGGTCCGGGATCGACGTCTATGGCCTGCGGATCAACAACGTGATCGCGCCCGAGGAATACGCCAGCGACTTCCCGGCCTACATGGCAGATCCCTCGCTGCGGCGGCGCAACATATTTGCCTATATCGACGTGCGCGACCTGGGGCAGATGGTCGAGAAATGCCTCGAGACCGACGGGCTGGGTTATGAGGTGTTCAACGTTGCCAACGACGACCTTTCGGTCGAGTTGACGAACGCAGAGGTCCGTTCGCGGTTCTACGACGGTGTGCCGCTGCGCCGCGAGATGGGCGAGGCCGAGACCTTCTACAGCAACCGCAAGGCCAAGGAGATGCTGGGCTTCCAGCCCGCGCATTCCTGGCGCGAGGTGCTCGGATAGGGCTCAGCCGGCCTGGCCGCGCAGCCATTCGGCAAAGCTCGCCTCGTCCAGATGGCCCTGGGCGAGGCGGATGATGCGATCGCCGATGTCCTGAACGTCCCACTCCAGTTCGATTCCGTGAATTTCCAGACAGAAGTTCATGGTGTCGAAGGCGGTGCGCTTGTTGTCGTCATTGAAGCAATGGCCAGTGGCAATCGCCGTGGCATACGCAGCGGCGAGATCGAAGATGTCGTCGATCAGACCGTAGACGAGGCGGTTTTCAACCCGACCCAAGGCGCCTTCGAGGGATTTGTCACGCGCGCGCCCGGCAATCTCTCCGGGATTGAGCGCGGCGTCGTGCAGCGCTTCGACCATCTCGGCGGTCAGCAGTACTGGGGTCATTTGTCCTTGAGATAATCAAGAACGGGCTGCACCCGTGGCCGCGACTTTGCGATGTAGGATTTGACCTCATCCATCGAGGCAAACCGAGGTTCGCCGTCGAGCGTGGCCTCTTCCGGCACCAGATAGCCCACGCATTTCGAGTTCTTCATGATCGCCACCGGCTCGCCGCCGGCGCGGTCAAAGACCTTTTGCGGCTCGCGCAGCTCGGTCATGGTGCAGATGTTGCGGGTGTGAAGACGGGTGACCATGGCGGTGTTCCTGATTGGAATGTGTATTTCAATATACACTTTTCCGCACGTTTTGCAAGGCAGGGCAGGGCTCAGGGCCGTACCGTCTCGACCTCGAACTGAAGGAACAAGGGCACTGGCTCCGCTGCCTTCTTCTTGCGCGAGAGCGAGATGGCGGCGCGGGTCGTGTCGCCGAACCCCGCCGTTGCCAAAAGGTCGGCCAGGCCCTGCGGACCGGCCGGCGCGGCGCGGCTGCGTGCCACCGCGTCCTGCGCGAGGAATGACAGATCCTCGACTGCCGATCCCGCGGCCGCCGGCGAAACGACAACGATCACCCGCTCGCGGCCGAAGCTGTCGCCGGTGATCAGGATGTAATCCTCGTCAAGCCTGTCGCCCGGCTGCATCCGGCCATTGTCGATGAAGGTGATGGAATAATCGGAACCGACGTAGAGAATGTTGAAATCCACCGGCGCCTCGGTGGGATTGGCCAGCCTGAGCCCCAGGGTGTCGTCCGGCACCAGCCGCGGCACCGAGGCGCCGGAAAACGCCACGCGCGAGGCCGGCAGCACCTGTTCACGCGCAGCGTCGTAGCGGCCGCGTACCATCTCGGCCTCGACCCGGAGCGCCGAAGCGCCGGCAGTTGCCGCGCCTACCTTCATCAGGTTCAGGGCGCGTGACATCCGGGTCAGGTTTTCCGCCACCATCCGGGCTAGTTGCGTCGCGTCCTTGTCGCCGGTCGTCACCGAGGGCACCTGCGCCAGCTCGTCGATATCGACGATACCGGCCGCCGACATGAACCAGAGCGCATCGGGCCGCGGGCTGTCGGCAAAGACCGCGAGACGCAGATCGGCTTCAGGATCGCCGGCGGGGACAAATCGGATGCGTGGGCCGGTCAGGCCTTCGCGCGCGATCACCCCAAGGGCGGCATCCAGGGCCTCGGCCGGGGCCGTTCCGGGCGCCGGCAGGGCGACGGTCAGCGACAGGTCGAGCGCGGTGCCGATCTTGCGCAGCACCGCGCCGGGGGGCAGCGCATCGAGACTGTAGTCGCCCGTTGCCTGCGCCGAAAAGGTGGTGAGGGCGCTGACGGTGAACCTGGCCAGCGCCGCGTCATCGGCATCGGCGGGCGAGGCCAGCAGCAGCAATTCGCTGCCCAGGTTCAGCCCGTGCAGCTGCCCGGCGTCGATGCGCAGCGCCGTACCCTGCGGCCGCGCCGGCCATTGCAGGATGCGGTCGCCCGCGCCCTGGCCAAAGACCGGCAGATCGAGGTCGCCTTCGAACAGCGGCGTTGATCGCGCCAGGTTGCCGCTGACGTATTTGCGCAGCACCTCCTGCGCCAATTGCCGATAGGTGATGCCGGGGCGCTCGGCCAAAGTCTCGAACAGCGTATAGGTAAAGACGCCCTGGATCCGGCGGTTCGCCTGTCCCTTGGGCATGTTCCTTTCCGGCGTGGTTTCATTGGTCTGGGCCGCGAAAAAGGCCACCAGACGCCCGGTTTCACCATCGTCGCTGACCGCTTCGACCGGCGCATCAGCCGGGCTGCGCGGGTCGGGCAGCGCCCGGCTGCGGCTTGCGGCCTCTGCCATGGCCCCGGCCGGAATGGCGAGCGCATCCGGCGGCAACTGCCGCATCCGCACCTCGCCTGCGCCGGGGGCGGCGCGCGTCGCGGTGCCGGAGTGACAGCTGTCGAAGACCACCCAGACATCGGCGCCACGCGCGCGGATGGCATCGATCATCTCGCCGATCTCGTCGTCGACCAGCGCGTTCTCGACCTGGCCCACGGTGTCGTTCCAGGGGCCGATGTCCACCGGCAGAAATATCTCGTCGAGCCCGTCCAGCTCGCTCGCCGGATCGGCGGCGGGCGCTTGCGAGCCATGGCCGGAGAAATGCAGGTAGACAAAATCCTCGGGGGCGACCTCTTGGGCCAGCGCGGCGAATTCCGCCCGGATCGCCGCCAGCGTCGGCGCCCTGCCGCCATCTACGCCGTCGGCCAGAACGACGATGTTGTCGGGGGCAAAGGGCAGGACGGGGTTGCTGGCCAGATATCTGGCCACCAGGTCGACGTCATTGGCCGGCCCCTTGAGCCAGAAACGCTCATCCAGCGAAGGATAGGTCGAGGCGCCGATCAGCAGGGCACGGGCCTCGCGTGCGAGCAGCGCGCCGGGGGTGAAACCGATGAACAGGGCGAGGGCGGCGGCGACGGGGCGGAGCATGGCGGGCCTCTCAATTGGTGATCAGGGAATAGCCGGAATTGCCGCGCCCCTTGTTGCGTACGACCACGGTGAACGACGCGTCCTGCGCCGGCGTCCAACCGCAATGGGCAATCGCCGAGATATCCGTATCGGAACAGACCAGCCGCGCCTGGGCGTCATAGACAAAGAGGTTGAGATCGGCCTGCCCGGTGCCTTCGACATAGACATCGGCATATTCGCCGCCGCGATAGGTCATCGGCGGATAGGTGTCGGTGCCGCCATTGCGGATCGCGGTGATCGAATAGAGCTGACCGGTCTTCACCCCGCGCGCGGATTCGGCGCGGATGTCTTCGGCCAGTGTCGTGATGATCGCGTCTTCCGGGGCCATGGCCTCGGCCGTCTCAAGCATCTCCTGCCAGTCCAGCGGTGCCTCGGCCGCGATGTCTTCGGGCTCGGGCATGTCCTTGTCCACCGCCCGCGCGACCTCGGACAGCGCCACGGATTTGCGCAGCCGCGCCGCCGCCAGAACCAGCAGCGGATCGCGCGCCTCGAGACCTGCGAGGTAGAGCTCGGCCGATAGCGCGGCGGTCTGGGCAATGGTGCGGTCGGCCCGCGCGGGGGCTGCGACAAGCGCCAGCGCCAGGGCGGCGGAGGTGAGCAATCGGATCATCTGAAACACTCCCAAAGCAATCACTTTGGCCCGATATTGAGCGGTCGGGGCGGTGTTTCAAAGGATTTGTTGTGGCTTTGGAGCACTTAACGGGGCTTTTCATGTGCGCGATGCGCGGCGGTTGCCTAGCCTTGGCCGGCCACGGGTTTTGCAGGAGACCGTGATGCAGCCCCGCGCCGTCATCCGGCGGATGTGCTTGACCCTGCGACAAATACCCTTTGATCTGGAGGCAGTGATGTCCGTAGAGGAGATGACCTTGGAAGCGGCCGACCCCGCGAAATCTGCGCCCTTGCGCCGTATTCTGATCGTCGAAGACGATGCCGCCGCCGCCCGCGCGCTGTCAGAGGCGGTTCGCGATCTCGGCTGTGCGCCGGTGGTGATGCGCAGCTTTGACGACGGGGTCACGGCCGCCGGTTTGGCCGATTTCGCGGTGGTGGTCTTCGACCGGATGCTGCCCGGCGGCGACGGTGTCGATGCCATCGCCAAGATCAGGGCGGGCGGCTCCACGGCGCTGATCCTCGTGGTCTCGGCGCTGGGCCGCGCCGCCAACAAGATCGAGGGGCTGGAAAAAGGCGCCGACGATTACCTCGCCAAGCCCTTCGACCCCGAAGAGCTGCGCGCAAGGCTCAGGGCACTGTTGCGACGGCAGGAGATGACGGTGCTCGACAACGACCTGATCGCCTTTGGCGCCCTGGAGATCCGGATGAAGGCGCGCACCGTGCACGTAAAGACCGAGCATGTGCCGGTCAGCCCCAAAGAGTTCGAGCTGATCACCTATTTCGCCCGCAATGCCGGGCAGGTCGTGACGCGGATGCAATTGCTGGAACATGTCTGGAAGCTGCATTTCGATCCGCAGACCAATGTGGTCGATGTCCATGTCGGCCGGCTGCGCCGCAAGCTCGAGGCGGCGGCGGGGCGGCCGGTGATCCACACGGCGCGCGGCGAAGGTTATATCTTCGATCCCGGCCGGGGCGTTTCATGAGGCGGGTGCCGCTGGCGCGCTCGGCCAGCCTGCGCCTGACACTGGCGATCGCCGGGCTGATCCTGTTCATGGCGGTGATGGCGATGGCGGTGCAATACCGCACCGCCGCCCAGGCGCTGGAGCGGCAGCAGGCCGATCTGCTGCAATCCGACATCGACAGTTTCGCCGAACTCTACGACCAGCGTCGCATCCCGGCGCTGCGGCAGGCGATCGCCGAGCGCGCCGCGCAGACGCCGCAGGGCCGCGCGCTCTATCTCTTGCAGGACCGCAACGGGCGGACGCTGGCGGGTAATCTGCCGGATTGGCCCGAAGACCTGCCGGCGATGGCCGGCGGCGTCACCGAGGCCGCGCCGCTGGCCAAGGGGTGCCGCTGCGACCTCACGCATATCCGCGATGTCATCGGTCGCTTCTCGTCGGAAGAGCGAGCGGAGATGGCGGGGGACGATGGCGTGATCGGCGTCGATTGCGCCTTCTGCTCGCGCATCTTCCCGCTGGCGCTGGACAGTTTCGCCACCCATTGAGGCGCCGCCATCGGCCGCCAGGGTGAATTGAGGCCGGCTGTGGCTTTTGCGCTATGAAATTGCCGCAATTGGT
>Ga0208703_100209_pt1 | contig 6832 bp, 7 predicted proteins | sample DeeseametaMP0626_FD_184207 | JGI IMG/M metagenome (GOLD analysis project Ga0208703, IMG submission 184207) | Marine microbial communities from the Deep Atlantic Ocean - MP0626 (SPAdes) | ecosystem: Environmental > Aquatic > Marine > Oceanic | place: South Atlantic Ocean | collected 2011-01-26
CGTCACGCTCAGCGTAAAACCCTGAAGCCAATAAACATGAAAAGGAAAAACGCCATGAACATCACGCTAAAACGCCTCGGCATGCTGTCGCTACTGGCAACCGCTTTGCCGGTCCAGGCTCACAAACTCTGGTTGCTACCCAGCCACACCAGTGTCTCCGAACCGCAATGGGTCACCGTGGATGCCAGCATTTCCAACGAAATCTTCGGCGTAGAGCGCGCCTACCCGCTGGACGACCTGGAAGTGACCGGGCCTGATGGCAAGGCCGCCACTGTGGAAAATCTCCTCAAGGGCCACCGTCGAAGTGTCTTCGATGTGAATCTGGACAAGCCCGGCAGCTATCGCATCGCCGTGGCCAAACCCGGTTATTTTCTGATGTACCAGGTGGATGGTGAGCGCAAACGCGCCCGCGGTATGGATGCCGGCACACTGTTAGCCCAGCTGCCGGAAAATGCCAGTGACGTGACACTGAGCGAAGTCCACAACCGTCTGGAAACCGTGATCACCCTGGGCGCGCCGACGACCATCCGGCCCACTGGCAAGGGCATGGAACTGGAAATGCTCACTCACCCCAACGACCTGTATGCCGGCGAGACCGCACAGTGGCGCCTGCTGGTGGACGGTGAACCGGCCTCTGGTGTGGAGATGGAACTGGTCCCCGGTGGCACCCGCTACCGCGACAGTCAGGACAACTGGATCGTGACCAGCGACGACAAGGGCATGCTGTCCATCACCTGGCCCCAGGCCGGTCGCTACTACCTGGAAGCCTCCAGCTCTGATGACAAGGTCAGCAACAAAAAAGCCGATCAGCGACGGCTGCAGTATCTGGGAACGGTAGAAGTGTTGCCGATGTGAAGAGAACAGCTGCGAGCCACAAACTTCATGCTACAAGGCGGGAGGGGCCGAGCCAGACGGCCCGCCCCCTGTACGCGACAGTTATCCCTAATTCTTTTACGAAGCCGCTGTAGAAACGTAGCGTAGGTCGGCCCGAAGGGTGAGCGTAGCGAATACGGAGTTTGGGCCGCGAACAACCTTTCGCGGCAAGGAGATCGAATCCCAGAGCTAATGAGATTCCGTTAATTAGCCAATATGTACCACCGAGGAGGCCCTAATCGCGCCGCCAGCGACGCGCCTACAGCAGCTTCGTACAGATGACGCAGTCCTGGCAGTTTTCCAACGTTTTCCGATGCAACGCTCGTAGCTAGCGGCTAATCCCGTCAATCAGACCCCGCATCGTGCGCACCGCTTCATCCAGCCCGGACATCACGGCCCGGGCGATGATGCTATGGCCGATGTTCAGTTCGTTGATGCCCGGGATAGCGGCGATGGGCAAGGTGTTGTGGTAATGCAGGCCATGGCCGGCGTTAACCACCAGACCTTGCTCCAGCGCATAGGCGACGCCATCACGAATTTTTGCCAGTTCCTGCTGCTCGCTGGCCGGGTCCGTGGCATCGGCGTAATGCCCGGTATGAATTTCGATGGTCGGCGCACCACATTCCCGGGCGGCACGGATTTGCGCCGGGTCCGCATCGATAAACAGGGACACATCAATGCCCGCCTGCCCCAGGCGCTGGCAGCACTGGGCAATCCATGCCTGGTTACCCACCACATCCAGACCACCTTCCGTAGTCAGCTCTTCTCGCTTTTCCGGCACCAGACAGCAATGGGGCGGCTTGATGCGACAGGCAATGGCAACCATTTCCTCGGTGGCGGCCATCTCCAGGTTCATGCGGGTCTGCAGGGTCTGCGCCAGCAACTCCACATCACGGTCATTGATATGGCGGCGGTCCTCACGCAGATGCACAGTAATCCCATCCGCCCCCGCCTGCTCCGCTATCAGCGCCGCCTGCACGGGCTCCGGATAGCGGGTGCCACGGGCCTGGCGCAGGGTGGCGATGTGATCGATGTTAACGCCGAGCAATACTCTGGACATAATACTCACCTTAAAACGGATTCTTTGCGTCGCGGGCAATTCGATGTTCTAGCTTCTAGCTTCTAGCTTTCAGGATGGAGCTCCGCCTGAATCGGCACACAATGTTTTTTTTCTCTCGTTGCTAGTAGCTCAAAGCTAGACTCTGCTTTTCACTTCTCCCGAAACAGCTCGCGGCTTTTCAGGGGTTTGTCCCCCAGGTGCGGAGCCAGCAAAGCCCGGCACAGGTGGAGGGCGGTTTTTCGGGCTGGCGGTTGCCAGTCACCGTTGACGATGGCCAGTAAATCGTTGCCTTGATACCCCTCTTGTGCGGGCAACAGGCCCTGCTGCGGGTCCAGCAGGTAGTATCCGTCAGGGCGCAATGCCTCGCCGTGAATATCGTACCCCAGTGCGATGCCGTAGCCCATTTCCTCCAGCAGGCCCAACTCGAATTGCCGCAGAGCCACATCAAGCCACTGCCCTTCCTGCAAAGCATTGAGCGCCTGTTCATAAAGAGGCCAGAGCCCCGGGTGCGGGTCGTCCCGGTGCAACAGGCGAGTCAGAAGCTCATTAAGGTAAAAGCCGCAATACAGAGGCTTGCCCTGCAAGGCCAGGCGTTGGCCACGAGGCTCGCAGCCACGAAAGCTGTAAAGCTCGCCGGCGCTTTTCAGTTCGATCCACAGGGGGGTAAAGGGTGCCAGCAACGGATCCTTGCGACCACCTCGCACCACCGCCCCTACACGCCCCAGCGCGGGCACAAACAGTTCCACGATCAGGCTGGTGTTACGGAAGGGCCGGCGGTGCAAGAGCCAGGCGGGTTGCAGGGTGGGGTTCACGGGGGACAGCTCCTAGCTTCTAGCTTCTAGCTTCTAGCTTCTAGCTTCTAGCTTCTAGCTTCTAGCTTCTAGCTTTCAGAATGGTGCCTCGCCTAAAGCCAAATACAATATTTTTCTAGCAGCTCGTAGCTAGAAGCTCGCAGCTTAATTCCGTTCGTCATACCCAAGCGAGCGCAACGCCCGGGCATCGTCGGACCAGCCAGCCTTGATCTTCACCCATAGATTCAACATTACCTTGCGATCAATCAGGCGCTCAATGTCTTCCCGGGCCTGGGTGCCGATCTGCTTGATACGGTCACCACCATCACCAATGAGAATCTTTTTCTGGCCACGACGTTCCACCAGGATAGCGGCAGAAATTTCAGTGACGCGGGCGCCCTCTTCCCACATTTCCACTTCCACGCTGACCTGATGGGGCAGCTCCTGGCCCAGCTGGCGCACCACTTTTTCACGAATAATTTCTGCCGCCATGAAGCGCAGGCTGCGGTCGGTTAGCTGGTCTTCGTCGTACCAGAACTCCCCTTCCGGCAAGCGCTCGACCAGCGCCTTTTCCAGCTCCATCAGGTTCTGTTCCTTGAGCGCAGACACAGGCACCACAGCATCGAAAGGGTAACGCTCGGTAAGCGCTTCTATATGCGGCAGCAACTGGGCCTTGTCGTCCAGGCTGTCCACCTTGTTGATGATCAGCAGCACCGGCATTTCCGGGTGTTCGGGCAGTAGCGACAACACATACTCATCTGCCGGAGTCCACTTGAGGCCATCCACCATCATGCAGACCACATCCACGCCACTGAGCGTGGATACTGCGGCCTCGTTCATGGCCCGATTAAGCGCTCGCTCCTGACCGGTATGAATCCCCGGGGTGTCCGCAAAGATAATCTGATAGTTGTCACGGGTATGGATACCATGGATACGGTGACGGGTGGTTTGCGGCTTGCGCGAGGTAATGCTGACCTTCTGCCCGATCAGGTGATTCATCAGGGTAGATTTACCCACGTTGGGGCGACCAACGATGGAGATCATTCCACAACGGGTCGGTGTTACGTCAGTCATACTGCTGCTCCAGCCAGCTCAGGACAGTGGCCGCGACTTGCTGCTCGGCCTTGCGGCGACTGGCTCCCTGGGCCTTGAAGGTTTGTTGCATCTGCTCCAGTTCGCAGGTCACTTCAAAGGTCTGCTTGGGAGCGAGACCCTCCACCTGAGTGACCTGGTAGGTGGGCAATTCGAATTTGCGGGCCTGCAGCCACTCCTGCAGGCGGGTTTTGGCATCTTTCTGGGCACTCTGCGGCGTAATGATCTGCAGCCGTTCATCAAACCAGTTCAACACCACGTCCCGGCAGGGTGACTCACCACCGTCTAGCAGGATGGCACCGATTATCGCTTCCAGAGAATCAGCAAGAATGGAATCGCGGCGAAAGCCACCACTTTTCAGTTCGCCACCGCCCAGCACCAGATAATCTCCCAGGCCCAGTTCTCGCGCCACCAGGGCCAGAGTCTGGCCGCGCACCAGCGAGGCCCGCATCCGGGTGAGTTGCCCTTCTGCCGCATCCGGAAAGCGCTCAAACAAGGCAATGGAAATGATCTGCCCGAGTTGGGCATCACCGAGGAATTCCAGGCGTTCGTAGTTGCGATGGCGGCTGACACTGCGATGGGTCAGTGCCAGTGCCAGCAGTTCAATATCATTGAAACGGTAGCCCAAGCGAGCCATCAACCTGTCGAGATCATTATTCACTGGCGAACGTCTTTGCTGAACTCGTCCTGAAAGGTCATCACGATACTGACGTTGTAGAACATGGGTTCGCGGACTTCATAATCAGTAGTAATTTTGAGCACCCCGGCATCCTTGGTGATTGCCAGATCCTCGACGTTTATCACGGTGACTTGATTGATGGAGAACCGCTTTCTCAGCGCGTCACGCACCTCTCGGGGTGACATCAATGCGGTCTTGCTATCCTGCATCAAGGACTTGACTGACGAAGAGATGGTGTTGTGTTCCATGTAGGCGGGCACCATTCGCAGTGTTGCAGTGCCCAGGACAGCGGCAACCAGCAGTATCGCCGCCCAACCCACCAAAGAGATCCCACGTTGCTGTGATGGCTTTGTCATCATTGTTAGTTCGCCTCCACCTTGTCTATGGCGCCATTACGAGAAAAACTGGGTATCGAGAAGATCGGCTTCCAGTGCATCCAGATCAGGAAAGCCTCCCCCACTACCAGCTCTTCCGGGACTATACCCCAGAATCGGCTGTCGTTACTGTTATCCCGGTTGTCGCCCATCACAAAGTAGGCGCCTTCCGGCACTTGCCATTCACCCTGAGTCCGGCTCTGCGGCACTTTGCGGCCGGTGAAGGGGTTGATCTTGCCTTCCTGCCATATCAGGTGGCGGCTGTCACCGAGTTGCTCCACATACTCGCGCCGCCAGGCACCGGAGCCTTCCCACTCCCGGGCCAGCTCCCGCTTCACCGGTTCGCCATTGACCGTGACCACGTTGTCTTTTACCTGCACGCTATCACCAGGCAGACCAACCACTCGTTTGATGAAGTTTTGGCTGCGATTTTCCGGGAATTTGAATACCAGAACGTCGCCACGCTGGGGTTCAGCGGTCTCGACAATCTTGGTGTTGGTCACCGGCAGGCGCAGGCCGTAGGCGAATTTGTTCACCAGAATGAAGTCGTTCACCTGGAGGGTCGGCAGCATGGATCCGGACGGGATGGTAAATGGCTCGATGATGAAGGAGCGAATTACCAGCACAACGAAGAAAACGGAAATCAGGGAATTGGAGGTTTCCACAGCCCCTTCCACGCGCCCGCCTTTCTGCTTGAGCTTGAAGATCTTGTCGATGACCCAGACTGTAACGGTGAGCAGCAGCGCCAGGGAAAGCCAGAAACCAATATCGATATCCATCAATCATCCACCTTGAGTACTGCAAGGAACGCTTCCTGGGGGATTTCCACATTACCCACCTGCTTCATGCGTTTCTTACCTTCTTTCTGTTTCTGCAGCAGCTTTTTCTTGCGCGATACGTCACCGCCGTAGCACTTCGCGGTCACATTCTTGCGCAATGCCTTGACGGTCTGGCGAGCAATGACCTTGTTGCCGATGGCCGCCTGAATGGCCACATCAAACATTTGCCGCGGCACCAGCTCCTTCATCTTTTCGCACAAGGCACGGCCGCGATAGGCGGACTGGTCCAGGTGACAAATCATCGCCAGGGCATCCACCTTGTCGCCGTTAATCAGTACATCAACCCGCACCAGCTTGGTGGCTTCGAAGCGCTCGAAGGCATAGTCCATGGAGGCAAAACCCCGGCTCACGGACTTGATGCGATCGAAGAAATCCAGCACCACTTCGGCCATGGGGATGTCGTAGGTCAGCGCCACCTGTTTGCCCAGATACTGCATATTGATCTGCGAGCCCCGGCGCTCCACACACAGGGTAATCACATTGCCCACAAACTCCTGGGGAACCAGGATGTTGACGCGGGCGATGGGCTCACGGAATTCCTCAATCTTGTTGGCGTCCGGCAGCTTTGAGGGGTTATCCACGTAAAGCACGGATTCATCGACCAGCATGATTTCATAGACCACCGTGGGCGCGGTGGTGATCAGGTCCAGGTCGTATTCGCGCTCCAGACGCTCCTGGATGATCTCCATGTGCAGCATGCCCAGAAAGCCCACCCGGAAACCGAAGCCCAAGGCATCGGAGGTTTCCGGTTCATAGAACAGCGAGGCATCGTTGAGGGTCAGCTTGGCCAGGGCATCACGGAAGTCTTCGTAATCATCGGCACTGACCGGGAACATACCCGCATACACCTGCGGTTTCACTTTCTTGAAGCCCGGTAGCGCCGGTACATCCGGGGTCTTGGCCAGGGTCAGGGTATCGCCCACCGGTGCGCCATGAATATCCTTGATGCTGCCGCTCACCCAGCCCACTTCCCCGGCTTCCAGGTGTTTGGTCTCGGTCCGTTTTGGCGTAAAGATGCCGAGCTGATCCACCACATGGGTCTGGCCGGTGGATTTCACCAGAATCTTGTCACCCTTCTTCAGGCGGCCATGCTTCATACGCACCAGGGAAATCACACCCAGATA
>Ga0208703_100217_pt1 | contig 6660 bp, 7 predicted proteins | sample DeeseametaMP0626_FD_184207 | JGI IMG/M metagenome (GOLD analysis project Ga0208703, IMG submission 184207) | Marine microbial communities from the Deep Atlantic Ocean - MP0626 (SPAdes) | ecosystem: Environmental > Aquatic > Marine > Oceanic | place: South Atlantic Ocean | collected 2011-01-26
GGCCGAGGCCGGACGGGCCTAGCCGGTCATCACGCAGAGCAGTTCGAACATCAGCGACACGCCGAGCCAGGCGGTGGCGCCGCTGGTGTCGAACGGCGGTGAGACCTCGACCAGATCGGCCCCCGCGATGTCGAGCCCGGCAAGGCCCCGCACCACCTGTTGCGCCTGAAAGGAATTCGGGCCGCCGATTTCCGGCGTGCCGGTGCCGGGCGCGAAGGCCGGGTCGACGAAATCGATGTCGTAGCTGACATAGACCGGAGCCTCGCCGACGATCTCGCAGGCCTCGGCCATCACATCGGTGACGCCACGGGCAAAGAATTCTTCGATCGGGATGACCCGGACGCCGACCGCCTTGGCGAAATCGCGGTCCTCGAAGTCATAGGCGGTGCCGCGGATGCCGATCTGGACCACCCGCGCCGGATCGAGCAGCTCTTCCTCGATGGCGCGGCGGAAGGGCGTGCCATGGGTGTACATCGTGCCGCCGAAATAGCTGTGGAAGAGATCGGTATGGGCGTCGAAATGCACCATGCCCAGCGGCCCGTCCTCGGCCAGGGCGCGCAGCCAATCGGCCTTGAGCGCGCCGGTCCGCCTGTCCACCAGAAGCGCCGAGCCGATCTTGATGACAATGCGGCGGGCGTCGCTCAGGGTTGCCACGTCTCGGGCTCCTCGTCCTGCGCTTTCTGCCGCAGCTTGTCCTCGGAAATCTCGGCGCGCAGCGCGCGAAGCACCTCGGTCACCCCGTCGCGCGCGACGCCCGACATCAGCCTCACCGGCCCGCCGACCTCGGCCTCGAGCGCGGCCTTGGCCTCGGCGCGCTCTTCGTCATCCAGCGCGTCGATCTTGTTGAGCACGGTCACCCGCGGCTTGTCGGCCAGATGGCCGCCATAGGCCTCGAGCTCGGTGATGATGGTCCGGTAATCCTCGGCCACGGTCTCGGAGGTGCCATCAATCAGATGCAGCAGCACCGAACAGCGTTCCACATGGCCCAGAAAGCGGTCGCCGATACCCCGGCCCTCATGCGCGCCTTCGATCAGCCCGGGTATGTCGGCGACGACGAACTCGGCGCCATCGACCCCGACAACCCCGAGATTGGGATGCAGCGTGGTGAACGGGTAATCGGCGATCTTCGGCCGGGCGTTCGAGGTGGCGGCCAGGAACGTCGATTTGCCGGCATTGGGCAGGCCCAGAAGCCCGGCGTCGGCGATCAGCTTGAGCCGCAGCCAGATCGTGCGTTCCACCCCCGGCTGGCCGGGATTGGCGCGGCGCGGCGCCTGGTTGGTGGCGGTCTTGAAATGCAGGTTGCCAAAGCCGCCGTTGCCGCCCCTGGCCAGCACCACCTGCTCGCCTACCGCCATCAGCTCGGCCACCAGCGTCTCTTCGTCCTCGTCCAGCACCTCGGTGCCGACGGGAACCCGCAGGATGATGTCGTCGCCATCCTTGCCGGTGCGCTGCTTGCCCATGCCGGGCTGACCGTTCTTGGCAAAGAAGTGCTGCTGATAGCGGAAGTCGATCAGCGTGTTCAGCCCCTCGACCGCCTCGATGATCACCGACCCGCCCTTGCCGCCGTCGCCGCCGTCGGGCCCGCCGTATTCGATGTACTTCTCGCGCCGGAACGACACCGCGCCGCCGCCCCCGGCGCCGGAACGGATATAGACCTTGGCAAGATCGAGAAATTTCATGGCGTGGGCCTCATTGATTGCTGCACCGGCGATAAAGAAAATGCGCCCCGGCCTCAAGCCTTGGCGCATCCCCTGCTTCTTCTGTTTTCAAATGCCCTCGGGGGGTCTGCCCCCGCGAGGACGGGGGCAGACCCCCCAGGCCCTACCTGAGCTTGCGCAGATAGGTCCAGGTCGGCACCTGGCTGCCGCGCGCCACCGAATAGCTCTCGGCGTCGCCGATGTAGTCAAAGCCGCAGTTGGTCAGAACCTTGGCCGAGGCCGGGTTGTCCTGGAACACCGAGGCGAACATCGTGTCATGGTCCATCGGGTTGGCCTCGACCAGCGCGCGCACGGCGTCGGAGGCCAGGCCGGTGTTCCAGAAGGCCGGCGCCACCCAATAGCCCACTTCCGACTGGTTGCGGTCCATCCGCTCCAGCGAGATCAGCCCCATCAGTTCCGGCCCGTCCAGCCGCGTGCCGTCCATTGCCCAGACATCTTCGTCCCGCTCGGCCGCCATGGCGCGGGTGACAAAGGCTTCGGTCACCCCGGGCGGCAGCGGATGCGGGATCGAGGTCGTCATGCGGGCCACCCGCTCGTCGGAGGCATGCATTTCGATCAGCCCCATGTCGGACCGGCGCAGCGGGCGCAAATCCACGCGCTCGGTTTCGATCAGGGGTTGGGCAACCAGGTATTGCTGGGCGGTCATGCAGTTCCTCCTCAAAAACGGCAGTCTCGGGATCGGGCCGGTGACAGGCGCCCAAATTGGCGGATGTCAGGCCCAAAAGGGATTACTTCAGCGCGGTCCGGACAGGTGCGAGGCAAGCCGCCCGCAGTAGAACCCGTTCAGATTACTCCGAAAACATGGCAGAGACATGGCGATTGGCGGTTGATCATGCAAGGGGTCCACCCTCCTCCCGGGTGCGGCATCTGCCGAATGGAACACTGACCACTTGTCGATCTTCATCTGGTATTTCTATCCGAAAAGCCGTCAATTCAGAAACACCAAATCGCCGCAGGCGCCGCGCCCTGCCGGTAGCAAAACGAAACGGGGACCGGCTTTCGCCGATCCCCGTTGTTTGTCGTGCAAACCTTTAGGTCGGCTTATTCGGCGGCCTCCGCGGCCGGCAGCACGGAAATGAAGGTGCGGCCCTTGAAGCCCTTGCGGAAGGTGACCTGGCCTTCGACGGTTGCAAAGATGGTGTGATCCTTGCCTTCGCCAACGCCTTCACCCGGCCACCACTTGTTGCCGCGCTGACGCACGATGATGTTACCCGGGATGGCGCGCTGGCCACCGTAGAGTTTCACGCCCAGCCGGCGTCCGGCAGAGTCGCGACCGTTGCGGGAGGAGCCGCCTGCTTTTTTATGTGCCATGGGGTACTCTCCTTATTTCCCGGCCAGTTCTTTGGCCTGTTGCGTCCATTCCGGCTTGATCTTGACGGCATCGAAGCTGTCAACGTCAACCTCTGCAAGCTGGGCGAAGCTGGTGATCCCGGCATCGTTCAGCTTTTTCGCGGCCGCGGGGCCCACACCGGTGATCTTGGTCAGATCGTCGCCCGCAGCGGCGTCGGCTTTCGGAGCCTCTGCCTTGGGGGCGGCTTTTTCGGCCTTGGGCGCTGCGGCAGCCGGCGCACCGGTGACGGAGCCCGCGCCGATCGCGGCCTTGACGCCCGACTTGTCGGCGCCTTCGGCCAGAATGTCGGTCACGCGGATCAGCGTCAGTTGCTGACGGTGGCCCTTGGTGCGCTTGGAGCTGTGCTTGCGGCGGCGCTTGACGAAGTGGATGACCTTGTCACCCTTGATCTGGTCGATCACTTCGGCCTGCACGGCGGCACCGCTGACCAGCGGGCTGCCCAGCACGGTGGTGTCCCCACCCAGCATCAGCACGTCGTTGAATTGAACCTTTTCGCCGGCATCAGCAGCCAGTTTCTCGACGCGAAGCGTATCGCCCGAGGAAACCTTGTATTGCTTGCCGCCCGTCTTGAGGACTGCGAACATTCTCGTCTTCCTTTGTTTCCGCGTTCTGTGGCCCCGGGTGCCCGGCGTTGGTGGCGTCTGTCTTTCACATCTGCCGCCGCGAACAGCGCGCCCCTTCCGGAGCGTCATGAATATCAAACCCCGCGAGGCCTGGGCCCGGCGGGGTGTGGGCCTTATTCAGAGGATGGCCCCGCGTGTCAAGCGATTTCCCACCCTGGCGCCCGGCAATCCTGCGGCGCGGGCCGCCCTACAGCTCCTGCGCGGTCATCTGCCGCGCCAGTGCCAGGCCCAGCGCATAGGAGATCTCGGCATACATCCGGTCATAGCCGGCAAACAGCGCGCGGTTGAGCGCCCTGCCCTGCGCGCTCGACGCAAGGTCGACATAGTCGCGCAGCGCCGCCTCTTCCAGGGGCCGATAGGCCAGCATCATGTAAGAGAACAGCCATTCGCGGGTGTCGCTGCGATTGTCGGCCTCGCTGTCCCAGACCACGCCGAGGATCTCCTCTTCGCTCATCTCGAAGGCGCCGCCATCGACCAGCCCGGCATAGAATTCATAGCTCGAATTCATCGCACCGACCACATTGGCATCGATCAGGTCGTTGGCCTCGATGAAATCGGCGATCAATTGCAGCCGCGGATCGCCGGCGCCCGCGTCGAGGCTGTCGCGATAGGCATCGCGCGCGGCCTCTTCGACCCCGGGATCGATCATCGCCTCGCGCGCCGAGATCTCGAGGCGGATCACCTGCTGTCCTTCCGCCGAGGCAAAGAAACCGGCAATCGCCTCGAGCGGCATGTCCTCTTCTTCCCAGGCCGAGGCAAAGCCGCGGCGCACGGTCTCCTCCATCCGCTCGACGTCGTAGATCCGGGCCACCACCTCGCTCCAGCTGCGGCCGCCGCCGCCGGGCAGCATCTCGTCCGCCAGCTCTTCGCCGTAATCGAGCCCCTCCTGGCGCATCACCGCCACCGTTTCCGGCAGACCGAGCTGGTCGAGCAGCGCGTCGGTGGCCCGCGTCGCCTGGGCCCAGACCGGCGTGGCCAAGGTTAGCGCCGCAGCGGTGGCAAGAGGCAGGAAGCGATGCAGCATAAGGAGGCTCCGATGAGTGGCTTTGCGCGAATCTAACCTCTGGCCGCCCGGTTTCCAAGCCGGGCAAAGGGGCAAAGGCTTCACATGCCGGTCACCGCCGAAAAAACCGCCGGCGAAAATTGCGGTGAAAAAGTTCGGTTTGCCGCTTGCACCCGGCCAAAAGTCGGATTAAACGCAGCCCCCAGACCCCCGCGGAGAGGTGCCGGAGTGGTCGAACGGGGCGGTCTCGAAAACCGTTGAGCCTTCACGGGTTCCCAGGGTTCGAATCCCTGTCTCTCCGCCATTAATCCGACGATTATGGCTCTCAAGTCGCTGAGAACAAAGGGAAAATCCCTTTGCTTTCCGCCGGGCCGTGCAGGTTTGCTGCACATTGCGCTACACAATTCGCTGTCCAATTTTGCTTGGCGCGACTTGAAAACGCTGCTTATGTCTCGGGCATGAGTTACATTCATCGCCGCAACAACACACTCCATCTGCGCCGCCGCGTCCCCAAACGTTACCAGAGCGTGGAAAGCCGCAAGGTCGTTGAAGTATCCCTGCACACTGACTCGGAAAGTGTCGCAGCCCATAAAGCGCAAGCCACATGGGCACAGCTGGTCGAAGGATGGGAAGCCCGCCTTGCCGGTGACAGTGAGGATGCGGAACGCCGCTTCGCCGCAGCACAGGAATTGGCTGCGGTGCGAGGCCATCGCTACATGAGTGCCCCCAAGGTTGCGCAATTGCCGGTTGAAGAATTGCTTGCCCGCGTCGAAGCCGTCATAGGTCGCGATGGCAAGCCCGATAAAACGGAAGCCGCCGCATTGCTCGGCACTGCCAAGGAACCGCCCATCACGGTCACCCGTGCGCTCGATCTCTACTGGTCCCTGGCGGCTGACAAGACCCGGGGCAAGAGCGAAGACCAACTGCGGCGCTGGCAGAACCCGCGCAAGAAGGCCGTGAAGAATTTCGTGGCGGTCGTCGGTGACAAGGCGCTGCATGAGATCAGCGGCGACGACATGCTGGATTTTCGCGGCTGGTGGATGGAACGCATAGAGGAACAGGGACTTACGCCCAACAGCGGCAACAAGGACTTGATCCACCTTGGCGACGTTCTGAAAACCGTCAACAAGATGAAGCGCCTCGGACTGGTCCTGCCCCTGTCCGATTTGAGTTTCAAGGAAGGCGACAAGAAACAGCGCCCGCCCTTCTCGGAAAGATGGATACGCGAAAGGCTGGTGGCCCCCGGTGCGCTGGACGGGTTGAACCCGGAAGCGCGGTGCATCGTCCTTGGGATGGTCAACACTGGATACCGCCCCAGTGAAGGCGCGGCCCTGACCCGCGAGACGATCCGTCTGGACGGCAAGGTTCCGCACATTTCGATTGAACCGGACGGGCGCCAGTTGAAAAGCCAATATGCGAAGCGCGTCATTCCCTTGGCAGGCGTCAGCCTTGAGGCGTTCAAGGAATGCCGCGACGGGTTTCCGCGATACCGCGAAACCTCGGCAAGTCTCAGCGCGACCGTGAACAAGTTCCTGCGCGGGAACGGGTTGCTGGAAACCCCGGAACACAGCCTCTACAGCCTTCGCCATGCCTTCGAAGACCGGATGCTTGCAGCCGGGATTGATGATCGTATCAGGCGCGACCTTTTCGGCCACCGGCTGACGCGGGAACGCTATGGGAAGGGTGCGAGTCTGGAACATCTGCACAGCCTGATTCAGGCACTTGCCATCTGAGCGGCCAGCTTTGCGCGGGCGCGTTCGATGGGGCAGTTTATGTTCGCGGTCTCAGCAAGCCTCAGTTCTTGGTCAAGTCGCTGGAAGATGGGCGCATATGCGTCGTCTTCCGCGTAGAGTTCAGCCACGGCGGCATGAGCGGCGCGAAGCCGCTCCACAGTGATGTGTGCCGCCGTGGCCATCAGTCTCAGAAGCCCGACAGACGCACGTTGACCGCGCCAGCGCCGGTGCC
>Ga0208703_100218_pt1 | contig 6657 bp, 6 predicted proteins | sample DeeseametaMP0626_FD_184207 | JGI IMG/M metagenome (GOLD analysis project Ga0208703, IMG submission 184207) | Marine microbial communities from the Deep Atlantic Ocean - MP0626 (SPAdes) | ecosystem: Environmental > Aquatic > Marine > Oceanic | place: South Atlantic Ocean | collected 2011-01-26
CCCGGGGCGCGAGACACTTGCAGACCGGGACGCGCCCATGCTGACAGAAATTTTCATCACCCCCTTCGCCGACATGGTCGCGGCGCCCGACTTCCTGATGCAGGTGCTCTGGGAGGGGCTGGTTTCCGGCATCCTCTATGCGCTGATCGCGCTGGGGTTCGTGCTCATCTTCCGCTCGTCGCGCATTTTCAACTTTGCGCAGGGCATCATGGTGGTCTTCGCCGCGCTGACGCTGGTCGGGCTCTACGCCATGGGCGTGCCGGCCTGGATCGCGGTCGGGCTGACGCTGGTGGTGATGTTCATCCTGGCCGTCAGCATCGAGCGTATCGTGCTGCGGCCGCTGGTCGGCCAGCCTGACATCATCCTGTTCATGGCCACCATCGGCATCACGCTGTTCCTGATCGGACTGGGCGAGATCATCTTTGGCGGCGAGAACAAGGTGATGATCACCGAGGAACTCGGCATTCCCACCGGCGACACGGTGCTGGAGCCCTGGGACGGGCTGCTGATCCTGCAACACCTCGACATCACGGTGGTTGTCGTGGCGACCCTGCTGGTGGCGGCGCTGCTGGCCTTTCTCAACTACACCCAGATGGGCCGGGCGATCCGGGCCCTGGGCGACGATCACCAGGCGGCGCTGTCGGTCGGTATCTCGCTTCAGACGGTCTGGGTGCTGGTCTGGTTCATCGCCGGCATCATCGCGCTGGTGACCGGCATCGCCTGGGGCGCCCGCGCCGGGGTGAGCTTCGCGCTCGAGGTCATCGCCTACAAGGCGCTGCCCGTTCTCATGCTGGGCGGGCTGGAGAGCATCACCGGGGCGATCATCGGCGGGCTGATGATCGGCATCCTGGAGAAACTGTTCGAGATCTACTGGGGCCAGCCGCTGCTCGGCGGCAACACCGAGACCTGGTTTGCCTTCGTGCTGGCGCTAGTCGTGCTGCTGTTCCGGCCGCAGGGGCTGTTCGGCGAACGTATCATCGAGAGAGTGTAGCGGGCGCCGGCCCGTCACGGAGACAGACATGAGCCACAAATCCCGCATCGGATGCATCGTCATCGACTGCCAAACCGACGACCTGACTCAGGCCTGCGCCTTCTGGTCGGCCGCGCTGGGCAAGGAGGGCAAGATCGACCCTGACGGCAAATACGCCCAGTTCGACGGGCATGAGGGATATCCCAAGGTGCTGCTTCAGGCGGTGGACCATGCGCCGCGGGTGCATCTGGACATCGAGACCGACGATCAGGGTGCCGAGGCCACGCGGCTGGCCGCATTGGGCGCCGAGCGGATCGGCGCGGTCAGGAGCTGGACCGTGATGCAGGCCCCCACCGGCCACCGGTTCTGCCTCGTCGGGCCACAGGGCGAGGATTTTCCCGGCGCGGCGGCGGACTGGCCGTGAGCGCCGGGGACCAAGGGCAGGAGAGGCGCGGGGCCCGCGCAGTCTCCAGGACGGACGCAGGATGGGCGGGCGCCGCGCATCTTCAATGGAAAGAACGGAAAACGACGCATGCTCTATAGAACCGCAGGACAGTTCAAGACGACTTACAAGGCCGACCAGGCGCTGTTTCCCGTCAGGCAGGATGCCGTGCTTCTGGCGATCATTCTGCTCTTTGCCTGGGTGATCTTTCCGCTGACCGCTAGCGAGTTCGCCTTTCAGACGCTGCTGATCCCAATCATGATCTACGCGCTGGCGGCGCTGGGGCTCAACATCCTGACCGGCTATGCCGGCCAGCTCAGCCTCGGCACCGCGGCCTTCATGGGGGTGGGCGCCTATGCCTGCTACAAGATGGTCACCCTGATGCCCTGGATGAACCCGATCCTGGCGATCCTGTTGTCCGGCATCTTCTCGGCCGGGGTCGGCGTGGCCTTTGGCATCCCGTCGCTGAGGATCAAGGGGTTCTACCTCGCGATTGCCACGTTGGCGGCGCAGTTCTTTCTGGTCTGGCTGTTCGAGAAATGGGCCTGGCTCTACAACTACAATGCCTCCGGCGCGATCCAGGTGCCCAATCTCGACATCTTCGGCATCTATGTCGCCGGGCCGCAGGCCTCTTCGGTGGTACAGTATTTCGTGGTTCTGGGCATCGTCACCCTGCTCACCCTGCTCTGCATCAACCTGACCCGCGGCAATCTCGGACGGACCTGGAAGGCGACGCGCGACATGGACATCGCCGCCGAGCTGATCGGCATCAACCTGATGAAATCCAAGCTCACCGCCTTTGCAGTCTCGTCTTATGTGGTCGGCGTGGCCGGAGCGCTCTTTGTCTTCATGTGGCGCGGCGCGGCCGAGCCCAACCTGTTCGACATTCCGCTGAGCTTCCGCATCCTGTTCATCGCCATCATCGGCGGGCTGGGCTCGATCCTCGGCAACTACCTTGGCGCGATCCTGATCGTCGGGTTGCCGGTGGTGCTGGGCATCGTGCCCGAAGCCCTGGGCCTTCCGGTGTCCTCGGCCATGGTCGAGCACCTCAACATCATGATCGTCGGCGGGCTGATCATCTTCTTCCTGATCATCGAACCGCACGGGCTGGCCCGGCTCTGGGCGCTGATCCGCGAGAAACTCATTCTCTGGCCGTTCCCGCACTAGGGGCCGGCCCAATACCCAAAAACACAAGCAATCCATGGGAGGATACCAGATGAACCACTTTACCAAATGGGCCGCCGCGGCGGCGCTGGCCACGGCGGGCAGCGCGGCGCTGGCCGAGGGGCTCTTTACCCCGAACCTCAGCTACCGCACCGGCCCCTTCGCAGCCACCGGCATTCCGCTGATGAACGGCCAGGCCGATTACATGAACATGCTCAATGCCCGCGACGGCGGCATCGGCGGCGTGATGATCGACTTCGAGGAATGCGAGACCGGCTATTCCACCGAAAAGGGCGTGGAATGCTATGAAAAGACCAAGGGCAAGGCGATCGTGACCCAGCCCTGGTCGACCGGCATCACGCTTCAGGTGCTGCCCAAGACCAATGTCGACGAAATCCCGATCCTGGCGCCGGGCTACGGCTTTTCGCCGATGATGGACGGCAAGACCTTCCAGTGGGCTTTCAACACGCCGGCGGGCTATTGGGATGCGGCCGACATGATCGTGCAGTACCTCGAGGGCCAGGGCTCGCTCGACGGCAAGAAGATCGCCTTCCTGCACCTCGACCACCCCTACGGCAAGGAACCGCTGCCGCTGCTCGAGCGCATGGCCGAGGAGAAGGGTTTCGAGCTGGTGCCGATCCCGGTCGGTCTGAAAGAGATGCAGAACCAATCGGCGCAATGGCTGCAAATCCGCCGCGAACGCCCCGATTACGTGGTGATGTGGGGCTGGGGCGCGATGAACGCCGGCGCCATCACCGAAGCCGTCAAGACCAAGTTCCCGATGGAGAACATGGTGGGTGTCTGGTGGGCCGGGCATGATGCCGACCTCAAGATCGTCGGCGAAGACGGCAAGGGCTACAAGTCGATCTCCTGGTCCTTCCCGAACCTCGACGCGCCGGTGGTGGCCGACATCAAGACCCACGTTGTCGATGCCGGCAATTCCAAGTCGAACGAAGAAGAGATGGCCGGCGTGTTCTACAACCGCGGCATCATCATCTCGGCCATCCTCGCCGAAGGCATCCGCATGGCGCAGCAGGAATTCGACACCGGCGAAATCGACGCCAGCCAGCTGCGTTGGGGGCTCGAGAACATCGACATGACCGAAGCGCGGATCAGCGAACTGGGCCTCGACGGCATGGTGCCGCCATTCAAGACCTCCTGCGCCGACCACACCGGCAAGTCGGGTGGCTGGATGCTGGAATGGGACGGCGAGAAATTCGTCAAGGTCTCGGACCACCTGACACCGAACACCGAGGCCTATGAGGCGCTGGTGGCCGAAAAAGCCGCCGAATACGCCGAGGCCAATGCGCCCTGGCCGGTGAACGACGCCTGCGAGATGTAAATCTCTCCTCTCCGGCGGCGGCGCCGACCGCTGCCGCCGGATCTGCGTATTTGTGAAAGAGAAGAAGATGCTGGACGCCGCACCGACCACAGCCCAATCCGAAGAGGCCCTGCTAGAGGTCAACAATATCGAGGTGATCTACAATCACGTGATCCTGGTGCTCAAAGGCGTGTCGCTCACCGTGCCCAAGGGCGGGATCACCGCGCTTCTGGGCGGCAACGGGGCCGGCAAGACCACCACGCTCAAAGCCATTTCCAACCTGCTGCACTCCGAACGCGGCGAGGTCACCAAAGGCTCGATCAACTACAAGGGCGAGACGGTGCAGGGGCTCGACCCGGCCGCGCTGGTCAAGCGCGGGGTGATCCAGGTGATGGAAGGCCGGCATTGCTTCGAACATCTGACCGTCGAGGAAAACCTGCTGACCGGCGCCTATACGCGGCGGGACGGCAAGGGCGCGATCGAGGCCGATCTCGAGATGGTCTATTCCTATTTCCCGCGCCTCAAGGAACGGCGCCGCAGCCAGGCCGGCTATACTTCGGGCGGCGAGCAGCAGATGACGGCGATCGGCCGCGCGCTGATGAGCCGCCCCGAGACCATCCTGCTGGACGAGCCCTCGATGGGGCTGGCGCCGCAGCTGGTGGAGCAGATCTTCGAGATCGTGAAATCGGTCAACGAGAACGAGGGCGTCTCCTTCCTGCTGGCCGAGCAGAACACCAACGTGGCGCTGCGCTTTGCCCATTACGGCTACATTCTCGAGAGCGGCCGGGTGGTGATGGACGGTGCCGCAAAGGATCTGCGCGAGAATGCCGATGTGAAGGAATTCTATCTCGGCATGTCCGACGAGGGCCGCAAATCGTTCCGCGACGTACGCTCTTACCGCCGCCGCAAGCGCTGGCTGGCCTGACCACCACTCACGACCGCAGGCCGGGCTTCGGCCCGGCAGGCCGGCACGACACACCGACGCTATGCCGGGCCGACGCCCGGCCTGCGGAACCACGGCATTTGACCAAAGGATACCTTCGATGAGCCGCCATTTCGACGCCCTGGAAACCCGGACGCCCGAGGTGCGCCACGCCGCCCAGCGCGACGCGCTCAATGCGCAGCTGGCCCGCCACGGGATCGACCCGCTGAGCGACCTCTCGGGGCTGGCCCGCCTGCCGGTGCTGCGCAAATCCGACCTGGTGGCCCGGCAGAAGGCGCAGCGGCCCTTTGGCGGGTTGCCGGTGTCGAACCTGGCGCATGTCTTTCAGTCGCCCGGCCCGATCTATGAGCCCGGCGGGGTGAGCCACGACTGGTGGCGGATGGGCCGGTTCCTGCACGCCGCCGGCATCGGCGCGGGCGATATCGTGCAGAATTGTTTCGGCTATCACCTCACCCCGGCCGGCATGATCTTTGAAAACGGCGCCCGCGCGGTGGGCGCCGCCGTGCTGCCCGCCGGCACCGGCCAAACGGAGCTTCAAGCCCGCGCCGCACATGATCTGGGCATCACCGCCTATGCCGGCACGCCGGACTACCTCAAGGTGATCCTCGACAAGGCCGAGGCGCTGGGCCTGCCGCTCACGATCACCAAGGCAGCGGTCGGCGGCGGCGCGCTGTTTCCCTCGCTCCGGCAGGAATACGCCGATCGCGGCATCGCCTGCCTGCAATGTTATGCCACCGCCGACATCGGAAATATCGCCTATGAGAGCGACGCGCGGGAGGGCATGATCGTCGATGAGGGGGTGATCGTCGAGATCGTGACCCCGGGCACCGGCGACCCGGTTGCCGCGGGCGACGTCGGCGAGATCGTGGTCACCACACTCAATCCCGACTACCCGCTGATCCGCTTTGCCACCGGCGACATGAGCGCCGTTCTGCCAGGCGCAAGCCCTTGTGGCCGCACGAATATGCGGATCAAGGGCTGGATGGGCCGGGCCGATCAGACCACCAAGATAAAGGGCATGTTCGTGCGGCCCGAACAGGTGGCCGAACTGGTGGCGCGGCACGACGAGGTGACCCGCGCCCGGGTGATCGCCGCCCGCGAGGGCGAGGCCGACAAGATGATCGTGCGGCTTGAAAGCGCCGCCGGCGACCCTAGCCTTTACGAGACATCCATCCGCGAGGTGCTCAAGCTGCGCGGTGCTGTCGAGCTTGTGAGGCCGGGTGAGCTTCCCAAGGATGGCATCGTGATCGAAGATACCCGCGTCTACGACTGATCCGGGAGGAATCACCATGTCCCTGTCCTTGACGCGCGCGCTGACGCGTTCCGTGGCGCTTGCCGCCCTGCTTGTGGCGGGCCAGGTCTCGGCCGCCGATCTGGCGCTGGTTCTGGCCAATTGGGACTATCGCCGTCTCGACGATGCGCGCGACGCCCGCGACATCCGCGCCATTGGCCAGCGGCTCGAAGAGGTGGGGTTCGAGGTCATCAGCGACTACAACGCCGATGCCGATGACTTGCGCGAGGCCGCGGCCCGCTTTCGCGACCGCGCCCCGGAGGCCGACCGCGTGCTCATCGTGCTCGACGGGCATTTCGTCAGCACCGGCACCGACGCCTGGCTGCTGGGCACCGATGCGCGCGATGTGGGCCCGCTCAATCTCTCGGCCCAGGGGGTCTCGCTCACCGCGCTGGCCGATATCGCCGGCGCGGCGGCGGCGCGCGACGTTTGGGCGCAGAAGGACCTCGGCAGCGTGACGGGGAGCTTCACCGCGTCGCTCGGCGAGCACGACTCCGCCCTCGTCACCTTCACCCCACAGTAACCC
>Ga0208703_100228_pt1 | contig 6477 bp, 5 predicted proteins | sample DeeseametaMP0626_FD_184207 | JGI IMG/M metagenome (GOLD analysis project Ga0208703, IMG submission 184207) | Marine microbial communities from the Deep Atlantic Ocean - MP0626 (SPAdes) | ecosystem: Environmental > Aquatic > Marine > Oceanic | place: South Atlantic Ocean | collected 2011-01-26
TAAAGATTCTATCCCTCTTCTTGCATTATCTGCCCCTAATGATCTTTCTATAGAGGCCCTGCGTAGCCTACGCACAAGTCTGCACTTTGCAATGATGGAAGCTAATAACAAGGTGCTAATGGTCTCTGGGCCTAGTCCTGGAGTAGGGAAGTCTTTTGTTTCTGCAAATCTTGCAGCGGTATTATCCCTAGCAGGGCAAAGAGTGGTTGTTGTTGATGCCGATATGAGAAAAGGCCATCTACACCGTTTCTTTGATAGCCCTAACGATTCTGGCCTCTCGGATATTTTGTCTGGGCAGAAAAATCGGGAACAGGTGATTAAGAAAACAAGAATTGAAAATCTAGACTTCATTTCTCGGGGTAGGGTTCCGCCGAATCCATCTGAGTTACTCATGCATGGTCGGTTTAAGTCGCTTATGAGTTCCCTGAGCAATGAATATGAAATAGTGCTAGTAGATACTCCTCCAATCTTGGCTGTTACAGATGCAGCTATTGTTGGGCAGTTGGCTGGTAGCAGCCTTATTGTTACACGTTTTGGAGTTAACTCGGCTAAAGAGGTCGATATCACGCTAACACGCTTTGCTCAGAATAACGTAGAAATCAAAGGGGCAATTTTAAACTGCATGGAACGAAGAGCCTCCAACGAATATGGTTATTATGCTTATGAATACAAAAATGATTGATTTGACTGCGTAGATCAATTTTTTTGATTTGTCAAGTGGGTTGTGTGCAGAGATTATAGCTTGGTGACGCGATGAAAAGAGAAAAATTATTATATTTAACAGCTAATTTTTTTTCGCTGCCAATTGTCTTTATTTTTTCGGTTTGGCTTTCAGGTTTATATGTAGGCGGAGATCAAGTTTACTACTCAACAATTTATAAGGCGTTACCGGATTTTGGTTTTTTAAGCGGGCTCGAGTATTACAAAAGTGTTGTCTCTTCTATGGAGCCAATGCATTTTTTTTTCTCTTGGGTTTTTAGTAGATTTTTAGAGAAAGATTATTTTGTTGCTTTTTCTAACGTTTTTTTGGCGCACGCAGCACTTCTTCTGTGCAAGAAAAAGAATGTTAACGTTGCGATTGCAGTAATAATCGTGACAACAAATTTTTATTTTCTTGTTATGTATTTTGCAGCAGAAAGATTGAAGTTCGGAATGATCTTTTTTCTTTATTCGCTTTGCTTTTACGAGCATTATAAAAAAGCAGCAGGCTTTGCGTTCCTTGCGGTGTTGTCGCATGTTCAAATGTTTGTTTTTTATGCGGTGATGGTTGTCGGGTATTATGTTAATGAGATCTATAAAGCGCTTGTTGATAAGCGCATCTCCTCAAATGTGTTGGCTGTTTTGATTCTTGGCTTTGGTTTTGTTTTTGCTATGCATGATCAGTTATTAAAAAAAATAACCGTATATTATGCATTAAGAGATTTTTCTGAGGTCCTTAAAATGTTGTTGTTTTTTGCGGGTTCTCTTTTCTATGCAAAACAAAGAAAAGCAGTGTTTTTTATATTTCTTTTCTTGATCCTCGCTGTTTTTCTTTTTGGGGGCAAGAGAATTAATATGGTTGGGTTTTTTGTCTTTCTTTATTGTTCTCTTGGTTTTAGAGGCGGCGTGAACTTAGGGGCTTTTATTGTGTTGGCCTATTTTTCTTTTGCTTCTCTTGGGTTTGTCGAAGATATAATTCAGCATGGAAATGGGTTTTATGATGCCCAGTTAAGAAAGTGATTGGCGTTGTATGGATATTTTTCGACTCAGAAATATGCTGATAGAGTATGCCACACCAAGAAGGCTATGCTGAAGTTTAGGTCTAGGAAGTAAGATTAATAGTGCCAAAGATGGCGGTCGCCAGTGTTTTAGATTTCCTTTTATAAGCTGTGAGAGGCTCAGTTATGCCGTCGAAAGATAATATTATGATTAATGCATTGACGGTTAGGCCTGGTGGGGGATTGACCGTTATTTATGCAATGGCCAAGCAGTTATCACTTAAAGGTTACAATGTTTTGGTGGTGGTTACAGCCGACGACACTGCGGAAATGCTGGGAAAAAAACTTGCAGAAAATGAGGCAGTGAAAATAAGGAAAATAGGCGGAAAGGCGCTTGTTGATAGGGTCTTTTTATCTAGACTTAAAATGTTTTTTGTTGCTATTAAGGAAGATTATAAAACGATAATATCGCTTAATGCTCTTCCGTTTCCTTTTTTTTATAATATTGTTTACCACGTCAATCTTCTCAGGTTTCAGAAGAAACCTAAAGGCTCTAGTTCTTGGAGTATGGGGCTTAATTTTTTGAGGGACTTCGAGACTCGCCTGGCTTTGCGGTTTGCTGACGCAAACCTGTTTGAATCAAATTTTCTACTCAATGTGGCTAGAAAGACAGGCAGCATCAATAACCCTAAAGTCCTACATTTAGGACTTGAAACAAAAAGTGTTAGCTACGAGGAGCGGCCTCAGTCTTCTCAGATATTAATGGTAACTAGCCCCCAACCACATAAGAATAACCCGGTGGCTTTGAGGGTTTTGAAACAGCTTAGAATTGCTCATCCTGGAGTTAACTGGCGCCTGGTGATAGCTGGTGGACACTCTGATGCAGATTGGAGTGCTGTACGCTCAATGGAAGAGTACAAGGAGCTTGAAAAAAATATTGAGTGGGCTGGTTATTTGGGAAAAAAAGAGCTAGCCCACTACTATAGGGAATCTCTATGTCTGCTGTCAGCGAGTACAGTTGAATCCTTTTGTATGGTTGCACTTGAGGCGATGCAGTTTGGTTGCCCATCAATAGTGATGGATGCGGCGGCTATGCCTGAAAGTGTGGGCGAGGCAGGCATAATAGTCCCCCCGGGGGATGTTGTGGCGATATCTCAGAAAATTTTCCAATTATATGACGATCAAAACTACCGAAATGAGAGAAGTCTATCCTCAATAGAGAAAGCAAAGACCATGACGTGGGACAGCTTTGGTGAAAAATTAACTGGCATTATTAGGTCCCACCGTGATTGATCATCTGAAAAACCCAGAAGTCGCCAGAGTCCTTTCTAATAATCTGAGAATGATTATTGGGTTTTTGGTTGGTTTGTATGTGGTTAAAGGCTTTCTTGGCTTTGGGGAGGTTGCGTACCAAATTTATGTCCTGGTTGTGCTTGGGGCTGGTGTAGGGATAATGGTTAGAGAGCTTCTAAGATTGTCACTTCTTAGTTATATAAGCAGCTCCTATGCCCAAGGCAAAAACTTTCATTCGGTTTTTTCGTTCAGTAAAAAAATATCGGTGGTGTTTTCCCTGGGTTCATTTTTTTTGCTTCTTTCGCTGATTGTTTTTTTTGACAGTTTTTCTGTCAATAGTGAATATTTTGTGTCAGGTGCCTGGTTTGTTTTATTTAGGGCAGTTTTGACTGCTTGCCTTGTTTGGGTCGCTCCTTTTTCAATACTTCTTCTAGTGACGGGAAGACAGGTCGCTTCGAATGTATTTCTTACACTAGAGAGGGTTTCAGAGTTTTTGGTTATGCTGCTTTGCCTGATGTTTTTTTCTCATGATCAGGGTCAGAGTGTGCTTTTTTATTTTGGCCTAGGTACAGCCCTGGTTTCATTTTTCATAGCTTTGTCTATCTATTCTTACTGTAGAAAGTTTGTTGCGTTTCCTTCTGATTTGGAGCCGATCGATAAAAGCATGAAGAAAGGAATGGTTGCAAGTCTATGGTGGGCTCTGGTTATTGTGATATCTATGAATTTGTATTTTAGATTTGATGTTTTCTTTATCGGTATTTATTGGGGGGGGATTGGTGTTGTAGTAATTGGTCTGGCTATACAGTTGACAGGAATGATACGTCAGATGACTGTTGGATTCATAAATGGATTGGATGCAGTTTATTCAAAAATAAATTATTCAGAAGGTTCGGGATCAACTGGGAAAAACATCGTCTATTATATGTCGTCACTTCAATGCATTGTAGTTTTTTCTGCGCTTGCTTTTATTTATTTCCATTCTGAGTTTTTGATTGACTTGTGGGTTGGCAAGGAAGTTAAAGATCATCGTGTTGTTGAGCTTACTTCTGATGCTCTTCTCATCATGATGTTCGGTATAGCAGCGCGAGCAATTTCTGAAGTCTGGGCAAGTGCTTTGACGGGGACAGGAAAGGTTAAAAATTATGCTGTTATCATCGCGCCTGGGGCAATTTTAAACGTTTTACTGTGCTTTTTCTTGCTGGTTTTCTTCTCTGAAAAAAAATTGCTTCTGGCTGTTGCTGGAATTTTTACGATTTTGCAAGTCGTCTTCAATTTATTTGCGCTATCGTTTCTTGTAGTTAAGGAGACAGGGTTTTCAATGAGGGAGCTTTATTTTCCTATTTTAAAGCCTTTTTTGTTTGTGGTGGCGGCATGTTTTGTCAGCTTTCTGGTTAGACAGTATTTTAATTTCGGTGCTGTTGGTTATTTGGTTTTTGACATGATCCTTTTCTCTTTCGTTGGGTTGTTGTTTGTTTTTTCTTTGATGAAGAAAGAAGTGGTGGCGGAATGAAAAGGTTTTCAGTTTTGATTGTTTTTATTTTTGAGCCTTTAATAAGAGTGTTCTCAGCCTTATTTTCCGCACTATCAGCTTCTCACTATCTCACTTTTGAGCGAAAGCTGAGAGGTTTTTTTTATGGTTTGTTTTTTGGTTCCAGAAAGTTAAGTGTTGGTAGAGTGGTTTTTGATGGTGCTGATAAAATTTCATTGGGCCGCAATGTGAAGCTTTACTGCGACTCCAAATATATAGCTGGAGTGGATGGCTGGATTACGATTGGTTCAGATACCCATATTGGTTTTGGTTCAGTCATTTCGGGTGGTGGTGGTGTTGATATCGGTGAAAGATGTGCTATTTCTTCATCCGTATTTTTTTACTCAGTCTCTAATGATGTTGGTATTGGTAAGAGGCTGGAGAATAAGTCGGTTGTTTCGGCCCCAATTAAGATTTGTGACGATGTTTTTATCGGGGCGGGAGTAGTGATCCTTCCTGGAGTGGTGTTAGGTCGCCATGCTGTTATTGCCGCAGGGTCTGTAGTTACCAATAATGTTGAGCCTGGGCAGGTTGTTGCTGGCGTTCCTGCTAAGCCTATAGGTAAATGAGGGATAAATGATTAATCAAATAGACAATTGGCTTTGGTTTAAAGCCAATGCTGCAACAAGGTATTTTGTTCTTTATTTTATGTCAGGAAGAACCGGCTTCTATCCCTTGGTAAATGAATATCCCAAATCTGGTGGTTCATGGTTTGCCCAAATGCTATCTGAGTTGCTTGAATTGCCCTTTCCAAGAAACAGATTGCCTATGCTTGGTAGTTCAATGATGCATGGTCATTACAGGTATTCTGAAAGGCTAAAAGATGTATCAATAGTATGGCGCGATGGCCGTGATGTAATGGTTTCATGGTACTACCATCGTGTTAAAGGAAATGAACTGAGCAGTGCCAACATGAGTAGTGAGATTGCAGGCAAGCTTGGCATTAAAGATGTTATGGATGTCGAGTCGAATTTGCCGAGGTTCATTGAATATACTGCTACCTCGACTATGCAGCCCAGGTTCTCATGGTCAGATTTTGTGGACCAATGGCATGGGAAGGATTGTTTTTTTACTCGTTACGAAGATCTTTTGGTAGACCCTGTAACGGAACTAAGGTCTGCGTTGCGCTGGTATGGCGTTGAAACTATAAGCGAGAAAAAACTAATAGAAGTTGTTGAGGAATTTTCGTTTAAAAATCTTTCAGGTAGGAAGCCTGGCGCAGAAAACAACTCTTCATATCTTCGTAGTGGAACAGCAGGGGGCTGGAAGTCAAAGTTTTCACCTGAAGCGAAAGAAGTTTTTGCACACTACTACGGGGATTCACTGATTAAACTTGGATATGAAGCGGATGCATCATGGTTAAAGAAATAGTTTTCGATGATTCAAGCCCGGTCGTTTTGGTGACGGGTGGGACAGGCTCTTTTGGTAAAACCATGGTTTCTAAACTCCTTTTAAATGGATTTTCTGAAATTCGTATTCTAAGCAGGGATGAAGCCAAGCAGGAAGAAATGCGAATCGCGTATTCTCGCCCGGAACTGAAGTTTTATATTGGCGATGTGCGTGATCGGGCCGCTGTCGATAAGGCGATGAAAGGGGTTGATCTGGTCTTTCACGCAGCGGCGCTGAAGCAGGTGCCTTCCTGTGAATTCTTTCCGATGGAAGCGGTCAAGACCAATATTATCGGCAGCCAGAATGTTATTGATAGTGCCGTTGATGCCGGCGTAAAAAGTCTCGTTTGTCTGAGCACCGACAAGGCAGTAATGCCTGTTAATGCGATGGGCATGTCCAAGGCCATGATGGAGAAGGTGGCACAGGCCTCCAGCCGTCAACTTGGCGACAACGATACGGTCATTTCCTGTGTGCGCTATGGCAACGTGATGTGTTCCCGTGGGTCGGTAATCCCCCTGTTTATCAAGCAGATCAAGGAAGGCAAGCCGCTGACCCTTACCGAACCGACCA
>Ga0208703_100240_pt1 | contig 6324 bp, 7 predicted proteins | sample DeeseametaMP0626_FD_184207 | JGI IMG/M metagenome (GOLD analysis project Ga0208703, IMG submission 184207) | Marine microbial communities from the Deep Atlantic Ocean - MP0626 (SPAdes) | ecosystem: Environmental > Aquatic > Marine > Oceanic | place: South Atlantic Ocean | collected 2011-01-26
TTGCAATTAAGGGTACAGAATTGCTCCAAAATGCCCTGAAACCGCAGAATCTGATTAATTAGGGTACAGTGACACATGCCAACCGATACCCACCGCATGACCGCAAGATGTATCCAACTACTCGAAACGATGGCGATAACTGCAAGAATTAGTGAAAAAAGCAAAGAGACGCTCCTGATTGGATGAACTTGCCAGTATCCAAAAGTAGCCGTATCAGGTCGGCTTCTTGCGCGCGCTGATCGCGGTGCCAAAGCTCTGAAGTCCGCCGTCACCACGAACAATCCCGCGCGGTTGCGCCGGGTGGATTTGACCTTGCATCTCTTGGCAGCGCTGGAGATCGGGAATCTGGGGTCGCTCACATCTGGGAACGGGCGCGAAAGGTTGATGGCACTTGCCGCGGTTGGTGTCGGCGTGACCCGTCCCATTGTGGGCGCTACCCTCATTCTGAGAGGAAACTATTGGGCGGTTCGGGGGTTACGCCGCGCCTTTCCGCAGCATGGTCGGGTGATTGAACGGATGCGTGCTCTGTCGAATGACCTCGACCAGCGGCTTCCGGGACGGCGGGAAACAGAACATCTGCCGGAACAGGAAGAACATAGAACGAGCAAGTCGAGAGCGTCAGAAAGCGCTCTACGAGCAGCCCGGCAGGCCATCTCCGAGCTTGGATCTGGGGCAGATCGTCAAGCGCTTCTGGCGCGGGCCGATGCAATTTGGAGGTGCTCAGATGCGGTCAAATCCTGAAGCACCGGGCCTGTGGATATACTGCAATTAAGGGTACAAAAATGCCCAAAATGACCCTGAATCCGCAGATTCTGATTAATTAGGGTACAGTGACAACGGGGTTGGGACCGATCCTCAGGCGGTCTTCAAGGACCCGCGTCAAATCGCGGCGAAAAGCATCACCAGGGACAAGCCGGATGAGGGACGCGAGGATCGCGGCATCCGCCCGGTCCGCTTCTTCGAATTGATCCACCCATGCTTTCACCAACGGCTGCATGATGGTCGAGCTTGTGGTCACGTCGGTACCTCGATCTCAGTTCTTCAAAATGGTTGCGAGGTTCGCCATATGGATCGCGCGCCAAGCCAGCGTCAGGAGTCACTTTAGACCGCGACACTCTTTCGCCCAAACGAACATCGCACCGACGGCAGCATTGGCTTGCTGCACGCTGAACACTTCCGGTTCGAACGCGCCGGCCCATTGCTTTGTATCACGATATTCCGGGTGGCGTTTGTCGGTCAGCGCGTCGAGAAACTCTTCGTAAGAGTAGGGCCCTCCACAGTCCTCTGGCGGGCACGCTCGCGCTCCGGCAACACAGGCGGGAAAGTCCAGATCTGGTCTTCCGGTTGGTTTGCTAACCTTCTCGACAGTGACGAGGTGCCGCCAGCCATCGCCGAAATCATAAGTGTATATGAACTGATTGCCTTTCTTGACCAGCTCGCCAAGAGTAAAGCTCTTTTCGTCCTTCCGGCCATCGTTTGGGTCCCAGCTGTCGTCACTTTCGTCGCGGGCCTCGAACCTGTCTTCGCCAATCTCGAATTCATGCAAATGATAGTCTTGCCAAGGCATAGCGCCCTGGAGAACGGAATGCAGGATGTCCAAGCTGATGTCATTCGGCACGAGGATCCGGCGCCAGATGGGTGGTTTGATGCCAACAAGTTCGATTTTCAGCTCAATCAAAATGTGTTCCGCCTGTCTCAATGGCCCTGCCGTTGAAGTAACTTTTGATTCTTAAGTTGAAGCATTCAAGGGGAACATTGGCCCCTCCTGCCCTTTGGTCAGGACCGCGCCCTACTCGGTCGGCTGCACGCAGCCGCCCGCCCCGAGCTGAAACGCCGCCTCTCGCTGCGACGTGCTGCTGGCGGTGCAGTCTCCTCCGGAGCCAGCCCGGCCAGCCGTCGCATGGTCGTGGCAACGCTTCATCTCGGCCGTTCCGGTTACGGTCGCTTGGGCGGGCGCGTGACAACATCGATCTCGTATCTCGCGTCTCGGCCGGTGTTGCTCCTTGCTTTGCCGGACGTGCCGTGCCGCCCCGTCATCATAGGTCGCAAACGGCGTTCTACGACCGCCGGATTGCCTTGACCGCAGCTGGCATCAGGCCGGTGATGGTCGTGCTGCGCGGATCGCACGTTACGGGGTGCCGTGGAGGGACCGTTCGAAATCCGGGGGGGGCGGAACGGTGTCGAGGCTTCGACGATCTCCCTGCAGCTCTTCCAGACAACACAGATCGGGTTGCCACGGAAACCAGCCGTCGCGGCACGTGAGGCAGGGTCAGCAAAGCTCTGACTGGCCGGGATGCGGCTCGGTGCGAGAGGACAGAAATATCGCCACCACAGGCATTTCTCTCATTCGGTTGTTCACCCTCCTTTCTTCGCGGCCACCGCACTTCTCCTGGTGTCTGAGTTGCATGACATGCTGGTCGCAGCTGTCGACCCGTCCACAAAGGTTGTCGCCGATCTTTTTCCCCTGTCCCTGCGGGCCATTCCGCGCGGAGCAAATAGACCGGCGCCTGCCCCTCTCCGCTACGCTTCGCCTTCGGTGTGACCGGGCCTTGGCCAGCTGCAAGGTGACCATCATTGCAACGCAAACAAGGAGAAGAGCAATGACCACGAACTGCATCAAATTCACCAGCGCCGACATCGAAACCGCCAAGGGCGTCGGCTCCATCTCGACCCTGACCTTCGACCTCGACATCACGGTCGAACCCGTCGCAAGCGCGAACCCGATGGCCCCCACGCACCGTGTCCTCGGACGCTCCCCGCGCGGCAAGCTTGTCGAGTGCGGCGGCATCTGGAAGAAGCAGAACAAGGAGACCGGCGCCGACTACTACACGCTGACCATCCGCGACCACGGCTTCAACGCCAACCTCGGCAAGGCCGCGAACCAGGACGATCTGTCCCTGCAGGCCGTCATCCCCTGGGGCCCCAAAGACGCCGCGTGACGCAAAGAATCGGCCGGGGCAACCCAGCCGATTTCCCCCCGCGTCCCTTCGCATTGACATGCATTGCCTGCATGTTGGCGCGCACTGGTTGGTGTGCTTGGTGGAAGCAACTGAAAGCTGATCGGGCATAAGGGAGATGATGACGCAATCCGTTTCGGAGAAGACTTTTCCGTCGTCCCCCACGCACTTTAAGGCTTAGTACCTCTTGCATTTTGACAGCCGTGCAATGGAGGAAAAATAAATAATAACATAAGGTTGCGGTCGTGGTCATGTGACGCGCTAATTGGCTGGAAGTCAGAGCTTACGACAGGTCATCCCAAGATATTGGGTAGGAGCCATCCGTGATCACTACAGTTTGTCGAGGCATCTAGGCCCGCTGGCAGATTGGGTGGGGTCGAGCCGCCGGGCGAAAATCATTGTTAAGACTCATTTTTCCGTGTAGATGACACTTTAATGAGCGAAATCGCTGAAAAAGCGATATTTAGAGGGCAGTCAGATGCGACAACGGTCTTTTGAGGCTGATACGAAGGATCAACCCTTCGACGAGATCATCCTTCAGCAGGGAGAGCTGATTTCTGACCGTCTCAACATGTTGCGACAGGAACAGTATCCTCCAGACGCCCAGAAAGGTCTACGTCAGTTCTCTCTGGCAGAGGTTGCCTACTATCTCGGCGTGACCCAATCGACGATCAAGAAGCTTCACCTCGAGGGCAAAGGCCCCGAGCCCGAAACGTCGTCTTCCGGCAGGCGCAGCTACTCGGCTGAGCAAATGCTGGAATTGAGAGCCTATCTGGACAAGCATGGCCGTCCCGGAAGGCGCCGTTATGTCCCCTATCGACAGCCTGGCGAAGAACTGCACGTTGTTTCTGTCGTAAACTTCAAAGGGGGCAGCGGAAAGACCACTACCGCAGCTCATCTCGCTCAGCATTTAGCGCTGAAGGGCCATCGTGTTCTTGCGATCGACTTGGATCCTCAAGCCTCACTAACAGCTTTGCACGGTATCCAGCCTGAGCTCGACAACGTGCCCTCGCTTTATGAGACGCTCCGGTATGACGATGAGCGCAAGCCCATCTCTGAAGTAATCCGGCCGACAAACTTCCCAAACCTAGACATCGTTCCGGCAAGCCTCGAACTTCAGGAGTACGAATACGATACGCCGGTTGCTTTGACGAGCAGCGATCCCCATGAGGGCCGCACCTTCTTCACTCGGATATCCAAGGCGCTCAGTGAAGTTGATGACCGCTATGACGTGGTCGTAATCGATTGCCCTCCTCAGCTGGGCTACCTCACGCTCACTGCTCTGACGGCTTCTTCCTCGGTAATTGTGACGGTCCATCCTCAGATGCTGGACGTCATGTCGATGAGCCAGTTTCTTTTGATGCTGGGCGGGATCATGAAGACGATCCGTGACGCCGGAGCAAACATGCGCCTGAAGTGGTTCCGCTACCTCGTAACGCGGTTTGAGCCAACAGATGGTCCTCAAAAGCAGATGGTCGGGTTCCTCCAGGCGATGTTTCCAAACCAGATGCTTTCGGCTCCTGTACTGAAATCGACGGCGATCTCCGACGCTGGGATCACCAAACAGACGCTTTACGAAGTTGAGCGCTCTCAGTTCGTTCGAACCACTTATGACCGTGCAGTGACCTCCCTGAACGACGTCAACGACGAAATCGCCGAATTGATCCACAAGGCTTGGGGGCGAGAATGACTGTGGTTTTGACAGCCGTGCAGAGCGCCAATTTTGACAGCCGTGCAACTGTCGAAATGCAGACTGCGCGCCGGTTGGATTCTAACGAAGTGGAGATGACTTGATGGCTCGCAAAGACCTCCTGAAGAGCGTCATGGCTGGTTCGCCGGAGCAGCCCAAGGATTCCGGGCGCTCCGGATACGCAATGCGCGGAGCTTCGAAGTCGATGAAGGTTTCGATTGATAGCCTTGCGGAGAACTCGAAGCGTCTCCTTGAAGGCGAAACAATAGTCGAGATTGATCCGCAATTGATCGATGTGTCATTCGTTTCGGATCGGCTTAGTGATGACGATGTTGCTTTCAACGAACTGAAAGCATCGATCGCGGCCGGTCGCCAGGACACACCGGTTTTACTTCGACCGCATCCAGAAGCAGATGGTCGTTACATGATCGTCTTCGGGCATCGCCGTGTGCGAGTTGCATCGGCGCTCGGCCGTAAGGTTCGCGCAGTTGTAAAGCCGATGGACGACGTGGCCCACATTCTTGCTCAAGGGCAGGAGAACACTGCGCGCGCAGATCTCTCATTTATTGAGAAGGCCCTATTTGCGAAGAGCCTTTTGGATATGGGGCAAGCAAAGGACGTGATCCAGTCCGCCCTGACCATTGACGGTACTTTGCTTTCGCGCATGCTGTCAGTGGCGCAGAACGTCCCGCGGCACGTCATCGAACAGATTGGCCCAGCCAAGCAGATCGGGCGCGATCGTTGGGAGGATTTCAAGAAGTTGGCCTCGGAGCCCAAGAATGAGAAGATCCTCAAAGGAGCTTTGGAGTTCGACGGTTTTCAGGGTCTCGACAGCGATGCACGCTTCGAGTTCCTGCACAGCAAGCTAGCAGAAGCGGGCAGGGCGCCGAAAAGCCGAAAAGCGCGTGCCGCGCCCAAGAAACGTACTTGGACCGCCGGCAAAGGCCGCATCAAAGGCGTCATCGGCCGATCCGGAAAGGCATTCAGCATTTCACTCACGGCGCAAGACTCGACCGAGTTCGGGGATTTTCTCTCGGGCCGGCTTGATCAGCTGTACAGTGAATTCCTCGCGACGAAAGAGGAGCAGTCAGAACAATGATCTAGGCAAAAGAAAAGCCCCCAAGCAGCGTGGCCTGAGAGCTAATCTGAAAAGTTTGGTCGCTTAGAAGATATCTCTCCCGCGAATCACTGTCAACAAGAACGCCACTTCGGCGAACGGCTTTCTTTTGCCTCCACATAACTGGAGGTGAGAAACAGGCATGAAACATACAGGTTGGCGCAAGCCGACACCGGGTCTTGGCATTGCAGAGCAGCTTGCCCAAGCCGGTGAACAGTTAGCTGTACCCAAGACGCGGGCCTTCGTGGCCGTAAAGCGGGTCGGTGCATACATTGGCCTCAAGGCCGGAGACATGATGCTCCTCGACACGCTCGGGGCCTTTACTCAGGCCCAGGACTGGGAGGAGGGGCAGCGCCCGATCGTCTGGGCATCAAACGCCTATCTGATGGAGCAGACGGGCTTCTCGCTCTCGGCTCTCAAACGCCATGCGCGACGGCTGGCCGAGATCGGCGTGATCTCCTTCCAGGACAGCCCGAACGGCAAGCGGTGGGGGCGCAGGGACGCCGATGGGCGCATTATCGAGGCCTACGGCTTCGATCTGTCGCCGCTGTCGGCCCGTG
>Ga0208703_100243_pt1 | contig 6299 bp, 4 predicted proteins | sample DeeseametaMP0626_FD_184207 | JGI IMG/M metagenome (GOLD analysis project Ga0208703, IMG submission 184207) | Marine microbial communities from the Deep Atlantic Ocean - MP0626 (SPAdes) | ecosystem: Environmental > Aquatic > Marine > Oceanic | place: South Atlantic Ocean | collected 2011-01-26
AGCGTAAGGCCTTTGGCCAGCCGATCGACCAGTTCCAGGCGTTGCAGTTCCGCCTGGCAGACATGGAGATCAACCTACAGGCCGCCCGTGTTTTTCTGCGGCAGGCCGCCTGGAAACTGGATTCCGGCGCGCCTGATGCCACCCCGGCCTGCGCCATGGCGAAAAAATTTGTGACCGAGACCGGAAGCCAGGTTGTGGATCAGTGCCTTCAACTGCACGGTGGCTATGGCTATCTCGCCGATTACGGGATCGAAAAACTGGTACGCGATCTGCGCGTGCATCAGATCCTCGAAGGCACAAATGAAATCATGCGCGTGATCGTCGCGCGCCACCTGCTGAAGAACAGATGACCGATATCTCGATACGCAAGACCGGCCGCGCCGGCCGCATCACCCTCAGCCGCCCCGAGGCGCTCAACGCGCTGACGCATGACATGTGCCTGGCGATCGACGCCGCGCTCCGGGAGTGGGCCGCCGACACCGATGTCGCAATGCTGATCATCGATGCCGAGGGCGAAAAGGCGTTCTGCGCCGGTGGCGATATCGCCGAAATGTATGCCAGTGGGTTGCGCGGCGATTATGAATATGGCCGGCGGTTCTGGCGCGACGAATACCGGATGAATGCCCGGCTGTTCCAGTTTCCCAAGCCTGTGGCGAGCTTCATGCAGGGCTTCACCATGGGCGGCGGCGTCGGCGTGTCCTGTCACGGCTCGCACCGGATCGTGGCGGAAAGCTCGCGCATCGCCATGCCGGAATGCGGCATCGGTCTGGTGCCGGACGTGGGCGGCAGCCTGCTGCTGGCGCAGGCGCCGGGGCGGCTTGGGGAATACCTCGGTCTCACCGGCGCACGCATGGGCCCCGGCGATGCGATCCACGCCGGATTTGCCGATTGCTACATTCCCGAGGCCGACTGGCCGGCGCTGATCGAGGTGTTGGAACGCACCGGCGAATGGACCATGATCGACCGCTCCTGTGTGACCCCGCCGGAAAGCCGACTGGCCGCGCTCCAGCCCGAGATCGACGCCACCTTCGGCGGCGAAACCCTGCTGGACGTGGTCAATGCGCTGGATCACCACGACAGCGCATTTGCCACCGAGACGCTGAAGATGCTCGAACGCAACTGCCCGCTTTCGATGGGCGCGACGCTCGAGATGGTGCACCGGCTGCGCGGCCCCGGTGGCGACATCCGCCGCGCGCTCGAGACCGAATACCGCTTTTCCGCCCGTGCGATGGAACATGGCGACTTTCTCGAAGGCATTCGCGCGGCGATCATCGACAAGGACAAAAGCCCGAAGTGGAGCGACGATCTGCGCGGGCTGAAACCGCCGCGGGTCACGCAGATGCTGCAACCGCTGGGCAAGGACGGGCTGACATTCGGGGAGGATGCAAAATGAAGATCGGGTTTATCGGATTGGGCAACATGGGCGGGCCAATGGCCGCCAATCTGGCCAAGGCCGGCCATGAGGTCACGGGCTTCGACACTGCCGACGTCGAGATCGAGGGCGTGGCGAAGGCCGGCTCTGCCACCGAGGTGGCAAGCGGCGCGCAGGTGGTCATCACCATGCTGCCCAATGGCGCGATCCTGCGCGCCGTCGCCGATGAAATCATTCCGGCGATGGAAAAAGGCGCGGTCTTTCTCGATTGCTCGACCGTCGATGTGGAAAGCGCCCGCGTCGTGGCCGAACAGGCCCAGGCCGCCGGGCTCGAGCCGCTCGACGCGCCGGTTTCCGGCGGAGTCACCGGGGCGGCGGCGGGCACGCTGACCTTCATGGTGGGCGGCTCCGACATGGGCTTTGCCGCCGTGAAAGAGCTGTTTGACGTGATGGGCCAGAAAGCAGTGCTCTGCGGCCCCTCGGGCAATGGTCAGGCGGCCAAGATCTGCAACAACATGATCCTCGGTGTCACCATGATCGCCACCTGCGAGGCCTTTGCCCTGGCCGACAAGCTGGGCCTCGACCGGCAGGCGCTGTTCGACGTGGTCTCGACCTCATCGGGGTACAGCTGGTCGATGAACGCCTATTGCCCGGCCCCCGGCATCGGCCCGAAAAGCCCCGCCGACAACGGCTATCAGCCCGGCTTCGCGGCCGAATTGATGCTGAAGGATCTGCGACTGGCCCAGCAGGCGGCGGAAGCCGCGGATGCCGACACGCCCATGGGTCAGGCAGCGCGCGATCTCTATGCGCAATTCGTCGAAAACGAGGACGGGTCGGGCCGAGATTTCTCGGCCATGATGCCCCGGTTCGAAACCCGGAGCCGTGGCTGAGGAACCGGGCGCAAAGCTGGGACGTTGACGTTGCAGTTCATACTGCGAGGAACGCCATGACCCGCTTCATCTCTCCGTTCGCCCTTGCCGCCGCGCTTTCGCTGCCCTTCGCCGCCGAGGCGGCCCCGACCCAGATGCCCCGGCCGGATGTTCAGGCCAATGCCGTGGCGGGGGCCGACCTGTTGTTCGTCAAGGACAAAGACAAGAAGAAGGGCAAGAAAAAGGCCAAGCTGAAAAAGAAGAAGAAAAAGGACAAGTCGAAAGACAAGGGCAAGATCGACATCAAGGACGACAAGGCCAAGATCGAGATCAAGGATGGCAAGGACAAGGCCAAGATCGAGGTCAAGGACGGCAAGTCCAAGGTCGAGATCGATGGCGACGCCGATTTTGCCCGCCGCGCGCTGTCACAGATCGCCGGGCTGGGCGTGCCGCTGGCAGTGCTTGGCACCTCGGGGCTCAGCGACATTCTGATCGATTGCCCACCGGGGCTGGCCGGGAAAGACGTGCCCTGCGTGCCGCCCGGGCAGGCGAAAAAATCCGTTACCGCCGAGGATTGGGCCAGCCGCAACGACGAGGACGTGCACCTGCACCTGATCGAACGCCAGCGCGACATCGACCGCGAGATCGAACGGGAATATGACCTCGACATCGAGGTCGAGGACGGCGCCGACCTCGACCCCTTCGTCAATGATTTCGCCCTGACGCAAGAGCGGATCGTCGAGATTTTTGCGCTCGACCCGGCTCCCGAAGATCATGCCTATATCATCATCGACGGCCAGCCGGTGCTTCTCGACATGGAGAATTATCGCCGCATCCGCCTGCTGCGCGGGTTGCAGGACGTGCAGGTGTTCGATGTCGAGGATCTCGACCTGACGTCATTGGCGGGGCATGACCGGCTGCTGGCAACCTATGACCTGCCCGAACCCGAGCCCGATCATTATTACGCCGCCGTCGATGGCGAAGTGCTGCTGATGCCGCTGCGCGCCTACGAGATGATCCAGCTGCTGCGGATCGCCGCCATCGCGCCCTCGTCCCTTGTCGCCCAAGGCGGCTGAACGGCGCGGCCGGACGTCAAAGCGCCCAGGAAACAGGGCCGGGCCTCGGCGCCCGGCCCTGTTTGTCATTCCGCTGCCAATTTGCGTGGCTTGAGCATCGGCGCGAGGTAATGGCCGGTGTGGCTGGCCTTGACTTTGGCCACTTTCTCGGGCGTGCCGGTCGCGACGATCTTGCCACCGCCATCACCGCCCTCGGGGCCGATGTCGATGATCCAGTCAGCGGTCTTTATGACGTCGAGGTTGTGTTCGATCACCACCACGGTATTGCCGCTCTCGACCAGTTCGTGCAGCACTTCCAAAAGCTTGCGCACATCTTCGAAATGCAGGCCAGTTGTCGGCTCGTCGAGGATGTAGAGCGTGCGGCCGGTGGAGCGTTTGGCCAGCTCCTTCGACAGTTTTACCCGCTGCGCCTCGCCGCCCGAGAGGGTCGTCGCCTGCTGGCCGACCTTGATATAGCCAAGGCCCACCCGCATCAGCGCATCCATCTTGTCTCGGATCGAGGGCACCGCCTTGAAGAACTCCTGCGCCTCTTCAACCGTCATATCAAGAACGTCGGCTATGCTCTTGCCCTTGAACTTGATTTCCAGAGTCTCTCGGTTGTAGCGCGCGCCCTTGCAGGTCTCGCATTCGACATAGACATCGGGCAGAAAGTGCATCTCGATCTTGATAACACCGTCGCCCTGACAGGCCTCGCACCGACCGCCCTTGACGTTAAACGAAAAGCGCCCGGGCTTGTAGCCGCGCGCCTTGGCCTCCGGCAACCCGGCAAACCAGTCGCGGATCGGGGTGAAGGCGCCGGTATAGGTGGCGGGGTTCGACCGCGGGGTGCGGCCAATGGGCCGCTGGTCGATGTCGATCACCTTGTCGAGATGCTCCAGCCCCTGGATCGTCTCGCAGGGCGCGGGCGTCTGCCGCGCGCCGTTGAGCCGCATCGAGGCGGTCTTGAACAGGGTCTCGATGGTCAGGGTCGATTTGCCACCGCCCGACACGCCCGAAACGCAGACGAATTTGCCTAGCGGAAACTCGGCGGTGACTTTGCGCAGGTTGTTGCCCGTGGCCTTGACCACGGTCACCGATTTGCCATTGCCCTCACGCCGTTCCGACGGCACCGCGATCTCGCGCTGGCCCGAGAGGTATTGGCCGGTGACCGACGACGGTTCCGCCGCCACCTGGGCCGGCGTGCCATGGGCCACCACCTGGCCGCCATGCACCCCGGCACCGGGCCCGATGTCAAAGACGTAATCCGCCTCGCGGATCGCCTCTTCGTCGTGTTCCACCACGATCACCGTATTGCCCTGGTCGCGCAGATTCTTGAGCGTGCCGAGCAGCCGGTCATTGTCGCGCTGGTGCAGCCCGATCGACGGCTCGTCGAGCACGTAGAGCACGCCGGTCAGGCCCGAGCCGATCTGCGACGCCAGCCGGATCCGCTGGCTCTCGCCACCCGACAGCGTGCCGGCATTGCGGCTCAGCGTCAGATATTCGAGGCCGACGTTGTTGAGGAACCCCAGCCGTTCGCGGATCTCCTTGAGGATGGCGCGGGCGATCTCGTTCTTCTGCGAGCTGAGGTGCTGAGGCACCTCATTGCACCAGTCAAAGGCCTCGCGGATCGACATCTGCACCACCTGGCCGATATGCAGCAGATCGTCCTCGGGCGCGCCGATCTTGACCGCCAGCGCCTCGTCCCGAAGACGGTAGCCGCCACAGGCATGGCACGACCGGTTGTTCTGGTAGCGTTCGAATTCCTCGCGGATCCAGTTGCTGTCGGTTTCGCGGTAGCGCCGTTCCATATTCGGAATGACGCCCTCGAAGACGCGGGAAATCTGATAGACCCGGCCGCCCTCGTCATAGCGAAACTCGATCTCCTCGTCGCCGGAGCCATAGAGGAAGACCTGCTGGACGTGTTTCGGCAGATCCTTCCAACGGGTGCTCTTGTCGAACTCGTAATGCTTGGCCAGCGCCTCAATGGTTTGCAGGAAATAGGGCGATTTGCCCTTACGCCAGGGCGCCAGCGCGCCATCGTAGATCTTCAGAGTGGTGTCGGGCACCACAAGCCGTTCATCAAAGAACAGCTCCATCCCCAGCCCGTCACATTCCGGGCAGGCGCCGAACGGCGCGTTGAAGGAAAACAGCCGCGGCTCGATCTCGGGGATGGTGAAACCACTGACCGGACAGGCGAAATTCTCGGAGAAGGTGATCCGCTCCGGGTCCTCATCCTCGCGCGGTGCGGTTTCGAGGATGGCGATGCCATCGGCCAGGTCGAGCGCGGTGCGGAAGCTGTCGGCCAGCCGCGTCTCCAGCCCCTCGCGTACCACGATGCGGTCGACCACCACATCGATGTCATGGCGGTATTTCTTGTCCAGCACCGGCGGCTCGTCGAGCTCGTAGAAGGCGCCATCGACCTTGACCCGCTGAAAGCCCTGCTTGCGCAGCTCGAGGAATTCCTTGCGGTATTCGCCCTTGCGGTCGCGGATGATCGGCGCCAGCAGATAGCCGCGCGTGCCCTCTTCGAGCGTCATCACCCGGTCCACCATGTCCTGCACCTGCTGCGCCTCGATCGGCTTGCCGGTCGCGGGGGAATAGGGCGTGCCGACGCGCGCAAAAAGCAGGCGCATATAGTCATAAATTTCGGTGACCGTCCCCACGGTAGAGCGGGGGTTTTTCGACGTGGTCTTCTGTTCGATTGAAATCGCTGGCGACAGGCCGCTGATGTGATCCACATCGGGTTTCTGCATCATATCAAGGAATTGCCGCGCATAGGCGCTAAGCGATTCCACATAGCGCCGTTGCCCTTCGGCATAGATCGTATCGAACGCGAGCGAACTCTTCCCCGAGCCCGAGAGCCCGGTGATGACGATCAGCGAATCCCTCGGCAGGTCGATATCGACGCCCTTGAGGTTATGCTCGCGCGCACCGCGCACGGAGATTTTGGTAAGTGCCATAGGCATAGCCAAGTGGGGGCTGACGCGGACTTAGTCTAGGGGG
>Ga0208703_100247_pt1 | contig 6229 bp, 2 predicted proteins | sample DeeseametaMP0626_FD_184207 | JGI IMG/M metagenome (GOLD analysis project Ga0208703, IMG submission 184207) | Marine microbial communities from the Deep Atlantic Ocean - MP0626 (SPAdes) | ecosystem: Environmental > Aquatic > Marine > Oceanic | place: South Atlantic Ocean | collected 2011-01-26
GCGAAGTGGAACGGGCCCAAGGGGCCCGTTTTTGCAGGTGATGAAAATGTTGAATGCACAAGAAGTACAGGACGTGATCTATCAGGGGCTGCCGGCGGCGTCTGAGGAAGGATTGCGGGTTGAAGCGGTGGGTGAGCGGCGTGCACGGGTGCGTAGTCCATTCCGGCCGTCCACCATTCGTCCGGGAGGCACCCTGTCCGGGCCTACTATGATGGGGCTGGCGGATGCCGCCATGTATGCGGCGATTCTCGGCGAGCTGGGTCGAGTGGAAATGGCAGTGACGCAGAATCTCAATATCAATTTCCTGTCCCGTCCGGCCCAGATGGATCTGATTGCCGACGCCGTGATTCTGCGCTTGGGACGGCGTTCTGCCGTGCTGGAAGTACAGTTGTTCAGTGAGGGTAGTGACGAGATGGTGGCCCATGTGACCGGGACGTATGCGCTGCCGCACTAGCTAGGCCCCGGTTGATGGGGAAAGGCTGGACAATTTCCCAATCCCAATGTTTTCTACGGAGCGACTGTAGGAACGGAGCGTAGCGGAGTAGCGCACGTCGCTCCGTGCGGCCCGAAGGGTGACCAGGTATTTCAGGGTTCGGCGAGTTTCAGAAAAAAGAAAACACCGATACGTTTGTTGCCTCGCTGCACTCGATTCGTCCCTCAAGAGGAACTCCTACAGACGGGGCTTTCGCCTGGCAGCCTTGGGTAATCGCGCTGCCAGCGAGGCTCCTACAATAACGGGTTCCTATTCACTGCAACTCTTTCTCCCAGATCAGATCCAGACTGTTCGCCTTGGTGCTGGAACGGGCTTCCAAGTGAAGCTGTCGGGTCAGCGTATAGCGCAGCATGACGGTGGAGACCGCATCGAACAGGCCTACCGCATAGGTCAGATACAGTCGGTCGGAAAGCTGTTTGCCCAGCATCAAGGCCGCGTCGTCGGTTTCCCAGTCGCTGCCCACGGTGATTTCATCCACACCCAGTTTTTCGCCGAGTTTTTCGGTGACGCCGCTGCCTTTCTCCAGTCCGTATAACGCCAGCGCCTGAGCGATGCGGTTGTTGTCGCCTTTCGATCCCCGTTCCAGTGGCCGACCAGTGAGCAGGTAGGACATGGCCTGGCTCTGCTCCATGCTGGGCTCTGAGAACAGCGTGGCTTCCGGCTCCTGCAGGGTGCCGCTGAGCTGCACCCCGACCACAACGTTTTCACTGGGGATCTTGCGGATGGCACGGATATCCAGCCCGGGGTTGTCCGGCGGTCCCTGGAAAATCAGCTGGCCATCACTGATTGCCAGGTTCTGGCCGTAGGCCCGATAGCGGCCTTCACGGATGACCAGCTCGCCGTTGAGTTGCGGGGGACGTTGCGGCTGTTGTTCTACCTGCAGGGTGCCGCCGAGCATGGCGTCCAGGCCAAAGCCCTGGAAGTGCACCTTGTCTCCCAGGCTGACTGTGACATCCATACCCAGTGGCAGACCACTGCGTTGTTCGCTTTGCTGGTGCACCAGCACCTGGTCCTGGCTAACAGTGACCGCGCCCTCGGGAAGCTGCGTCGGGCGGATTTCCGCTTCCGGGATGGACAATCGGCCGCCCAGTTGCAATTCACTCAGGTCTCCCTTGAGGCTAAGGGCGGGGTTAAGCAAAACGCGGGCATCGGGCCGGTCTGCCACCAGTAACCGTTCACCCTGCAAAGACAGATCTACCTTGGCCGGCCATTCCCTCGGGTCCAGGCTGCCGGTCAGGGTCATGGTGCCTTCGCCCAGGGTGGCCGATCCGTTGACATCCAGTTTCCCGCGGGGCGACCCCTTTACGTCCACCTGCAGATCGGTAACGGCCACCCCCAGAACGGGGACCAGGGCGCGGCCGTTATCCAGCCGGATGCTGCCTTTCATCAGTGGTTGGCGAAGGCTGCCGCCCAGCGCAACGTCGCCACGAATCTCGCCGCTGATCTCGCGAAGATCGGTGGTGAACAACGCCAGTGGAGCAAGACTGGATACCCGTAATGCCACCTCACCGGTCAGGGAAGCGTCGGCATCCAGGCCGTGTTCCAGGGTAGCGTCGACGGTGGCCAGGTCGGACATCAGTGTCAGCTCGCTGCTCAGACGACGGTTTTGTAGCGTGCCCTGTAAGGAGAGTTGCTCAATCACAAGCTCCTGGGGGGCATCCGGAGTGCGCACAGCAATTTGTGCCCCCCGGGTTTCCAGCCGGTATTGGCCACGGGGGTTGTCCAGTGAGCCTTGCACCGTAGCCTCGCCGTCCAGGCTGCCCTGCACGGCAAACTCTGGCCCTAGCAGGGCGCCTGCCAATGCCAGTGGCAAAGCCTTGAGGGAGGCGCTGGCGTCGATCTGATAGTTGCTGTTGCGGTTGCCTGTCAGACAAATCCGGCTCGGTGTCTGCTCAAGACAGAAAGGGCTGATGGACTGGGCCGTGGCAGAGAGCTGCACCGCCGTGTCCTCGGCCTGTTGCCAGCGGCCCAGTTGCTGATGAATCAGGCCGGTATCGGACAGGTTGCCCTGCCACTGGGGCGAGTGGTTGAGCCCTTTCAACGTGCCTTGCAGGTTTGTCTCCAGGCTGAGTTCGTCGCGCCGGAAGCTTGCCGTGGCCGTATGGCTGCTCAGGGTGCCCTTGGCGCTGATGCGGGCGGCGGCGAGCTGTTCGATGTTGCCCTGCTGTAGGGCCTCGCTGTTCAGCTCCAGCGACATGGTCTGGTCGCCCATACCGAGTGCCTGGAAGCGGGTTTGCAGGGAGGCCAGCGACCACTCCTGCCAGCCGAGCTGCTGCCCGTTCAGGCTGCCGCTCAGCGTGGGAGTGGCGAGGGCGCCGCGCACTTGCAGCTGGCCGCTGACCTGGCCCTGCAGATCCGGATAAAGCTGGGCCAGCTGTTTCAGATCCACGCGGGTGTCCAGGGACCAGTCGGGCAGGATGGCCCCGCGTCCGCTAAGGCGGTTGTCGCCCCAGCGAATATCGCTGTCCAGTTGCAGGCGTTGCTGGCGGCTTTCCAGGGTGGCGGTGGCGGTCAGGGGTTGTTGGCGTATCCGGCCTTGCAGTCGTACCTGGCTGGGCGACAGGGCCCATTGTTCACCGTCGTAGTTGCCTCTGCTGTTGCCCTTCACATTGAGCTGGCCGGGGAACTGGGGATGTAGCAGGCCGGTGTCCAGTTTCCCATCCACAGTCAAGTCCCAACTCAAGGGGCTGAACAGCAGCTCACCCCGGCCCTCCAGTTGCTGCTCGCCGTCATCAAGCTGAAGCTGCTGTAGTGCCAGGCCGCCGTCGATCAACTGGCTGTCCAGCAAAAGACTTACGGTCTTGTCGCCGCTGGTCAGGCTGCTTTGCCCGGCTATTTTCAGCGTCGCCAACGGCCCCTTGGTGGTCAGCTGTCCGTCGCCCAGTGACAGGGGCTGTGGCAACGTCAGTGGCAGCGGCTGAGCCGACCACTGATGTTCCAGATCCAGTGGGCGTTCGGGCTCGCTGAGCCGCCATTGGCCCTGGCTGTGAATTTCCAGGGGGCTTTGTAGTTGGTGGCGCAGTTGCAGGGCTGCGAGAGAGCCGCTGATATCAAGCTGGCCTGCCAATCGGTCTGCGTTGACCGTATCGCTCTGCGGTAACGGCATGTGCCAGCGGGCTTGCCCCTCAATCTCGATGGGGGCGGCAAGACTGCCCTGGGCGGTGGCTTCCACGCTGATGTCGGCCACCGTGCGGGTGGTCAGGCTGGCCAGTTGGAAACGGCGCCAGGCTGCCAGTTGTCGGGCATCCAGTTCGCTGACCAGAAGGGTGTCGTTGAGATGCAGGGAGGCCAGGCTAAGAGTGTCGATGCGTACACCCATGGGCAGTGCCAGGCTGTCCGGCAGCTTGCCCGCAGGTGAATCGTCGGACGCCTGGCCGGGCGGCAGAGACAGTCTCAGGTTACCCACAGACAGGGTGGTGAACTCCAGCCAGCCGCGGGCGAGGGAAGCGGGTACCAGCTCCACTTCCAGACGATCCAGACTGACTGACAGGTCGTCCAGCTGATAGCGCACCCCGGTGGCGCTAACCCGGTCCAGCAGACTTCCCTGCCAGTCATCCACCTGCAGTTCACCGGGTATCAACCCGCTGACCTGACCAAGCAGCCAGCGGTTGCCGGTGGCGGTGCCCAGCAGCAGCCAGGAGGTGACAGCCACTATCAGTATTACGCTGAACAACAAGCCGAGCAGGCCGATGCTGAAACGCTTGAGGACTCGTTTGATCACAGGTCCGGCCCCATGCTCAGGTGCAAACGCCAGTCGCGGTGTTCATCCACGGCCCGGGCCAGATCCAGCCGGATTGGCCCCAGCGGGGAGCGCCAGCGGATGCCGAAACCGGCGCTGCGGCGAATTTCGAAATCATCAAAGTCATTGAACGCATTGCCGCCATCGGTGAACACCGCCAGGTGCCATTTCTCGGTGATCGGGTGGTCGTATTCCAGGCTGCCGGTGGCCAGGTGCCGGCCACCAATCACTTCCCCATTGGCTGCCCGTGGGCCCAGGGATTCATAGGCGAAACCGCGCACGCTGGAATCACCGCCAGCAAAGAAGCGGATAGAGGCGGGCAGTTCGCGCACATCGGTCACTTCCGTATAGCCCAGATCCCCGCGCATCAGTACTCGTCCGCCGAGTAACGGGAAAAGAATCTTGCCGTTGCCAGTGAGCTGCAAAAAGGAGGCCGTGGAAGACAGATTGCGGTTGGCGAAACGGATCTTGCTGCTCAAACGCCAGCCAAATGACGGGTAGATGGGGTCGTTAGCCTTGACGCGACTGAGCTGGAAGCCGGGAATGATCAGCTCGGCCTGATCCACTTCTTCGGCGATTTCATAGGTTTCGCGCAAGTAGGTCAGCGAGGTAGTGGTGACCCAGCGATTCTGCAGCTCGACAATATAATCGGCACCGGTGGTCCAGCGTTCATTGTCCTTGCTGTCGGTGACCTCATTCACGTAACTGGTGTGAAAATCCAGTCGTTCGCGCTGAGGATCTTTCAGCGGGATCTGGTAGCTGGCGCCGGCGCCTTGCTGCACCTGGGATACCTCCGTTTCCGCCCGGAAGCGGTGGCCGGCCTGGTTAACCCGGCGATTTTCCACCCCCAGGCGTACCCGTGGCCCGGTATCGGTGCTGGCGCCGACACCGGCGAGCAGTGACCAGCGATTGTTGTCTGTGAGAGTGATGCTGACGGGAATGGTGCGGGTGCTGTCATCCGGGGTGCCTTTCTGCACCCGGACGGCGCTGAAATAGCCGGCACCGAGAAAGGCCTGCTGGGTTTCCAGCAGCTGTTTGCTGTTAAAGGGCTTGCCCTGATCAAAGCCGAGATAGGCATTGATCAGCTTGTCTCGCAATTCGCTGCCGCTAATGGTGACGGCGCCGAAGTCATAGCGGGTGCCGCTGTCCACATGCAGTGTCATGGTGGCCTGGCGTTTGCGGGTGTCCACGCTGAGCCGATGCCGGGTCAGTTTGCCTTGCACATAGCCGCGGCTGATTAAATTCTGCTGCAGCTTCTTTTTCAGGGCGGTGTACTGGTCGTGTTGCAGGCGCTGGCCAATGGCCAGTTGTGCATTGTCGACCAGCTGGTTGAAGACGGGGTCGTTGGCGGCATCGCCGCTGATGCGAATATCGGCCCGTTGCAGGATCACAGCAGGCCCGCTATCCACATCCAGTGTAACTCGCACACACTCGTCTTCCCGGTCGGTACTCAGGGACAGGGTGCTTTCGTAGTAGCCCATGGCCTGCAACGCTTGCTGGCTGTTGGCGAGAATCTGTCGGCGGATCAGGCCATATTGGGCGGTGGGCGGCTCGCAGGGGTAACGGGACAGGTCTACCAGGGCGCGGATATTAGCGCTGACCGCATCGCTGGCATTGCCGGTGATGCGCAGTTGTGGGGTGTCACCAGCGAAAGCCGGCATGGCGAGCAGCATCAGCAGTAGGGTGGCTAACCAGGTTGTCTGCTGCGGTGCCCTCAAGTCCTGCATCCCTGTGCGCTGTTTCCCGGTAGCAGGTAATTCGTTGCTGCCCCTGGGGAAGGTAAGTTGTCACTTGTACAACAGTGTAAGGCAAGTTGCGACAGTCAGTCTTCGCGAAAGTGCTTGTCGCGCTGGTAGTCACTGGCAGTGGGGCGTTTTTTCAGTCGTCGTTGCAAGGTGCGGCGATGAATACCCAGCGCGTCGGCGGCACGGGAGATGTTGCCATCATGGGCATCCAGTGTGCGTTGGATATGCTCCCATTCCAGCCGTTGCAAGGAT